>JAESGY010000030.1_pt1 | contig 150355 bp, 133 predicted proteins | sample 9269841 | NCBI WGS metagenome assembly JAESGY01 (sample SAMN17022865, study PRJNA683097) | algae metagenome | isolation source: Spirirestis rafaelensis WJT71-NPBG6 and co-occurring heterotrophs from... | place: USA: Pinto Wells, Joshua Tree National Park, Colorado Desert, CA | collected...
TTTTGCAAGCTCAAGCACTTCCGCCGGATCGCCACCCGCTTCGACAAGCTCGCCCGCAACTTCCTCTCAGCCCTTGCCCTCGCCGCAGCACGCCTCTGGACCAGACATTATGAGTCCACAACCTAGAGCTGATTCCACTGCCATGGAATCAGCTCTCGTCTTTGCTGTGCCGCATTTTTTCGCGGCGAACCGGATCCACTTGGCCGAAAAATGCTCTACCCGGCCAGGTAGCGCTGGAGGGTGGCGCGGGTGCCGTCGCGCCACAGGCCCCGGAGCGCCGTGTCGAACCGCTCCCGGAAGAGGGGCGCATCCGCCACGTCGCCGAAGATGTCCCTCAGGCCCAGGAAGGCGGCGGGATCGTCCCTGGCCGCCTGGGCGGCGGGCGTCAGGCGGTGGGCGTTCGGGTCGTTGAGGGCGATGGGCTCCCCTGCGTCCGTGGTAGCGGCGCAGTAGCGGCACCAGAGGGCCGATTCGAGCGCGAGCCCCGTCACGTCCGCTCCCGCCTTCAGGCGGTCGCGGGTCGAGGGCAGGATGAACTTGGGCTGCCGGTTGGACCCGTCCTGGGCGAGGCGCGGGATGGTGTCGCCCACGTCCGGGTTGGCGAAGCGGTGGGCGATGAGCCCGTAATAATCCCGCAGGCCGACGCCGGGCACCGGCGGCACGCAGGGGATGATCTCGTCCTGCTCCAGCTTGTCGAGGAACCCCCGCACCAGCGGGTCCGCCATGGCGTCGTGCACGAAGTGGATCCCCAAGAGCGCCGCCGGATAGGCGATGGCCGCATGGCCGCCGTTGAGGATGCGCAGCTTCATCAGCTCGAACGCCGCCACATGGGGCGTGAAGGTCACGCCCACGTCCTCCAGATCCGGGCGGCCGGTGGGGAAGTTGTCTTCGAGAACCCATTGCCGGAAGGGCTCGCAGAAGACCGGCCAGTTGTCCCGGATGCCGAAGCGCTCGGTCAGGATGCTGCGCTCCCGGTCCGTGGTGGCGGGGGTGATGCGGTCCACCATGCTGTTGGGAAAGGCCACCCCCTCGCGCACGAACGCCGCCAGGGCCGGATTGACCAGATCGGCGAGGCCCGCGACCGCATCCCGGGCCACCTGCCCGTTATGGGGGATGTTGTCGCAGGACATCACCGTGAACGGGGCAAGGCCCCGCTCACGGCGGCGGCCGAGGGCGGCGACCAGCACCCCGAACACGCCCTTGGGCGCCCCCATATGGGCCGCGTCGTAGCGGATTTCCGGATGCTCCGGGTTGAACGAGTTGGTGGCGGGATCGATGCAATAGCCTCCCTCGGTGACGGTCAGGGACACGATCCTCAGGCCGGGATCGTCTAGGGCCTCCACGATGCCCCCTGCATCCTCCCCCACCGGCACGAAGCCGACCATGGCGCCGGTGATCCGGGCGGCGTTGGCGCCGGGCTCCAGCTCCACCACGGTGGTGAGCCAGTCCTGCGGTTCGAGGGCGCGCCGCATGGCCTCGTCGCCGGACCGCACCCCCGCCCCGAGAAGCGCCCAGTCGAGATTCCTGCCCCTGTTGAAGAGGTCGTCCAGGTAGACCGCCTGATGGGCGCGATGGAAGTTTCCGACGCCGATGTGAAGGATGCCGGGGCGAAGCGCGGCGCGATCGTAGTTCGGCCGTGCGATTCCCGACGGCAGGGCGGACAGGTTCGCGAGGCTGAGGGACTGGCTCATGGCAGGGTGACCTGATGGGTGGCGACAAGGCTCTTCGGGGCGACGCGGGCGGCGTCCGTCATGCGAGCATGACCTGTGATGATGTCGACCGCTTTATCGGCGATGGCAAGCACCGGCGCATTCGTATTGCCGCTGGTGATGCTGGGCATGATGGAGGCATCGACGATCCGCAGGCCCGCCACGCCGCGCACGAACAGGTCCGGGGTGACCACCGCGAGAGGATCCGTCGCGCGGCCCATGCGGCAGGTGCCCACCGGATGGTAGTTGGTCTTGACCGTTCGGCGGCAGTGGGCGGCGAGATCCTCGTCCGAGGTGATGCCGGGCCCGGGAAACAGCTCCCTCTCGACCATCTCCCGCACGGGGCTCGTGGCGAGAACCTCGCGGGCGGTGCGCAGCGCCGCGATGGTCAGGCGAAGATCGTCCGGGTCGCCGAAGAACTGCGGGTCCACCTGGGGAGGGGCCAGCGGGTCGGCGGAGGCAAGCCGCACGGAGCCGCGCGCCTTCGGGCGCAGCAGGCAGGGGTTCAGGGTCACCCCATGGGTCGGCTCGACGCCCGACACGTCGCGGTCGAGATAGACCGTCGGAACGCAATAGAGCTGGATCGTCGGGCGCTCGCCGCCGTCGGGATCGACAAAGGCGCAGGCCTCCACCCCGGTGGTGGTCACGGCTCCGGACTTGAACAGGAGGTATTGCAGGCCCGCGCCGAGCATCGCCATGCCCCGGTCCTGGCCAAAATAGCCGAAGGCCCCGTTGGTCGTCGCCACGATGGGAACCTCGTGGTGGTCCTGCAGGTTGCGGCCGACGCCCGGAAGGTCGGCCTGAACGGCGATGCCGTGCCGGGAAAGCTCCTCGGCCGGACCGATCCCCGACAGCATCAGCAGCTTCGGCGTGGCGTAGGTGCCGGCGGCGAGGATCACCTCCGCATGGGCGAAAGCCGTCTCGGGTCCGGCTCGTCCCTGCAGCTCGACACCGACGGCGCGGCCCTTCTCGACGAGGATGCGGGTCACCAGGGTTTCGGCCGCCAGCGTCAGCCGGGGATCGGAGAGGACGGGCCGGAGGAACGCATCGACCGCGCTGCACCGGCGGCGGCGCGCCCAGTCGATCGTATGCTGCATGAAGCCGACCCCGGCCTGATGGGAACCGTTGAAATCGGGCGTGAAGGGCACCCCCTTCTCCTGCATGGCCTGCACGAAGGCGCGGCTCATGGCGGAATGCTGCCCCAGATGCGACACCTTCAAGGGACCGGCGACCCCGTGATAGGGCGCGCCGAGATGGTCGTTTCCTTCCTGCTTGACGAAGTGGGGCAGGAGGTCCCGGTAGCTCCAGCCGGCTCCGCCGAGCGCCCCATCCCACTCGTCGTAATCCGCGGCCTGGCCGCGGATATACACCATGGCGTTGACTGCGCTCCCCCCGCCCAGCACCCTGGCCTGCGGCACGATGGGAGCGCGGCCGCCGAGCTGCGGCTGCGGGACGACATGGTGCATGGTGAGGTAGGTGTCGCGGGCGAGGAACTTCATGTAGCCCGCAGGCATCGCCAGGATCGGGCTCACCTTGCGCGGCCCGGCCTCCACGAGCAGGACCCTTGCCCCCTGCTCGGCCACGAGGCGGCTGGCCACCACGCAGCCCGAGCTTCCGCCGCCCACCACGATATAGTCAAACCGCCCTGACGCCATCGCCCGTCTCCAGGGGCAGGGCCACCCGTGCATGTCCGGCGATCCTGCAAGGATCCGCCGGGCAAGGGCCGTGCCGGGGCCCCTCCCCGGCTCTCCTGCGCGACCGACTCGCCTGCATCAACTCGCCTTGCGGGTGGGCGCCCGGCGCAGGTTGGCGAGCGGGTGCCGCTGGGCCCGCTCCATGGCAAGTCCCGCGGCGTCGAACAGGTGGCAGTTCGCCGGATCGAGCTTGATCTTGACGCGCTCATGCACCCCGGTCGGGATCTCTCCGTCGGCCTGCACGATCAGCATCGGGCCGTTGTCCACCTGGGTGTAGAGGAACGTTTCGCCGCCGAGGCGCTCGACCACCATGACTTCCCCGGCGATCTCCCCCTCGCCGGCCAGGCGCATATGCTCCGGCCTGATGCCGAGGGTCACGTCATCGCCCACCTTCTGGCGGCCCGGCCGTACGGGAACGGCGAGGGAGGCGCCGCTGGCGAGCTGCACGACCGTCGCGGCCTCGCTCACCGCCATGACCTTCGCCGGAAAGAAGTTCATCTTGGGGCTGCCGATGAAGCCTGCCACGAACAGGTTCCTCGGGTGGTGGTAGAGTTCGAGGGGCGACCCGGCCTGCTCGATGACGCCTGCCTGCAGCACCACGATCTTGTCGGCCATGGTCATGGCTTCGATCTGGTCGTGGGTCACGTAGATCATGGTGGCGGCGAGTTCGTCGTGCAGCCGGGCGAGCTCGATCCGCATCTGAACGCGAAGGGCCGCGTCGAGGTTGGACAGGGGCTCGTCGAACAGGAAGACCCGGGGCTTGCGCACGATGGCCCGCCCGATGGCGACCCGCTGCCGCTGGCCGCCCGAGAGCTCCTTGGGCTTGCGGTCGAGCAGGGCGTCCAGGTGCAGGATGCGGGCGGCCTCCGCCACCTTGGCGCGGCGCTCCTCCTTCGAGGCTCCTGCGAGGCGCAGGGAAAAGCCCATGTTGTCCGCAACGGTCATGTGGGGGTAGAGCGCGTAGGACTGGAACACCATGGCGAGGCCGCGCTCGGAGGGCGGCACGTCGTTGACCCTCTGCCCGTCGATCATCAGGTCGCCGGCGGTGATCTCCTCCAGCCCGGCGATCATCCGCAGGAGCGTGGACTTCCCGCAGCCGGAAGGGCCGACGAACACGCAGAACTCCCGGTCGTCGATGGAGAGATCGACGCCCTTGATCACCTGCACGGTGCCGTAGTTCTTCTGGATGCCTTTGAGCGAGACGGTAGCCATTGCACCCCTCCGTTTATTTGACCGCGCCGAACGTCAGGCCGCGCACGAGCTGGCGCTGGCTCATCCACCCGAAGACGAGGATCGGCGCGATGGCGATGGTCGAGGCCGCCGAGAGCTTGGCCCAGAACAGCCCCTCGGGAGCCGAGAACGAGGCGATGAAGGTGGTGAGCGGCGCCGCGTTGGAGGTGGTGAGGTTGAGGCTCCAGAACGCCTCGTTCCAGCACAGGATGATGGAAAGCAGCGCCGTGGACGCGATGCCGGGGAGCGACAGGGGCAGGAGGAGCATCCACACCTCCTGCTTCGGCTTGGCCCCGTCCATGCGGCCCGCCTCCAGGATGTCCTTCGGCACCTCCTTGAAGAAGGTGTAGAGCATCCAGACCACGATGGGCAGGTTCATGAGGGTGTAGACGATGATCAGGCCCCACCGGGTGTCGATGGCCCCCACGTCCCGGAACAGCAGGTAGATCGGGATCAGGACGCCCACCGCCGGCATCATCTTGGTGGACAGCATCCACAGCAGCAGGTCCTTGGTGCGCTTGCCCGGAAAGAACGCCATGGCATAGGCGGCCGGCACGGCGATCAGGGTGGCCAGCAGGGTGGCCCCGACCGAGATGATGATGCTGTTGAGGGCGAAGTGGACGTAGTCGGCCCGCTCGCGCACGGTGACGTAGTTTTCGAGCGTCGGGGTGAAGAGGAACTTGGGCGGGGTCGCGATCGCCTCCACCTCGGTCTTGAAGCTGGTGAGGATCATCCAGAAGATCGGGAAGAAGATCACCAGGGCGGCGAGCCAGCCGACCACGGTGAGGACGATTTTTTCGCGGGTTCTGGGATGCATGGCCGATCCTCAGTCTGCGATGTTCTTGGCGATGGAGCGAACGAGGAAAATCGCCACCACGTTGGCCAGGATCACCGCGATGACGCCCGCCGCCGACGCCCCGCCCACGTCGTACTCGCGCAAGGCCCGCAGGTAGATCAGGAAGGCCAGGTTGGTGGAGGCGAGGCCCGGGCCGCCGGAGGTGGTGACGTAGATCTCGGCGAAGACTGAAAGCAGGAAGATGGTCTCGATCATGATGACCACGCTGATGGCGCGGCCGAGATGGGGCAGGATGATGAAGAAGAACATGGAGAAGGGCCCCGCCCCGTCCATGCGCGCCGCCTCCTTCTGCTCGCTGTCGAGGGATTGGATCGCTGTGAGCAGGATCAGCAGGGCGAAGGGCAGCCACTGCCACGACACGATGATGATGACGGAGGTGAGCGGGAAGCTGCCGAAGAAGTCGATGGCCGGCAGGCCGAGGGAACGCGCCACGAAGGCGAACAGCCCGTTGACCGGGTGCATCAGCATGTTCTTCCAGATCAGCGCGCTCACCGTGGGCATGACGAAGAACGGCGCGATGGCCAGCAGGCGGGCAATGCCGCGGCCGTAGAATTCCTGGTCGAACAGAACGGCCAGCAGCGTGCCCAGGCCCACGGTGATCACGAGAACCCAGAACACCAGGAAGAGCGTGTTGGCCATGGCCGTCCCGAGGGACGGATCGGTGAGCAGGTAGGTGTAGTTCTCGAACCCGGCAAAGCCGCCGACGGAAGGATCGAGCAGATTGTAGTATTGGAACGAGAACCACAGGGTCATGACCAGCGGCACGATCATCCACAGGAACAGGACGATCACCGAGGGTGCGATCAACGGCAGGGTCTTGACGTTGCGCTGGCTGCGTGGGCTCACCGCATTCGCGGCGCCGGCGGCCGGGGCAGTGGTTGTGGTGCTGACCATCTCGAACGCTCGCGGCTGGAGAGAGCGATCGGCAGGCCTACGCCTGCCGATCGCACGGCTGCTCGCTTACTTCGGATAGCCTGCCTGCTTCATGGTCCGCTCGGTGGAGCGCTGCGCCGTCTCCAGGGCCTGTTCCACCGTCGTCTGTCCGGCAAGGGCCGCCGCGATCTGCTGGCCCACCGCCGTGCCGATTCCCTGGAACTCCGGGATCGCCACATACTGGATGCCGATATAGGGCACCGGGTCCTTGGTCGGCTTGGTGAGGTCCGCGTTGACGATCGAGTCGTAGACGACCTTCGCGAAGGGCGCGGCCTTCTGGTACTCGGGGTTGTCGTAGGTGGATTTACGGGTTCCGGGAGGAGCCGCAACCCAGCCGGCCTCGTTGCCCACCAGGGTGATATATTCCTTGGAGGTGGCCCATTTCACGAAGGACTTGGCCGCGTCGGCTTTCTTGGTGGAGGCCGGGATGCCCAAGGACCAGGCCCAGAACCAGCCCGAGCCGTTGCTGGTCACCTGCACCGGGGCGGCCGTGAAGGCGGTCTTGTCGGCGACCTGGCTTTCCTTCGGGTTGTAGATGTAGCCGGCCGCCGAGGTGGCGTCCACCCACATGGCGCAGCGACCGGTGGCGAAGAGCGCCCGGTTCTCGTTATGGCCGTTGGCGCTGGCGCCGGGGGGGCCATAGGCGTTCATGTTCTTGACGTAGTAGTTGATCGCGTTCTTCCAGGGCTCGCTGGTGAGCTGGGGCTCCCATTTCTCATTGAACCAGCGGCCGCCGAAGGCATTCACCATCGGTCCCACGAAGGCCATGTTCTCGCCCCAGCCGGGCTTGCCCCGCTGGCAGAAGCCGTACTGCTCCTTCGACTTGTCGGTCAGTTTGGCGGCAAATTCGGCGATCTGGTCGTAGGTGGGCTTGTCGGGCATCTTGATGCCGGCCTGCTCGAACAGATCCTTCCGGTAGAAGGTGAACGAGCTCTCGGCATAGAACGGCACCGCATACATCTTGCCGTTGTAGGAAAGGCCGTTCTTCACGGACGGGATGATGTCCGCGTAGTCGTAGTCGGCGCCGAGGTCGTCGAGGGACAGGAGCCAGTTCTGCTTGCCCCAGATGGGAGCCTCGTAGGAGCCGATGGTGATGATGTCGAACTGACCGCCCTTGGTGGCGATGTCCGTCGTGGCGCGCTGGCGCAGCACGTTCTCCTCGAGCACCACCCAATTCAGCTTGTTGCCGGTGGCCTGCTCCCATTTGGGCGAGAGCCGCTGCATGATGATCATGTCGGCGTTGTTGACCGTGGCGATGGTCAGGGTCTGGCCCTGGGCGAACGCCAGACCGGTGCCGGCGGCCCAACAGAATGCGGATATTACGGAGACCTGCCTCAGCTTCATGTGCTTCCTCCAAGGGAAATGTGTCTAGGATTCTTATTGTGAGGGGAGCGGATGCTCTCATGACTTAGATAGGCGTCAATTACGCTGATCAAGGCCAGGACTACTTTGTCCGCAGCCGCCATGATTTTGGGCAGCGGCTTGTTTGTTTGAGCAGGCGAGAGGTTGCTTTCGCCACCGATGTTCCTAGATACCGCCGCCCGGGCTCGCCCAGCCCCTATGATGAAACGGCCTGTCGGCGGTCGCACCCTTCAGAGCGCGCTGTTCCCGCCTTCCAGGCCGATCCGGCCGCTGCATCCAAAGGGTTTGTCGTGACCCGATCCTCGCAGGTTCGGGTGCTCAAACCTTTTCCCAGGCGGCGGACTTTTCCGATCGCACCAGCGCGTCAAGGATGCGCATGTTCTGAACCGCGTCCTCCACCCCATAGGCCAGGGGCTCCGCTCCCCGCACCGTGCGGCTGAAGGCTTCTCCCTGAAGCTGGTATTGATCGACGACGGGAAGCTCGATAGTTCGGGCGGATCGATCCCCAGGCAGGCTGCCGTCATCCACGAAGATGCGCGTCGGCTGGTCCGGGGGAGCATTGAACGGGATCTCGATTTCGACGCGGCCCTTGCTGCCGAACGCCTGGAGGCGCTGGAATGGCACGGCCTGGGTCGACACCGTGAAGGCAAGCTGGCGGCCCCCGCCGAAATCCACGAGGGCGCTCGACGTGCGGTCGACGCCGAGCGCGGGATCCCGGTCGATGAGGGCGATCACGCGAAGGGGTTCGGCCTCGAAGAAGTAGCGCCCCGCCACCACCGCGTAACAGCCGATGTCCAGGAGGCCGCCGCCGCCGATATCGGCCTTGTTGCGGATATTGGCCGGGTCTGCATTGAAATACGAGAACATCACCTGCATGGCCCGCAGCCCGCCGATCTCGCCGCTCCTGACGAGTTCCCGGGCCTGGTGCCACTGCGGATGGTGGCGGACCATGAAGGCCTCGGCGATCAGCACCCGGTCCGAAGCCTCCTTCAGCGCCCCCGCCTCTTCGGCCGTGATCGCGATGGGCTTCTCGCACAGGACATGCTTGCCGGCGGCAGCCGCCGCGAGGGTCATGGGGACGTGGAGATGGTTGGGCAGCGGGTTGTAGATGGCTTCGATCTCGGGATCGGCCAGCAGGGCCTCATAGGACCCATACGCCTTCGCGATGCCGAGCTCGTCGGCCATGGCGCGGGCGTTCGCTTCGTCCCGGGAGGCCACGGCGACCACCTCGCACAAGGAACTCTTCATCATCCCGGGAACGACTTTCGTTCGGCCGATCTTGGCAGTGCTCAGGATTCCCCAACGAACCGGCTGCATGTCGCTCTCCCAGGAGTTGAATTGTCGATGGATTATGGATGTGATCGCGTTTCGATCAGGCGGTGCCTCTCCGCAACAGCGTGCGATCGTTGCGCCGGGCGGGCCCCGTGGTATCGCGCTCCAGGAAGGTGAGCGGCAACCGGATGTTCCAGTCCTCGGGCTTCGCCTCTTTCCGAATCAGCCTCAGCAGGACCCCCGCCCCCGCCCGACCCATCTCATGGAGGGGCTGCTGGAACGTGGTCAGCGTCGGCTCGATGTAATCGGCGAACTCGATGCCGTCGAAGCCGAGGACGGATACATCCTCGGGAACCCGGACGCCCGCGGCCCGGACGGTCTTGATGAAGCCGATGGCGCTCTCGTCGCAGCTTGCATAGACTCCCGTGGGACGGGTTGTCAGGCCGAGATAGGCCTCCGCCGCCTTGACGCCTGCGGAGAACACGAAGCGCCCTTCCCACCGCACGAAATCCCGCGCCGTCAGACCAGCCTCGGCCACCCCGCTCATGAATCCCGCGAAACGCTCCGCTTCGATGACGTTGCCCGTCGGCCCGGCGATGTAGCCGAGCCGCCGATGGCCGAGCCCGGCGAGGTGCCTGACGGCGGCCTGCGAGGCCTCCCGGTCCTGGACGGTCACGAGGGGAATCCCGGAGTTCGGGATGCTGGCGCACATGGCCACCATGGGCAGCCCGGCCTCGCTCATGGCGCGCTTGCCGTTTTCCGGGATGCGCCCGTTCATCAGGATGACGCCGTCGATCTGCCGCGAGAGGGCTAGGACCACGTAGCGCGCCTCCCGTTCGATGCAGTTGTCCAGGCTGCCGATGACGAGGCCGTAGCCGGATTGGGTCAGTTCGTCGTCGATCCCGCGCAGGATCTGGGCGAAGACCGGGTTGGCGAGATTCGGCACCACCACCAGCACGGTCATGGTGCGGCGGGTCCGCAGGTTCCGGGCCACGCTGTTGGGGGTATAGCCGCTGCGCCGCACGGCCTCTGTCACGAGGTCGCGGGTCTTGGGCCTCACCTTGCCCGGGTCCGCCAGGACCCGGCTGACCGTGGCGGTGGAAACCCCTGCCAGACGGGCCACGTCGGCGATGCAGATCTCTTTTGGGGAGCGCCTGCGCTTCCGAATCATCATGATGATTCCCATTGGCCGACAATATACCGGGCTTGGCGGCGCAGATTGAAGGTCCTGTTAAACTTGAGTCTTGACTTATTGGAAAAGCGATTACAACCTACCCGCAAGATGTAATCGATTACAAATTTTCTCACAACGCTTCTGGGAGGAAGCCATGCGCCCACAACTTCGCATTTCTGCGTATACCCTTTCGTTTGCTCTGCTCTGCAGCTCCAGTGCGCTCGCGCAGCAGAAGGCTGAGGTGCTCCATTGGTGGACCTCCGCGGGCGAATCCGCTTCGGTCAGGGTCTTTGCCGAACAATTCACCAAGGCCGGCGGCACCTGGGTCGACAACGCCATCGCGGGCGGCGCGAACGCCCGCACGGCCGGCATCAACCGCATGGTGGGCGGCAACCCGCCGACCATGATGCAGTTCAACACCGGCAAGCAGTTCGACGAACTGGTGAGCAACGACCTCGTCCGCGACGTGGAGCAGAAGGCCCAGGCGGGCAAGTGGCGCGAGATCATGCCCAAGCCCATCGTCGACGCTTCGGTGCGCAACGGCAAGTTCTACGCCGTGCCCGTGAACATCCACGGCCAGAACTGGCTGTTCTACAACACGAAGGTCCTTGCCGACGCGGGCGTCGAGCCTCCCAAGACCTTCCCCGAATTGATCCAGAGCGGCGAGAAGCTGAAGGCCAAGGGCGTGATCCCGCTGGCTCTGGGCGGTCAGCCCAACTGGGAGCACAACCTGTTCCGCGCCGTCCTCGTGGGCCATGGCGGGGCCGACATGTTCCGCAAGCTCTACGGCGCCCGGGACCAGCAGGCGGTGAAGAGCCCGAAGTTCAAGGAGACGGTCGAACTCTTCGGCAAGATGCGCAGCCTCGTCGATCCCGGCAGCCCCGGCCGCAACTGGAACGACGCCACCGCCCTGGTGATCACCAACAGGGCGGCCATGCACTTCAACGGCGACTGGGCCAAGGGCGAGTTCATCGCCGCGGGCCAGACAGCCGGCAAGGAATATGGCTGCACCCTCGTGGGCGAGGGCGGCGGCAAGCTGGTGATCGGCGGCGACGTGTTCGTCTTCCCGGCCACGAAGGACAAGGCGGCCCAGGCGACCCAGGACAAGCTCGTGGAAGTCCTGCTCGATCCCGCCAGCCAGCTCGAATTCAACAAGAAGAAGGGCTCGATCCCGGTGCGCATGGATGTGGACGTCTCGTCCATGGATGTCTGCGCCCAGAAGTCCAACGCGGTTCTGAAGGACCCCGCCAATCAGGTGGAGGCGATGGAGCTTCTGAGCACACCGAACTTCTCGGGCGCCATGCAGGATGCGGTCACCCAGTTCTGGAACAACCCGAACATGACGGCCGACGCCTTCATCGACAAGGTCGTCAGCGCCATGCGCGACGCCAGCTGAGGAAAATCGACGGCTCGCCCCACCTCGGGGCGAGCCGCCCCTCGCCGGGTCTGATCCCCTCGACAAGGCAGCGTTGATGGCCACCATCTCGATTCCCACTCCCAATGCCGGCGCGGCCACCTCGAAAACGCGCCGCCGTATCCGCACGCGGATGCCCGCGGCCGTGGCGCTGCTGCCCACGGCCCTCGTGGTTCTCATCGTCTATATCGGCTGCATGCTCTGGACGGTGCGCCTGTCCTTCACGAGCTCCACCCTCCTGCCCAAGCTCGACTGGGTGGGCCTCGCGCAGTACAGCCGCCTTTTCGCCAACGACCGCTTCCTCACCTCCGCAGAGAACATCGTCATCTTTGGCGCCCTCTTCATCTCGGGCTGCCTGATCCTCGGCTTCCTGCTCGCCGTGTTCATCGACCAGAACGTGCGCGGCGAAGGCGTCTTCCGCACCATGTTCCTCTATCCCTACGCCATGTCCTTCGTGGTCACCGGGGTGGCATGGCAATGGTTTCTCAACCCCGGCCTGGGCCTGCAGAAGCTCGTGCGCGACATGGGCTTCACGAACTTCACCTTCGACTGGCTCGTCAACCAGGACATGGCCATCTACACCATCGTCATCGCAGGCCTGTGGCATGGCTCCGGCCTGACCATGGCGATCCTGCTCGCCGGCCTGCGCGGGGTGGACGAGGACCTGTGGAAGGCCGCCAGGATCGACGGCGTCCCTACCTGGCGGGTCTACACCTCCATCGTCCTGCCCCTGTTGCGGCCGATGATCGTCACCGCCACCGTGCTGCTGACGACCGGCGTGGTGAAGCTCTACGACCTCGTGGTCGCCATGACCCTGGGCGGCCCCGGCATCGCCACCGAGGTTCCGGCCAAGTTCGTCATGGACCACCTGTTCGAACGCAACAACATCGCCCTTGGGACGGCCGCCGCGACGATCATGCTGATCGCGGTCGTGTCGGTGCTGGCGCCCTGGATCTATGCCCGCTACATCCGGCCGCAAGGGAGGCATGCATGAACGCTGCTGAACCCAGGGGCCGCCGGCCCCGCCGCCTCACCGTCGGCCGCATCGGCGTCTATGCGTTTCTGATCACCGCAGCCCTGTTCTTCCTGCTGCCGCTCTGGATCATGGTCGTGACCTCCCTCAAGCCCATGGAGGAGATCAGGCTCGGGAACATCGTGGCCCTGCCCGCGACGCTCACCTTCGAGGCCTGGACCAAGGCCTGGTCCTCGGCCTGCACAGGACTCGAGTGCAACGGCATCAGCGTCGGGTTCTGGAACTCCGTGCGCATCCTGATCCCCTCCGTGATCTGCTCGATCATCGTGGGCGCGATCAATGGCTACGCCCTCTCCTTCTGGCGGGTCAAAGGCGCCAACGTGATGTTCGGGGTGCTGCTGCTGGGAGCCTTCATCCCCTACCAGGTCTTTCTCTATCCCCTCGTGCGCATCTTCTCGCTGACGGGCGTCTACAATTCGCTCCTGTGCATCGTGATCGTGCACGTGATCTTCGGGCTTCCCACGATGACGCTCCTGTTCCGCAACTATTACGCGGGCCTGCCGATCGAGCTGTTCAAGGCTGCGCGGATCGATGGCGGCGGCTTCTGGACCATCTTCCTCCGGGTGATCCTGCCCATGTCCACGCCCATGCTGGTGGTGGCCACCATCCTGCAGGTGACCGGCATCTGGAACGACTTCATCTTCGGGCTCACCTTCGCGGGCCGGGAGAACCTGCCGATGACCGTTCAGCTCAACAACATCGTCAATTCCACCCAGGGCGAGCGCGCTTACAACGTGGACATGGCGGCCACCATGCTGGCCGCTCTCGTCCCCCTCGTCGTCTATTTCGTGTCCGGCCGCTGGTTCGTGCGCGGCATCGCCGCCGGCGCTGTGAAAGGATAAGCCATGGCTGCGGTTTCCGTACGCGACGTGTCGGTGGCCTTCGAGGCCGTGAGGGTCTTCGACGGCCTGTCGCTGGATATCGAGCAGGGCGAGTTCATCGTGCTGCTCGGCCCCTCGGGTTGCGGCAAGTCCACCCTGCTGAATGCGGTGGCGGGCCTGCTCGACGTGGCCGAGGGGCAGATCTGGATCGACGGGAAGAACGTCACCTGGGAGGAGCCCAAGGACCGCGGCATCGCCATGGTATTCCAGTCCTATGCCCTCTACCCGCGCATGAGCGTGCGCGAGAACATGTCCTTCGGTCTCAGGATGGCCAAGACGCCCAAGCCCGAGATCGAAAAGCGGGTCAACAAGGCGGCGGAGCTCCTGCAGATCACCCACCTCCTCGACCGCCGCCCCGATCAGCTCTCCGGCGGCCAGCGCCAGCGCGTCGCCATCGGCCGGGCGCTGGTGCGCGACGCCGCCGTCTTCCTCTTCGACGAGCCTCTCTCCAACCTCGACGCCCAGCTCAGGAACGAGCTGCGGGTGGAGATCAAGCGCCTTCACGCGAGACTCGGCAATACGACGATGATCTATGTGACGCACGATCAGATCGAGGCGATGACCCTCGCCGACCGCATCGTGGTCATGAAGGAACAGAAGATCCAGCAGATCGGCAGCCCGGACGAGATCTATCGCCGCCCCTCCAACCTGTTCGTGGCGGGCTTCGTCGGGTCGCCGCAGATGAACTTCATCAAGGGCCGGATCGAGGGCAACGGCAGCGGTCCCGAATTCGTCTCCGGCAGGCGCCGCCTGCCCCTCGCGGGCTACCGGTTCTCGGGCAAGCCCGCATCGGGTCAGGAGGTCGTTCTGGGCGTGCGGCCGGAGCACCTGGAGATCACGGGGGCCGGCGTCTGGTCCGACTTCAAGGTCGACATCGTCGAGCCCATGGGGGCCGACACGGTGATCTGGTGCAGCGACGGCGACGGCACCATCCAGGTTCGGACCAGCGGGAGCAAGAAGGCGGCTCCGGGCGAGCCCCTCGGCCTCGGGGTGGATGCCGCCCAGATCTCCCTGTTCGCATCGGACACGGGCGAACGCCTCTGAGCCGCCACGGTCCACGCGAAGCGAAGCACGCTTCGCTCGCGCGTCCTTTTCTCGAACCCTGAGGATCCCATGAGCGTCACAAGCAGACTCTCCATCCAGCTCTACACCCTGCGCGCCATGGAGGACGTCGACCGCATCCTCGATACGGTGGCGGAAGCCGGCTACCGCTACGTGGAGACGGTGGGCTCGCACCTGGACAACGCCGCGGGCATCCGTTCCAAGCTCGACGCCAGGGGCCTGAAGGCCTCGTCGAGCCATGTGAGCCTCGCGGCCCTGCGCGAAAAGCCGGACGCCATCGCGGACGCGTGCCGGACCCTGGGCTTCCAGCACCTGTTCATGCCCGCGGTCCCGCCGGAGCAGCGCGACATGGGGGCGGACGGCTGGCGCTCCCTGGGCCGGGAACTCGGCGGGATGGCGCAGCGATTCCAGGAGCAGGGCATTCGGCTGGGCTACCACAACCACCATTGGGAGCTGAAGCCCAAGGACGGCCGCAAGACCGCCCTCGAACTGATCTTCGAGGAGGCCGAGGGAAGCCCCCTGGCCTGGCAGGTGGACGTGGCCTGGCTCGCCCGCGGCGATGTGGATCCCAAGGAGTGGATCGGCCGGTATCGGAGCCGGATCACCGCCGCGCACGTGAAGGACATTGCGCCCCCCGGGCAGAACGAAGACCAGGACGGCTGGACCGACGTGGGCTCCGGCGTGCTGGACTGGCGCGACCTCTGGCGCGTCTGCCGGGAAGCCGGAGCGGAGTGGATGGTGGTGGAGCACGACAAGCCCGCCGATCCGGCGCAGACCGCCCGCGCCAGCTTCAATTTTCTCAAGACCATCGAGGACTGATCACATGGATTCGCTCAACGTCGGCATCATCGGCTGCGGCAACATCTCGGGCATCTATCTCCAGAACATCCCGGCCTATCGGGGCATCACCCTGCGGGCCTGCGCCGACATGCGCATGGAGGCCGCGCAGGCTCAGGCCAGCCGCTTCGGGATCGAGGCGCGCTCCGTCGACGCGCTCCTGGCCAGCGACGACATCGATCTGGTGGTCAACCTGACGATTCCGGCCGCCCATTTCGGCGTGTCCCTGTCGGCCTTGAGCGCCGGCAAGCACGTGTTCTCGGAAAAGCCCCTGGCGGTGGATTTCGAGCAGGGCCGCAGGCTCGTGGACGAGGCGGAGGCGCGGGGCCTGCATCTGGGATGCGCGCCCGACACCTTCCTCGGCGCGGGCGGACGCCTTGCCCGCAAGCTGGTGGACGAGGGAGCCGTCGGGCGCGTCCTGTCCGGCACGGCCTTCCTCATGTCGCACGGCATGGAGCATTGGCACCCCGACCCGGAGTTCTTCTTCAAGCCGGGCGGCGGGCCGATCCTCGACATGGCCCCCTATTACCTGAGCGCCCTGGTGAATCTCGCCGGTCCCGTGAAGCGGGTCGTGGCCATGTCGAGCATCGGCTTCCCCGAGCGGACCATCACCACGGAATCCTCCCCCCGCAAGGGCGAGCGGATCAAGGTCGAGACGCCCACGCACGTGATGGCCCTGCTGGAATTCGCCTCCGGGGCCCAGGTCACCTTCTGCATGAGCTGGGACGTGTGGAAGCACGGCCACCCGGCCATCGAGCTCTACGGCACCGAGGGCTCCCTGCGGGTGCCCGATCCGAACTTCTTCGGCGGACAGGTGGAGCTCACCGGGCGCGGCGGGGAATGGCGCGCGGTGGATTCGAGCGACATGCCCCTCGGGGCCCCCAACTGGCGCTCGCCCAACTGGGCCCCCGATGCGCCGTCCCGCGCCAACTACCGGGCCCTGGGCCTCGCGGACCTGGCCAGCGCCGTTCTCAAGGGGACGCCCCACCGCTCCAGCGGGCGGCTCGGGCTTCATGTGCTCGAAGTGATGCACTGCATCCTCGAAGGCGCGGCCACGGGACAGCCCATGGCGATCACCACCACCCTGGAGCGCCCTGCGGTCCTGGAGGATGCGGAGGCGGCGGGGCTCTGGAAGGGCCTGCCCCAGACCGCGTCCGCCGCCTGATGGAGACCGGAATGCGCGAGGCGCTGATCGTCTGGGGCGGCTGGAACGGACACGAGCCGGAGCAATGCGCCGGCATCGTCGCCCGCATGCTGGAGGAGGACGGCTTCGGGGTTCGCCTGGCGACCGAGACGGGGGCCTTTGCGGACCCCGACCTCTCCCGCTTCAGCCTCGTCGTGCCGATCTACACCATGTCGAAGATCGAGAAGGACGAGGCGGCCAACCTCTCCCGGGCGGTGCGGGAGGGCGTGGGCCTTGCGGGCTTCCACGGCGGCATGGGCGACGCCTTCCGCGAGGCGGTGGAGTACCAGTTCATGTGCGGCGGCCAATGGGTCGCCCATCCGGGCAACATCATCGACTACCGGGTGAACATCACCCGGCCCGACGATCCCATCATGGAAGGAATCCGGGACTTCGATTATCGCTCGGAGCAGTACTACATGCACGTGGACCCCTCGAACGAGGTGCTGGCCACCACCACCTTCTCGGGCGAGCACGCGCCCTGGATCGAGGGCGTGGTCATGCCGGTGGTGTGGAAGCGCCGCCACGGCAGCGGCCGGGTGTTTTACAGCTCCCTCGGGCATGTGGCGAGCGAGTTCGACGTGCCGGAAATGCGTACCATCCTGCGGCGCGGGATGGCGTGGGCGGCGCGTGAGGACCGGTGAATAGGTGCAGGGGCTGGTCATAGACCCATCTTTTTGTCATTCCGGGGCGGCTCACAGAGCCGAGCCCGGAATCCATAAACACAAGCGGTTCAGGGAGAGCGCTGCGGTTTTTGACAGCGTCCTATCAGGCACCGTCAGCGTCTATGGATTCCGGGTTCCGCTCCGCGGCTCCGGAATGACAGAGGAGCTTTTCAAGGATAAGAACCGCGCTCACTGGGCTGAGGGCTTGACTCAGCCCGCAACCAACCCCGCCACCGTTCTCTTGGCGCCCCTGGCATAGAGCTGCGCCAGGGCAGCGGTGACGGCGCCGGTGAAGCGCGGATCGCCGGGAAGGTCGTCGCCGAAGATCTCGCGCACCCCGAACAGCCCTCCGGCGAGGCGCTCGGCGGAGTCCCCTGCCCGGTCGGCGATCTCGCGCAGCCGCGCCGCCATGGGGTCGCGCACGTCGATGGGCGCGCCGTTCTCGTCCCTGCCCGTCACGTAGCGCATCCAGGCCGCTACCCCGAGGGCGAGCCGGTCGATGGATGCGCCCTCGCGCAGGCGGTCGCGGACCGTTCCCAGGAGCCGCTGCGGCAGCTTCTGCGATCCGTCCATGGCGATCTGCCAGGTGCGGTGTCGCAGGGCCGGGTTCTTGAACCGTTCCACCAGGGCGCGCTTGTAGGACGCCAGGTCGGCTCCCGGGGGCATGTGGAGGGTCGGCGTCACCTCCTCGTCCATGAGCCCTTCCACGAGCCGCACGAAGGCCGGGTCCGCCATGGTGTCGGCCACCGTCTCGTAGCTGGAAAGATAGCCCAGATAGGCCAGGGTCGAATGGCTTCCGTTGAGCAGCCTGAGCTTCATGTGCTCGTAGGGCTCCACGTCGGCCACGAATTCCGCGCCCGCTTGTTCCCAGGCCGGGCGGCCTTGGGGGAAGCGGTCCTCGATCACCCATTGGGTGAAGGGCTCGGTCACGACGGGCCATGCGTCGGCTGCGCCCAACGCCCCGGCGATCCGCTCCCGGTCCTCGTCGCCCGTGGCGGGCACGATCCGGTCGACCATGGTGGAGGGGCAGGACACCTGTTCGTCCACGAACCGGCCGAAATCGGAATCGACCAGCTCGGCGAAGCGGGTCAGAACGCGCTTCACCGTGCGTCCGTTGGACGGGAGGTTGTCGCAGGTGAGAACCGTGAAAGGCGGCACGCCGGCGGCGCGGCGGCGGCGCAGGGCTTCGATGATGAAGCCCGGAGCCGACTTGGGCGCTCGCAGATACGCCAGATCGTGCACCACGTCCGGGTGCTTCTCGTTCAACGCGCCGGTCGCCGGGTCGTGGCAATAGCCCTTCTCGGTTACGGTCAGCGTGACGATCCGCGTCTGCGGATCGGCCAGCGCGTCGAGCAGATCGTCCACCGCCTGCGGGGCGACGATGACCTTGCGGATGGCTCCGATCACGCGAAGGGATTCGCCCTCCCTCGAGCGCACCGACACGGTGTAGAGGCCGTCCTGCGGGTCCAGCGCATCGTAGGTGTCGGGGCTGCGCAGGCTCGCGGCCACGATGCCCCAGCGCGGGTCCCGCGCCAGAACGTCGTCCGTGTATACGGCCTGATGCGCCCGGTGGAACGCCCCGACGCCGAGATGCACGATCCCGGTGGTCACGGCGCTTCGGTCGTATCGCGGCCGTTCGATGGCGGACGGCAGATCGGCAAGGGTCGTGTCGTTCAAGCGCTTCGACATCATGCCCTCAATGCGCCGGCTGCTGCTTCGCCCGGGTGACGATCTGGGTCGGGTTGACGAAGCGAAGCGCAATGATGAGCCACACCAGGGTCGTCACCATGTAGATCACCGCCATGGCGTCGATGGACTGCACGGCGCGCACGCCCGCCGCGAACACGGCGTAGTAGAGCGCCACCACGAGGGTCTGGCTCGTGGGCCCGGCCACCAGGAAGGTCAGCTCGAACATGGCGATGGTGCGCACCAGCACCAGCAGGAGCGCCGCCAGGATGCCCGGCAGCAGCAGCGGCAGCAGCACATGGATGAAGAGCTTGAAGGTGTTGGCTCCAAATACGCGGGCGGCCGCCTCGATCTTGGGGTCGATCTGCTCGATGAACGGGATCATGACCAGGATCACGAAAGGCACGGTCGGCACGAGGTTGGCCGCCACGACTCCCCAGAAGGTTCCGGCGAGGCCCGTGCGGTAGAGAACCGTCGCGAGCGGGATGCCAAAGGTGATCGGCGGGATCAGCAGCGGCAGCAGGAACAGCAGCACGAGAAGGCGTTTGCCCCAAAAGTCGCGGCGGGCCAACGCATAGGCGGCGGTGACGCCGAGAACGCCGGAAATCACGACCACCATCCCGACGATCTGGAAGGTGACGATCAGGATGTCCCAGAGTTGGAACTCGTTCCAGGCGGAGGAATACCACCGGGTCGTCCAGCCTGCAGGGAGCCAGGTGCCGAGCCAGCGGGTGGCGAAGGAACTCGTCACCACCGTGCCGATCATCGCCAAGAGGTTCACGATGAAGAAGCCGACGAGGGACCAGACGGCCACCGCCCAGAGCTTCGAGCCGAGTGTCGTATCGCGGATCATCGGCTTTACCCTTTCGCGCCGGAGGCCGGGCCGCGGTAGAACAGCCCGCGGGAGGCGAGCACCGCGACCACGATTCCGAGCTGGACGAAGCCCATGATCATCGCGACCGCCGAGGCCATGGAGTAGTCGTATTCCTCGAAGGCCGCCTGATAGGCCGCAATTGAGATCACCCGGGTCGGCCCTGCTGGTTCGCCCAGCAGCACCGCCGAGGGAAAGACCGAGAAGGCCTGCACGAAGGACAGGCAGAAGGTGATGGCGAATCCCGGCATCAGAAGCGGCAGGTAGACATGGCGGAAGCGCTGCCATGCGCTGGCCCCGAGCGTCGCGGCAGCCTGCTCCAGGGCCGGATCGATTCCGGTGATGTAGGACAGGGTCAGAAGGAAGGTGAACGGGAAGCCGGTGATCAGCAGCGAGGCGAAGACGCCCCAGTAGTTGTGAACGAGCTTCACGGGCTGGGAGATCAGTCCGAAGGTGAGCAGGGTGCGGTTGAACCAGCCCTGCGGCCCGAGATAGTTCAGGAGCCCCTCCGCCACCAGAACCGTGCCGAGGGTGATCGGCAGGACCAGGATCGTGGTCAGAAGGCGCTGCCGCCGCAGGAGCCGCACGCGAAAGGCGATCGGCACCGCAAGCAGCAGGTTGAGGAGCGTGACCGGAATGGCGAGCCAGAGCGTCTTGGCGATGGTCTCGTAGAGGAAGGCATCCGAGAAGAAGCGCCGGTAATTGGCGAGCCAGTCGCCGCCGGCCTTCGGCGTGAACGAATCGATGAAGCCGAACGCGAAGGGATAGACGAACAGCAGGAGGCTGAAGATCGCGGCCGGGATGACGAGCAGGGTCACCGCGTCGAAGCCCCTGGCGGCGAGGCGCTGTCGCAGGCTGGGTCCTTGTTCGATCGTGACTGCCGGAGCGAGCGCGTCCATCAGTTCCTCCCCTGAATCGGCTCCGCGAACACGAGCACGCGCTCGTCGTCGGCGGTCAGGTGAATGGTCGATCCGGGCTCGAAGGGCCGGTGGGACCGGAACACGAAGTCGAGCCCGCCCGCCGAATGCGCGAGCCCGACGAACTCGCGTCCGCGGTACTCGATGCTGTCGATGATGACCGAGATGGCGTTCAGCCCGGGCTCGCCCACCACGAGATCGTCCGGCCGGATCGCCGCGTAGGCGGAAGAGCCGACGGACAGGCTTTCCCGCGCCACGCCGCTGATCCGCGCCCCCTCCACGTCGAGAACGGCGCGGCCGCCCTCGTAGGCGACGACCTTGCCCTGGAGCTTGTTGCGGAAGCCCATGAAATCCGCCACATCGAGATGGGCCGGAGCCTCATAGAGCTCCTTCGGGGTGCCCACCTGCCGAATGACGCCGTCGCGCAGAACCACGATCCGGTCGGCCAGGGACAGGGCCTCGTCCTGGTCGTGGGTCACATAGATGGTGGTGGCCCCGAGTTCGTTGTGAATGCGGCGGATCTCCGCGCGCATTTCGAGGCGCAGCTTGGCGTCCAGGTTCGACAGGGGCTCGTCCATGAGCACGAGGGGCGGCTCGATGACGATGGCGCGGGCGATGGCGACGCGCTGCTGCTGGCCGCCGGAGAGCTGGCCGGGCAGCTTGTTCTCCTGGCCCTGGAGCCGCACGAGGCTCAGGGCCTCGTCGACCTTGCGGTTCATTTCGGTCTTGGGCGTTCCGCGCATCTTCAGGCCGAAGCCGATGTTCTGTCGCACGTTGAGATGGGGAAAGAGGGCGTAGTTCTGGAACACCATCCCGAACCCGCGCTCCTCCGGGCGAAGGGTGTCGACCCGGCTCTTGTCGAGCCAGATCGCCCCGCCGGTCACAGGAAGGAGACCCGCGATGCAGTTCAGCGTCGTCGACTTGCCGCACCCGGACGGCCCGAGCAGGGCGATGAACTCGCGCCGCCGGATCGTGAGGGAAACGTCGCGAAGGGCGTTGAGCGAGCCGAAATCGCGGCTGACCCGATCAAGTCGGACTTCGTCGAACTGGGAAAGAGCTATGGTCATCGCGGGTCCTTGACTTTACTTGCGCTTCGCGCCGCCGACCTGCTCGTCCCACATGCGGAACGCGACTACCATCTGTTCCGGCTGGAGGGGCAGTTCGATCGGGTTTTCGGCGATCCACTTCTCGTATTCGGGGCGGCCGAACTCCTTGATGGCGGCCTGGCTCTCAGGCGGAGCCATGTCGAGGGTCACGCCCTTCACGGCGGGGCCCGGATAGAAATAGCCCTCGTCGTAGGTATAGGCCTGCTGCTCCTTGGTGAGCAGGAAGTTCATGAGGTCGAGAAGCACGGCGAGCTTCTCGTTGGACAGGCCTTTCGGCACGCACATGTAATGGGCGTCGGCGACCCAGTGGAAGCCCTTGAGCGCCGCCACCTTCGCCTCCTTCGGCACGACGCCGAGCACGCGGGGATTGATGTCCCAGCCGGTGGTGGACACGGTCATGTCGCGGGAGCCTTCGCCCAGCTCCTTCATCACCGCGCCGGTGCCGGCCGGGTAGTACTCGATGTTCTGGCCGAGTTCCTTGAGATAGGCCCAGGTCTTGTCCCAACCCTTGGCCGGGTCCTTGGGATCCTTGTCGCCCAGAATGTAGGGCAGGCCCATCATGAAGGTGCGGCCCGGCCCGGAATTGGCGGGGCGCGCATAGATCAGCCGGTTCGGGTTGGCCTTCGTCCAAGCGAGCAGCTCCTCGGCCGTGGTCGGCACGTTCTTGACCTTGTCGGGCATGTATTCGAGCAGCGGCCCCGACGGATAATAGGTCACCACCACGCCCTGCCCTTTGGCCAGCGTCTGCATCTTGGCGGCGGCGGGGAGGTAGATGTCGTCGAGCTTCGGCAGCTGGCCCGCGTGGCTTGCGATGAGATCCACCCAGAGCTTCTGCTCGATGCCGGCGGAGAGCGCGTCGGTGCCGGTGAGAACGAGGTCGATGTCGACCCGGCCCGCATCCTGCTGCGCCTTGATCTTGCCCGCGAGCTCCGGGGCCGGGGCCTTGGTGAAGGTGATGCGCGAAACCAGATTCGGCTTCGCCTTGCGGTAGTTCTCGATTGCCTTCTGGGTCAGGGCGAGATTGCCGGCGACGTCGATGACACTGAGAGCGACCGGGCTTGTGGGCAGGGCCAGCTGGGCAAAGCCCGGGCCGCCAAAGGCGGCGACGCCGGCGGCGCCAGCCACGCCGCCCACGAAGCTGCGTCTCGTGATGGGTGTTTTCATTGTCTTCCTCCCGTTTTCTGTGCGGCAGGGCTCCGCTGAGCCATGTCCAGTCTCACAGCTTATAGGCCTCTTTGGCGAGGCGATAGGCAAGGTCGTAGGCGAGTTCGTGCGCCTCGTCCTCGTCCAGGCGATGGGTCGTCACGAGCTGGGCCAGGTAGGCGCAGTCGACCCGGCGGGCCACGTCGTGCCGCGCGGGGATCGACAGATAGGCTCTTGTGTCGTCGTTGAAGCCAACCGTGTTGTAGAAGCCGGCGGTTTCCGTGGTGAGCTCGCGGAAGCGGCGCATTCCTTCGGGCGAATCGAAGAACCACCAGGCGGGGCCGAGCTTCAGGGCCGGGTAATGCCCGGCAAGCGGAGCAAGCTCCCGCGAATAGCTGGTCTCGTCCAGGGTGAAGAGGATGAGGGTGAAGTCCGGCTCGTTGCCGAAGCGGTCGAGGAGCGGCTTCAGGGCGCGCGCGTATTCGGTCTGGGAGGGAATGTCCGCTCCCATGTCGCGGCCGAAGCGCCGGAAGATGGCGTCGTTGTGGTTGCGGAGCGAGCCCGGATGGATCTGCATCACCATCCCGTCCTCTACGCTCATCGCCGCCATCTCGGTGAGCATCTGGGCGCGGAACAGCTCGGCATCCTCGGGCCGGGCGTCGCCGGTGGACACGCGCCGGAACAGGGCCTCCGCGTCCGCCCGCGGCAGGTCGGCGGTTTTCGCGCTCGGGTGGCCGTGATCGGTGGACGTCGCGCCGTACTCCCGGAAGAAGGCGCGCCGCTGCCGGTGGGCCTCCAGGTAGCCGCTCCAGGTCGAGGTATCGTGGCCGGTGATCTCGCCGAAGCGGACGAGATTCTGCCGGAACCCCTCGAAATCCGGATCGACCACGGGATCAGGCCGATAGGCCGTGACCACCCGCCCCTTCCAGCCCGACCGGCGGATGGTTTCGTGATGCTTCAGCGGATCGAGAGGACTTTCCGTCGTGGCGATGGCCTCGATGCGGAAGCGCTCGAACAGGGCGCGGGGACGGAAGTCGGGCGTGCGCAGGGCCGCGTCGATGCGGTCGTAATACGCGTCGGCATTGGCGGGCGTGAGCCGTTCGGTGAAGCGGAACAGGGTTGCGAAGGTATGGTCGAGCCATGCGCGGGTCGGCGTGCCGCGGAAGAGATGGTAATGGGACGCGAAGCGGCGCCAGATCGCCCGGGGGTCGCGCTCGACGGGACCTCCATCCCGGGTGGGAATGCCAAGCTCCTCCAGGCGCACGCCTTGGCTGTAGAGCATCCGGAAGATGTAATGGTCGGGAATGACGAACAGCGTCGCTGGATCGGAGAACGGCTCGTCCTCGGCGTACCAGCGGGGATCCGTGTGGCCGTGCGGGGAGATGATCGGCAGGTCCCGAACCCCCGCATAAAGCCTGCGCGCCACGTCCAGGGCGGCAGCCTCCGCGGGAAAAAGACGGTCCGGGTGAATCAGCATGGGCACTCTCCCCGAGCGTTCCTTCCGGCTTGTTTCCTTGCCGGTTCCGACCGCTCATGACAGGAAGCTTAGAACGGTCCTTAGCGCTTTGCAATGGTCTACTAGTATGGTAGTGTGCCACTTATGACGAATGGAACCCTTGCAAAGCTCGACAGCGACAGGGAGCCCATGGCTCGCCAGGTCACGCGCGCGCTGCGCCAAGCCATCGTGACGATGCGCCTGGCGCCGGGCGAGATGCTGTCCGAGCAGGACCTCGCCGGCCGGTTCGGCGTCAGCCGGTCGCCGGTGCGGGAGGCCCTCATCAAGCTGAGCGAGGCCGGCCTCGTGCGGGTGATGCCGCAGCGGGGCACGCAGGTGGTGAAGATCTCCCGCAGGGGCGTGGAGGATGCGCGCTTCATCCGGGAGGCCGTGGAAACGGCCATCGTCCGGGACGCGGCCAAGAAGGCGAGCCCCCTCATGCTTGCCGAGCTGGCCGCCAGCCTCACGAGGCAGCGCCGCGCCCAGCGCGCTGCCTCCACGGAGGAGTTCCTGGCTCTCGACGAGGAGTTTCACCGGCTCCTGGCCGAGACGGCGGGGCGGCTTGCCGCGTGGCGGATGATCGAGGACATCAAGCCCCAGATGGACCGGGTCCGGTTCCTGGACATGTCCAAGGCCATGCCCCGCGACGCGGTGATCGCCCAGCACGCGGTGATCGTGGACGCCATCAAGGCGGGGGATGCGTCCGCGGCCGAGACGGCGATGCGCCTCCACCTGAGCGAGATCCTGCGCTCCCTGCCGGAACTCGCCGCAGAACACCCCGATCTCTTCGAATTGGAAACAGAGGCGCAGCCGGAGATGCTCAGCGCCTGAACTTCCCTCCTCCCGGAGTCAGCCCCCGGGAGCATGGCACAAAGGATGTGAACATGTTGGACAAGCCCGCCCTCGCTCCGCGCACCGTGCGCCTCCACGACACCGACAACCTCGTGGTTGCCGTGGACCCCATCATGCCCGGCTCGGTTCTGCATGGCGTCACCGCCAAGGACCGGGTCATGCGCGGCCACAAGATGGCGATCACCGGCATTCCCCAAGGTGAGCCGGTTGTCAAGTTCGGGCAGATCATCGGCTTCGCCTCGAAGCCGGTCGAGCCGGGCGAGTGGCTTCACGAGCATAACGTGGAGATGCACGCCTTCGCCCGCGAATACCATTTCGCGGAGGACGCCAAGGCCGAGCCCGTGCTCCCCGTGGAGCAGCAGGCCACGTTCCAGGGCTATCGCCGGGAGAACGGCAAGGTCGGCACCCGCAACTACCTGGCCATTCTCACCAGCGTGAACTGCTCGGCATCGGTCGCCCGCTTTATCGCGAGGGAAGTCGAGCGATCCGGCATTCTCGCCGACTACCCCCATGTGGACGGCGTCATCCCCCTCGTGCACGGCACGGGCTGCGGCATGGACATCAAGGGGGAAGGCTCCGATGTTCTCAAGCGCACCCAATGGGGCTACGCCTCCAACCCGAACATGGCCGGCGTGCTGATGGTGGGCCTGGGATGCGAGGTGTTCCAGATCGCCAAGTGGAAGGAGCTCTACGGGATCCAGGAGAGCGAATCCTTCCGCACCATGACGATCCAGGACATCGGCGGCACCCAGAAGGCCGTGGCGGCGGGGGTCGAGGCCATCCGCGACATGCTCCCGCTGGCGAACCGCGCCCGGCGCGAGACCATGCCTGCCTCGGAGCTGATGCTGGCCCTGCAATGCGGCGGCTCGGACGGCTATTCCGGCATCACGGCCAATCCGGCGCTCGGAGCCGCGGTGGATATTCTCGTCCGCCACGGCGGCACGGCGATCCTGTCGGAAACGCCCGAGATCTACGGCGCCGAGCACCTTCTCACCCGCCGGGCGGCCACCCGCGAGGTGGGCGAGAAGCTGGTCGATCTCATCAAGTGGTGGGAGGAATACACCACCCGCAACCGGGGCGAGATGAACAACAACCCCTCCCCCGGCAACAAGGCGGGCGGCCTGACCACCATTCTCGAAAAGTCCCTGGGGGCGGCGGCCAAGGGCGGCACCACCACGCTCACGGGGGTCTATCGCTACGCGGAACCGGTGACGGCCAAGGGCTTCGTCTACATGGACACCCCCGGCTACGATCCGGTCGCGGCGACCGGCCAGGTGGCGGGCGGCGCCAACGTCCTGTGCTTCACCACCGGCCGCGGCTCGGCCTATGGCTGCAAGCCGACCCCGTCCATCAAGATCGCCACCAACAGCGAGATCTATCGCCGGATGATCGACGACATGGACATCAATTGCGGCGACATCCTGGACGGCGTCTCCATCGACCAGAAGGGGCAGGAGATCTTCGAGACGATCCTTCGGGTCGCGTCGGGCGAGCAATCCAAGTCGGAGCAGCTCGGCTATGGCGACGCGGAATTCGTCCCCTGGCAGATCGGCGCGGTCATGTAAGGTAGCGGGCGAAAAAGTGATTCCCAAGCCGCCCGGAGAAGCGGCCTCAACGAGGTGATGATCATGGAACAGACCTGGCGCTGGTTCGGCCCGGAGGACGTCGTTCAGCTTTCCCATGTCCGCCAGACCGGCGCGAGGGGGATCGTGACCGCCCTGCACCACATCCCCTACGGGGTGGTCTGGAGCGTCGAGGAGATCGAGCGGCGCAAGGCTCTCATCGCTGCCGATCCCTCCCTCGGCCTGCGCTGGAGCGTGGTGGAAAGCCTGCCGATCCACGAGACCATCAAGATCGGCGAAGGCGACCTGACGCCCCTGTTCGACAACTACCGCCAGTCCATGCGCAATCTCGCGCAATGCGGCATCACCACGATCTGCTACAACTTCATGCCGGTGGTCGACTGGACCCGCACGGAGATCGCCTACCCCCTCCCCGGCGGGGGAACGGCCCTGCGCTTCAACGCCCACGAGTTCGCGGCCTTCGACTGCTTCATGCTGCAGCGCCCCGGCGCGGAGGCGGAGCACGCGCCCGAACTCGTCGCCCGCGGGCGCGAATGGTACGACCGCTCGTCGGAATCGGACCGCCGCAAGCTGCTCGCCAACATCATGGCAGGCCTGCCCGGCGCCTATGACCGCTACGACGTTCCCGGCCTGCGGGTGATGCTGGACCGCTACCGGGACGTGGACGCGGCCCGCCTGCGCGAGAACCTCGCCCGCTTCCTGCGCGAGGTGATCCCCGTGGCCGAGGAGGTGGGCATCCGGATGTGCATCCATCCCGACGATCCGCCCCGTCCCCTCATGGGCCTGCCCCGCATCGTGTCCAATGTGGAAGACCTGGATTTCATCCTCGGGGCGGTGGATTCGCCCGCCAACGGGGTCACCCTGTGCAGCGGCTCCCTCGGAGCCAACCCGGCCAACGACGTGCCGGGCATCGCCCGGCGCGTGGCGAGCCGGATCTGGTTCGCCCACCTGCGCAATGTGGCGAAGGAGCCGGACGGCTCCTTCATGGAGGCGGATCATCTCGGCGGCGACACCGACATGGTAGCCCTCGTGACGGTGCTTCTCGAAGAGCAGAACCGGCGCAAGGAAGCAGGAGACCCGCGCTGGCGCATCCCCATGCGCCCGGACCACGGCCATGAGCTTCTCGACGATGTGGGCAAGCCGACCCATCCGGGCTATCCGGCCATCGGCCGCCTGAAGGGCCTTGCCGAGCTGCGGGGCGTGATGATGGCCGTCTCATCGCTGCGGAACCTGCCGCTCTAGGGCAGGATCAATCCCTGGAGGCCGGTTATCCGCTCCGACGAGCTGCGATCTCCCGCGGGAGAGGCGGGTGGGCGGCGTTCATGAAAACGCGGCCATCAGGGGCGCAGCATCCCTCCTGGGGACCTGCTGCGCCGCCTGGCGGCCGTCCAGGAGCATTTGGATCCGCTCGGCCAGGTCGGCAGCCCTATAGGGCTTATAGAGAAGTTCGAGATCGTTGATCGTCTCGTCGCTGTCCACGTAGCCTGTCGTGAGAAGCACATGCACGTCGGGCAGCTTGCGCTTGATGAGGCGGGCGAGATCGATTCCGGAGAGTTCCCCCGGCATGCGCACGTCCGAGAGCACCAGGCGCACGTCCTCGTTGGTCTCCAGCATCCTGGCGGCCTCGTCGGCGGTCCGGGCCTCGATGACCCCGAATCCGAGGGACCTCAGGGTTGAGATCGCGACCTGGCGGACGGCGGGGTCGTCCTCCACCACGAGCACGGTCTGGCCCGTGCCGATGGGGGCCGCGACGGAGGCCTGCGCATCCGGCAGCCTCTCCACCGGCGCATCCGAGCGCGGAAGGAAGATGCGGATCGTCGTGCCCTGCTGCGGCGCGCTGTCGACCTCCACGTAGCCGAAGGATTGCTGGACGAAGCCATAGACCATGCTGAGCCCGAGGCCGGTGCCCTTCCCGCTCTCCTTGGTGGTGAAGAACGGCTCGAACACCCGTTCGAGCACCTCGGGCGGCATCCCGGTTCCGGTGTCGCTCACGGCGATCATCACGAATTCGCCAGGGGGCCCGCTCGCGCCATCCTCCACCCGCCGGTTCTCGATGGTGATCGTCAGGTTGCCGCCGTCCGGCATGGCGTCCCGGGCATTGACCGCAAGGTTGAGAAGAGCGGCCTCGAACTGCGCCCGGTCGACCTGGATCGGCCAGGCGTTCGGTTCAGCGCGGAAGCTGGCGTTGATGCGCTCCCCCAGGGTCCGGCGCATGAGCTCCAGGAGGCCGGGCATGAGGGCGGTCACGTCGAGGGTCGAGACCTGCAAGGGCTGGCGGCGGGAGAAGGCGAGGAGCCGATAGGTGAGATCGGCGCAGCGCTGCGCGCTCTCCATGGCCATGCGGACGCGGCGCTCGGCCTTCTTGTTGCCTTCGATGGACTTCTGCATGAGGTCGAGATTGCCGATCACGACGCTCAGCATGTTGTTGAAGTCGTGGGCGATTCCTCCGGTGAGGCGGCCCACCGCTTCGAGCTTGCTCGCATGGAGCAGGTTCTGCTCCAGCTGCCTTCGCTCCGTGATGTCGAACCACATGCCGAAGAACTCGCGGGGCCGCCCCTCGTCGTCGCGCATGAGCACGGTCTGATCGAGAAAGTAGCGGTAGGTGCCGTCGGCGCATTGCCAGCGATATTCGAGATTGACGGTCCCGTCCTCCGCCAGGTCGCTGAGCTGGTTCAGCACCCGGTCCCGGTCGTCGGGATGGAGCCGGGACGACCAGAAATCCGGAGCCCCGAGAAATGCGTCGGGCCGGAAGCCGGTGATGCGCTCGATGCTCACGTTGGTGAAATTGAGCTGCCGGTGATCCTCCTGCACGGAGGCGGTGTAGAGGGCGATGGGAAGCGATTGCAGCACGATGGACTGGTGCTCCTCGCGCCGCCGCAGGGCCTGCTCGGTCTTCAGCTTCTCGCTGCGGACGCGCAGGTTCTCCACGAGGAGGCGCCGTTCCTCCTCGCCCTGGCGGCGGATCTCCTCCGTCTTGCGGTAGAGGTCCACGAAGATGTCGACCTTCGATTTGAGGATCAGCGGCTCGATGGGCTTGAACACATAATCGACCGCGCCCGCCGAATAGCCCCGGAAAACGTGCAGGTCGTCCTTGTTGAACGCGGTCAGGAACAGGATCGGCACCCGGGAGGAACGGGGCCGGTTGCGGATGAGCCCTGCGACCTCGTAGCCGTCGAGCCCCGGCATCTGCACGTCCAGGAGAATGGCTGCGTAGTCGTCCTCCAGCACATGACGAAGGGCGGCCTTGCCGGAATCGGCCGTGACGATCTGGATGCCGGGCGAGCGCAGCATCTCCTCCACCGCGAAGAGATTGCGCGGGTCGTCGTCGACCACGAGGATTTTGGCGATGATCGGACCGAACGCAGCGCGGGCCGGGTTCGGGCCTGGGAGGCCCGGATCCGGCGTCGCTGGGTGCAGGTGATCCATCATGACCTCATCTCGGGCGCCGAAGCGCCGTTGGGAATGGCCTTCCCGTCCGATACATAGGTGCTTCGCCCGAGTTGAACGCGCAGGACCGCGAGAAGTTGGTCGATATCCACAGGCTTCGACACGTAATCCGTCGCGCCCGCCTCCAGGCACTTCTCCCGGTCCCCCTTCATGGCCTTCGCGGTCACGGCGACGAGGGGCAGGTCGCGGTAGCGGGCCATCTTCCGGATCTCCCGCATCGTCTCGTACCCGTCCATCTCCGGCATCATGATGTCGACGAGCATGACGTCCACGTCCGGATTGGCCTTCAGCTTCTCGATGCCCTCCAGGCCGTTCTCGGCGAAGATCACCTGCATCCCGTGCTGCTCGAGGGCGCTGGTCAGGGAGAAGATGTTGCGCATGTCGTCATCGACGATCAGGACCTTGCGGCCTTCGATCGAGCCGTCGGCCCGCCGCTCGATGATGATCTGCTTCTCCTCCGGGATCGCGCTGATCGCCCGGTGCAGGAACAGGGCCGTGTCGTTGAGGAGCCGCTCCGAGGAGCCCTCCCCCTTCACGATCACGGTGGCGGCGATCCGCTGCAGCTGGCGCTCCTCCGCCCGGGTCAGGTCCTGGCCCGTGTAGATGATGATCGGCAGGTCCTCCCCGCCCTTCGTCTTGCGGATGCGCTCGATGAGCTCCGTGCCGGGAAGGTCCGGCAGGCCGAGATCGATCACGGCGCAGTCGAACCTGCGCGCCTGGATCGTGTCCAGGGCGCTCTCGGCGCTGGAGACGCCGGTCACGTCCACCTGCTCGCTCTTGATGAGCTCGGCGATGCTCATGCGCTGGATGTCGTCGTCCTCCACGAGAAGCAGGTTCTTGACCGGCCGGTCGATGAAGTCCTTCGTCCGGTTGAGCGCCCCCATGAGGGCGTCCCGGTCGACGGGCTTCTCCAGGAAGCCGAAGGCGCCGGCCTTGATGCCCCGCTTCTTCTGGTCGTCCACCGAGATCACGTGGATCGGCACGTGCCGCGTCCTCGGATCGTGCTTGAGAAGGTCGAGGAGCGCCCAGCCGTCCATGTCGGGCAGCCCGATGTCGAGGGTGATCGCATGGGGCTTGTAGCGGTGGGCGAGAGCGAGCGCCGCGGCCCCGTCCATGGCGATGAGGCCCTTGAAGCCCTGCTCCCGGGCCAGTTCCAGCAGCACCGAGGCGAACATGGCGTCGTCCTCGACGATGAGGACGACCCGGTCGCCGGGCGCGATGGCATGGCGGTCGTCCAGGGACGCCGAGAGCGCCATGGCGGCCGGGGGCTGCCGGATGATCGAGGCGTTCGAGTCCTGCGGATGCGCGGAGGCCCCGCCGTCGCCGTTCGCTCGGCCCACCGACGGCGCCGCCGCAAGTTCGTGGTTGGCCGGGGGCTCAAGCGGCACGAACAGGGTGAAGGTCGAGCCGCGTCCCGGCGCGCTCGACACCACGATCTCGCCCCCGAGAAGGCGGGCGATCTCCCGGCTGATGGACAGGCCGAGGCCCGTGCCGCCGTATTTCCGGCTCGTGGTGCCGTCCGCCTGCTGGAAGGCCTCGAAGATGATGCGCTGCTTCTCCTCCGGGATGCCGATGCCCGTATCGGTCACCGACATGGCGATCCACTGGCTCCCGGCCCGCAGGGGCGAGCCCTCGGCCGAGCCGATCTGAAGGGTCACGCCCCCCTGCTCGGTGAACTTAAAGGCGTTCGAGAGCAGGTTGCGCAGCACCTGCTGCAGCCGCTTCGAATCCGTCCGCATGGCAGCCGGAAGGCTGGGGTCGATCTCCACGTGGAAGTCGAGCTTCCGCTCGTCGGCGATCTGCCGGAACGTGCGCTCCATGTTCTCCACGAGGTCCCTGAAGCCGACGCTCGACACTTCCATGCTCACGGTGCCGGACTCGATCTTCGACAGGTCGAGGATGTCGTTGATCAGCGACAGCAGGTCGGAACCGGCCGCGTGGATCGTCTTGGCGAACTCCTTCTGCTTGCCTGAGAGATTGCCTTCAGGGTTCTCGGTGAGCAGCTTCGACAGGATGAGAAGCGAGTTCAGGGGCGTGCGCAGCTCGTGGCTCATGTTGGCCAGGAACTGGGACTTGTAGCGCGAGGTGAGCGAAAGCTGCTCCGCCTTGTCCTCCAGGGCCGACTTGGCCACGGAGACCTCCCGGTTCTTGGTTTCGACCTCCCGCTTCTGCAATTCGAGGAGGCGGGCCTTTTCTTCCAGCTCGTCGTTGCTCTGCTGGAGGGCTTCCTGCTGCTGGCGCAGGAGTTCCTCCGACTGGCGCAGGGTGGCGGCCTGCTGCTCCAGGCGGTCGTTGGTGTTGCGAAGCTCCTCCTGCTGGCTTTGCAGCTCGGTGGTCAGGAGCTGCGACTGCTTGAGCAGGCCTTCCGTGCGCATGTTGGCGGCGATCGTGTTGAGCACGATCCCGATCGATTCCGTGAGCTGGTCGAGGAAGGACTGGTGGGTTTCCGAGAAGCGGTTGAAGGAGGCCAGCTCGATCACCGCCTTCACCTCCTGCTCGAAGAGCACCGGCAGCACGATGATGTTGAGGGGCGTCGCCTCGCCGAGCGCCGAGCCGATCTTGATGTAATCGTCCGGAACGTTGGTGATGAGGATGCGCTTCTTCTCGTAGGCCACCTGGCCCACGAGGCCCTCCCGCAGCCGGAAGCGGTTGCCGAGATGCTTCCTCTCCGTGAAGGCGTAGGAGGCCACGAGTTCCAGGGTCGGCTCCCCGCGGTTCTCCACCGTATAGAAGACGCCGTGCTGCGCGTTCACCAGCGGGGCGATCTCCGACAGGATCATATTCGACACGGTTGAGAGATCGCGCTCGCCCTGCAGCATGCGGGTGAACTTGGCGAGGTTGGTCTTGAGCCAATCCTGCTCCGCGTTCTTGAGCGTCGTGTCGCGCAGGTTGCGGATCATCTCGTTGACGTTGTCCTTGAGCGAGGCGAGCTCGCCCGAGGCTTCCACCGAGATCGACCGGGTCAGGTCGCCCTTGGTCACCGCGGTGGCCACGTCCGCGATGGCGCGGACCTGGGTGGTGAGGTTGGCGGCGAGCTGGTTCACGTTGTCGGTGAGGTCGCGCCACAGGCCGGCGGCGCCCGGCACCCTCGCCTGTCCGCCGAGCTTGCCTTCGACGCCCACCTCGCGGGCCACGTTCGTCACCTGGTCGGCGAAGGTCGCCAGGGTATCGATCATCTCGTTGATCGTGTCGGCGAGCGCCGCGATCTCGCCCTTGGCCTCCACGGTCAGCTTGCGCTTCAGGTCGCCCTCGGCGACCGCCGTCACCACGCTGGCGATGCCTCGCACCTGGCCGGTGAGGTTGTTCGCCATCATGTTCACGTTGTCGGTGAGGTCCTTCCAGGTGCCGGCCACGCCGCGCACCTGCGCCTGTCCGCCGAGCTTGCCCTCGATGCCCACCTCGCGGGCCACGCGGGTCACCTCGCCGGCAAAGGAGTTGAGCTGGTCCACCATGGTGTTGATGGTCGATTTCAGCTCCAGGATCTCGCCCTTCACGTCCACAGTGATCTTTTTCGAGAGATCCCCGTTCGCCACCGCCGTGGTGACCTCGGCGATGTTACGCACCTGGCCGGTGAGGTTCGCCGCCATCATGTTCACGTTGTCCGTGAGGTCCTTCCAGACGCCGCCGACCCCGCGCACCTGCGCCTGGCCTCCGAGCTTTCCTTCCGTACCCACCTCGCGGGCGACGCGGGTCACTTCCCCCGCAAAGGAGTTGAGCTGGTCCACCATGGTGTTGATGGTCGACTTGAGCTCCAGGATTTCGCCCTCGACCGCCACGGTGATCTTCTTGGACAGGTCGCCGTTCGCCACCGCGGTCGTCACCTCGGCGATGTTTCGGACCTGGGCCGTGAGGTTGGCGGCCATCATGTTCACGTTGTCGGTGAGGTCTTTCCACACGCCGCCCACGCCGCGCACCTGCGCCTGTCCGCCCAGCTTGCCTTCCGTGCCCACTTCGCGCGCCACGCGGGTCACCTCGCCCGCGAAGGAATTGAGCTGATCCACCATGGTGTTGATGGTGTTCTTCAGCTCCAGGATCTCACCCCGGACCTCGACGGTGATTTTCTTGGACAGGTCGCCCATGGCGACGGCGGTGGTGACTTCCGCGATGTTACGCACCTGGCCGGTGAGGTTGGCGGCCATGAGATTGACGTTATCCGTCAGATCCTTCCAGGTTCCGGCCACGCCCTCCACGCGGGCCTGTCCGCCGAGCTTACCTTCGGAGCCCACCTCGCGGGCGACGCGCGTCACTTCCGAGGCGAACGAGTTGAGCTGGTCCACCATGGTATTGATGGTGTTCTTCAGCTCAAGAATCTCGCCCCTCACCTCTACGGTGATCTTTTTCGACAGGTCGCCGTTGGCGACGGCGGTCGTCACGTCGGCAATGTTTCGGACCTGCCCTGTCAGGTTGGCGGCCATGAGGTTCACATTGTCGGTCAGGTCCTTCCAGGTTCCCGCCACGCCGCGCACCTGGGCTTGTCCGCCGAGCTTGCCCTCGGAGCCCACCTCGCGGGCGACGCGGGTCACTTCGGAGGCGAAGGAGTTGAGCTGATCCACCATGGTGTTGATGGTGTTCTTCAGCTCAAGAATCTCGCCCCTCACCTCCACCGTGATCTTCTTGGACAGGTCGCCGTTGGCGACGGCGGTGGTCACCTCGGCGATGTTGCGGACCTGGCCGGTGAGGTTCGCCGCCATCATGTTCACGTTCTCAGTCAGGTCGCGCCAGACGCCGCCGACGCCCTCCACCTGCGCCTGACCGCCCAGTTTTCCTTCCGTGCCCACCTCGCGGGCGACGCGGGTCACTTCCGATGCAAACGAGTTGAGCTGGTCCACCATGGTGTTGATGGTGGATTTGAGCGCCAGAATCTCGCCCTTCACGTCCACGGTAATTTTTTTCGACAGGTCGCCTCGGGCCACCGCGGTGGTCACTTCCGCGATGTTACGCACCTGGCCGGTCAGGTTCGCCGCCATCATGTTCACGTTGTCGGTCAGATCCTTCCAGACGCCGCCGACCCCACGCACCTGGGCCTGACCCCCGAGCTTGCCTTCGGAGCCCACCTCCTTGGCGACGCGGGTGACTTCTGAGGCGAAGGAGTTGAGCTGGTCCACCATGGTGTTGATGGTGTCCTTCAGCTCCAGGATTTCGCCCTTCACGTCCACAGTGATCTTTTTCGACAGATCGCCGTTCGCCACCGCGGTGGTCACCTCGGCGATGTTTCGGACTTGGCCGGTGAGATTGGCGGCCATGAGGTTGACGTTGTCCGTGAGGTCCTTCCAGGTGCCGGCGACGCCCTTCACCTTGGCCTGTCCGCCCAGCTTGCCCTCGGAGCCCACCTCGCGGGCCACGCGGGTCACCTCGGAGGCGAAGCTGCCGAGCTGCCCCACCATGGTGTTGACGATCTTGCCGATGCGCAGGAATTCGCCCCGCAGGGGACGGCCGTCGGTCTCCAGCTCGATGGTCTGGCTCAGGTCGCCCTTGGCCACCGCGCCGATGACGCGGGCCACTTCGACAGTCGGCTGGACGATGTCGCCGATCATGGAGTTGACGGATTCGACGCACTCGTTCCAGCAGCCCGTCGCTCCGGCCAAGCGGCCCCGCTCGCCGATGCGCCCTTCCTTGCCGACCACCTTCGCGACCCGGTCGAGCTCCCGGGCGAGCCCCTGGTTCAGCTCCGCGATGTCATTGAAGGCCTCGGCGATCTCGCCGTCGATGCCGGTCAGATCCGTCGGTAGGCGGGTCGTGAAGTCGCCCTTGCGGAAAGCGCGCATGGCTTTGAGAAGCAGCCTGGGATCAAGCTGCGGAGCAGTGGTCTGAACGTCTGGCATAAGGCCCCCGTTACGCTAGTCCGGGCCAAACCCGGCCCGGATCCCCTCTTGCGCCGAAGCCCCGGCAGGCGCTTTCGCTGGCCTTTGGACGGAACCCGACGAAATGAAACGCGCTGCCCCGGCCCAGGTTCCGTTGAGACAAGCTAACGTCCTTGCGAATCTGCAATTCGGGCCCGAGGACAATCGCGGCTCCGCCCGCCTGTGCCTTGCCCGTAAGTCCCGGGTCGGCGACGAGCCGAGGCCCGCCTCAAACCTTGTATCGGCGCCGAAAGGATGCTAGGGACCGCGCGAGAACATTGCGAAAACGCTTGGAAATCCAGGAAACGCTTGGAACTGCATAACCTGCGCCGGAGCGCCGGAAGCCCTCCCCGCCATGATCTCGCGCCGACGCGGCCCAGGGCCGGGGCCTTCTGGATATCACGACCATTGGAAGAGTGGATTTGGCGGATGAATGCTCCCGCACCCAAAGTCTCGTTCGTGTCCCTGGGCTGCCCGAAGGCCCTGGTGGATTCCGAGCGCATCATTACCCAGCTTCGCGCCCAAGGTTACCAGCTGACCAAGGAGCATGACGGAGCCGACGTGGTCATCGTCAACACCTGCGGCTTCCTCGACAGCGCCAAGGCCGAGTCCCTGGAGGCCATCGGCGAGGCCATGGCCGAGAACGGCAAGGTGATCGTCACCGGCTGCATGGGCGCGGAGCCCGAGCAGATCCGCGACCAGTTCCCCAACGTTCTCGCCATCACCGGACCCCAGGCCTACGAATCCGTGGTCTCGGCGGTGCACCAGGCCGTGCCCCCGGCCCACGACCCCTTCATCGACCTCGTGCCGCCCCAGGGCGTCAAGCTCACGCCGCGCCACTACGCCTATCTTAAGATCTCCGAGGGCTGCAACAACCGCTGCTCCTTCTGCATCATCCCGAAGCTGCGCGGCGACCTGGTGAGCCGCCCCATCGGCGATGTGCTGCGCGAGGCCGAGAAGCTCGCCCGGGCCGGGGTCAAGGAACTCCTGGTGATCTCCCAGGACACCAGCGCCTACGGTCTCGACATCAAGTACCAGCCGAGCCTCTGGAAGGACCGGGAGATCCGCACCCGGTTCTTCGAGCTCGCCCGCGAACTCGGGAACCTCGGCATGTGGGTGCGCATGCACTACGTCTATCCCTACCCGCACGTGGACGAGGTCATCCCGCTCATGGCGGAGGGCAAGATCCTTCCCTATCTCGACATTCCCTTCCAGCACGCCTCTCCCAGCGTGCTCAAGGCCATGCGCCGTCCCGGCAACCAGGAGAAGACCCTGGAGCGGATCCGGAAGTGGCGCGGCATCTGTCCGGACCTCGCCATCCGCTCCACCTTCATCGTCGGCTTCCCGGGCGAGACGGAGGAGGACGTGAACTTCCTGCTCCAATGGCTGAAGGAGGCCAAGCTCGATCGCGTGGGCTGCTTCCAGTACGAGCCCGTGCAGGGCGCGCCCGCCAACGACATTCCCGGCCAGGTCGCCCCGGAGGTCAAGGAGGAGCGCTGGCACCGCTTCATGGAGACGCAGCAGAAGGTCAGCGCCCGGCTGCTCAAGGGCAGGGTCGGCAAGATTCTTCCGGTGCTCATCGACGAGGCCGGCCCCACGGTCGCCACCGGACGCACCCAATATGACGCGCCGGAAATCGACGGCGCCGTCTACGTGGCCTCGCGCCGGCCCCTCAAGCCGGGCGAGATCGTCAACGTCCGGATCGAGAGCGCGGACGAGTACGACCTGCACGGCACGGCTGTGTGACGGTTCTTTTCCAAGCGCCACGTCTCGGAGGCTGGGTTCTCATACTGCCCTCATCGTGAGGAGCAGACGAAGTCTGCGTCTCGAAGGATGGTCCAGAGGGCACGGGAAGCACCAACGGTCTCCCTCTCCCGTGTGGGAGAGGGTTGGGGTGAGGGAAGGCCCTCTCCGAACAGAGCACAGGCGGTAGTGAGCGGAGGTGTGGGCGCTTTACTGAAGAACCGTCCTGCCCTCACCCCTGCCCCTCTCCCACACGGGAGAGGGGATAGACGCCCCCTCAACCCCCGACGACTTGAGCGCTCCCGATAACCTGCACCCCGGCGGCGTTCAGGTCCTGCCGCGCTCGTGCCAGGGAGCCGTTGGCATCGATGGCGCGGGAGGCGTCCTCGATCAGGTAGGTGTCGAACCCGGCCGCCTTCGCGTCCAGCGCCGTCCAGGCGACGCAGAAATCCGTGGCGAGGCCGGCGCAGAACACCCGCCTGAACCCCCGCTCCTTGAGGTAGCCGGCAAGCCCCGTCGAGGTCTTCCGATCCGCTTCCATGAAGCCCGAATAGCTGTCGATGCTCCCGTTGTAGCCTTTGCGGATCACGAGCTGCGCGTGCGGGATGCTGAGGTCGCGGGATATCTTGGCCCCTCGCGTCCCCTGGATGCAGTGATCGGGCTAGAGCACCTGGGTGCCGTAGGACAGCTCCGTGGTCTCGAACGGCTGCCGTCCGGCATGGCTCGACGCGAAGGAGGCGTGGCCCTGCGGGTGCCAGTCCTGCGTCATCACCACGTGGCGGAAGGCCTGCGCCAGCCGGTTGATCGGTTCGATCACCGCGTCTCCGTCCGGCACCGCGAGCGCTCCGCCGGGGAGGAAGTCGTACTGGACGTCCACCACGATGAGGATGTCCGTCTCCCCGGGCGTCAGCCCTGCCCGTTCCTTGCTCATGCCATTCCCTCTCGGCCTGCCGTGACAACACGATAACAGCGCCCAACGAAAAAGGCAGCCGGTCGCCCGGCTGCCTTCCGTTCAGAGCTGCCATGCGATTATTGCGGCAGCTTGTCGTCGATGCCCTTCACGTAGAAGTTCATGCCGAGAACCTGCTCGTCGGAGAGCGCGCCGTTGCCCTTGCACTCCACCTGCGAGCCGTCCTGCTTGGCGATGGGGCACTTGAACGGGTTGAGCTTGCCGGACCGGATCGCGGCCTCGGTCTCTTCCGCCAGCTTCTTCACGTCGTCGGGCATGTTCCTGTAGGGGGACATGACCACCATGTTGCTGGAAAGGCCGCCCCACACGTCTTCCGACTTCCAGGTGCCGTCGAGAACCGCCTTGGTGCGAGCCACGTAATAGTCCGACCAGTTGTCCACGATGGCGGTGAGCTGCGCCTTCGGGGCGAAGCGCTCCATGTCGGAGGCCTGGCCGAAGCCGAAGCGGCCGCGGGCTTCCGCCGCCTGGATCGGGGCCGGGCTGTCCGTGTGCTGGGCCAGCATGTCCACGCCCTGGTCGAGCAGCGCCTTGGCGGCGTCGCCCTCCTTGGCGGGGTCATACCAGGAATTCGCCCAAACGATCTTGATCTTGACGTTGGGGTTCACCGACTGCGCGCCGAGGAAGTAGGAGTTGATGCCCGCCACCACCTCCGGGATCGGGAAGGCCCCCACATAGCCGATCAAGCCCGTCTTGGTCATCTTGCCGGCGATCTGGCCGATGATGTAGCGGCCCTCGTGGAACTTGGCCGCGTAGGTGGAGAGGTTCGGGTTACGCTTGAAGCCGGTGGCGTGCTCGAACTTGATGTTCGGGTACTTCTTGGCGACCTTGAGGGTCGGCTCCATGAAGCCGAAGGAGGTGGTGAAGATGAGGCCGTGGCCCGTGCGGGCGAGCTGCTCGATGGCGCGCTCGGAATCGGCCTCCGGCACGCTCTCCACATAGGTGGTCTCGACCTTGTCGCCGAAGGCCTTCTCGATGGCCTTGCGGCCCACGTCGTGCTGATAGCTCCAGCCGTGGTCGCCCACCGGGCCCACATAGATGAAGCCGACCTTCAGCTTCTGCTGGGCCGCCGCGCCGCCCGCCGACAGGGCAAGCGCCGCCGCCCCCGCCAATACTCCAAAAACCGCCCGTGACAACATGCTCGCTCCCTTGAGTTGATGGTTCAGATATCCGTCGCAGGTCCCGGCCCTTCTGGCAAGAATGCTCCGGCCGTCATGGGCCTACATTATCACCGTCCTGCCTAGCGGTCAGGCACGAAAGGCATCCCCAGGGACCCGGGCGCACCGATGGCCCGGCCGTGGCGCAGGGACAGGAGCAGCAGGGCGAGAATGGTCGCCAGATAGGGCACCGCCGACAGGAGCTGGGACGGCACCCCGAACTGCGCCGCCTGGGCATGAAGCTGCAGCACGGTCGCGGCTCCGAAGATGTAGGCCCCCACCAGAACCCAGCCTGGCCGCCACGCGGCGAAGACCACGAGCGCCAGGGCGATCCAGCCCCGCCCCGCGGTCATTCCGGGGGACCAGAAGCGGGTGTAGACGAGGGCCAGATAGGCCCCCGCGAGGCCGGCGCAGGCGCCGCCGAACACGATGGCCCAGAAGCGGATGCGCCAGACCGGAAGGCCCAGGGCATGGGCCGAGGTGTGGTTCTCGCCCACCGAGCGCAGGGTCAGGCCCGACCGGGACCGCACGAGATACACGGCCACGAGAACCACCAGGGCCACGGACACGTAGACGAACAGATCCTGCCCGAAGAAGAGGCGGCCCACGAAGGGCAGGTCGCTCAAGGCCGGAATGTGGATCGGCGCCACCGGGTCCCGGCGCGACCCGACGAAAGGCGCGCCGATCAGGCCGGAGAGCCCCAGGCCGAAGATCGTCAGGGCAAGGCCCGACCCCACCTGGTTGGCCGCGAAGCCGAGGACCACCAGGGCGAACAGGGCCGACATCAGGCCGCCGGCCAGGATGCCCGCCGCCACCCCGAGCAGGGTCGAGTCGAAGGTCACGGCGGCGGCGAAGCTGCAGGCCGCGCCCATGGCCATCATGCCCTCGACGCCGAGATTCAGCACCCCCGAGCGCTCCGTCACCAGTTCGCCCATGGCGGCGATGAGCAGGGGCGTCGAGGCGGTGACGATGGTGAGCAGAATGGCTTCGAAAGTGGTCACTGGCCCCCTCCCCGTGTGACGAAGCGCATGCGGTAGCTCACCAGGGCGTCGGCCGCCAGGACGCACAGGAGCAGGATGCCCTGGAAGGCCTGGGTCAGGTCGAGGGGCAGCTTGAGCAGGATCTGCGCGCTCTCGCCGCCGATGAAGGTGAGCGCGACCACGAGGGCCGCCACCAGGATGCCGATGGGATTGAGCCTGCCCAGGAAGGCCACGGTGATGGCCGTGAAGCCGTATCCCGGGGAGATCGAGGGCTGGAGCTGCCCGATCTGCCCGGACACCTCGGAAATTCCCGCCAGCCCGGCGAGCCCGCCCGAGATGGCGAAGACCGCGAGCGTGGTCGTGCGCGAGCTGAAGCCCGCAAAGCGCGCCGCCCGGGGCGCGTCGCCCGTGAGCTTGAGGCGGTAGCCGAACAGGGTGCGACCGAGGATCACGGCGGTCGCCAGGACCGCGACGGCGGCGAACACCGCCCCCCAATGGACCCGGCTCGCCTCCACCACCGGAGGCAGGGTCGCGGCCGCGTCGAAGGTGACCGATTGCGGGAAGTTGAAGCCCTTCGGGTCGCGCCAGGGGCCGCGCGCCAGATAATCGAGGATGAGCTGCGCCACATAGACCAGCATCAGGCTGGTGAGGATCTCGCTGACCCCGAAGCGGGTCTTGAGGAAGGCCGGGATCAGGCCGTAGAGCGCCCCGCCGGCGATCCCGAGCAGGAGCATGATCGGCAGAACCCAGAACCCCGCCTCGGTTCCGTTGGTGGACAGCGCCAGCCAGCTGCCGAAAACCGCCCCCATCACGTATTGGCCCTCGGCGCCGATGTTCCAGAAATTGGCGCGGAAGCAATAGGACAGGCCGATGGCGATGAGGGCCAGGGGCGTGGCCTTGACCAGGAGCTCCTGCAGCGCCCAGGGGTCGCTCAGGGGCTGGGCCACATAGACGTCGAAGGCCGCAACCGGCGAGCGGCCCATGAGCCAGATGACGAATCCGGCGATGAGAAAGGCCGTGATGAAGGCGGCGACCGGCGCGAGCGCCCGCATGACCGGGGAGACCACGGTTCGGGGCGTCAGCTCAAAGCGCATGGACGCCTCCTTCCGGGTGGACGACGCCCAGCATCTCCAGGCCCACGGCCTCCCGGGTCCATTCCCCGATGGGCCGGAGGGGGCTTAGGCGGCCGTGGTGGATGACCGCCATCCTGTCGGCCAGCTCGAAAAGCTCGTCCAGGTCCTGGCTCACCACCACCACCGCACTGCCCTCCCGGGCGAGGTCCACCAGGGACTGGCGGATGAGGCGCGCCGCCCCCGCATCCACGCCCCAGGTGGGCTGATCCACGACGATGAGCCGGGGCCGCCGGATGATCTCGCGGCCGATGACGAATTTCTGGAGGTTGCCGCCGGAGAGCTTGCGCGCCGGCGGGTCGCCTTCCGGCGCGCGCACGTCGAAGCTCTTGATGATCGAGCGGGCGAGACGCCTGGCGGCGGCCAGCAGGATGAAGCCCGCCCGGCTCACCTCCGCGGCCGCATGGGAGATCAGGGTGTTCTCGCTCAGGCGGTGGGTGGGCGCGGCGGCGTGGCCCAGGCGCTCCTCCGGCACGAAGGCCGCGCCGAGCCTGCGGCGGGCGTCGATGCCCAGGAGCCCGGAGGGTTTTCCGGCGATGACGATGGCGTCCGGCCGCTCCGCCGGGCGCTCGCCGGAGAGCGCCGCGAAGAGCTCGCTCTGCCCGTTGCCGGCGATGCCCGCGATGCCCACCACCTCGCCCGCGCGGGCCAGGAGATTGATGTCGCCCAAGGCCTGGCCGTGAACTCCCGCAGGCGGCATGGACAGATGATCGACCCGCAGCACCTCCCCCTGGGGCGCATGAGGGGACGTGTTGCGAACCTCCCCGACCTCGCTGCCCACCATCAGGGCCGCGATCTCCCGGGCGCTGCGCTCCCGCGGGTCGAGGGTGGCCACCACCCGTCCGGCCCGCAGCACAGTGGCGCTGCGGCAGAGGCGGCGCACCTCCTCCAGCTTGTGGGAGATGTAGAGCAGGGCGCAGCCCTCCGCCGACAGCTTGTCCAGGGTGCCGAACAGGTGCTCGGCCTCCTGGGGGGTGAGAACCGAGGTCGGCTCGTCCAGGATGAGCAGGCGGGGGTTCTGGAGCAGGCAGCGCACGATCTCGATGCGCTGCCTTTCGCCCGCCGAGAGGGTCCACACGGCCCGGTCGGCGTCGAGGGCCAGGCCATAGGTCCGGCTGATCTCGCTCAACCGGCTCCGGACCATGGACAGGTTCCACGCGCCCGAGAGCGCCACGGCGATGTTTTCGGCCACGGTCAGCTCGTCGAACAGGGAGAAGTGCTGGAACACCATCCCGATCCCCAGCGCCCTCCCCTCCACGGGCGACGCGATGGAGACGGGGCGGCCCTCCCACAGGATCTCGCCAGCGGTCGGCTCGATGACCCCGTAGAGGATCTTCACCAGGGTCGATTTGCCCGCGCCGTTCTCCCCCAGCAGGGCGTGGATCTCGCCGGGCCCGATCGCCAGGTCGATGCCGTCATTGGCCAGGAGATCGCCATAGCGCTTGCTGATGCGTTTGAGCTGGACGAGGGGCTGCCCCGATGTTGGAACGTCTGCCTTCACGCAATGCGACTCTGACTGAATGGTTGGAGACGGAAGAGGATAGGCACGACGGACGGGAGCCCCGCGGGATCCGGACGGGCTCCGCCGGGGTTCCTTCCCTTGTGGAACCGATCATAGGGACGGGCCGCACCGGTCGGCAATGGCGAATGCATGGTTTATTGTGAGTCCGCGCCCCGTCCACAGAGACCCGTGAGAGACCCGTGACCGAAGACCATTATGACATCGCCGTGGTGGGGGCCGGAGCCGTCGGCCTGAGCGCCGCCCTCGCCTTCGCCCGGGACGGCTTCAGGACGGCTCTCGTGGGCGGGCTCGACGCCCGGCGGGACGGGCGCACGGTGGCCCTGCTCAACGGCTCGATCCGCTTCCTCGAGGCCCTCGGCGTATGGCCCCGCCTGGCGCCGGACGCCGCGCCCCTAGAGACCATGCGGATCGTGGACGACACGGGCAGCCTCTTCCGGCCGCCGCCCGTGTCCTTCTCGAGCCATGAGATCGGCCTCGACGCCTTCGGGTGGAACGTGGAGAACGCGACCCTCGTGGAAAGGCTGGCGGAGGCCGCGCGGGAGTACGGGAACCTGACCGTGCTCCATCGCCAGGCCTCCGGCTTCGAGGCGGGCGCAGGCTCGGCCTCCATTGTCTTCGAGAACGGTGCGCCCCTCAGGGCCGGCGTCGTGGTGGCGGCGGACGGGCGCAACTCGAAGCTGCGCCAGATCGCCGGCATCCAGGCTCGGACCTGGTCCTATCCGCAGGCGGCGGTGACGGCGATCCTGGCCCATGACCGGGAGCACCGGGACGCGTGCACCGAGTTCCACACCCGCCATGGCCCTTTCACCCTGGTTCCCCTGCCCGGCCGCCGGTCGAGCCTCGTCTGGGTGACGGGCGCCGGCGAGGCAGGGCGCCTGGCCGGTCTCGACGACGGGGCGCTGGCCCGCGCCGTCGAGCGGCAGGCGCAGTCGCTTCTCGGCGCCATGCGGGTCGACGGGCCGCGCGGGCTCGTGCCCATGAGCGGCATGTCCGTCGACCGCTACCAGGCGCGGCGCCTCGCCCTGGTCGGAGAGGCGGCCCATGTTTTTCCGCCTATCGGGGCGCAGGGCCTGAACCTGGGCCTGCGCGACGTGGCCGCCCTGCGGGATGCGGTGGTCGATGGTTTCGCGGAGGGCCGGGAGCCGGGTTCCGACGAGACCCTGAACCGCTACCAGCGCGGCCGCGATCTCGACGTCCGCCTGCGCACCGCGGCGGTGGACAGCCTCAACCGGACGCTGCTCTCCGGCCTCGTCCCGGCCGATTTCCTGAGAGGCGCGGGCCTTCTGGCCGTGGGCCATATCGGCCCTCTGCGCCGCGCGGTCATGCGCGAGGGCGTGCTCCCCCATGTGGGAGCGCCCCGGCTCATGCGGGGAGAGGCCGCTTAGGGAAAGAGGTCGTAGGGCAGCAGGCCGGTATTGATGAGGTAGAGAAGCGCCGTCAGGGTCACCATGGAGGCCAGGGTCCCCATCAGAACGCAGGCCGAGGCGCGCTCCACGCCCACGTTGTACTGGGTGGAGATCACGAAGATGTTGAGGGCGGGCGGCAGCGCCGCCATGGTGACGGCCGCATAGGTCCAGGTCCGGCCGAAATCTCCCAGGGCCGAGAGCACGGCCCATAGCAGGAGCGGGTGCAGGACGAGCTTGATCACCACCAGGGCCGGCACCTCCCCCGGAATGCGCCCGATGGGCCGCATGGCCACCGTGACGCCGAGGAGGAACAGGGCGCAGGGCGCGGCCGATCCGTAAAGCCAGGTGACGATCTGACCGAGCGCCGTCGGAAGCTCCAGATGGAGATAGCTTGCGGCGACCGCCAGGGCGGTGGCCACGTTGAAGGGATGCGTCGCGACCCGCCAGAGAATCCGCCGGACCGTCGCCCCGGGGCTCAGCTTTTCCAGGCCCGCCACGGACATGAGCAGGGGCACCAGGGAAAACAGGAGCAGGCTGTCGAAAACGAAGATGAGCACCACCGGCGCGCTGGCCGCCGGGCCGAGGGCGGCCAGGATCAGGGGCGGCCCCATATAGCCGATGTTGGAGTACGACCCGGCCACCCCTTGCATGACCGATTGCGCAAAGTCCCTTGTGTAGCGCCAGCCGGCCGCGAAGGAGAGCCCGAACGCGCAGAGCGTGGACAGGGTCGTGGCGGCGATGAAGGGCCAGTTCGCCAATTCGTCGAGGGGTTTGTCGGCGATGAGACGGTAGAACAGGCAGGGCAGCGCCACGTAGATGAGGAAGAACTGCATCCAGGCGAGGCCGGCTTCCGGCTGCCTCACCACCTTGCCGCAGAAGAACCCGAGGCCGATCAGTCCGAAGAAGGGCGCAAGCAGATTGAAAAGCCCGATCAGTTCGGACATCGCGGGCTCCGGTTGGAAGGCTTCGGCCGGGAACGTGGAAGCTCCTTCTGGCAAGCTTCCACCCCAAGGACAATCCCGCCCCGGGAGGGGCTCGCAGTCCGAAAATGCAGGGCCCGCTCGCCAGATCGTGACAGGGGCCGGATTTGGAATCCTCGGGCGGGGCCTCTATATGGAATTCAAGGAGTTAAGACGCATGCCCATGAAAGCGAGTTCAGCCAAATTCGCGATCGGCCAAGTGGTGAGGCACCGGTACTTCGATTTCAGAGGCCTGATCTTCGATGTGGATCCGGAATTCGACAACACGGAAGAATGGTGGCTGTCGATCCCCGAGGAGGTCCGGCCCCGCAAGGATCAGCCCTTCTATCACCTCTTCGCCGAGAATGCCGAAACCGAGTACATCGCGTACGTTTCCGAGCAGAACCTTCTCGTGGACGACTCGGCCGAGCCCCTGAGAAATCCCATGATCCCGGAGATGTTCGTCCGGGACAAGAACGGCGCCTACCGGGCCAAGCCGATCCTCGCCCACTGACGACCACATGAAAACGCCGGGCTCTCAGGGCCCGGCGTTTTCGTTTGTCTGGAGCTTGAGGGCCTTACGGCTTGGGAGCCGCCTGGGCGCTCGGAGCCGCGGCAGGCGCGCCCGGACCGGTTCCCCCGTTGAGCATCTGCTTGCGCATCTCCTCGCTCTTCTTCTGAAGCTCTTCTTGGAGCCGCTTCTGCTGCTCTTCCAGCACCTTCGGGTCGATCGGCGGGCCGTCGAAGGACTTGGCGAAGCCCGCGGCGGGAACCGCGAAGGTCAGCTCGCGGCCCATCTGGTTCTGGACGCTCACGTTCAGGTTCGTGCCCTTCTTGAGGCCGTTGATGAAGTCGTCCTTCACCTGGGCCTCGGCGAAGCAGCCGTTGGGCAGGCACATGACGTAGCGGCCCGAGATCGGCTGAGCCTGGTCTACCGCGAAGCGCAGGCCGGGCTGCAGGAGCAGGCCGAGCGGCATCACGAAGCGCACGACCCGCTGAGCCTGCGGGCCCTTCACGTCGTAGACCGCAAGCGCCAGAACCGGCTGGCCCTGATCCGACACGAAGTCGCGGGTGGTGTAGCAGATCTCGCTGTTGGTGTTCTGATCCTTGCCGCAGACCTTGGTCCATTCCGGCTGGGTAGGCTCGGCCTTCACCTGCACGACCATGGGGCCGGTCTGCTGCTGCTGCCCTTGGGCCGGCTGGGCCGGTTGCGCGGGCTGGGCCGGGGGCTGCGCCGGTTGCGCCGCGGGACGAGCCGGCTGGGCGGCTGGACGGGTCGGCTGAGCCGGAGCGGTCTGTGCAAGAACGGGTGCGCTCACCAGAAGGGCCAGGGCCGTCGCCAGACCACGGGTACCCCCCAGGCTCGCGATGCGTGTCGCGATTGACATGTGGTTAGATCCTCTTCAGTCGAAAGGTAGGTTTTGAACGGACCGGGTCATTCGGCGCGTTCGGAACCCGCAATGGCATGGTCAATCTTCGCCGATTTAAGGCGAAGGCATGACGTGTGGCGCTCCTTTAACCTTTAATGGGGTAGGTTTCCAGTCGCCGGGCGAAACTTTCTTTACATCGTTCGCTCTGGAAAAACCCCGCCTCGTACCGGAAACGCTATGGGCCTCAGCCTTGGACGAACCCTCTGGTTTCTCGCGGCCTTCGCCTTGTCGGGCTTCGGCGCTGGCGCCGAGCCGGGAGCGGAGGCCCTGCGGCATGGTATCGCCATGCACGGCGAACCGGCGCTCCCCCCTGGCTTTGCTCACTTTCCCTACGTCAATCCCGAGGCTCCCAAAGGGGGACGAATCACCCTGGGCCTGCAAGGCACCTTCGACAGCCTCAACCCGCTGATCGTGCTCGGGGTCGCCCCCAATGCGGTTCCTGTCTATGTGCTGCAAAGCCTGATGGCCCGCTCGGCGGACGAGCCCTTCACGCTCTACGGGCTGGTGGCCCGATCCGTCGAGCTGCCAGCCGACCGAAGCTTCGTCACCTTCCACCTGGACCCCCGGGCGCGCTTCTCGGACGGCCGGCCCCTGACGGCCGAGGACGTGCGGTTCACCTTCGACCTCCTGAAGAAGCATGGAAAGCCCTTCCACCGCACCAGCTTCGCCCAGGCGAAGGCCGTCGAGATCCTCGATCCCCACCGCATCCGGTTCGACCTGTCCGGCTCCCAGGACCGGGAACTCCCCCTCATCATCGCCCTGATGCCGATCTTTCCGGCCCACGCCACGAACGCGGACGGCTTCGACAAGCCCTCCCTCGCGCCGCCGATCGGCTCGGGTCCCTACACGATCGCCGAGGTGAAGCCCGGCGAGCGCGTCGCGCTGAAGCGCCGCCAGGATTACTGGGCCGAGGATCTGCCGGTCACCCGCGGCTTCTACAATTTCGAAGAGATCCGCTACGATTTCTTCAGGGACGCCAATACCTTGTTCGAAGCCTTTAAAGCGGGGCTTTATGACATCAGGTTGGAGGGAGACCCGACCCGCTGGGCCACGGGCTACGACATTCCTCCGGTCAGGAGCGGCCGCCTCGTCCGGGAGGCGCTGCCGCTGCACCTGCCCAAGGGGATGAACGGCTTCGTGTTCAACACCCGCCGGCCGATCTTCGCCGACCCGAGGGTGAGGGAGGCCCTGGGCTATCTGTTCGATTTCGAATGGCTCAACCGCAATCTCTTCTCCGGGCTGCTCAAGCGATCCGACAGCTTCTTTGCCGGCTCCGTCCTGGCCTCGACCGGGCGGCCCGCGGGCGAGCGCGAGCGGATGCTCCTCGGCCCGTTCCCGGGCGCGGTCAGGGACGACCTCCTCGAAGGCCGCTGGGCGCCCCCCGTGTCCGATGGGTCGGGCCGCGACCGCGACCTGGCCCGCCGGGCGCTCGCCCTGCTCAACGAGGCCGGCTGGCACCTGGAGAAAGGCGTCCTGCGCAGGCAGGGGACGGGCGAGCCCTTCGTCTTCGAGATTCTGGTCAACGGCAACTCGTCCAACCAGGAGCGGCTGGGCCTGAACCTGGTCCAGGCCCTGGAAAAGCTCGGGATCCAGGGGCGGATCCGGTCCGTGGACGAGATCCAGTACTGGCGTCGCCTCGGCCGCTTCGACTTCGACATGATCCAGTGGGTCTGGCCCGCCTCCGATTCACCCGGCAGCGAACAGCGCAACCGCTGGGGCAGCTCGGCCGCGCAGAGGAGCGGATCGCAGAACTTCGCCGGGGTGCAATCCGCCGCTATCGACAGGCTGCTCGATTCCCTCCTGGAGGCCGAGACCCGGGAGGATTTCGTCGCATCGGTGCGGGCCCTCGACCGGGCCCTCCTGTCGGGCTTCTACGTGATCCCGCTGTTTTACGCGGATGATCAATGGCTTGTGCGCAGCAGCCACCTCAAGCGCCCCGCCACGGTCCCCCTGCGCGGGGTCTCTGTGGACACCTGGTGGCGTGAGCCGGACTGAGGCTTTTTGCAACAAGGCTGCGCCTATTGTTGAGCTTCCATTCATGTTGAAGATGAAACTAATGCTCCCGCTTGACGTTAGGATGAGTGTCCCTTTTCCAGCGTCGCATGCAACTGCAGGGTTTGATCATGAACGGAATGCAGAAGGTTCTCGTCGTCGACAACGGCGATCGCGATACTGACTGCGCTCTTTCGGCAGAACTCGCGGGCCTGGGATATGCAAGCGTGACCGCCCATCTGGAGGCGGCGGACGATGTTCTGGCCCTCATCCCGAGCCCCGCAGCCGTGGTCCTTCAGATGCCCCGGCAAGCGGACTGGCTCGAGCGCCGCCGCTTTCTGGAACTCGCCACCCGGCTGCGCCGGACCCTCGCCTCGAGCCGCACTCCCGTCATCATCACCGGCGGCGTGAACGGAGCCGTAGCGATGCTCCAGAACGAGCTTGGCAGCCGGGCCGTCGCCGCTCCCGAGCTTTAAGGCAGCTACCTTTTCAGAAATCCAAAGGCCTTTTCCTCGGCTGGCGAAGGATCGTCGCCCGTCATGAAGACGGCCGCCGTGCGGGAGCCCCCGCCCTGCAAAGCCCGGTAGACCGCAATGGCGCTGCCCGGACCGCCGCCCATGTGGCCCGCGACCCTCTGTCCGGCGCCTGTTTCGCCCGTCATGGCGCCGAGCCCGTAGCCGGGAACCTTCCAGGGCCGCCCGGGCACCGGCCCCGGCAGCACGAAGGGCGTCAGCATGTCCTTGAGCATCCCGGGCGGCAGCAGGTCTCCCGTCATGAGACGGTCCAGGAGCCTTGCCGCTTCCTCCCCAGGACCCACCAGGAGCCCGTGGTAGACCCAGCCCGGATGGTAGGCTCGGGCGCTGCCCATGAGGACAGGCGCGAGATCGGCGGGCTCCAGGGCCACCCTCGCGTCCCTGATGCCCAAGGCGCTTAAGACAAGCCTTTTCAGGGCCTTGTCCAGATCCTCTCCCGTATGGGTTTCGATCAGCTGCCGCACGAAAAGGTAGCCGATGTTGGAGTATTCCCACCCCTCGCCCGTGGGGTATCGGAGCCGGTCCGCATCCGCATGGGCGAGGAGCGCCGGAACCGGCCAGGGCTCGTCGCCTCGCGCCACCGCCTCGTGATACTCGGGAAATCCGCCGTAGTCTGTGAGGCCCGACCGGTGCTGAAGCAGGTGCCGCAGGGTGTAGGGCTTGTCCGGCAGGGGCTCGTCCAGGGCCAGGATTCCGTCGCGCACGAGAGCCAGGGCGGCAGCCGCCAGGATGGTCTTGGTGAAGCTCCACCAGGGTGTCGGCAGGTGCCCGTCATGGGCCTCCACCACGGCTCCGTCGTCGATCACCGCCCAGGTCTCAGGCATCAGGCCGCCTTCTTCTCCGCGATGCGCACCAGGTTGCGCAGGATCGTGGTCGAGGCCTTGATGCGCTCGTCCGGGGTCTCGATGTCGCGGATGAACACGATCTTCATGTCGGGCCGGACCTTGGCGAAGGAGGCCTGCTCCGTGACGTAGCCGATGAGCCCCGTGGGGTTGGCGAAGGAATTGTCCCGGAACGAGATGATGATGCCCTTGGGGCCGCCATCCACCTTCTCCACGTTGGCGCGGCGGCAGAGCACCTTGATGGCCATGATCTTGAGAAGCTGGTCCACCTCCGAGGGCACGGGCCCGAACCGGTCGACCAGCTCCGCCCGGAAGGCGTCGATCTCCGCATCGGTCTCAAGGGTCGACAGGCGGCGATAGAGGCCTAAGCGCAGTTGCAGGTCGGCGATGTAGCTCTCCGGTATCATCACCGGAGCGCCGACCGCGATGCTGGGCGACCACTGGTCCTCCGTGGGCTCCTCGATGCCCGCCTTGAGATGGGCCACCGCCTCTTCCAGCATCTGCTGGTAGAGCTCGTAGCCGACCTCCTTGATGTGGCCGGACTGCTCCTCGCCCAGGAGGTTGCCCGCCCCGCGGATGTCGAGATCGTGGGAGGCGAGCTGGAAGCCCGCGCCCAGGGTATCGAGGGTCTGGAGCACCTTCAGGCGGCGCTCCGCCTGCACCGTGAGGGACTTGTTGGCCGGCACCGAGAACAGCGCATAGGCGCGGGTCTTGGAGCGCCCCACCCGCCCCCGGAGCTGGTAGAGCTGGGACAGGCCGAACATGTCGGCCCGGTGGACGATGAGGGTGTTGGCGGTGGGGATGTCGAGGCCCGACTCCACGATGGTGGTGGAGAGCAGGATGTCGTACTTGCCCTCGTAGAAGGCGGTCATGACGTCCTCGAGCTGGCCCGCCGCCATCTGGCCGTGGGCCACGGCGACCTTGGCCTCCGGCACCTCCTTGTCCAGGAAGGCTTTGACGTCGGCCAGGTCGTCGAGGCGCGGCACCACGTAGAAGGCCTGCCCGCCCCGGTAGCGCTCGCGCAGGAGCGCCTCGCGGATGAGGAGCGGGTCGAAGGGCGTGATGAAGGTGCGAACCGCCAGGCGGTCCACGGGGGGCGTGGTGATCAGGGACAGCTCGCGCACCCCTGTCAGGGCAAGCTGAAGGGTGCGCGGGATCGGCGTGGCCGACAGGGTCAGCACATGGACCTCGGCGCGCAGCTCCTTGAGGCGCTCCTTGTGGCTGACGCCGAAATGCTGCTCCTCGTCCACGATGATGAGCGCCAGGTCCCTGAACCTGATCGACTTTCCGAGAAGCGCGTGGGTGCCCACGACGATGTCGACGGTGCCGTCCGCCAGCCCCTCCTTCACCTTCTTCATCTCGGCGGCGGGCACGAAGCGGGAGGCCTGCGCCACCTGGAGCGGGAAGCCGCGGAAGCGGTCGCAGAAGGTGCGGTAGTGCTGGCGCGCCAGCAGGGTCGTGGGCACCACGATGGCCACCTGCTTGCCGCTCATGGCGGCCACGAAGGCGGCGCGCAGGGCCACCTCCGTCTTGCCGAAGCCCACGTCGCCGCAGACCAGCCGGTCCATGGGGCGGCCTGACCCCATGTCGTCCAGGACCGCCTCGATGGAGTTCATCTGGTCCTCGGTCTCGTCATAGGGGAAGCGGGCCGCGAACTCGTCGTAGAGCCCCTCCGGCGGAACCAGGCGCGGGGCCTCCTTGAGGATGCGGGCGGCGGCAATCTTCATGAGCGCGCCCGCCATCTCGCGGATGCGCTGCTTCATGCGCGACTTGCGGGCCTGCCAGGCCCCGCCCCCGAGCCGGTCGAGCTGGACCTCGGTCTCCTCCGACCCGTAGCGGGTCAGGAGCTCGATGTTCTCCACGGGCAGGAACAGGCGGTCGCCGCCCGCATAATGGAGTTCGAGGCAGTCGTGCGGCGCGCCCGCCGCCTCGATGGTCTTCAGGCCCTCGAAGCGGCCGATGCCGTGATCCACGTGCACCACGAGGTCCCCCGGGGTGAGGGCCGCGACCTCCGTGAGGAAATCCTGCGGGCGCTTGGACTTGCGCTTCTGGCGCACGAGCCGGTCGCCGAGGATGTCCTGCTCGCTGATCACCGCCAGATCCCCGGTCTCGAAGCCGGATTCCAGGCTCCAGATTCCGACCGGAACCTCGTTCCTGGGGTAGGCCATCGCCTCGGCCAAGCGGGAGATCGGCCGGGTCTGGCGCAGGTCGTGGTCGTGGAGCACATGGCACAGGCGCTCGCGGGAGCCTTCCGACCACGCGCCGAGGATCACCCGGCGGCCCGAGGCCTGGAGATCGCGGATATGGCCGATCACGGCCTGGAACACGTTGGCGTTCTCGTCCGCCCGCTCGGCGATGAAGTTGCGCCCCTGCCGCACCCCGCAATCCACCACGAGGCGCCCCTGCGATTCGGGAACCGCGAAGGGGGTGATGCGCGCCAGCGGCAGGGATGCGGTCCGCTCCGCCCATTCGTCGGGCTTGACGTAGAGCGCCTCCGGCGGCAGCGGACGATAGGGGGCCACGCCGGCCTGGCTCTGGCCGACGCCCTCGCGCCGGGCGTCGTAATAATCCTTCACCTGGGACAGGCGCTCGGCGGCCGCGTCGTCCGCAAGGGCATCGAAGACCACCGGAATGCCGGGCAGGTAGTCGAACAGGGTGTCCAGGTGGTCGTGGAAGAGCGGCAGCCAATGCTCCAGGCCGGGATAGCGCCGCCCCTCGCTGATGGCCTCATAGAGCCGGTCGTCCCGGGTGGGGGCGCCGAAATGCGCCACATAGGTCTGGCGGAAGCGCCGGATGCTCTCGGTGGTGAGCTGGACCTCGCTCATGGGAACCAGGTCGAGGGAGCGCAGGGTGCCCACGGTCCGCTGCGTTTCCGGGTCGAAGGCGCGGATCGACTCGAGGGCGTCGCCGAAGAAGTCCAGGCGCACCGGGTTCGGCAGCCCCGCCGGAAAGAGATCGATGATGCCGCCGCGAACGGCATATTCGCCCGTGTCCCGCACGGTGCCCGTGCGCAGGAAGCCGTTGGTCTCCAGCCATTGCACCAGAAGGGTGGTGTCGACCACGTTGCCGGGGGCGGCCGAAAAGGTCTCGGCCGCGATGCGGGACCTCGGCGGCACCCGCTGGACGAGGGCGTTCACCGTGGTCGAGAGGATGCGCGGCTTGTCCTCGGAGGTCTTGGAGCGGGCGAGCCGCGCCAGGGTGGTCATGCGCTGCGCCGTGATGGCCGCATTGGGCGACACCCGGTCATAGGGCTGGCAGTCCCAGGCCGGGAAGGGCAGGATCTCGATCTCGGGCGCGATGAAGCCGAGGCTGCTGGCGAAGTTCTGCTGCCTTTGGCCGTCCCGGGCCACATGCATGAGAACGGCCGGACCCTCCACATGGCCGGACAGGCCCCGCGCCAGATCGGCGACCGCAAGGGCGTCGAACCCATCCGGAACGCCGGACAAAGTGAGGCCTTGGCCCTTCTTGAGGGCATCGAGAGCGCGGGTCAGGGCAGACTTCATGGCGAATTGTCAGGTCAATGAGAGGGCAACGCGGGCTTTTCGGCCCGGTTCGTTGGGCCGCTAAGGAAAATACCTGTCATCCCCGGCGGTCCGTAGGACCGGGAAGGGGATCCATTTTCGGAATGCGCGATGGATTCCCTTCACCTCCGCTTCGCTCCGGCCGGGAATGACACTGAGGGCGTCAGATGTGAATGGGCGAGGTATGGGTATGGAAGCCCTTCAGGCGGCGGAACACGGAGGTGTCGTAGTTGGAGGGGGTCTCGATCTCGCCCGTGATCCAGCCCAGGAGGTCCCGGTCCGGGACCTCGATCAGGCGCTCGAACTCGGCCAGGTCCTCGTCCGAGAGATCTCCGATCTCCGCATCGGCGAAACGGCCCATGATCAGGTCCATCTCCCGCATCCCCCGGTGCCAGGCCCGGTACAGGATCTGCCTGCGGCGGAAGTCGAGGTCGGCGCTCGTGCGTGTGGTTCCGCTCATGAAAGGGCTCCGATCGATCAAGATGGCGTCGCATTGAAGCGGCTTGGCCGCTATATAACCATCTCCCTCCAGGTTGCCACCCGTTTCATGTCCCTGCGTCCGTCCATCCTCGACCCGCTCTTCGCCCCGGCCGGCACACTGCCCGGCGTGGGACCGAAGATCGCACCCCTGCTCGACCGGCTCCTCGGGGAGCCGGGCCGTTCCGCGCGGGTGGCGGACCTGCTGTTCCACCTGCCGAGCAGCGGCATCTCCCGGGAGATGAAGGGCTCCGTGGCCGATGCGCCCGTCGGCGAGCCGGTCACCCTGTCGGTGTCCGTGGTGGCGCATCGCGCCCCTCCCCCGGGCCGGCGCGCCCCCTACCGCATCCTCGTGGAGGACGAGACCGGCGACGTGACCCTGATCTTCTTCAACGGCCAGAGGCCCCGGCTGGAAAAGCTCCTGCCGGTGGGCGAGCGCCGCTACATCTCGGGCAAGATCGAGCTGTGGGAGGGCCGTCGCCAGATGGTCCACCCGGACCGCATCCTGGACGAGCGCGGCATCGAGAACCTGCCCGCCGTGGAGGCGGTCTACGGCCTTACGGAAGGGCTCTCGTCCCGCATGGTCGGCCGCTACATCGGCGCGGCCCTGGACAAGGTGCCTCCCCTGCCCGAATGGCAGGACGCGGCCTGGCTCGACCGCAACGCCCTGCCGGATTTCCAGAAGGCGCTCTTTGCCCTCCACAGGCCCGACAGCGCCTCGCAGCTCTCCGAGGACGCGCTCGCCAGGTCCGCCCCGCGCCGGCGCCTGGCCTATGACGAATTGCTCGCCTCCCAGCTTGCGCTCGCCCTGGTCAGAAGCCGGATGCGGCGGCTGCCGGGGCGGGTGAATGCGGGCGACGGCCATCTGGTGGAGCGCCTGACGCGCGCCCTGCCCTTCGGGCTCACGGATTCTCAGATCCGGGCCGTGGAGGACATCCGCCGGGACCTGACCTCGGACAGGAAGATGCTGCGGCTCCTCCAGGGCGACGTGGGCTCGGGCAAGACGGTGGTCGGGCTTCTGGCCATGGCGAGCGCCATCGAGGCCGGGCGACAGGCCGCTATGATGGCCCCCACCGAAATCCTCGCCCGCCAGCATTACGAGCGCCTCGCGCCCATGGCGGAGCAGGCGGGCCTGAGCATCGCGCTCCTCACCGGGCGGGAGAAGGGCACGGCCAGGAAGAATGTGCTGGCAGGGCTCGCGGACGGCGGGATCCAGATCGCCGTCGGGACGCACGCCCTGTTCCAGGAAGGCGTCGCCTTTCACGATCTCGGGGTCGCGGTGGTGGACGAGCAGCATCGCTTCGGCGTGCACCAGCGCCTGGCGCTGGGCTCCAAGGGCGAGGCGGTGGATATCCTGGTGATGACCGCCACGCCGATTCCGCGCACCCTGGCGCTCACCTATTTCGGCGACATGGACGTGTCGGTGCTGAGCGAGAAGCCCGCCGGCCGCAAGCCCATCGCCACGAAGCTGATCTCCATCGACCGCCTCGACGAGGTCATCGGCGGCATCGGGCGGGCCATCGCCGGGGGCGATCAGGTCTACTGGGTCTGCCCTCTCGTGGGTGAATCGGAGAGCATCGATCTCGCCGCCGCCGAGGAGCGCTACGACACGCTCCGGAGGTTCTTCGGCGACCGGGTCGGCCTCGTGCACGGCAAGCTCGCGGGCAAGGACAAGGACGCCGCCATGGAGCGGTTCTCCAAGGGGGAGACCAAGGTCCTGGTCTCCACCACCGTCATCGAGGTGGGCGTGGACGTGCCCCACGCCACCATCATGGTGGTGGAGCACGCGGAGCGCTTCGGCCTGGCGCAACTCCACCAGCTGCGCGGGCGCATCGGCCGCGGCTCGCGGGCCTCCACCTGCCTTCTCGTCTACAAGGGACCTCTCGGACAGGTGGCCCAGGCGCGGCTCGAAATGATGCGCCAGACCGAGGACGGCTTTCGCATCGCCGAGGAGGACCTGCGCCTGCGCGGCGAGGGCGAGGTGCTGGGCACGCGCCAGTCCGGCCTTCCCGGCTTCAAGCTCGCCCGCCTGGACCTGGACGGCGACCTGCTCGCCGCCGCCCGGGACGACGCCCGCCTCATCGTGGACCGGGACCCGGACCTCGAAAGCCCCAGGGGGCAGGCCCTGCGGGTGCTGCTCTACCTGTTCGAGCGGGACTCGGCGATCAGGCTGCTGCGGGCTGGCTGAAGACGCCCTGTCATTCCGGGGCCGCGAAGCGGAGCCTGGAACGACAGGGCTCTAAGAGCGACGCCTCACTCCACCGTCACCGACTTGGCGAGGTTGCGGGGCTGGTCCACGTCTTTGCCCATGAAGACCGCGGTGTGATAGGCGAGGAGCTGGATCGGGATGGCGTGGACGATGGGGGCCACGACCGGGTGCACCGAGGGCATCACGAGGGTGGCCATGGTGTCGAGGCCAGTTTCGAGAGCGCCCCGCTCGTCCGTGATGAGGATGATGCGCCCGCCGCGCGCCGCCACCTCCTGCATGTTGGACACGGTCTTCTCGAAAATGGAGTCGAACGGCGCGATGACGATCACCGGCATGGTCTCGTCGATGAGCGCGATGGGTCCGTGCTTCAGCTCCCCCGCCGCATAGCCCTCCGCGTGGATGTAGGAGATCTCCTTGAGCTTGAGCGCGCCTTCCATGGCGAGCGGATAGGCCGTGCCGCGCCCGAGATAGAGCACGTCCTTGGCCTTGGAGAGCTCGCGGGACAGAACCTCGATCTGGTGCTCGCGCTTCATGGCCTCGTTCATAACCCCCGGCACGCCCACCAGGGCCTCCACCAGCTCCCTCTCGTCCTCCACGCTCAGGGTGCCGCGGGCGCGGCCTGCCGCGATGGCGAGCGTGAGGAGCACCGTGAGCTGGCAGGTGAAAGCTTTCGTGGAGGCCACGCCCACCTCGACCCCGGCCAGGGTCTGCGCCACCACCGCGCTTTCCCGCGCCATGGTCGAGGTCGGCACGTTCACGACCGCCATCGTATGCTGCTTCTCGGCCGTGGCGTAGCGGAGCGACGCCAGGGTGTCGGCGGTCTCTCCCGACTGGGAGACGAAGAGCGCAAGGCCGCCGGGCTCCAGGGGGGCTTCCCGGTAGCGGAATTCCGACGCCACATCGATTTCCACCGGGATACGGGCCAGGCGCTCGAACCAGTATTTGGCGATGAGCCCGGCCAGATAGGCGGTGCCGCAGGCCGAGATGGACAGGCGCCTCAGATCCCTGAAGTCGAAGGGCAGCTCGAAGGGCAGCTCGACCCGGCCGGCGGCGAAGTTGACGTAATGGGCGAGCGTCCGGCCGACCACCTCCGGCTGCTCGTGGATCTCCTTGGCCATGAAATGGCGGTAGTTGCCCTTGTCGGCCAGGAAGGAGCCGACCGGAATCCGGTGCCGGGTCCGCCGCACCGGCAGCCCCTCCTCGTCCCGGATGTCGATGCCCGTGCGGCGCAGGATCGCCCAGTCGCCCTCGTCGAGATAGGCGATCTCGTCGGTGAACGGGGCCAGCGCCAGGGCGTCGGACCCGAGATACATCTCGCCTTCGCCATAGCCCACGGCGAGTGGCGCCCCGTGGCGCGCGCCGATCAGAAGGTCGTCCTCGCCGGAGAACAGGAAGCCGAGGGCGAAGGCCCCGCGCAGGCGCGGCAGGGTCACGGCGACGGCCTCGATGGGCGGGCGGCCCTGGCGCATCTCGTAGGTGACGAGCTGGGCCACCACCTCGGTGTCCGTCTCAGTCTCGAAGCCGACGCCCTTGGCCTCCAGGCTGGCCTTCAGCTCCCGGAAATTCTCGATGATGCCGTTATGGACCACCGCCAGCCGGTCGGTGGCGTGCGGGTGGGCGTTGGTCTCGTTGGGCCTGCCATGGGTGGCCCAGCGGGTATGCCCGATGCCGATGATCCCCGAGAGCGGAGCCTGGGACAGCTTGACCTCGAGGTTGCGGAGCTTTCCCTCGGCCCTGCGGCGGTCGAGGCGGCCGCTTTCCAGCGTCGCGACCCCGGCGGAATCGTAACCGCGATATTCGAGGCGCTTGAGGGCCTCCACGATCTGCGGCGCTACAGGCGTTTTGCCAATGATCCCGACGATTCCGCACATGCCCCAAAGATTCCTTCTTGAATTCGGCGATCGCTAAGCTTGAGACTTCTGCTACAGAGCCGGTTCGTGGCGCTCAAATCAACTTGCGTGTCCGGATGTGACACGGTTCATTTCTTCTTAACGGCCTTCGCCCGCTCGCGAAACCCTGCGGCCCAGCCCTCCTTCACGGACTGGCGGCCCCGCCCGAGGCCCAGGGCGTCGTCGGGCACGTTCTCGGTGATCACCGACCCGGACCCCACATAGGCCCCCCGACCGATGGAGACCGGGGCCACGAGGGAGGAATTGGACCCGATGAAGGCCCCCTCGCCGATCTCGGTCCGGTACTTGTTGAAGCCGTCGTAATTGCACGTGATGGCGCCTGCGCCGATATTGGCCTCAGGCCCCACGCTGGCGTCGCCGAGATAGGTCAGGTGGCTCACCTTCGCGCCCGCTCCGAGCTCCGTGTTCTTGATCTCCACGAAGTTGCCCACCTTGGCCCGGGGGCCGATGGACGCGCCGGGGCGCAGGCGCGCGAAGGGGCCCACACTGGCCCCCGCGGCGATCCGCGCGCCTTCCAGATGGCTGAAGCCGTGGACGACGGCCCCCTCCTCGACGGTCACGCCGGGGCCGAAGACCACATGGGGCTCCACCACCACGTCCCGCCCGAGCCTCGTGTCGTGGCTTAGGAAAACCGTCTCGGGAGCCACCAGGGTGACGCCGGACATCATGGCCGCCCGGCGCAGGCGGTCCTGCATCATCCCCTCGGCGGCGGCGAGCTGGGCCCGATCGTTGATCCCGTGCACCTCCTGCTCCGGCACCACCGCGAAAGCCGTCCTGTGGCCGAGATCGCGGGCGATGGCCACGATGTCGGTCAGGTAGTATTCGCCCTGGGCGTTGCGGTTCCCGACCTTGTTCAGCAGAGTGAGGGCCAGGTCGCCGCGGATCGCCATGAGGCCGCCGTTGCAGAGGGTGATCGCCCGCTCGGCCGCACTCGCGTCCTTGTGCTCGCGGATCGCCAGAAGCTCGTCCCCGGAGGTGATGAAGCGGCCGTATCCGGTGGGATCCCGCGCCTCGAAGCCCAGGCCCACCACGGCCGCGCCCCCCGCGAGGGGCGCGCGCAGGGTGGCGAAGGTCTCCGCCTTCACCAGGGGGGTGTCGGCAAAGGCGATGATCACGTCGTCGAGCCGCTCCTCCAGGGCCTCCCTGGCGCTCAGCACCGCATGGGCGGTGCCGAGCCTGTCCCGCTGCACGTAGATCCGGGCGCCGGGCAGGATCGTGCGGGTTTCCTTCGCCACGTCGTCCCGGTCCGGCCCGATCACCGCCACCGCCGCCGTCGCCCCGGCCGTGGTCACCGCCGCCAGCACATGGCCCAGCATGGAGCGGCCGGCGACCTGATGCAGCACCTTGGGCTTGCCGGATCTCATCCGCGTGCCTTCCCCGGCCGCGAGCACCACGGCAAGGCAGGTTCGCGACAGCGTCGCAGGGGGTGGGGTCAGGGTCATCGGGTCCGGTCCGGTGGCGATCTGAAGGGCAGCTAGCCCAGAGTGGGTATTTCCGCAATCCGCTCAAGGCAAAGAGGAAGTTTGTGTCACCGCCACGTTTACTTCATGCTCATGATTGACGATATGTATGAACACTCCCTTTTTCTGGCTGAAGTGCCTCGTTCATACAAGAGTATCCCTGTGCCGGTTCTGCTGGGCGGTCCATCGCCTCTCCATCCCCGTCGGCGCGACATGCTGGCCTATATCGGCGTGTCCCTGGCCGGCCTTAGCCTCGCGCCTGCCGTTCGCGCCCAGACGCCCCAGAACATCATTGCCGCCAGAATGGGCGAAGGCCAGCGCTTCGACCCGGCGGTTGTGGCCGAGCTTGCCCGGCAATTGGCCGGCAAGCCCTTCGTTCCGGCTCCGAACGACCTGCCGGACGCGTTCTCGAACCTCACCTACGAGCAGTACATCTCCATCAGGGCGCTTCAGCCGCCCGTCTGGAGCACCGAGGGACGCGGCATCGCCGTGGAGCCGCTCCATCGCGGCTTCGTGTTCAACAATTCCGTCGACCTCTACGTGGTCGAGGACGGGGCGGTGCGCCGGATCGGCTACAACCCGTCCCAGTTCGACTACGGCCGCATCAACGTGCCGAACAACCTGCCCGACATCGGCTTCTCGGGCTTCCGGCTGATCGCCCAGCCGGGGGACGGCAAGCCGTTCGATTTCGCCATCCTCCAGGGCGCCACCTTCTTCCGCGCCCTGGCCCGCGGCCAGAACTACGGGGCCATCGCCCGGGCGCTCACCCTCAAGCCGGCGGAGGCGAAGGGAGAGGAATTCCCGATCTTCCGTGCCTTCTGGCTCGAACGGCCCGGGGTCGGAAGCAACGCCATCGCCATCCATGGGGTGATCGATTCCGAATCGACCACCGGGGCCATCCGGATGACCTTCCGTCCGGGCAACATGACCATCGTCGACATGGAGACCACGCTCTTCCCCAGGGTGAACCTGGAGCATGTGGGCATGGGCGCCATCGGCTCGACCTATTTCTACGGGCCCAACGACCGCCGCAATGCGGAGGACATCCGCCCGGCCGTGTACGAGTCGACGGGGCTCCAGATGCTCAACGGCCAGGGGGAATGGCTCTGGCGTCCCCTGCACAACCCGGAAACCCTCCAGATCTCGGCCTTCGTGGACAACGCGCCCCGCGGGTTCGGCCTGCTCCAGCGGGACCGCGCCTACGAGGCCTTCCAGGACGACGACCAGCGCTTCGAACGCCGCCCGAGCCTGTGGATCGAGCCCTTGGGCCAGTGGGGGCCGGGAAGCGTCCAGCTCCTCGAAATCCCCACCGACGCCGAGATCAACGACAACATCCTGGCCTATTGGCGGCCCAAGGCCCCCATGGCGGCGGGATCGGAGGTGGCCTTCGCCTACCGGCAGTACTGGGGCTGGAACTCGCCGGAGCGGCCGCCTCTCGCAACCGTGGCCGCAACCCGCGCGGGACGGGGCGGCGGGGGTCGGCGGCGGCGCTTCACGGTGGATTTCACCGGCGATATGCTGGGCGAGAATCTGCCGGGGGACCTAAAATCGGTCCTGACGGTTGGTCCTGGGGCGTTTCATAACCTGAAACTCTGGCCCTATCCGGACAGAAAGATTGTTCGGGTCGCATTCGAGCTTGACCCGGGCAATGAAAACGCGTGTGAGATGCGTCTCATCCTCGAAGCAGGCGGGAAACCGATTAGCGAGACATGGCTGTATCGTTGGACACCATAGGTCCCGATTCGAACGTGGCGTCCCTCGGGCGGCCGGATGCGGTCATGCCGCCGGAGAAGCATCTGGACATGCCGACGCAGTCCCTGCGTCGCTGGTCGGCCTCGCAGGAGCGCAAGCCCCTGGCCGACCACCCCCGCATGAAGACCCGGCTGGCCCGCCTGTTCGTGTTCGGCGGCGCCCTGCTCCTGACCGCCTACGGCATGTACGAAATGTACCAGGTGGTGTCGGTGAGCCGCACCACGGTGCTCCAGTGGGTGCTGGTGGGGCTGTTCACGGTGAACTTCTCCTGGATCGCGGTCGCCTTCACCAGCGCGCTCCTGGGCTTCCTCACCCTGCTCAGGCAGCCCCGGCAGGCGCCCGCGATGCCCGCCTCGCTCCAGCACCGCACCGCCATCGTCATGCCCGTGTACAACGAGCAGACCTCGCGGACCTATGCGGCCCTGGAGGCGATATATGAGTCGGTGCAGGCCACGGGCCTCGGGGACCACTTCGACTTCTTCATCCTGTCGGACACCACGAACCCGGACGCCTGGATCGCCGAGGAGCGGGCCTACCTCGCCCTGAGGGAGCGCCTGGGCCCGAACGCCCGCTTCTACTACCGCCACCGGCCGAAGAACCACCACCGCAAGGCCGGCAACATCGCCGATTTCGTCTCCCGCTGGGGCGGCCATTACGAGCATATGCTGGTGCTCGACGCCGACAGCCTCATGACCGGCGAATGCGTGGTGCGCCTTGCGGCCGCCATGGAGGCCGACCCGGACGCCGGCATCATCCAGTCCCTGCCGCTCATCATCAACCGCAACACGTTCTTCGCCCGGCTCCAGCAATATGCGGCCCGGGTCACAGGCCCGGTCATCGCCATGGGCCTTTCGGTCTGGATGGGGCGCGACGGCAATTACTGGGGCCACAACGCCATCATCCGCACCAGGGCCTTCGCCGAACAGGGCGGCCTGCCGGACCTGAAGGGCAAGCCGCCCTTCGGCGGCCACATCCTCAGCCACGACTTCGTGGAGGCGGCCCTGCTGCGGCGCGCGGGCTGGGACGTCTACATGCTGGCCGACCTCCAGGGATCCTACGAGGAGAGCCCGCCGTCCCTCATCGACCTCTCGGCCCGCGACCGGCGCTGGTGCCAGGGCAACCTCCAGCACATGCGGGTGATCACCGCCAAGGGCCTGAAGCTGCCGACCCGGCAGCATTTCGCCACCGGCATCATGTCCTACCTGGCCTCGCCCTTCTGGCTGTTCCAGCTCATCGTCGGTATCGCGTTGGTCCTGCAGACCACCTATATCCGGCCGGAATACTTCGCCCGCGACTTCCGGCTCTATCCCATCTGGCCCCGGTTCGACCCGGAGCGCGCCCTGGCGCTGTTCGCCCTGACCATGGGAATCCTGCTGGCGCCGAAGATCTTCGGCCTGATCCTCATGCTCCTGCGCCGGGAGGACCGCCGGGCCTCGGGCGGGGGAATCCGCCTGGTCCTGTCCTCCCTCATCGAGATGTTCCTGTCGGCCCTGCTGGCCCCGATCCTGATGCTGATCCAGTCCGGTTCGGTCTTCCAGATCCTGCTCGGCCGCGACACCGGCTGGCAGCCCCAGCGCCGGGACGACGGCTCGATCCCGTTCAGGGACATCGTGCGCCGCCACCGGGCCCATACGGTGCTGGGCGTGCTGGCGGGCCTCTCGGCCTTCATGATCGCCACGTCCCTGTTCCTGTGGATGTCGCCCACGATCCTGGGCCTTCTCCTGGCCATTCCCCTGTCCTGGCTCAGCGGCCAACTCGGGGCGGGCCTCGCCCTCAAGCGGCTCGGGCTCCTCATGACTCCCGAGGAGAGCCAGCCTCCCGCCATCGCCACCCGCGCCAACGAGCTTCAGATCCGCAACGCCGCCTTCGGCTTCGACGACGAGGACGGGCTCAAGGCGCTCTACGCGGACGAGAACCTGCGCGAGCGCCATTGCGAGATGCTGCCGAGCGCCCCTCCCCGCAAGCGCGGCGTCATCGAGACCGAGCGGGCGCTGGCCGAGGCCAAGCTCGTGGATGCGGAAACCATCGACGAGGCGTCGAGCTGGCTGCACCCCAAGGAGCGCATGGTCGTGCTCCATGACCGGGCGCTCCTCAACATGCTGGTGCACCTGAAGCCGAGGCCTCCGGAAGCCCAGGCGGCCGAATAGGCCCTAGGCCGTGATCTCGCAGACCGCCTGCGGCGTCGGCTTTTCGGCATCCGCCGCAACCTCGCTCAGCAGCCAGTCGCGGAAGGCCTGGATCTTGGCGTAGCGCCTGCGGGCCCGCGGATAGACGAGCCAGTAGCTCCGGCTCTTCAGGATCACGTCGAAGGGCTGGACCAGCCGGCCCGCGGCCAGCTCGTCCCGGAAGAACGAGATGTTGACGATGGCGACCCCCTGCCCCGCCACCGCCGCCATGCCCTCGAACTGCTGGACCCCGAGCGAGTAGTCGGACCGTCTGCTCAGGTTGGCGTTCTCCACCCCCGCCAGGGCGAACCACTCGTGCCACCAGGGATCGTCCGGCGACATCAGGGGGAGCCTCAGGAGGTCCTCGGGCCTGCGAAGGGCCATGCCGCGAATGAGGTCCGGGCTGCACACCGGGGTGACCAGGTTGTCGAAGAGAAAATGCTTCTCCAGATCGGGCCAGTCCCCGGTTCCGGCTCTGATCGCCACGTCGAAATCGTGGGCCACGAGGTCGACCATCTGCTGCGAGATGTCCACCTGGACGGCGATGCCGGGGTGGCGCTGGCGGAAGCCCCCGAGGCGCGGGATAAGCCAGTTGGACGCAAGCGTATGGGTGGTGGTGAGCGCGATGTGGGTCTGGACCGAATCCTCCACCCCCGCGAAGGCCACTCTGAGCGCCTCGAAGGCCTCCGTGACCGCAGGGGCGAGCTGGAGCCCCTTCTCGGTCAGGACCACCTGGCGCGGCAGGCGCGTGAAGAGCGGCGCGCCGACCCGGTCCTCCAGCACCCGGATCTGGTAGCTCACCGCCGCCTGGGTCATGCCCAGCTCCTCCGCCGCGCGGGTGAAGCTCTGGTGGCGCGCCGCCGCCTCGAAGACGCGGATAGCGCTCATGGGCGGGAGTTTGGGAGAGGCTTTGGGCATGGCTGGTCCATAAGGCTGCCTTATGCCAGCCCATTGGCAATCGCTTTGTCAAGCCTGCCCGCGGGGCGCATTCTGACCTTCGACAGCCGAGGGCAATGAGGCCCGCAGGCGAAGCAGAACCGGTCAACCGCCATGAGATACGAAGATGCCCGCCGCCTGCGCGGCACAGGGAGCCTTTGGCTCCGCCTGAGGCTCTGGCTCCAGCCCCGTCCCCGCCGCGGGAGCCCGCCGATCCACAACCTGAGCCACCTCTCCGACCACGAGAGGCGCGACATCGGCCTGCCCGAGCAGGTGCGCTACATGGACTGGCGCGCCCTCAAGGGGAACGGCTGGTCGTAGGGCGGGCGCTCAGGAGGTGAGGCGGCTGGGCTTGAGCTCCCCGCTCTGCTCCAGGAGCGAATGGCCGGTGGCCGCGATATGCGCCTCGATGCGCTTGAGGTCGCGGACGATGTCGAGCTGAAGCGCGCCGGTGTCGCCCGCGGCCCTGCCGGAGCGGAGCTGGTCCAGGTGCTTCTTGGTGATGGCCCGCTCCAGGTCGCGGAAGCGCTCCTTCTCGGACACGAGCCTTCGGGCCGAGCCGAGATCCTGGAACATGAGAACCGAGGCCGCGAGCTGCAGGTGCTCCAGCAGCTTGGCGTGCATGTTGGTGATGTCCTCCAGGCTGTCCTTGGGCAGGCGCAGGTGGTTCCTGATCCGCTTGGCGGCCAGCTCCATCAGGTTCTTGTCGATGATGTCGCCCACATGCTCCAGGTTGATGGCGAAGGCCAGGATGTCCGAGAGGCGCTTCGCCTCCGCCTCGCTCAGGGCCTCATGGTTGATGGAGCTCAGGTAGCGGCGGATCGCGCTGTAGAGGCGGTCCACCACGTCGTCCGTGCGGCTGACCTCGTCGACCCGGCTGATGTCGTCCTCGCGGAAGAGGTCCTGGGAGCTGCGCAGCATGGTCTCCACCGTGTCGGCCATGCGCAGCACCTCCCGGGCGGCGTTCGACAGGGCCACGGAGGGCGTGTCGAGGGCGTCCTTGTCGAGATATTGCGGCATTCCGGGATCGGAGGCGCGAAGCTTCTCGGGAAAGACCTTGAGCAGGAGCCGGGCGATCCAGGGCAGCGGCAGGATGAAGAGCGCGGCCAGCAGGATGTTGAACAGGGTGTGGAAGTTCGCCGCCATCCGGGCCGGGTCCGGGTCGAGCCGGGACATGACCGCCAGAATCGGATCGATGAACGGGAGCGCCAGGGCGCAGCCGACGACCCGCATGGCGAAGTTGCCGAAGGGCACGCGCAGCTTGTCCGGATCGCCCCCGGTCCCCTCCAGCACGGGATTGAGCGCGCTGCCGAGATTGGCGCCCAGCACCATCGCCAGGCCGCTATGGGCATCGATCACCCCGGCTCCCGCGAGCGACATGATGAAGAGCATCGCGGCGACGCTGGAATGGGCGATCCACGCGAGGGCGGCGGCGAGCAGCACCAGGATCAGCGGATCGGGGGCGATCGCGGCCAGCAGGCTTTTGAGAACCCCGGAGGATTCGATGGGGTGGATCGTCTCGCTCAGGAGGTGCAGCGACAGCAGCATCAGGCCGAGCCCGATAGTCACGCGCCCGAGATCCTTGACGCGGCTCGACGCCCCGCGCTGGTAGGCGATGAAGCCGCCGAAGATCAGGACGGGGAAGATCAGGGTGATGTCGAAGGACAGGACCTGAACGATGAGGGTCGTGCCCACATTGGCCCCGAGCATCACGGCGAGCGCCGGAATCATGTCCACCGCGCCGCCGGCCGTGAAGGAGGCCACCATCAGGGCCGTGGCCGTGCTGCTCTGCAGAACCGTGGTCACGCCGACCCCGGCCAGGAAGGCCCGGAGCCGCGTCTTCAGCCCGATCCCCAGGATCCAGCGCAGATCGCTCCCGAAGGCCCGCTGAACCCCGCTGTTGACCATGTTGATCCCCCACAGGAGCAGGGCAATCTCACCGAGCAGGTGGATCAGGACGGAGGTCGCGGACATTCATTCCTCTGCGTTGCGGGCGGAACCCGATCCTCCTGATTATCGTCGTTGGGGCGGCCGAGCAATCAGGTTGCCGGCTAATAATGCCTGTAGCGGCCGAAAACGCACCGGAATCCGCATCTTTCGGCCCTTTTCGTCCCAGCGCACGAGACTTGCGCCGCTTCGGCGGCCCAAGGCCGCTCAAGCCCGGCAAAGATCTCATGGGCCGAAATGCCGCTATGCCGTGCCGATGGGAGCGGCTTCCATAGAAGCGGCGCAAACCTCACCTAGCGTCATGGACATCGTGCCGCAGACTTCACACAGATTAATTCGCCATCGACAGCTGTGCCTATGTGACTACTCCTTACGCATGTTTTGTTCTCCATAAGGTCCTCTGCTCTTTTCCGGCTAAGAGATAGAGGATGGAGTTTCTAAAGATGAGCCAGGATCGAGCAACAACATCAGTGGTCGGCACATACCGTCCCACCTCAAGGCCAGAGAGGACGCGCCATATGGGTTTGGACGACCCTTTTCCTATCGAGAAATGCTCCGGACGTGTGCGTGGAGCCATCCTCGCCGAATTTCAGGGCCGTTGCCCGACGATTCGCGAGGTGGCCAGCATTTCCGATGCCCAGTGGCTGACGGTCCCGAATATCGGACCGACGACGCTGGAAGAGTTGCGTAGCATGACGCTCCATCCATCGAACGGGGAGGACAATCAGGTCATCGTCGGAATGGAAGACGGCGAGCTGCTTTCGCGCCTTGACCGCCTGAAGCGGGACTTCGACTACATCGTCGACGAAATTCGATCGAGGATCTCCCCAGGTTCCTACAAGCGTCGTCTTCGCAGGCCTCCCCGAGAGAAAGAGAATCAATGAGAGGCGGCGGGACCGCCTCTTCCTCGGGACGCCGTCCCTGACCGGATCGGTTCCTTCTCGCGTATGAGCAGCATGGCGGACCGGCAAGCCCGAGGCTTGCCGGAGCGCATCGCATGCGTTGAAGCCGCCCCTCGCGCGTCGGGAAAACCCGTCAGATCGAGAATGACAGGACGGCGCGCGTTCCGGCGTGGTCGCGGTCGAATTCGATGGCCGATTCGAGGTTGGACGCCATGGCCCTGACGATCTTGGTGCCGAGGCCGCTCCCCTGGGCGGGTCCCGTTCCCGTCCATCCCACCCCATCGTCCTCCACCACCAGGGACACGCTGTCTCCCGACGTGGAGAGGGCAACCCGGATGTGGCCGGTCGCGCCCTGCGGATAGGCGTATTTGAAGGCGTTCGTCACAAGCTCGGTGACGATCACGCCCACGGACACCGCCTTGTCCGTGTCGATCTGAATAGCTTGCGCGCTCAACGTGATGGTGTGCTCGCGCCCGGCGGCGCGCATGGCGCCCTCCAGCTCCTCGATGAGACCCTGGAGATAGGTGTCCATTTCCACGAAGCGGACGTCGTTGGAGGTGTAGAGGCGGCGGTGGATCTGGGCGATGGCGGCGATCCTCCCTTGGGTCTCGGTCAAGGCGTCCTGGGCCGCCGCATCGGTGTCCATGGCCCGCTGCTGCATGGCCACGAGGGACGCCACCAGTTGCAGGCTGTTGGCCACCCGATGGTTGACCTCGCGCAGGAGCATCTCGGCCCGTTCCCGCGCCACCCGGATCTCGCGCTCTGCGGCTTCCTTCTCCCGCCGGAGCCGTGCGGCCGCAAGGGCCTGCTCGGCGGCCGTGTGGAGCAGATCGAGGAAGACCCCGCCCACGTCCTTGATCACGTAATCCGCTGCGCCGGCCTTGAGGGCCGCGACGGCGATGCGCCCCTCGTCGGCTCCGGTCACGTAGACGACCGGCGGCGGGTCCGGCAGGGCCTGGATCAGCGCGAGCACCTCCAGGCCCTCCTTGCCGGGCATGAAGTGATCGAGCGCCACCACGTCGAAAGCCGCCGACGCCAGATGCCTCAGTCCCTCGTCGCCGTTCAGGGCGCGGGTCACCTGGAAGCCCTGGCGCGAGAGCGTGCGCTCGACCAGGCGGCCGAGGCCGGGATCGTCGTCGATATAGAGAAGCCGGATGGCCGAGGTGTCGGACACGCCTTCGCTCACAGGGTTACGGGGACTTGGATCACCGAAAGGAAGAGCCCGAGCTGCCGGATCGCCTGCGAGAAGGATTCGTACTCGACCGGCTTCGTGATGTAGACGTTGGCGCCCATGTCATAGCAGCGCTGAACCTCGCGCTGATCGTCCGTGGTGGTGAGCACCACCACCGGAGCGCGCCTGAGCGTCTCGTCGCTTTTCAGTTTCGCCAGAACGTCCACGCCGTGCATGTCGGGCAGGTTCAGGTCCAGGAGCACGAGAAACGGTCCGGCGTTGCGCACCTCGGGGCTGAACAGGTGCTCCAGGGCCGCCGTTCCGCTCGCGAAGGTTCGGATCTCGTTATAGACGCCGGCCCGGCGAATGTTCTTCTCGATCAGGCGCGCATGGCCCTCGTCGTCCTCCACCATGATGATGGTCACCGGCTGCTGGTGGGGCATCAAGCGGCCTCCGAATTCATTCCGACGGACTTGGGCAGGATCACAGTGAAGGCGGTGCCTTCGCCAAATCTCGACGAGACCGTGATCGTTCCGCCGAGCCTTCGCACGAGGGCGCGCACATGCGCAAGCCCGATCCCCTCGCCGGGCTGGTCCTGAACCCCGGAGCGCCGGAACAGGTCGAAGATGCGCTCGAAGTCCTTCGCCTCGATTCCCCGCCCGTTATCCTCCACCTCGTAGCGGACCGCCGAGCCCAGGTCGCTTCCCCGCACGACGATCCGCCCGGGGCGGCCGGGCTTGAGGTATTTCACCGCGTTCTCGATGAGGTTGCCGAAGATCTGCTCCACCACCAGCCGGTCGCCCGTCAGGGCGGGGGCGGTCTCGATCACGAGCTCCGCCCCGCGCTCGGAGAGCTGGTGGGCCAGGCTCTGCCGGTGCCCTTCGAGGAGCTGGCGCATGTCCAGGGGCTCGGGCGCAAGGACGCGCCGTCCCTCGCGGGACAGCTTCAGGATGGCGCTGATGAGCTTGTCCATCCTGACGGAGGAGGTCCGGATGAACCCGATGGCCTCCGCAAGGTCCGTCTCGATCACGGCCTTGATGTCAGGCGTGATCAGCTCGGGCACCCTCTCGGCAACCTTCCTGTAGAACCTCTCGATCTCCGCCTGCGCGCTTTCCAGCTCGCTGGTGAATCCCATGACGTTGACGAGGGGGGCGCGCAGGTCGTGGCTCACGATATAGGCGAAGCGCTGGATCTCCTCGTTGGCCGCGTCGAGCTCGGCCACCCGCTCGGCCAGGATCGATGCGAGGCGGCGGGTCTCGGCCTCGGTCCTGAGGGCCCATTCGCGGCTCTCCCTGAGCTCCTCCTGGGCCTGCTTGAGATCGTGGATGTCGGTGCAGGTGCCGAACCAGCGGATGATCCGCCCCTGCTCGTCCCGGACGGGCTGGGCGCGTCCCAGCACCCAGCGGTAATGGCCCGAGCGATGCCGCAGGCGATACTCGATGTGGTAGGGCTCGCCGGTGTCGAGGGAGTTGCGCCACACCCGCCTCGCCCGCTCCTGGTCGTCGGGATGGAACATGCGGTTCCAGGCGGCCCCGTCCGTGGAGCCCTCCGGAACGCCGGTGTACTCGTACCAGCGCTGATTGTAGTAGTCGTGGAAGCCGTCCGGCTGCGTGGCCCAGATCAGCTGATCGATGGAATTGGCGATGGCGCGAAACCGCTCCTCGCTCTCGCGCAGGGCGACTTCCACCCGCCGCCGCTCCTCCAGCTCGCGCTGAGCGGCCTGGAACAGGCGGGAATTGTCCACGGCCACCGCCGCCTGGCCGGAGATGCCGGCGATCAGGTCCTCGTGCTCCTGCTTGAACACGCCCGGCTCCCCATGGCCGAAGAACAGCCCGCCGAGAACCTCGCCGGACCGGGAGGTGACGGGCACCGCCAGATAGCTGCGAACCGGCAGATGGCCCTCGGGCATGCCCCGGTAGGGCGCGTTCTGCCCGTAGCGGGGATCATGAAGGATGTCGTCGGACCGGATGATCCCGTCTCCGAGGAAAGTCGGCCGGAACACGGCAGTGGCGCGGGGCAGGGGAAACCGGGAGAACGCCTCCCTCTCCACCCCCGACAGGGCATAGAGCATGTAGCTGCCGCCCTCTTCGTTCAGGACATTGTAGAAGAACGCGCCGAACTGCGCCCCCGTCAGCTCGACCCCGGCATCCGTGACCGCCTGCACGATCCTGTCCAGGTCGAGTTCGGCCGCGATGGCGGCTCCCGTGCGGTTGAGAACCGCTAGATTCCGCGTCTCGGTGCGCAGGGCCTTCTCCACCTGCCTCTGCTCGGTGACGTCGTGGCCCTGCACGAAGATGCCGGACACGGCGCCCTCGTCGGAGAAGACCGGCTGGTAGACGAAGTCCACATAGCGTTCCTCCCCGGCCCCTTCCGACGGCTGCTCCAGGGCGATGCGGAGATTGCGGCCGACGAACGGCTGCCCGGTCCGGTAGACCCGGTCGAGCAGATCGACGAAGCCCTGCCCGACCACCTCCGGCAGCGCCTCCCGAACCGGCTTGTTCAGGATGTCCCGGCGGCCGACCAGACGGTAATAGGCCTCGTTGGCGAGGGTGAACACATGATCCGGGCCGCTCAGGGCCGCGATGAAGCCGGGGGCCTGCTCGAACAGCTCGCGCAGGTGCTGACGCTCCTCCCGCAGCACCCGGTTGGCCTCCTGAACCGCCTGAGCCCGGCGGAGCACGTCGATGCCGACAGGGGCGGAGGGGCCGAGCTGGGCGATCCTGCGAAGCCTCTGCATTTCGGTCACGTCCACCATGTGCTGGAGGACGAACGCCAGGTCCCCCGCGTCGATGAACAGGGGCGTGTGAGTGGCGCTCCAGAACCGCTCCTCGAACCCCTGCCCGTCCGGGAGGGGAATATCGTACCGGATGAGCGGCAGGTGGTCCCTCGTCTTTTCGCGCAGGACCCGCTCCAGGGACGAGCGCAGCTGCCGGTGGCCGGCGGAGCTGGGATCGCTCGGGAAAGCCTCGAAGAGACCCCGCCCCACGAGATCCTCCCGCCGCCTCATGGTCGCCTGCAGGTAGGCGTCGTTCACGCCTGCGATCACCAGGGAGGGACGCAGCAGGAGGTACGGGTTGGGAGACGCGCTGAACAGGGCTTCGAAGTTGATGGAATTCAACGGGTTATGCCGGTCGGGCGCCGGTCCCTCTCTGGATCGATGAAAGGATCTTGCCGATCCTGAGATCGGCTCTGGGCAGACACCATGGTTGCGGGGCATCGACGCCGCAACGCGGCCGAGCCGGTTTCTCAGGCAGCTTTCATATAGGAGGAATGGGCCGGATTGGCACCGGCCCGGAAGGTTTTTTCCAAGCGTCGGGCGCTTCGGAAAGCCGGAGCCTTCCCGGGAGCGCCCGGGTCCGGCGGAACCGGTCCTGCGTCCCGCCGTTGCCGTTCCGGTTCAGGCCAGGGCGCAGGGCTATGCGGTTCATCCCCACCAGACTTCACGGCATCATCGACTACCTTTGGGGATTGTCCCTGCTGGCGAGCCCCTGGGTGCTGGGCTACGCGGACGTTCCCGCCGCCAGGTGGCTCGCAATCGTCTTCGGGATCGGGGCTGTCCTCTACAGCATGATCACCGTTTACGAACTCGGCCTCCTGCGCATCCTGCCGATGCCCCTGCACCTGATCGTCGATGGGGTGGGCGGCGCCTTCCTGGCCGCCTCACCGTTCCTGTTCGGCTTTGCGGACCGGGTCTTCTGGCCGCATCTCTCCTTCGGGCTCTTCTCGGTGGTGGCGAGCCTGATCACCCGGACGGAGCCGGCGCAGCCGCTCGGCGGCCCGCTCGACCGGCGGGACGCGCAGGCAGGCGGCCGATAAGGCGGGCGCTTTCCATCGGGACGGATCGGTGACACCCTCCTTCCCGCAGGCCTGGTTTGCAGGCTATGAAGGAGCCGGCACGGCGCCGACCTAGGGGGAGATGGGAGCGATGACAGCCACAGCACGAATCCGTTCGGTTCTGGTGACCGGCGCGGGGGGCAATCTCGGCCAGAAGCTGATCGCCCACCTCCTGGCCGGCGGCTGGTGCGAGCGCATCGTTGCCCTCGACCGCGGGGCCGATGCGCCGCCCGGCGCGGCGCAGTCGGAGCGCGTGCGCTGGGTGCAGGCGGATCTCGTGAGCCCGTCCGGCGCCCGCTGGCGCGAGGCCTTCGCCGAGGTGGACGCCGCGGTTCACCTGGCGGCCCAGAACCCCTACCCCGACGCTCCCTGGACCGACGCCTGCGCCTCCTTCGACATGACCCTGAACGTGCTCGGAGCCGCCGCAGGGGCGGGCGTGAGCCGGGTGGTCTTCGCCTCCTCCAACCACGTGATGGGCCAGTACAAGGACCCTCCCCTGGCAAACGGCCTCGCGCCTGGAGGCCTGACCACATCTCTGCCGCCCGGCCCCGGCACACGCTGGTTCAACGGCCGCGAGATGGTTGAGGGTTCCGCCTACGCCGCATCCAAGCTGATGGGGGAGCGCGCCTGCCTTGCCGAGGCCAGCCTTTCGGGCGGGGCGCTGACCGCGGTCTGCGTGCGGATCGGCTGGTGCCAGCCAGGAGAGAACAGGCCCGAGACTCTCAACGCCGCCGGGTTTCCCGGCGCGAAGGTGGACGAAAGCCCCGAGGGCGCGCGGGATCTCAGATGGTTCCGCAGCATGTGGCTGTCGAACAGGGACTTCGCCGCCGTGATGGAGCGGGCGCTCCTCGCCGACCCGGCGCGCTGGCCGCAGCCGGGAATCGTCGTCAATGGCATGTCGGCCAACCGGGGGATGCCGTGGGACATCGAGAGCACCCGCGCGCTCATCGGCTATGAACCGCAGGACGACGTCTGGCGGCACGTCGGCTGAGGCCCGACGGCGGGAAGCATCAGGACCGCGTTCCCGTTTCCCGATCAGCCCGCATAGGAACCGGCCCGGAAGGCCGAGATGAATGCCGCCACCTGAGCCCCGGCCATGGGCTTGGCGACCAGATATCCCTGGGCGTTGTGGCAGCCCAAGTCCCGGAGGCGCGCGGCCTGGCCGAGGGTCTCCACGCCCTCGGCGGTGACCTGGAGGTTGAGGCCCCGCGCCAGGCCGATCACGGCCGCGATGATCGCCTCGTCCCCGATGCCCTGCTCCATGTCCCTGACGAAGCTCTGGTCGATCTTCACGTGATCCACCGGGAACTGCTTGAGGTGGGTCAGGGAGGCGTAGCCGGTTCCGAAATCGTCCAGGGCGACCATGACGCCCCGGTCGTGAAACAGCTTCAGGATCGCCGCCACGTCGTCGGCGCTCCGGCCCAGCAGAACCGTCTCCGTGACCTCCACCTCGAAGTTCCCGGTGGGGATCGCCCATTCGTCAAGGACGCCGAGAACCTCGCGGGCGATTCCCGCATTGCTGAACTCGGCCGACGACAGGTTGACGGCCACCCGGCCGGGATCGAGCCCGCTGTCGAGCCAGTGGCGCATGTCCCTGGCGACCTTGCCCAGCAGCCGCCCGCCGATGGCGGCCGCGATGTCGTAATCCGTGAACATGGAGCCGAAGACCTGCGGCGTCAGAACGCCCTTGGTCGGATGCAGCCATCGCGCCAGCGCCTCGAAGCCCACGATCCGTCCGGTCGAGAGGGAGATTTTCGGCTGGTAGAAGGCGACGATGCGATCCTTGCCCACCGCGTCGCTGATTTCCGCCGCGAGGGAAACCCTCTCCTCGATTTCCATGCGCATGGCCGCGGAGTATTTCACCACCCGGTTGCGGCCCCGCGCCTTGGCCCGGTAGAGGGCGATGTCGGCAGCCTTCATCAGCTCCCCGGGATCGGCGCTATGGTTGGGAAAGGCGGCGACGCCCACGCTCGCCCTGCTGACGATGGTTCTGCCCCCGTAGGAGAACGGCTCCCGCAGGGTCTCGATCAGGAACTCGGCGAAGCGGGCCGCATGTTCCAGCTCCAGGGGCTCGACCACGAGCACCGCGAACTCGTCGCCGCCCAGCCTCGCCACCACGTCGCACTCCCTCATCATGGCCGAGAGGCGGGCGGCGATCTCCTTCAGGAAGGCGTCGCCCGCATCGTGCCCGAGGGTGTCGTTCACGTCCTTGAAGTCGTCCAGGTCGATCAGCATGAGGCTGACGCTGGTGCCGTTCTGCCTGGCCCTGGCGAGCGCCTGCTCGAACCGGGTTTGGAAGAAGACGCGGTTGGGCAGGCCCGTCAGGTGATCATGGTTCGCCGCGCGCCAGATCTTCTCCTCGGCGGCCTTGCGGTCCGAGATGTCGAAGGAAATTCCGACGATCCGGCGGGGGTCGGCCTTCTCGGCCCTCGACCCGAACCACATGGCCCCTCCCCCCGGCAGCAGGAAGCGGAACTCGATGGTGCCGGCGCCGCTGGCCTCGATGTCGCGCATGAAGCGTTCGCGGACCCCCCGGTCGTCCGGATGAAGCCTTTCGAGGAATTCCGAGATCGGGCCCGAGCAGATGCCGAGCAGCTCCATGGAGTTCTGCGAGCGCGTGATGTAGTTCGTGTCCAGGTCCTGCTCCCAGGCGACCATGCGCCCCGCCCGCAGGGCAAGGCGCAGCCGCTCCTCGAGGCGCTGGCGCTCCGTCACGTCCGATTGCGTGCCCACGAAATGGGTGACGGTCCCGTCGGGGCCGCGCACCGGCGAGATCGTGAGCTCGTTGACGAAGGTGCTCCCGTCCTTGCGCCGGTTGACGAGAGTTTCCTGAACGACCTGACCGCTCTGGAGCGCCGACCGGATTCGGGCGAGCGCCTTCGGGTCGGTCTCGGCTCCCTGGAGGAAGCGGCAGTTCCGGCCCGCCGCCTCTTCGTCGGAATAGCCCGTCAGGCGCTCGAAGGCCGGATTCGTGTAAATGATCGGGTTGTCCGGCAAACGGGCGTCCGTGATCACGACCCCCTGGGCGATCGCCGCAAGGGAGCGGTCGCGCAGCTCCAGGCTGGCTCCGATCCGTTCCGCGCTTTGCCGAGCCGCCTCCACGGCTCCCACGTAGCGCTGACGTTGCAGCGCCTCCCGCCGCAGGAACGCGAAGGCGGTGGAGGTCAGGGCAAGAGCCAGCACCACCGACCCGGCCAGGGACCACAGGAACCGGGTCATGGGAGCATTGTAGGCCGCCCGCGGGATCGACACATGGGCCGACCAGCCGAGCAGGTCGGATTTCCTGAAGGCCGTGACGGTGGGCACCCCGTCGAGGGTCATGCCCTCGTAGATGCCCTCCACGGACGCGGCGCGGGCCGCGAGGGTCTGCTCGCTCGGGCGCTGCCCGATGGCCTCGGGCCGCTCGGCCGAGGCGGCGATGCGGCCCGCTCCGTCGATCAGGAACGAGCGCCATTGCGGATCGATCCCCTGCCCGATGACCCTGGACAGGCGCTCCGGCGAGATCACGGCGGTGAGGACGTAGCGAAGATCCCCGTCCCTCGGCACGGCCACCCTGATGCTGACCCGGGGCCTCGGATCGTTGGTGAGAGGGCCGGGACCCGACAGGTTGCCGATGGCCGGCTGACCGGTCGCGATCACCCTCCTGTAGCTCTCATCGTCGGCAACGCCCGGCAACGACGCCCCGAGGGGCAGGCGCGTGTTCACCACCTGCCGACCCGCCGTATCGGCCAGAACGACCACGTCCCATTCCTTCATCTGCTCGCGGAAGCGGGAGGCCTGGGCGTGAAAGACGTCGAGGCTCGGGTTCGGGCCGTCGAGGCTTGGGGAGCTTGCGAGGCCCTGAAGGGACCGGACCTCGTTGAGGAGATCGCGCTCGACGGCGTTGAGCATGTCCGCGACCCGGTGGGCCGCCTGGTTCCGCAGGGCCGCCTGCTGCTGGTTGAACGAGTTGAACGTCAGGCCCGCCGCAAGGACGATCAGCGGCACCACAGCCGCGAAGGCGAGAACGAGGAGGCGCTGGCGCTTCAAGACGGCCGCCCCCCCGTGCGCCGTCGGCTCGGCCCTGAGGCCGTCGGGGTCCGCGGTGAGGCAGCCGTCGCCGGTCGGCCCGGCGTCCTGCCCGGATGCGATGGGGCTCAGCCCGAAAATCCCCATTCTTCTTGTTCTTTTCTTGGGCTGCATGTTCCTGCGCCCCTTGCCCCAGAGGAATCCGCCCCGGGTTCGGCCTTGAGGGCCGACCATGCTGTTACATGTTCAGCCTCTATGCTCAAGCTCAAAGAACAGGCGGGCCTCGTGGGACGGGGCAACGGGAGTCGTTCCGGTCCCTCGCTTGGTCGGGAGGCATATTCTTTGCGTCTCGTTCGCCCTGTTCTGGGGCGATGCTTGGGGGAGATTTGGCTTCCTTCAAGTCAGATGACCAGAAGATCCTGGCATGGCGCTCGGCACTCTTCACCACCGCGGGATTGCCGGCCTCCTCCTGAGCCGGATGAGCATGGCGCAACTTGGTGAATGAAAGGTGGATGTCCCTGCCGCAGCCAAGCTTCGGCCTCGACGCAGGCACTACACGCCCGCGCCGATCTGCAAGGGTGCCGCAAGGCATCCGCTCCGGATATTACGGCTATCGTCCGACCTCCTACACGATGAAGAGATCGGCCGCCGTCACCTTTGGAATGTCGCCGGAGAAGTTGTCGAGGATCGCGATGAGCTTCGGCCCGTTTCCTCCCAGGCCGTCCCCGTCGAAATACAGGCGTCCGTCGTCGCTGTTATAGAGGATGCGGTCATTGGCATCCTGCGTTCCCGTGCCGATGTCCTTGAACCGGCTTGAGGCCAGCGCGCCGGTCGGGAGGCCCTTGTAGACGCTGTTCTCGAGGCGGATCGTGTCGTCCTCCGGCCTGAAGTCGCCGATGCGGTCCCGGTTGTTGCCGCCGGGAGCCACGTTGAAGAAGAACGTATCCGCGCCATCGTCTCCGTAGAGATAGTCCCTGCCCTTGCCGCCAATGACCGTGTCGTTGCCCGCCCCGCCATACACCCTGTCAGCGCCGCCGCCGCCATTGATCCTGTCGTTGAACTCGGACCCCAGGAAGTTGTCGCCGCGGGCGCTCCCGGTCAGCACGACGCGGGACGTCGCCATCTCGGCTTCGATGCTGAGCTTCTGCGTCGCGGTGTATTTGGTGGACAGGTTGAGCGTCCCTCCGGCCCCCTGGAGGAAGATATGGAACTCGGGTCCATCGCCCTGCGGGATGATCCTGGTGAAGGAGCTGAACTGGGCGACGGTGCCGTAATGGTTGCTGTTGTTGGTGAAGAAGTTCTCGACGCCCGTGATCTGAAGTCCCTCGTCGAAACTGTTGTTGAAGACCCCCGACATGACGATGCGGTCGGTGCCTGCGCCGCCGCTGATGAGGCCGGTCTGGCTGGATTCGATGCTGAATCGATCATTGCCCCCGTTGCCCTGGAGTGTGTCGATGCCGCCGCCGGGCCCGGAGAATACATCGTTCGCAGCGCCGCCGTTACGGGTCTCGGCTGCGGTGGTCAGCGTATAGGTCGCCATGGGTGGTCTCCTCTGAAGATTCTGAAGCGCGAGCGGAGGAACGACCGCTCGGACCAGGGAGCAGGCTACGCCCCGGCTGCCGCCTGAACATTCGGGCAAGAGAGTCCTGCGAGGTAATTTGGAGTCGACAGGGGAGCGGAAACGACCGCTTCCTCCCCTTCGGGATATCTCGTAAGAGTGATGTGGTTCTCCGGCGAGAGCGCTGGAAAACCGTCGTGAAGTTCCGGTGGTGCTTGGCGACCCCGGCAGGGCTCGAACCTGCGACCTACTGCTTAGAAGGCAGTTGCTCTATCCAGCTGAGCTACGGGGCCAGAGCCAGATGCCCTCTAGCACAGGCTCCGGGGGGTGTCACGAGGAACCCGCAACCTCTTGGGGGATTGCGGTATCGGCCCCCTGCCCGGGAGTCCTTCGCAAAAGAAAGGCCGGGAGCGCGGTCGAGCGCTCCCGGCCTCTCCTGTTCGTCGCGGCGAACCGGCTCAGCCGATCTGGTCGATCACGATTGCGCGGATTTCGTCGCGGGTCAGGCTGCCCGACTGCGGCTGCCACAGGGCGGCGGGCTTGCGCTGCTGTCTTTTCGACGAAGACTGCTTGGCCTTCGCGGGCTTGGAATGAGAGATGGATTGCATAGGGTCCTCAAGCGGCTTCGGCCCTAGGCCGTGCGGCTGTTGTTGTATTTCGACGGTATCGGATGCGACGCAAACGATGGAAGCGCCGCACGGTTCCGTGCGGCGACCAAACTTCAAAAGGACGGAAAGCAGGCTCGGCGCTCGATCACGAGCTTACGGAGAGCAGGCCGAACATGTCGGTTGGATTGATCTCATATGGATGATGCCGGGCCCGATTGCAAGATGAAACTCGTGCAAGGGCCGGAGAGACTTGGCGGATACGCTGATAATATCCTTGTTCTTCAACGATTTTCCAGGCCCTGCGCGGTTCTTGTGCCGGCTGGCCTTGTATTCGCCCCATTGCGGCGCTAGATACTGACCATCGACATTTGGCCGGACAATCGGGCCGTTACGCCTTGGCACGCCAGGCGCACGTTCAGACGCTCTCCCCAAACATCGACGAACCCGAGCGTGAGGTCGTGCTTTCGCACGCCCTTCAGCTCACGTGCACTGACCAGACCAAGGATACTCCCATGAATACGGGCACCGTAAAGTTCTACAACGATCAAAAAGGCTTCGGCTTCATCCAGCCCGACAACGGCGGCAACGACGTGTTCGTCCATGCCACCGCTCTCGAGCGCGCCGGCATCCGCGGCCTTCGCGAGGGTCAGAAGGTTTCCTTCGACACCGCCGAAGATCGTCGTAGCGGCAAGATCGCCGTCAACAACATCCAGACGGCCTAATCCCCGTCAGGATCGGCGGCGTGGTGCGCCACGCCGCCCTTTCAAAGCCGCCCTTCGGGAGCGGCTTTTTTGTTTTTTGAGCCAAGGGATATGTGAGTGAAGGAAGAACTGATTACGTTCGAAGGCGAAGTCACCGAGATCCTGCCGGATGCCCGCTACCGGGTGAAGCTCGAAGGCGGCCACGAGATCGTCGCCTATACGGCCGGCAAGATGAAGAAGAACCGCATCAAGACCCTGGCGGGCGACCGCGTCACCGTGGAGATGTCGGGCTACGACATCGACAAGGGCCGGCTCATCTTCCGGCACAAGGACAGCGGCTCCGGCGGACCCCGCCCCGCGGCGCGCCGCCCGCAGTTCCGCCGCCGCTGACGCGCGGCCGGATCGCCCGGCCGCAGGCGCGTCAGCACCCGTTGCAGATGCCCTTCGAGATCTGCCTCACCCGGCGGTCCCGGGCCCGCTCCAGGGCCTCGGACTTGTCGCGGGCAGCCTTGGCCATCTCGGCGGACTGCTCCGTCGTCACGGGCTTCGCCTGGGCCTTGGGGGCCTCGGGAGTGGCCGCGGCCTTGTTCTGGGCGTAGCCGGCTCCCGGAAGGCAGAGCAGGCCCAGCATGGCCGCGAGCGCAACGATTCTCATGAAGAAATCTCCGAAGGAGCCCTGCGCGCCGAACCCTCCTGACCGGGAGGAAACGGGCCTGCGAGCAGCCGATAAGGTTCATGGATGATTTGGAAGTACAAGTTGTCCAAACTCAACACCGGAATCGTGGCTGGGGCAAGCCGAAACCCTTGTAAGGGGAAGCATTCCGGAGTTCTCGCTTGAAAATACGTCCGATTAATCCTATATTCCATTATCGACTTTGGCCGACGAATGGTCCGTTTCGCTTTCAGGCGCACGATCCGACTTTCTCCAAAAATCGACAATGCGCAGCCCTGCTTCGTTGCGGGGAAGCGCGCACGTGCATTCTGAAATGATGAAAGGTCTTCCCCAATGGTTATGGGTACGGTGAAATTCTACAACGACATGAAGGGCTTCGGCTTCATTCAACCGGACGACGGCGGCAAGGACGTGTTCGTCCATGCGACCGCCCTCGAGCGCGCCGGCATGCGCGGCCTCGTGGAAGGCCAGAAGGTCTCCTTCGACACGGCCGAGGATCGCCGCTCCGGCAAGATTGCCGTCAACAACATCGAGACTGCCTGACGATGAGCGGGCGCACGGATTCGGGCGCCCCGCATGGAGGCCGCTCCTGCAAGGGGGCGGCTTTCGTTTGAGCAACACCATCGAGCGATGGACAACCTGGCGAGGGTACGATGAGCATGTTCCGAAAAAGCACTCCTGCAAAGTCTGTGGTCTTCGCAGTGAACTACGATGATGCCCGCACGGCCTATCTGTGGATCGACAATCCCATGAAGGTGGGCGACAACAGGGCTGTCGGCCTGATCGCGCGGGCCCAGCAGGAAAAGGGCGCGCTGCCCGAAGGCAACATCACCAGCATCAAGCGCGTTCGGTAATGCGCCCCGGGCGGGCGGACAAATCAGGCTTATGAGTGGAATGAAAGACAAAGATTTCGGTGAGCGGCTGAGCGCCGCCAGAGACGCAAAACAGGCCATGGCGGCCAAGTTCCGCAAGCAGCCGGGACCGGACGATCCGGCGGTGGCCGAGCGCCGGGCGGCGCGGGCGGCGGTGAGCGCCGCGCGGGAGACCCGCTTGGCGGAGCGCGAGGAACAGCGCCGCGCCGAGCGCGCCCGGCAGGCGGCCGAGCAGGAAGCCCAGGCCATCGAGATGGCGGCCCAGAAGGAACGCGCCGCCATCGAGAAGGAAGAGAACGACGCCAGGCTCGAGGTGGAGCGCAAGGCAGCCCGGGACGCGCGCTACGCCAACCGCAAGGCCCGCAAGCGCTAGGCCCGGCCCATGGGTCGCCCGACGGGCGATCCCGACCCGCAACAGGCAGGAGATTGACCCCATGTCCCACAAGTTCAAAGTCCGGCAGATGGTCCGGCTGAAGCAGCCGGGGTTCTCCGACGCCCGGACCAGCTCCGCCAGCGTCTACGAGATCGTTCGGCTGATGCCGGCCGATCAGACCGGAGAGGTCTCGTACCGGATCAAGTCCGGGCCCATCGAGCGGGCCGTCCGGGAAAGCGAGATCCGGGGCACCTGAGCCCCTGGGTTCGAGCCTCCGATTCACGCGGTCAGTCCAGCCCCTGGTGCGGACCGGGAACAACCACCGTTAGGATATCCATTGCAGGTTTTCGTCAGAGACAACAACGTCGACCAGGCTCTTCGCGCCCTCAAGAAGAAGATGCAGCGCGAGGGCATCTTCCGCGAGATGAAGGCGAGGAAGTCCTACGAGAAGCCATCGGAGAAAAAGACCCGCGAGAAGGCCGAGGCGGTTCGGCGCGCCCGGAAGCTTGCGCGCAAACAGGCTATCCGCGAGGGGCTGATCGCCGCTCCGAAGCGCCCTGCCCGCGAAGCCGGCGGCCCCGGACGCGGCCCCCGCCCCGCCGCGCCCACGACGCGGTAGCAGGACAGGCCTCCCCCGGCTCGCCTACGGCAGGGCGCCCGCAGGGGCGCTCCTTTCGCCCGCCGTCCGGCCGGAGGCAAAATAAAGCTGTCCATTCCGCCCGATGGGCGTAGGCTGATCCAGGATTTCACCCTGGGGGACGGGCGGAAAACTCCGCATCGACGGCAGCACCCGCCTTCATCGGGAGCCGGGCCTGCCCTTCTCTCTTCCCGAAGCCCGCCCGGCTTCTTCCGCCCCTCGGGGCGCGTCAACGGAGAGGCCCGCCATGGTAGATCAGCCGACCAATCTCGACGAGCACCGGGGCATGGCCGCGCAGGTCGCCACCGAGCTGCGCCGCATGAGGGCCGAGGTCGAGGCGGATCAGGCCTCCCTCCGGGAGCGGCGGGACGAGCTGGAGCGGCTTCTGGCTGCGGCGCCCTCCGCCGACTGGGCCGACGCGGTGGAGAAGACGCGGTATCTCCTGTCCCTTTTCGCCGAAACCACAGCCGCGGCGGACCCGCGCCGCCAGGCGCTGATGAACGGCTTGCTGGCTGATTTCGACCGGCTTCTGAGCAGGAGCTCCTAGAGCTTTTCCGCTCGGGCAAGAGCGGCGCACGCGACGATCAATGCATCATCGAAACCTACGGGAGACGGCCATGGCCAGAGGCGAGAAACGCGGAAACCGCGAAGTCAAGAAGCCCAAGCAGGACAAGCCGAAGGACACGCCCGCCGCTTCGCCCTTCGCGGTGACGCCCGGCAAGGCCGGCGCGCCGAAGCAGGGCGGCTCCAAGAAGTAGCGCCCTTGCGCTCGGGACGAGACGGGACCGCCTCCCGCCCCTGTCAGGGCGCGGGTCGTCGGGATCACGTCTCGTCGGAGTTGCGCTCGTGCGGCGGAATCTCGCCGTCGCCGTAGCCCCGCCGGCCGTCGAGCTTGACCTTCGGCGGCGGCGCAGGCTGCGCCTGTCCGCCCCTGACGAGCCTCCAGACGGCGTTGAGAATGTCCTGGGCGATGGCAAGAAGGCCCTTGTTCATATCAAGCTCACTTTGTCTGCGCTGCAGCCCTGTGGCTGTTCCAGCCTTGCGATCGAGCCCGCCGTCGAGGGCTTTTGCGGGAACGCGGTCCCGAGAGACATGTTGGTTCCGTCATGAACATAGCATGAGCGCGGCGCTCCCGCCCTGTGCGCCGTGGCCCACCCGGTGGCGGGCGTCCCTCGGCGGCTCTTCCTGCGCCGGTGGAAGGAGTGCATCCGGCCCGGCTTCGCAATCGCTTGGAACCGCGTCAAGGATAGCGCGGCCGTCCGGCGTTTCGATGACGGCGGCCGATATTCTCCCGCAGGGGACGATCCTCCCAAATCAGCCACGATTGGCCGCGAGACTGGGGCCCCTCGATGCAAGGACGGAATTTCATGCGCTTGACGGCTACCCTCCTCTTCGCCGCCCTTGCCCTGTCGGGAGCCGCTCATGCCCAGAGCACTCCGCCGGCCGCGAGCGCGCCCAAGTTCATCGCCATCAGCAACAACGCCATCCTGAGTTCCCGGCTCATGGGCCTGAAGGTGCAGAGCGCCAGCGGCGAAACCATGGGCCGGATCGAGGACGTAGTGTTCGAGGGCGGGCAGATCAGCGGGGTCGTGCTGGCCGTGGGCGAGGCTTTGGGCGCCGGCGAGCGCTACGTGGCCGTGGACCCGTCGGGAATCTCCATCCGGTACATGGAAGCGGAGGACAAGTGGGAGGCCACCATCAACGCCAGCCTCGACCAGATGAAGGCAGCCCCGGAGTTCCGCTACGAGGGCAAGTGGAAGCGCTGACCCTGCGGGCAGGCGCCGCGCAGGACTGGCATGTCCCCATCATTTCACCCAAGCGAGGCTCCCCCCATGTTCATCATCGAGTTCTTTCGCCTCCGGGACGCGGACGGCGCCGAGGCCATCCTGGACCGGGTCGAACACGACACCACAGACCTGGAGCAGGCGAAGGTCCGAGCCCGGTCCCTGTTCGACACCCTGGACATGCCGCAGAAGCCCGACGCCCTGCGGATCACGGACCGGGAGGGAGCCGAGGTCTTCGCCTGGCGTCCCGTACCGCACGAGCTCTAGCCGCCGTTTCGTCAGTCACTCGCACCGGAAGGACAGCAGCCATGGTCAACGTGCATTACCAGATCGTCGAGCACGACGGCGGGTGGGCCTACAAGGTCGGGGACGTGTTTTCGGAGCCCTACCCCAGCCATGACGAGGCCAGGATGGCGGCGGAGCGGGCGGCGGCCGAACAGCGGGTCCCCGGCGAGACGGAGAGCATCTCGTTCCAGGACGAGAAGGGCCGGTGGCACGGGGAGATCGCCGGCGGAGGGGACCGGCCGGACACGGACGTGACCGGGTGAGCGATCCGGCCCGTCCGGCCGCGGATCAGAGCGCCTCTCTTCGCGCCAGGTGAAGGTAGGCGGGATCGAACTCGCCCGCGCTCTGCAATCCGCTCCAGTCCAGCACCTTCAGGGCGCCGCCCCGCAGGGAGATCAGGTTCTCGCCCCGGAGTTCCTGCAAGACCCGGTTCACATGCACCGTGGTGATCCCGAGGGCGTCGCTCAGCTCGGCCTGCGTGACCGGCAGGGCGTAGGAGAGGTCCTCCACAAGGTGCACGGCTCTGAGCCGCACCAGCAGCTCGCAGAGCAGATGCGCGATGCGCCCGCGGGCGGAACGCCGTCCGAGCCCCACCATCCACTGGCGGAAGGAGGCCGCATCGATGAGGGTGTCGCGCCAGAACAGGTCGCCGAGGCGGGGATGGCTGCGGATCAGGTCCCGCATGTCGTCGTGCCGGATGAAGGCCAGCGTGGACGCCACCAGGGTGCCCAGGCTGTGATCCATCACGTCCAGGTGCAGGCTCTGGAGATCGGGGATGTCGCCGCTGATGTGGAACGACAGGATCTGCCGCTTGCCCTCTCCCGTGAGGATGTAGCGGTAGGCGAAGCCCTTCACCACGAGGCAGCACTCGGAAGGGACCTCCCCCTCGCGAACGACGTCCTGGTGGGCCGGCAGGGCTTTCAGCCGGAGGGGCAGGCGCAGCAGGGCCGCCCTCTCGTCCGGGGCAAGCGGGGCGATGCTCTCGAGCTTTCGGACCAGCACGGCCGCGTGGGGGTGGATGGCGTCCAAGACGGCCTCCCGATGTCGGAGCGGGAGCCCACGGATCCCGTCGTCGGCACGCCTCATGGATCGGACGCCGACGATGCCGGGATGATGGGAGGCGATTGCGTCGTGAGCAAGGCTGTGACCGGCAGGCCGCCCCGGCCGGGCCGGAAGCCGCCCGTTGGATCGGGGCTCGGCAAGCCGGTCAATGGGTCCAGGGGCCGACCCGGTTGAACTTGAAATTGTCCGAATAGGACATGGTCCGGCGCTTGACCTCCTGCGGCTCCTCGACCCGGTAGGCGATGCCCTCGCGCTGGGCGTAGGCCATGGCCTCTTCCTTGGTGTCGAACCAGAGGCGGACCTGCTGGCGGGTGTCGCCGGAGCTGGTCCAGCCCATGAGGGGCTCGATCTCGCGGGGCTTGTCCTGCTCGAAGACGAGAAGCCATTGCTTGGTCCGGGCGAGGCCGGACTGCGTTGCGGATTTGGAGGGCTTGTAAATCCGTGCAGGCATGGGTTCGGACGCTCTCTCAAGGGCTTGCGCCGGCGACGATGGTCGGGGCGGCAGGATTTGAACCCGCGACCCTCTGCTCCCAAAGCAGATGCGCTACCAGGCTGCGCTACACCCCGTGACCGTCAACGGCTTGGTTTCTCTAGCGCCCGGGAAACCGCGATGCAAGGGCCGGGGTTCCCCCCGAGGGGGAAAAGGGCGGGCGCAGGGCCGGCGCATCCTCCTTGCCCATCCGTATCGGGCGGCCCAGAACAACGCAAAGCCGCCGAAATACTATAATATTTTTCAATATCGTAAGTATAAGTCCGCATTTCTTCTGGAGAAGAATTCAGACTAGACATGGCTTGACTGATAGAATCAACTCAGCAGCGAACAACCCTGTCGCGAACGACGTCCGTGCTCTGGGGGCAGGCACGGATGCGGGCCGCGGTCGACGCCAGCGTCGATCGCGGCTTTTCTTTTGCGTCACCGCTTGAACAGGGGATGCTCGATCCGGTCGCCCGCCCTGATCCCGAGCCGGGCCGCCGTGCCGGCGTTGAGCTCCAGCACCGAGAGAACGGGCTCGCCGGACCCGATGGTGCGGGTGGACAGGGGCTCGGTGTTGGCGGCGATGCGCGCGATGGTGCCGTCGGGGCGCACGAACAGCATGTCCAGGGACAGGTAGGTGTTCTGCATCCACATGGAGACCGGCTCCACCCGCTCGAAGTCGAACAGCATGCCCCGGTCCGCTGCCATGGAGCGGCGGAACATCAGCCCCTGCGCCCGGTCGTTCTGGTTGCGGGCGACCTCCACCTGGAACAGGTGCCGCTGCCCGCCCTGCGTCACGATGGTCAGGGGCTCGAAGGCCTGGGCCAGGGCCGCCCCGGCGAGCAGGAACGGGAGCAGCAGCGCAAGGGCGAGCGCCGGAAGGGCCGGCCTGACGCGATGAGGCACTTGTGCGGCCGTCAATGGGAATGCGGCAGGGCCATGTCGGCCAGGCGCACCTCGGCGGCCATGAGGCCCTTCGAGCCGTCGCCGAAGCGCACGAACACGCGCTCGCCGGGCTTCAGCTCGGCGATGCCGTAGCGCCTCAGGGTCTCCATGTGGACGAAGATGTCCGGCTTGCCCTCCCCTTGCGTGAGAAAGCCGAAGCCGCGCAGGCGGTTGAACCACTTCACCACCGCGGGCTCAAGGCCGCTGGTGGGCACCACCTGCACATGGGTGCGCGGCAGGGGAAGCTCGGAGGGATGGAGCGCGGTGGATTCGTCGAGGGAGACGATGCGGAACGCCTGCAGGCCCCGGGGCCGCTGCACCGCCTCGACCACGACGCGGGCTCCTTCGTTGGCCGCCTGATAGCCGTCCCGGCGCAGGCACGTCACGTGCAGGAGAACGTCCGGCATCCCGTTGTCGGGAACAATGAAGCCGAATCCCTTGGCAACGTCGAACCACTTGATGCGGCCGCTGACCTGGACGAGTTCGAGAGAGGTGTTGTCCTCCGGCGCCGTCTCGGTGACCTCGCGGCGACCGTGATCGTAGGTGGAGACATCTCCCCGGAGACTGAAAGAGTTGGAGCCGTAATCGCTAGTCATGAAAATAACCCAGACTCGAATCAACAACCAGATCTTAACCGGAGGATAACATCGTCAGGAATCAGGGGAAGCCAGAAACGTGCGCCGGGACGAGATGAATTTTTGAGCAGCGCGAAAGCCCTTGAAATCACGGCGCAATTTGCGAGAGCACGGAACCGATCTCCCCGCGGATCACCAAGTCGGCGGCCCCGTCGAGCGGGGTCGCCTCGCGATTGACGATCACCAGCCGCGCGCCGTTCTCTTTGGCGAACAGCGGAAAGGCCGCCGCCGGATAGACCAGCAGGGACGATCCGACCGCGAGGAAAAGATCGCATTCGGCCGCGAGATCCCGCGCGCGGCGCATGGGCGCTTCGGGCATGGCCTGGCCGAACGAGATCGTCGCCGCCTTGAGGATGCCGCCGCAGGCCTCGCATTCCGGCGGCTCGCCGCTCGCCTCGAAACAGGATCTCACCCATTCGAGTTCGTGACGCCGCCCGCAGGACAGGCACGCCGCATAGGTGCCGTTGCCGTGCAGTTCGATCACCCGGTCCTCGGCAAGTCCAGAGGCCTGATGGAGCCCGTCGATGTTCTGGGTGATCACGGCGGGCATCCGCCCCGAGGCGATCAGCGCCGCGATGGCGAGATGGCCGCGGCTCGGGCGCGCATGGCGGTAGAGGTCGTCCATGACGAACTTGCGCCGCCACGCCTCGCGCCGCGCCTCGGCGCTGTGAAGGAAGGTCTCGAACGGAATCGGCTTGTGGCGCATCCATGGGCTGTCCGGGGACCGGAAGTCCGGCACGCCGCTCTCGGTCGAGATCCCGGCCCCGGTGAATCCGGCGACGGTCCGGGAGTCTTGAATTATGTCGCGCAGGGCAGCGATGGACGCCGCAAGGGGATCGGTCATGGGCCTCATATAGGAGGGGCAACGGGCGCGTCACGCCCTCCCCCTCATCCTTCGAGACGGTGCTTCGCACTTCCTCAAGATGAGGTCTGCGAGACGCCGCTGACGCGGCTTCCTAAAGGCTGGCCGACAAAGCCCAGGCACCCCTCCTCTAGGCAAGCCTGAGATGAGCTTCATGATGCGCAAGTCGGCGCGACGCGGCTCTCCTCCCCCTTGTGGGGAGGAGATGGAGGTGGGGGTGTGAGCGATAGCCTATGAAGGTGTGGCACCAACACCCCCACCCTGACCCTCCCCACAAGGGGGAGGGAAACCAGCCGTGCCGCTTGTCACGGCAGCGGTGTGGATTCCCTTCCCCTCCGCTTCGTTCCGGCCGGGAATGACACGGAGGGTCTGACACTGCGCGTGCGAGTCTTAGTGTCATCCCCGGCGAGCGAAGCGAGGGAAGGGGATCCACTTTCACAACCGGGCCCTGCTCTCCTCCGCACAAGGGGAAAGAAAGCGTCACGCCTTGATCAACCAGAGTTTCAGGATGAGGTGTTCAACACGGCGCTTCGCACCATCTCACGATGGGGCTATGCAGATTCCAGGCTCTCGGCCGGTGAAAGGGACAAGCTTGCGTGAACGTTGAATCGTCACAGGCCCAGGCGGCCGCCTTGCAGCGATGGGATGCGGTGGACGTCGCCCGCGGCGTCGCCATCGCGGCGATGGTCGTCTATCACTTCACCTGGGATCTCAGCTTCCTGAAGCTCATCGAGACGAACATCGTGGAGATCCCCGCGTGGCGCTGGTTCGCCCGCTGCATCGCGGGCTCGTTCCTGTTCCTGGCAGGGTTCGGCCTGGCGCTCGCCCACGTGCAGGGCTTCCGCCGCCTGCCGTTCCTGCGGCGTCTCATGAAGGTGGGCGGCGCGGCCCTGGCCGTGACCCTGGTGACGTTCTTCGCCTTTCCGCAGAGTTACATCTTCTTCGGCATCCTGCACGCCATCGCGGCGTCGAGCATCCTGGCCCTGCCTTTCTTAAGGCTCCACCCTGCCCTGGTGCTGGCGGCCGCGGCCTTCTGCCTTGCCGCGCCCCATCTCTTCACGAGCCCCGCCCTCGACGCCCCGTGGCTCGACTGGCTGGGCCTTGGCATCCTCACCCCGCTGACCAACGATTACGTGCCGATCTTTCCCTGGTTCGGCCCGGTCCTCATGGGCGTCGCCGCCGGCAGGATTCTCCTCGCCCGCAGGCAAACCCTGAGCCTCGCCCGATGGCGCGCCGCCGATCCTCTGAGCCGGGCCCTCGCCTGGGCCGGGCGCAAGAGCCTGCCGATCTACCTCGTCCATCAGCTCGTGCTGCTGGCGATTCTGTACGGCCTGCTCCAGATCGTCGGTCCGAACCCTGCGGCCGAGGCGCGGCCCTTCCTGGATCAGTGCGAAGCGACCTGCCTGCAGCAGAACGCCCGGCCGCAAACCTGCCGCGCCGCCTGCTCCTGCACGGTCGGGTCCATGCGCGAAAGCGACCTGTGGCGGAAGTTCCTCGACAATCGCATCGATGCGGAGGACCAGGTGCGGATCTCGCGCGCCGCGCAGCAATGCCTGCGGGGCGCGCCGTCTTAGAGTCTGGCTCGTGATGCAGGCCGCGAGTGCGGGGACCCTCCCAGCACGAGGACCGCCTGGAGGCCGTGCCGCAACCGCGCTATACCTGAATCATGTCCCCTGCCCCCATCGCCCTCCGCCGCCTCGGCCCCTCCGACATCCCGCTTCTGCGCGGGCTGAACGCCATGTTCGGCAGGGCCTTTGACGATCCCGAATCCTACGGGGCCGAGCCCCCGGGCGACGACCACCTCAGGAGCCTGCTGGCGAAGGAGCATGTGGTCGCCCTCGCGGCGCTTTCGGGCGATGAGGTGGTGGGCGGGCTCGTGGCCTATGAGCTCGACAAGTTCGAGCGGGCGCGGCGCGAGTTCTACATCTACGACCTTGCGGTGGCCGAGGAGCATCGCCGCAGGGGCATCGCCACCGCCCTGATCGGACGCCTGCGCGAGATCGCGGCGCAGCGCGGCGCCTGGATCATCTATGTTCAGGCGGATTACGGCGACGAGCCGGCTATCGCCCTCTACGAGAAGCTCGGGGTGCGCGAGGACGTGATGCATTTCGACATCGCGGTGGAGCCGCCGTCGTCGCGCTAAGGGGCGGCGGAAACGGCTGTTCTCCCGACCCGGCAGAACGGATCGGGAGGCCAAAACCAGATTCGCCTCAATGGCTTGCGGGAGCTTCCTGCTTGACCACGTTCAGATGGGTCTCGCCGGAGGCGCGCTCGGCGCGCGCTTCGGCCAGGAGGCACAGGAGCTCGAAGGCGATGGACGCGCCCACGAGGGCGGTTCCGCCGGACTGGTCGAGGGGGGGCGAGACCTCCACCATATCGGCGCCCACGAGGTTCAAGTGGCGGAATCCGCGCACCAATTGCAGGGCCTCGCGGCTGGTGAAGCCGCCGATCTCCGGGGTGCCCGTGCCGGGCGCGAAGGCCGGATCGATGGAGTCGATGTCGAAGGTGAAGTAGGTCGGACCCGCGCCGACCACCCGGCGCGCCTCGGCGATGGCGTAGGGAATCCCCTTCTCGGCCACCTCCTCCATGTCGATGATGCGGATGCCCTGGTCGAGCGCCCAGTCCCGCTCGTCGGTGGAGTACATGGTGCCGCGGATGCCGATCTGCACCATGCGCTTGGGGTCGAGCACCCCGTCCTCGATGGCGCGGCGGAAGGGCGTGCCGTGGGTGAGCTTCTGGCCGCCGAAATACTCGTCGCCCGTGTCGCTGTGCGCGTCCACATGGATCAGGCCGACGGGCCCCTTCGTCGCAAGGGCGCGCAGGATCGGATAGGAGATGATGTGGTCGCCGCCGATGGAGAGCGGCGTCACGCCGCCCGCGTGGAGAAAGGCGATCTCCGCCTCGATGCGGCGAAGGGTGTCCTGCACGTCGATGGGGTTGACCGGCACGTCGCCCACGTCCGCGCAGGCGCAGAGGTCGTAGGGCGCAACCTGTGTGCCGTAGTTCACGAGGCGCATCATCGAGGACGCGTCGCGCACCTGCCGGGGCCCGAGCCGGGTGCCGGGGCGGTTGGTGGTCGCCCCGTCGAAGGGAATGCCCACGAGGGCGATGTCGATCTCGCCCGGCGCCTGGGTGGGGGCCAGATAGGGCAGCCTCATGAAGGTGGAGATGCCGGCAAAGCGGGGCACGACCATGCCGGACAGGGGCTGGTAGGCCTCCAGTCGCTTCGGGCGGGCGGCGGGGTCGATCTTCTTCAGGTGCTGGGCCATCAAATCCTGTCCTTCACGTCAATCAATGAACGATGCGGGCGAAAACCCGCTCAATGCGTTCCATGCCCCAGTCGATCTCGTCGCGGGAAATGGTGAGGGGCGGCGCGAAGCGCAGCACCGTCCCGTGGGTGTCCTTCGACAGAACGCCGTGCTCCAGCAGGGCGTCGCACACCCGGCGGGCGGACACCACACCCGCGTCCACCTCCACCCCGACCCAGAGGCCGCGGCCGCGCACGTCCTTCACGATGTTGCTGCGCATGGCGCGCAGGCGGTCGAGAAGGTAGCGCCCCATTTCGGCGCTGCGCTCCACCAGGTGCTCCTCCTCGATGACCGCCAGCGCCTCCAGGCCGATCCGGGCCGCCAGCGCATTGCCGCCGAAGGTGGAGCCGTGGGAGCCCGGGTTGAACACGCCCATGAGCTCCCGCGTGGCCACGAAGGCCGAGACCGGATAGACGCCGCCGCCGAGCGCCTTGCCGAGGATCAGGCCGTCCGGCTTGATCTCCTCGTGCTGATGGGCGAACCAGCGCCCGGTGCGGCCGAGGCCCGACTGAACCTCGTCGAGGATCAGCAGGACCTTGTGGCGGTCGCAGATCGCGCGCAGCTCCCGCAGGTAGCCCTCCGGCGGCACCACGATGCCGGCCTCGCCCTGGATCGGCTCGATGAAAACGGCGCAGGTGTTCTCCGTGATCGCCGCTTCCACCGCGCAGGCGTCCCCGAACGGCACCAGGGTGAAGCCCCCGGCGAAGGGGCCGAAGCCGTCCCGGTAGGATTCGTCCGACGAGAAGCCCACGATGGTGGTGGTCCGCCCATGGAAGTTGTTGTCCGCCACGATGATCTCGGCGCGGTCCCGGGGGATGTTCCTGGTCCGGTAGCCCCAGCGCCGGGCCGCCTTGATGGCGGTCTCCACCGCCTCCGCGCCGGTGTTCATGGGCAGGGCCATGTCGAGGCCGGTGATCTGCACCAGGCGCTCCAGGAAGGGGCCCAAAAGCTCCGTGTGATAGGCCCGGCTGGTCACCGCGAGCCGGGAGGCCTGCTCCATCATGGCGTTGAGGATGCGGGGATGGCCGTGGCCCAGGCTGACCGCCGAATAGGCGCTCATCATGTCGAGATAGCGCCGCCCCTGGGTGTCGGTCGCCCAGACCCCCTTGGCCTCCTTGAGGACGACCGGCAGGGGATCGTAATTGGCGGCGGTGACGGTTTTCTCGAGAGCGATGCAATCCATGGGATCCTCCAAGGACAAGCTTAGAGGTCTCCCGCTCTCGTTGGGGCTGAATTGCCGCCGGGGCGCAGCCGTTTCTGTCGCGCCTGCGGCGCGGGCCCGTCACTTCCGGCTGTCGCCCGCCGGATAGCCCTCGAAGTCCTTGAGGGTCTTGAGCACGAAGGTGGTGTGGATGCGCCCGATCCCGAATCCCGGATCGGCCAGGAAAGCCTCCGTGAGGGACTCATAGGCCGCAAGGGTCGGCGCGACGATGCGGGCGATGTAGTCGTATTCCCCGTTCACCACCTGGAGCTCGACCACGGACGGGTGAGCCGCGAAGGCGCGCTCCAGGCGCTGCCGGGAGGCGGCGGAGGGATCGCGCATGCTGATGCCCGCCAGCGCGATGATGTCGTGGCCCAGTGCGGCGGGCTCCACGAGGGCCGTATAGCCGCGGATGACGCCCTTCTGCTCCAGGCGCTTCACCCGCTCCAGGCAGGGGCGCGGCGACAGGCCGACCCGCTCCGACAGGGCCTGGTAGGTGATGCGGCCGTTCCGGCGCAGGGCCTCGAGGATCGCCAGGTCGATCCGGTCGAGGCCGGTCTTGACCATCCGGCCGGGGGGAGTGGCTGCGGGCTTCATGATTCCTCTCGAACAGGGCGCCCCTCGGAACGGCGCGGCGGCCGGGGGCGTCCCTATCCTACCGCGGGGGCGCGGGACAATTCCATAGCAACGCTTGCGGCTCCCGCCGGAGGGGAATCCCGCCCTCCGGCCCCGGAGAAGCCATGCAACACTGTGGCAGAACGGCCACGGCGGCGGCAATTGGACCGCAAACGAAACCGTGAAGGAAAGCTTTGCCGTCTTCCGCGTTAGACCCCGGTAGCATTCCGTTTCCTGGCCTTCGAGGTGCTGTCTTGCTTCAGGAATACCTGGTCGATCTTCCCCTGGTGGCGATCCTTCGCGGCCTGCAGCCGGACAAGGCCAGCGACGTGGGCATGGCCCTGGTCGATGCTGGGTTCCGCATGATCGAGGTTCCCCTGAACTCGCCCGATCCCTTCCGCAGCATCGAGATCCTGGCCAAGTCCCTGCCGGGCAACGTGCTCGTGGGAGCGGGCACGGTCATGGAGCCCGACGACGTGAACGGCGTTCGCGACGTGGGCGGCAGGCTGATCGTCATGCCCCATGGGGACTTGCACGTGATCCGCCGCGCCAAGGAGCTCGGCCTCGTCTGCGCCCCCGGCGTCGCCACCCCCACCGAGGCCTTCGCGGCCCTGAAGGCCGGCGCCGACGCCATCAAGATCTTCCCGGCCGAAGCCATGCCGCCGATCATCGTCAAGGCCTGGCGGGCGGTGCTGCCCAAGCACGTGATCGTCCTGCCCGTGGGCGGGATCAGGCCGGACACCATGAAGGACTACGTGGCGGCGGGCGCCAACGGCTTCGGCCTGGGCTCCGCCCTGTTCACCCCGGCCATGTCCGCCCCCGAGGTCGCCCGCAACGCCCGCGACTTCGCGGCCGCCTGGAAGGCCCTGCGGGCGGCCTGAGGGCCCCTGCCCGCCCGAGGGTGTGGCCCCTGCCGGCGATCTGCGTATGATCCCCCGGCGAATCCATTCCAGTCGACCCGGCGGGAGCCCCTGTTCCATGAGCCTTGAATCCGTCCGCGCCTTTTTGGCCGAGAACGCCCCGGACATCGCCATCATCGAGACGAAGGAGAGCACCGCCACCGTCCATCTGGCCGCCGAGGCCCATGGGGTGGAGCCGGGGCGGATCGCCAAGACCCTATCCCTGCGGGTGGGCGGGCGCAGCTTCCTGGTGGTCGCCCGGGGCGACGCCCGCCTGGACAACCGCAAGGTGAAGGCCGCCTTCGGCGGCAAGGCCTCCATGCTCGATGCGGAGCAGGTCCAGGCCCTGACCGGGCATCCGGTCGGCGGGGTGTGCCCCTTCGGCCTGGCGACGCCCCTGCCGGTCTATTGCGACGTGTCGCTCAGGGCCTTCGACGAGGTGGTGCCGGCCGCAGGCTCCATCCATGCGGCGGTTCGGATCGACCCGCTGCGCATGGCCGAGCTGGTCCGGGCCGATTGGGTGGACGTGTGCCAGGAGCCGTCAGGCGATGGTCAATGAACCGCCACATGATGCGGAAGGTCCTGCCAACCCTCAGCGCCGCCTGCCGCCCCCGCCGCGGAAGAACGGAACCGTCAGCAGCCGCCGCCCGCTCTCGTCGGTGATCTCCAGCTCGATATTGCCCGCATCCTTCAGCTCGTCCCGCAATTCCTCGACGGTGGCGAGCGCCTCCGCGCGGGCGGCCTCGATGTCGGGCAGCTCGATGCCCTCCTCGTCCTCATCCACGTCGTAGCCGTCTCGGATGTTGAAGAAGTAGCGGGGCATGGCGTTCGGCTTCCGGCTGGAGGGAAAACGCCGTCAGGGACCACAGGTTCAGTCCGACCGGCGTCGCTCCTCGGCATATTTCAAGGATTTCAAGGAGATGAGTGGCGCGCCCTAGGGGAGTCGAACCCCTCTTTCCTGCGTGAAAGGCAGATGTCCTAACCGATAGACGAAGGGCGCATCTTCGGGGCGGAGCCGCCGAAGTCGGCAAGCATATAGAGGGGTTCGACACGCATCGCAAGCGCGGAATTCCCTATTCTGGACGGGCCGCATCCATGATCCGCAGCTCGACTTTTTCGTGGCCGCCCCACCGGTCGATTGAGAGGGTTCCGGCCACGTGGAGCGTGCTGCCGATGCTCCGGGACAGGGCCATGCCGAGGGGCTGTCCCGCGGCCCGGAAGGCGATCCCGCCCATGGTGCTGCCGTCGCCCCCGCGCAGCTTCACCCGCAGGTGGCCGCCGCTTCCCACCTCCCTCGCCTCGACGACCCGGTGCTGGGGCAGAACGAAGACCGGCTCGGGCTGCCCGGACCCGAACGGGCCCGCCCGCTCCAGGGCCGCGACGATGCCCGGCTGCGCGCCCGCGGCCGTCAGGGTGGCGTCCACGGAGAAATGATCGGCCAGCCGCATGGTCCCGACCGCCTCCGTGAGCCTTTCGGTGATGAAGGCGAGAAACCGCTCCACATCGGCGGCCTGGATCGTGACGCCCGCCGCCATGACGTGCCCGCCGCCCTTGAGGGCCAGTCCCGCCTCGACGGCGGCCCGCACCGCCTGCCCGAGATCGACGCCGGGCACCGACCGGCCCGACCCGGTCGCGGTGCCGTCCGGGTTGAGGGTGAAGGCGAAGGCGGGCCTGCGAAAACGCTCCTTCATGCGGGCGGCGATGAGGCCCACGACGCCGGGATGCCACTCCGCCGAGGCCGTGACCAGCACGGGCAGGTCAGGGCTCCGGTCCAGGGCGAAAAGGGCCTGCGCCTCCGCTTCGGCGACGGCGGCGACCTCGATGGCCTGACGCTCCCGGTTGAGGCGGTCGAGTTCGGCGGCGATCTGACCGGCCTGATAGGAATCCTGGGTCAAAAGAAGCCTCGACCCTAAGGCCGCATCGCCGATGCGTCCGCCTGCATTGATGCGCGGACCGACCAGATAGCCGAGATGCCAGCATTCCGGCGCGCCTGCGAGGCCTGCCGTGTCGAGCAGCGCCGCAAGGCCCGCCCGGCTGCGGCCGCGCATGACGGCGAGGCCCTGGCGCACGAAGGCGCGGTTGAGGCCGGTCAGGGGCACCACGTCGGCCACCGTCGCCAGCGCCACGAGGTCGAGGCTGCCCATGAGGTCGGGCTCGGGCCGGTTCTGGAAGAACCCGCGCGAGCGCAGGGCGCGGTTGAGGGCCACGAGGAACAGGAACACCACGCCCGCCGCGCAGAGGGACCCCAGGCCCGACAGGTCGTCCTGCCGGTTCGGGTTCACGATGGCGAGGGCTTCCGGCAGGATTTCCGGCGCCTGGTGGTGATCGAGAACCACCGTGTCGAGCCCCAGCCGCTTGGCCTCCGCCAAGGGTTCGATGCTCGCAGTCCCGCAATCGACGGTGACCAGGACATCGGCACCCTGCTGCTTCAGGGCGCGGATGGCATCCACGTTGGGGCCATAGCCTTCGGTGATCCGGTCGGGAATGTGGATGGCGTAGGCGATCCCGCACCCGCGCAGGTACTCCGCCAGGAGGGAGGCGCTGCACGCCCCGTCCACATCGTAATCGCCGAAGATCGCCACCGTCTCGGCGCGCATGACCGCCTCGGCGAGGCGCGCGGCGGCGGCCTCCATGTCCGTCAGCACGTGAGGATCCGGCATCAGGTCCCGCAGGCGCGGGTTGAGAAAGCCCTGCGTGTCGTGAACCCCCACGCCCCGCCCCGCGAGGACTCGCGCCAGCACGTCGGGCAGCCCATGGGTCTGCGCGATGGCGAGCGCGATCGTGCCCTGGGCAGCGTCGCAACGCTCGATCCAGGTTCGGCCGAGGACGGAGCTGCTGACGCCCAGGAAGGGCCTCGGCAGGGAAAGGGGCGATGATTCGGTCACGGCAGGAGGTTAACCCGAAATGTGGTCAAAACACCCGGCGGTATTGGATGAAGCCGCTGCGGGCTGCGAGCTTGTCGTAGAGCGCCTGGGCGGACGTGTTGGTCTCGTGGGTGAGCCAGTAGACCCGGCTCGCCCCTTCAGCCTGGGCTCTCTCGTACACGGCCTCGATGAGGGCCCGTCCCGCGCCGCGGCCGCGGGCCTCCTCGGCGGTGAAGAGATCCTGGAGATAGCAGTAGTTGCCGATGGTCCAGGTGGAGCGGTGAAAGAGGTAATGCACGATGCCGATGATCCGGCCGTCGAGAACGGCCGCAAGGCCGTGCATGGGCTCGGCGGGATCGTTGAGCCGCCCCCACGTGGCGTCCGTGACCTCGGGCGCCACCGTTGACTTGTAGAAGGTCAGATAGCCTTGCCAGAGGGGCTCCCAGGCCTCCCGGTCTTCAGGGCGGAACGGGCGGATCTCGATCATCTGTCCTTCCCACTGCATAAGCCTCTCACGGCATGACCGCCCCGTGCCCCCGCGGCTCCGAAGACATGGATGGCCGGGCCGAGCCCCGGATCAAGCTCGGGGACCGCCATGAAGAAGCAGCCCGGTTGGCCGCTGCTCCCTAGCCCAGGTGGAACTTGGACAGCTCCCGGTGCTCGCCGTAGATGCGGCGCACGGTGCCGGTGGCGGAGCGGTAGACCACCGTCTCGGTGGTGATGACGTCCTTGCCGAAATGCACGCCCTTGATGAGCGCCCCGTCGGTCACCCCGGTCGCGGCCACGACCACGTCGCCGCGAGCGAGGTCGGTCATGTCGTATTTCCGGTTCGGATCGGTCACGCCCATCTGAAGGGCGCGGGCGCGCTTCTCCTCCGTGTCGAGGATCAGGCGGCCCTGCATCTGGCCGCCGATGCAGCGCAGGGCGCCCGCCGCCAGCACGCCTTCGGGGGCGGCGCCGATGCCGAGATAGATGTCGATGCCGGTCTCGTCGGGCTTGGTGGTGAAGATCACCCCGGCTACGTCGCCGTCCGAGATGAGGCGGATGCCCGCGCCGGTCTTGCGGATCGCCGCGATCAGATCCGCATGGCGCGGCCGGTCGAGCACCAGGGCCGTGAGCTCGTTGGGCTTCACGCCCTTCGCCTTGGCGAGGCTGTGGATGTTCTCCTCCGGGGAGGCATCGAGGTCGACGACGCCGGGGGAGTAGCCGGGGCCGACCGCGATCTTGTGCATATAGACGTCGGGAGCGGCCAGCAGGGTTCCGGCCTCGGCCATGGCCATGACGGCGATGGAGCCCGGCATGTCCTTGGCGCAGAGCGTCGTGCCCTCGAGCGGGTCGACGGCGATGTCCACCTTCGGGCCCTGCTTGTTGCCGACCTTTTCGCCGATGAACAGCATGGGAGCCTCGTCGCGCTCGCCCTCGCCGATCACCACCGTGCCGTCGATGGGCAGCTTGTTCAGTTCGCGCCGCATGGCGTCCACCGCGGCCTGGTCGGCCGCCTTCTCGTTGCCGCGGCCGCGAAGCCGCGCCGAGGCGACGGCGGCGCGCTCGGTCACGCGGACGAGCTCCAGGGTCAGGATGCGCTCGATGATTTGGCCCGGTTGGACGGTAATGCCTTGCGACATGGACGTGTCGACTCCCTCTTGAAGCTCTTAGGCGGGCGAGGCCCGCCGAATGGACGCTATTCTCGCTCGATACGAATGACTTGGGGCGGCTCGGCAATAAGGCCATCCCCCGAAATTTTTTCGAGCGCGGAACGAATCGACGCTTCGGTGGCCGCATAGGTGATGAGCACGAGGGGAACCGGCGCTCCCGAGCGCCCGTGCGGGTCCTGGGTCGCGGCCGCCTCGGACCGCTTCTGGAGGATGCTCTCAAGGGAGATGTCGGCCTCGGCCATGCGGGTCGCCACCCCCGCGGCGGCGCCGGGGCGGTCCCGAACCGTCAGGCGGACGTAGTAGCCGCCCTGGTGGCGCTGCATCGGGGCGCGGGGCGCCTTTTCCAGCCGCTCCGTGGGGCGGCCGAAGGGAGACGGAGCCCTGCCGGAGGCGACGTCCGCGATGTCGGCCACCACGGCGGAGGCGGTGGCGTCGCCCCCCGCCCCGGGCCCGATGAGCGTCAGCTCCTTCACCGCATCCGCGTCCAAGGTCACGGCGTTGGTCACGCCCATCACCTGGGCGATGGCGGAGGTTCTGGGCACCATGGTCGGGTGGACCCGCTGCTCGATCCCGGTCGCGGTCCGCTCGGCGACGCCGAGAAGCTTGATGCGGTAGCCCAGCTCCTTGGCCATGGCGAGGTCCAGGGGCGTGATGGACGAGATGCCTTCTACGTAGATTGCATCCGCGTCGATCTCGGTCCCGAAGGCCAGGCTCGTGAGGATCGCGAGCTTGTGGGCGGTGTCGTAGCCCTCCACGTCGAAGGTGGGGTCCGCCTCCGCATAGCCGAGGCGCTGCGCGTCCTTCAGGCATTCCGTGAAGGTGAGCCCTTCCAGCTCCATGCGGGAGAGGATGTAGTTGCAGGTGCCGTTGAGGATGCCGTAGAGCCGCGACACGCGATTGGCCGGCAGGGCCTCGCGCAGGGTCTTGATGATCGGGATTCCGCCGGCCACGGACGCCTCGAAGGCCAGGGACGCGCCCTTGCCCTCCGCAAGCTCCGCCAGGGCAAGGCCATGCTTGGCGAGCAGGGCCTTGTTGGCGGTGACCACGTGCTTGCCAAGCGACAGGGCCGCCTGCACGATCTCCAAAGCGGCGCCGTCCGCGCCGCCCATGAGCTCGACCACGCAGTCGACCTCGGCCGAGCGGGCAAGGGCCGTAGGATCGTCGAACCAGGCGAAGCGCGACAGGTCGATGCCGCGATCCCTGGTCCTGTCGCGGGCCGACACGGCGACCACCTGAACCGCCCGCCCGCCCCGGTTGGCGACAGCCTCGTTCTGGCGGTCGAGAATGCGGATGACCGATGCGCCGACGGTGCCGAGACCGGCAATGCCGATCCGAAGAGGACGTGTCACGAGCAGGAGCTCCCTGTGAAAATCGCATTGCTCTTTACGACCGCCAAGGTTCCCTGTCCATGACCCCGAAGGGCATGGCTCCGGCCTCCTACGAGCCCGAACGGGAGACGCCGGCCCGCGCCATGGGCACCACGTTGTGCAGGGTCTGGTCCGCATGGTCGAAGAACTTGCGGATGTTGCGGGCGGCCTGGCGGATGCGCTGCTCGTTCTCCACGAGGGCGATGCGCACGTAATCGTCGCCGTGCTCGCCGAAGCCCACGCCTGGGGCGACCGCCACGTCAGCCTTCTCGACCAGGAGCTTGGAGAATTCCAGGCTTCCGAGCCCGCGGAACTTCTCGGGGATCTGGACCCAGGCGAACATGGAGGCGTTCGGAGCGGGAATCGGCCAGCCGGCCTTGTCGAAGGAGTCCACCAGCACGTCGCGGCGGCGCTTGTAGGTGGCGCGCATCTCGCGGATGCAGTCGTCAGGGCCGTTGAGGGCTGCGGTCGCCGCCACCTGGACCGGCGTGAAAGCCCCGTAGTCCAGGTAGGACTTCACCCGGGATAGGGCCGCCAGGAGGCGGTCGTTGCCCACCGCGAAGCCGATGCGCCAGCCCGCCATGGAGAAGGTCTTGGACATGGAGGTGAATTCCACCGCCACGTCCATGGCGCCAGGCACCTGCAGGATCGACGGGGGCGGGTTCCTCTCGTCGAAATAAACCTCCGAGTAGGCCAGATCCGAGAGTAGGATCAGCTCATGCTTCTTGGCGAAGGCGACGAGATCCCGGTAGAAATCCAGGGACGCCACATAGGCCGTGGGGTTCGACGGGTAGCAGACCACCAGCGCCACGGGCTTCGGGATCGAATGGGCCACGGCCCTTTCGGCCGCCACGAAGAAGTCCGGGGTCGGCTCGGCGGGCACGGAACGGATGACCCCGCCCGCCATCAGGAAGCCAAAGGCATGGATGGGATAGCTCGGGTTCGGCACGAGGATCACGTCGCCCGGCTCGGTGATGGCCTGGGCCATGTTGGCGAAGCCCTCCTTGGAGCCCAGGGTCGCCACCACCTGGGTGTCGGGATTGAGCTTCACGCCGAACCGGCGCGCGTAATAGCCCGCCTGGGCGCGGCGCAGGCCCGAGATGCCCTTGGAGGCCGAGTAGCGGTCGGTGCGCGGCTTGCCCACGGTCTCCACAAGCTTGTCGATGACGTGCTGAGGGGCCGGCAGGTCCGGATTGCCCATCCCCAGATCTATGATGTCCGCCCCGTTGGCGCGGGCCGTGGCCTTGATGCGGTTCACCTGCTCGAAGACATAAGGGGGAAGACGCTTGATCCGGTAAAAATTCATCATGACGGGTCCTTGAGCAAAGCTGAACGGCAATCCGATTATGGGGTTTTCGGAGGGGCAGGCTTCTTGATAACCGGCGCAGGCTCCGGCGTCCCGCCCAAACGGGCGGCTGCGGCGCCGGCAGCCTCGTTCTGCGCGCGCAGGGCGTCCATCTCGGCCTCGGCGGCCTTGATCTCCTCGGCCGTTCGCGCCTTCGTGGGACGCTCCGCCGCGGCGACGCCGATGGGCATGTAGTCCAGGGATTTCGGCCTCGATCGGGCGACGAAATCGGGCGACTCGGTGATTTTGGGGCCCAATCCAAGAGAATTCGCCAGTTCCTTGGTGGGATTGGAACCATCCGTGCAGGCAGCGACGTTGCCAACAGCGAGCATTGTCAGCGCAATCGCAGCGGCGCGGAACGGCAGCGAAGTCTCAGTCGGCATTTCGGTACCTGATGATAAGAATATTGACTCTGGCATACACGACGGCATGAACGTTAAGATGTCGGAAATGCGGCTCGCGAGCAATGCCGGCGGATTGCAGGGAGAACGCCTTATGGATAAGCCTTACGCCGAAGACAAGGCTCAGTCCTCAACTCCGGATTTCGAGGAGCTGTCCCGAAACATGGCCCTTTTCATCGAAGGGGCCAGCAAGGCCACCGCCGCTTATCTCAAGCCCCTCGAGGAGCGGCAGGCGCCGCCGGACCTGGCAGGGGACGCGGCGGGAGCCATCAAGACCCTGGGCCGGGTGGCGGAGGCCTGGATGGGCGATCCGCAGAAGACCTTCGAGGCCCAGGCGCGCCTCGGAACGCAGTTCATGAGCCTGTGGGCGTCCACCCTGAAGCGCGCCCAGGGCGAGCCCGCCGAGCCCGTGGCCGCGCCCGAGCCGAAGGACAGCCGGTTCAAGGACCCGGAATGGTCCCAGAACCCCGTCTTCGACTTCCTCAAGCAGGCCTATCTCATCACCTCCCGCTGGGCGGAGGACCTCGTGGAGGATGCCGAAGGGGTGGACGAGCGCACCCGCCACAAGGCGCAGTTCTACCTCAAGCAGCTTTCCAGCGCCCTTTCGCCCTCCAATTTCCTGCTGACCAATCCCGAGCTTATCCGGGAGACCATCAAGGAGAACGGCGCCAATCTGGCCCGCGGCATGTCGATGCTGGCGGAGGACATCCGGGCGGGTGGCGGGGAGCTGAAGATCCGTCAGACCGATCCGGGGAACTTCAAGATCGGCGTGAACATCGCCACCACCCCCGGCAAGGTCGTCTTCCGCAACGACCTAATCGAGCTGATCCAATACGCCCCCACGACCGAGAAGGTGCTCAAGCGCCCGCTCCTGATCGTGCCGCCCTGGATCAACAAGTTCTACATCCTCGACCTCAATGCGGAGAAGAGCTTCATCCGGTGGGCGGTGTCCCACGGCCTGACCGTGTTCTGCATCTCCTGGGTGAACCCGTCCGAGGAACATGCCCACAAGGGCTTCGAGCACTACATGCGCGAGGGCATCTTCGCGGCTCTCGACGCCATCGAGGAGGCAACGGGCGAGAAGAAGGTGACCACCATCGGCTATTGCGTCGGCGGCACCCTCCTGGCCGTGGCCATGGCCTATATGGCGGCCAAGCGGGACAAGCGGATCGACAGCGCCACCTTCTTCACGGCCCAGGTGGACTTCACCCATGCGGGGGACCTGAAGGTGTTCGCCGACGAGGAGCAGATCAGCGCCGTCGAGGCCGCCATGAGGAAGCGCGGCTATCTGGAGGGCTCGCAGATGGCGAACGCCTTCAACATGCTGCGGCCCAACGACCTGATCTGGTCCAACGTGGTCAACGTCTACATGAAGGGGCAGGCGCCCTTCCCGTTCGACCTGCTCTACTGGAACTCCGATTCCACCCGCATGCCGGCGGCCAACCACGCCTTCTACCTGCGCAACTGCTACCTGGAGAACAAGCTCACCAAGGGCGAGATGGAGGTCGGCGGCGTGAAGCTCGACCTGAAGAAGGTCAAGGTCCCGGTCTTCAACCTCGCCACCAAGGAGGACCATATCGCCCCTGCCCGCTCGGTCTTCCTCGGGTCGAAAGCCTTCGGCGGGCCGGTGGACTTCGTGCTGGCCGGGTCCGGGCACATCGCCGGGGTGGTCAATTCCCCCAACAAGCCGAAATACCAGTTCTGGACCGGCGGCCCGGCGGAGGGCCAGATGGAGGAGTGGATCAGCAAGGCCACGGAGACCTCCGGGTCCTGGTGGCCCTACTGGTTCGAGTGGGTGAGGAAACAGGCCCCGCGCATGGTGCCGGCCCGGGAGCCCGGCGGCGGCAAGCTGGAACCGCTCTGCGACGCGCCGGGCACCTACGTTCTGGCCAAGTCGTAAGCCTCGGCCAGGACAATAAAAAAGGCCGGCGTGGAGCCGGCCTTTTTCGTGAGCGGGTCTGCGCTCAGTACTTGCGGACGAGCGGCACGGCCGGGATGGCCACCTTGGGGTCGTCCCAGCGATAGCGCAGGCCGACCGACACGATGTCCACGGCGGCGTCCACGTCGGCCAGGAAGGGCACGCCCAGGTAGTCCTGATGGCCAGGGGTGATCCGGATGTCGGTTTCCTTCGTGAAGATGTGCGTATAGGCGATGTCGAAGGACAGCTTGTCGCTCCACTGGTAGCCGGCGCCGACCGAGAGCCAGATGCGGTCGTTGTCCGGCAGGCGGGTGGAGCGGATCTCCGTGTCGATGGGCGATTCCTCGTAGGCGACGCCCGCCCGGAGGGTCCAGCGGTTGTTCAGCTTGTAGTCGAAGCCTGCCGAATAGAAGAAGCCGTCGTCATAGTTGAGCGGCAGGGTGCGCACGACCGCCCCGCCCGGTCCCAGCACCAGCGGCTCCTCGAGAATGCTCCAGTTCGTCCACTCGAAGCCGAGATGCACCGTCAGCGCAGGGGTGATCATCTGCGACAGGCCGACGGTGACCTGATCCGGGGTGGTGAGGTCCGCGTTGATCGGGATCTGCCGGTTGATCGGAACGCCGCCGACGCCCGCCGGGATCGAGAAGGTTCCTTCCAGCTCGTGGTCGATTCTGGAGCGATAGCCGATGCCGATCGTGGTCCCGGCGAACGGGGTGATGGTGGCGCCCGCCGTGAAGCCGAAGCCGATGTCGTCGCCTTCGAGGATCGCGCTCGGAGCATTGGGCGCAGGGGCGACCGCGCTCTTGAGGCGGATGTCGAAATACTGAAGCGACGGGCCGACCGCGAGGGACAGCCAGTCGTTCACCTTCACGCCGACGATGGGGTTGACGTTCAGGGAGAAGACCTTGGACGAGCGGGAATAGATCTGGCCTGCCCAGTTCTGGCGCGGATCGGTCACGAGCCCATACGGGGCGGAGCTGGAAACGCCGACCCAGAACCTGTGGTTGATCTGGTAGGAGCTGAAGCCGGTGGGCACGATGGCGTCCTGCCCGATATCCCCGGAGCTGCCGAAAATGGCGGTGGGCGTCCCGGGCAGAGGATTGATGTCGACGCGGGGCACGATCAGGGACAGATGCCACTCGCTGTGCCAGCCCGGAGCCATCGTGATCGTGGCCGGGTTCCAGAACATGGAGGACAGGCCGCCGGAGCCGGAGGCAGCGCCGGCGAAGGAGTAGCCCTGTGCGGTTGCGCTCTGCTCACGGATCGCGAAGCCGCCGGCCTGAGCGCCTCCCTGAGCGGAGATGAGAGCTGCGAGGGAGACCGCAGCCAGGGTGGAGATACGATGGAACCGGCTCATGAAGAATTCCTGCCCTTATGGACGCATTGGTTTTGGTCGGCGAATCCCGCTTTGGGCCCACTGTGCCAATGCTTCATTTTAGCCGCAATCGCCGAATGGAAACCCCAGGGACCGAACCGTTAATCCGGTTATATTATTCGTCTACTTGCTGGACCGCGGGATCAACCTTCGATTACGTTCTCCCTAACCCCTAATTGGTACAGTTCACATGTAAACCAATGTATTTGACTCCATGACCTTGGCTTATGCTGTCCGAGGCGTTAACCCGTTCACTCGGCAGTTTGTGTGCTTTCGTGACAAAACGGCAACATGCCGGCCGGGAAGAACCTGCCGGGCGCGGATGCGCCCACTTGAGGCATCAACAGGAGAAGCGTTTCATGAAGCTGGTGAGATTTGGGGATGCCGGACGGGAGAAGCCGGGGTTGATTGATCCAGGCGGACAGATCCGCGACGCGTCGGGCATCGTTCCCGACATAACCGGAGCGACCCTGTCGGCCGAGAGCCTTGCGCGCCTGGCTCAGGCGGACGTGACGGCGCTTCCGCTTGCTCCGTCGGGCCAGCGCCTCGGCCCCTGCGTCGGGCAGGTGCGCAACTTCATCGCCATCGGACTGAACTACGCCGACCACGCCGCCGAAACGGGGGCGCCGATCCCGGCGGAGCCGATCATCTTCAACAAGGCTCCGTCCTGCATCGTGGGACCCAACGACGACGTGATCATTCCGCGCGGGTCGCAGAAGACCGACTGGGAGGTGGAGCTCGCCATCGTGATCGGCGAGCGCGCCTCCTACGTGGGCGCCAATGAGGCCCTCGACTTCGTGGCCGGCTATTGCGTCTGCAACGACGTCTCCGAGCGCGAATACCAGATCGAGCGCGGCGGCACCTGGACCAAGGGCAAGGGCTGCCCGACCTTCGGCCCCCTCGGACCCTGGCTCGTGACCAAGGACGAGGTGCCGGACCCGCAGAACCTGTCCATGTGGCTCGACGTGAACGGGGAGCGCATGCAGAACGGGTCGACCCGGACCATGATCTTCAACGTGGCCAAGATCGTCTCGTACGTCTCGCACTTCATGATCCTGGAGCCCGGGGACGTGATCACCACCGGCACTCCCCCCGGCGTGGGCATGGGCATGAAGCCGCAGCGTTTCCTGAAGGCCGGAGACGTGGTGTCGCTCGGCATCGAGGGCCTGGGCGAGCAGCGCCAGCAGGTCATCGCCTTCGAAAGCAATCCGCCGGATACGAGCAAGGGTCGGCAGGGGCGTTAAATTATGACTTGATGGGGGCAAGACAATCAAGGTTGAGTGCTTGCTCCCACTATATTCTATCTTTCTGTGATTTTGCTAAGCCAAGCATTGTCAGGGCCATAGGCCGTGAGAATTGCATTACTAAGCCAAGCCTTCTGTGATCGTTTTAGGAGCGGAAGAGTTGCTGCGAAATCGATCTCATCAATGAGGCGAGGCCTTTTGGCTTTTAGAAGAGCTGAACTTCTACAGCTAGATATGGGATTTGGTTTTCGGCCAACGCACTGAGCTCATGAATCGGCCTCGTAACAAGAGGATGGCGACGGGAATACCACCAACCTTCACGGCTCTCGTCTAACATGAGCTGTAGCTGCCATAGGCCACCCTGCTCCTTGCGGCACCAGATATCGGACGCAGGAGGCGACAGAACCTCGCCCTCATGCCAAGGGCGCAAAGTACCTGGGGGGTCAGAGGCCCAGCAGTCCCAACCGCAAAGCCTTTGCTGAACCCGCAATTGATCCGTTCGCAGGACAAGGACATCGATATCGGCATGTGACCTGAGCGAATACCCAAGGGCATGATCGATCGCGTAGCCGCCCGCAATCCACCAGGGAAATTCTGCCCTCGCAAAGATTGAAGCTACCTCCGGAGGAGACAAAGGTTTCCAACCATGTTCGTCCGACATCTCGTTCCTACCGCGTGAGGAAGGATGCGTGCCTAAATCAGCCCCAGCATGAGCTGGATGTTCTGAACCGCCGCTCCCGACGCGCCCTTGCCGAGATTGTCGAGGCGCGCCACCAGCAGCGCATGGTTGTAGCTGTCGTGCTGGAACACGAAGAGTTCGAGCCGGTCCGTGTCGTTGAGCGCTTCGGGCTCGATCCGCTCGATCTTCTTGCCGCCGGAGACGGCAGGCGCCACGCTCACGAGGCCGCCGCCCCGGTATCTCTCCAGCAGCGCCGCCTCCAGGTCGGCGGCCTTCGGTTTGCCGGGCAGCAGGTCGAGATGAAGCGGGACGCTCACCAGCATCCCCTGCCGGAAATTCCCCACGGAGGGAATGAAGATCGGACGCCGGGTCAGGCCGGTATATTTCTGCAGTTCCGGCACGTGCTTGTGCTCGAAGCCGAGGCCGTAGAGCTCGAAGGCCGGGGCCGTGCCGGCCTCGTAGGCTTCGATCATCGAGCGTCCGCCGCCGCTGTAGCCGCTCACCGCGTTGACGCTGACCGGATAATCGGCCGGGATCAGGCCCGCATCGACCAGGGGGCGGATGAGCGCGATGGCGCCTGTGGGATAGCAGCCGGGATTAGCCACCCTGTCGGCCGCCGCGATGGCGTCCCGCTGGGCGGGCGCCAGTTCCGCGAACCCGTAGGCCCAGCCCGGGCTCACCCGATGGGCCGTGCTGGCGTCGAGAAGCTTCGGCTTCCGGCCGCCGAGGCCCTCCACCAGGCCCACCGTCTCCCGGGCGGCGTCGTCATGGAGGCACAGCACCACGAGATCGACCTCGTCCAGGATCTCCCGCTTGGCCTCGGGATCCTTGCGGCGCGCCGGGTCGATGCTGCGGACCGCGATGCCGGGGATGCCCTTCAGGCGCTCGCGGATGCCGAGGCCGGTGGTGCCCGCCTCGCCGTCGATGAAGACAGTCTTGGTCCGCTGGCCGAGGCCTGTTGATCTGTCGAGGGTCGAGGTCATGATCGATCCAATCTGTCGTCAGGTCTGAGATAGGGCGAGGCGCTCAAGCCCCACAAGGTTTCAGGAAAAAGAAAAGCCGCGCTGGGGGCGCGGCTGGCAGACGAACGGACGAGCAGCCGTCATCGCAGGCGCGCAAGCGCGGCGGACAGGCTACGTCGGATGTCTGAAGCGACGATCATGAACGGATCTATGGGCCATGAAAGCTCAGCTTGTCAAGGAACGGCGAGTACAGGGCCGCCCGGAACCCTTGGGTTTTTCTGCGGTTGCTCGCGCAATCTCGAGCAACGGACAGGCGATTTCCATGGCAGGCACAGCCAAGAAGACCGATCCCAAGTTATGGGAGAGCGTCAAGTTGAAGATCACGAAGGGCAGCAAGGGCGGCGAGCCCGGCCAGTGGTCGGCCCGCAAGGCCCAGATGGCGGTCGCCGAGTACAAGAAGCAAGGCGGCGGCTATGAGGGGCAAAAATCCAAGGACAACCACCTGAAGCAATGGCAGGATGAGGATTGGGGCACGAAATCGGGCAAGAAGAGCGGCGAGACCGGCGAGCGCTATCTGCCGCGCAAGAGCCGCGAGGCCGCTGACGGACGGCGAGTACAAACGCTCCAGCGAGAAGAAGAAGGCCGATACCCGCAAGGGTAAGCAGTTCTCGAAACAGCCGGGGGATATTGCCAAGAAGGCCGCGGCCGCGCGCAAGAAACCAACCGGGGCCGGACGAACTTCGACCGCAACGAAAGCTCAACTCATGGAGCGGGCGCGCAAGCAGGGTATTCCAGGCCGGTCGCGGATGACCAAGGCGGAATTGGAGCGGGCTTTGGCTTGAATTCGGGCCTCACTTGAGGGGGTCGTGCCCCCAATTCATCAGTGAATAGCGCCAGCGGCTGTTCTTGATGTCGCCGCCGGGCCGCTGCGCCATGTGGCGATGGATGTAGCCGACGACCTTACGTATGTGCGCGTAGTCATCGTCGGTGAGATGAGCTTTCTTGCTGCGCTTGATCTCGACAATGCGTCGCCCGGAATGGTGGCCGACGGACTCGCCCTCACCTTCCCTGGTCCAGCCGACCGACTGGCTTTCCTCGGTCTCCAGCCATCTTTCAAGTTCAGCCGGCGTCATGTTGACGGCCGCCTGGAAGTCCTTCGCGATTCGATCATGGTCGTCCATGGCTTTGTCTCCGGCGCTATCGGAGAACGCAAGGACCGCCGCGTGTATGCGATGTCAGAACGACGCATGGAAAAAGGGCGGCCTGAGGACCGCCCTTTCCGAAACATCCGCCTGAAGGGGCCTTAGCGCTGGGCAATCTGGAGCGGCTGCGCCAGGATCATGCGCAGCACGGAACGGGCGAAGTACACCTCGACCGGGCGGGCGCCAGATCCCGATAAGATCAACCGATGGAACAGGCCACACGGCCCTGCGCCGTGAAGTCCCGCGTTTTGGAGGGATCCTTCGGGTCAGGCAACGGGACGGTTAACCGATATGTTCCGGCGCCCTCCGCATCCTCGCCCGGCTTTCGCCGGGTCTCGATCACCAGCTCGACCCAGGGGATCGGCGCATCGGCCTGCTCCTGGAACATCAGGAGCTTCAGATCGCGCCCATGGAGCCACCGATGCGTCAGGTGCTCGTCGGCCAGGGTCAGGACCCTCCGATCCTCCGGCACGCCCTTCACGCGAAGCTTCAGCTCGCCTCGAAACTGCTCGATGGGATAATTGCGGCCGTGTCCGACGATGGCCATGGCGTCGAACTCAAGCACCTTGTCCTCGGCGGAGCAGCTCAGGGTGGCCGTCGCGTGGGCTGCGCCCGGGGCGGAGACGAGAAGCGCGAGAACGATGGAAACCCTGGCGAGCATGGTCGATCCTCGATAGGCGGGACTATTGTCTTATCCCTGCTTCCAGCAAATAAAAAGGGCGGCCTTAAGCCGCCCTTTTCGTGATCCGTCGTTCGGGAAGCTTAGCGCTTCGAGAACTGGAAGCTGCGGCGGGCTTTCTTCTTGCCGTACTTCTTGCGCTCGACGACGCGCGGGTCGCGGGTCAGGAAGCCTTCCTTCTTGAGCGGGCCGCGAAGCTCCGGCTCGTAATAGGTCAGCGCCTTGGCGAGGCCGTGGCGGACCGCGCCGGCCTGGCCAGAGAGGCCGCCGCCGTTGACGTTCACCACGATGTCGTACTGGCCGCCGCGCTGGGCGATCTGGAGCGGCTGCGCCAGGATCATGCGGAGCACGGGACGGGCGAAGTACACCTCGACCGAGCGGTCGTTGACGAGGATCTTGCCGGAGCCTGGCTTGATCCACACGCGGGCGACCGCGTCCTTGCGCTTGCCGGTGGCATAGGCGCGGCCGAGGGAGTCGAGCTTCTGGACGTGCTTCGGAGCTTCCGGAGCGGCGGTCTGGGCGTTCTGGCCCAGATCGGCGAGAGACTGGAGGGTCGCCATGATTAGACTCTCACGTTCTTGCTGTTGAGGGCCGCCACGTCCAGGGCTTCGGGCTGCTGAGCCGTATGAGGATGCTCAGCGCCGCCGTAGACGCGCAGGTTGCCCATGATCTGGCGGAAAAGCGGGCCGCGGGGGAGCATGCGCTCCACGGCCTTCTCGACCACCCGCTCGGGGAAGCGGCCGTCGAGGATGAAGCGCGCGGTGCGCTCCTTGATGCCGCCGGGATAGCCCGTGTGGTGGTAATACACCTTCTGCTCGCGCTTGCGGCCGGTGAACACCACCTTCTGGGCATTGATGACGATGACGTTGTCGCCGCAGTCGACGTGGGGCGTGTAGTTTGCCTTGTGCTTGCCACGCAGGCGCATGGCAACGACCGAAGCGAGACGGCCCACCACGAGGCCCTGCGCGTCGATCACAACCCACTTCTTCTCGACCTCGGCGGGCTTCAGCGAAGTCGTAGTCTTCATTGCGCTGGTTCCCATTGGAGCCGTTCGGCTCAGGTTCTGAAAACGACAAACCGGAGCCGTTCGGCTCAGGTTCTGAAAACGACAAACCGCCGCGAGATGCGGCGGCGAGTGAGGGGTGTGTAGTGGCATCGCCGGGCGAAGTCAACAGAGAATTCGTCTCTCGGAAAACCCAAAAGCCCTTATGAAACGTGAGCTTCAGGTCTTATGGTAATATGACACCACATATGCGGTATTCTTACACCACATTCCGTTTCGAGCCTGGAAAACACCGATCTCCCCTTTGCGGACACTCCTGGCGCGTGATTGCCTCGGCCGAGGAAACAAGAGGCTTCTCATGGCTGATGAACTCGTCTTCTACACCAATCCCATGTCCCGCGGCCGGATCGTCCGCTGGATGCTGGAGGAGGTCGGCTCTCCCTACCGGACGGAGGTTCTGGAGTTCGGGCCGGCCATGAAGGCCTCTGGGTATCTGGCCGTGAACCCCATGGGGAAGGTGCCGACGATCATGCACCGCGGAACGGTGGTCACGGAGGCGGCTGCGATCTGCGCCTATCTGGCCGATGCGTTTCCCGAGGCGGGGCTCGCCCCGCCCCCTGGAGACCGCCGCCGGGGCCCCTATTACCGCTGGATGTTCTTCGCGGCCGGACCCGTGGAGGCCGCCTTGAGCAACAAGGCTCTCGGCTTCCAGGTGCCGGAGGAGCGCCGGGGCATGATCGGCTACGGCAGCCCCGAGGACGCGGTGAACGCCCTGGAATACGCCGTCGCGCAATCCGAATACATCGCCGGAGACCGGTTCACGGCGGCCGACGTCTATGTGGGCTCGCAGATCGGCTGGGGCATGATGTTCGGAACCCTGGAGAAGCGTCCGGCCTTGGAGGCCTATTGGGGGCGGATCAGCGACCGCCCCGCCGCCCTCCGGGCGCGGGAGATCGACGGCGCGCTCATGCCGTCCTCGTGAGGCTGGGCAAGGCCGAAGGCTGATATCAGCGGCGATCCGGGATCGAATAGGTCCCGGTCGCGTGGCAGACCACATCGGCGCCGCCCTCGGAGACGATGGAAACCTCCCCCACCGCAAGGCGTCTGCCAAGCTTCAGCAGCCGGCAGTCGCCGATCAGCGCCCGCTGCTCGGGCTTTCTCAGGAAATTGAAGTTCAGGCTGGTGGTCACCGTGAGGGCCACGGGGCCGATCTGGCCGAGAATCGCCGCGTAGAGCGCCAGATCCGCCAGCGCCATCATGGAAGGCCCCGAGATCGTCCCGCCCGGGCGGACATGGCGCTCGTGGAATTCCATCCGCACCCGGGCCGACAGGGGCCCGACCTCCTCCACCGCATAGGTCCGCCCGCCGAAATGAAGCTGGGGGAAGACCCGGTCGAACAGCTCGTTCACGTCGCCGGCGGTCATGATGGGTTGGTGCGATGCCATGGACGGATGATGCTCATTGAACTGCCCTGCCCTATCCCATACGTTCCCCCCATGGATCACAGCAACTACCCGAACGATTATATCCGCGGCATCCTCAAGGGCGTGAAGACCATCGCCCTCGTGGGCGCGTCGCAGAACCCGGCCCGCCCGAGCTGGATCGTCACCAAATACCTGCTCGAGCGGGGCTACGACGTCATCCCGATCAATCCGGGACTGGCGGGCGGGGAGCTTCTCGGCAGGAAGGTCTACGCCTCCCTGGCCGAAGTGCCTGTTCCCATCGACATGGTGGAGATCTTCCGCAACTCGGAAGCCGCCGGACCGATCACGGACGAAGCCCTGGCGCTCGACCCACCCCCCAAGGTCCTGTGGATGCAGCTCTCCGTCAGGAACGACGAGGCGGCCGCCAAGGCCGAGGCCAGGGGACTGAAGGTGGTGATGGACCGCTGCCCGAAGATCGAGTTCGGCCGCCTCTCCGGGGAGATCTCCTGGCAGGGGGTGAACTCGCGGATGCTGAGTTCGAAGAAGCCCGTCCTGTCCGGCAAGGGCTTCCAGAAGCTGAGCCTCAACCGCCCCGGATAGCCTCCTTGACGGTCGAACGGATCGTTCGTTAAATAGAACGATCCGTTTTCCGACAGAAGGCTCCCGCCATGACCGACCGCTTGCCCGGCTTCAACACCCTCGCCATCCATGCGGGGGCGTCCCCCGACCCCGCCACCGGCGCCCGCGCCACGCCGATCTACCAGACCACCTCCTTCGTGTTCGACGACGTGGACCACGCGGCCTCCCTCTTCGGCCTGCAGGCGTTCGGCAACATCTATTCCCGCATCGGCAACCCCACGTGCGCGGTCCTGGAAGAGCGCGTCGCCGCCCTAGAAGGCGGCACGGCGGCGCTCGCCGTGGCCTCCGGCCACGCGGCGGAGTTCCTGGTGTTCCACACCCTGCTCCAGCCGGGCGACGAGTTCATTGCGGCGAAGAAGCTCTACGGCGGCTCCATCAACCAGTTCAACCATGCCTACAAGAACTTCGGCTGGAACGTGGTCTGGGCGGATTCCGACGATCCTTCGAGCTTCGAGGCGGCCGTCACCCCCAGGACCAAGGCGATCTTCGTCGAGTCCATCGCCAATCCGGGCGGGGTGATCGTGGACATCGAGGCCCTGTCGGCCATCGCCAAGAGGCACCGCATCCCCCTCATCGTCGACAACACGATGGCGTCTCCCTACCTGATCAGGCCCTTCGAGCACGGGGCCGACATCATCGTGCATTCGGCCACCAAGTTCCTGGGCGGCCACGGCAATTCCGTCGGCGGCGTGATCGTGGACGGCGGCTCGTTCAACTTTGCCGGCGACGACCGCTATCCCATGCTGTCCAAGCCGCGGCCCGAATACGGCGGCATGGTGCTGGGCGAGACCTTCGGCAATTTCGGCTTCGCCATCGCGTGCCGGGTGCTGGGCCTGCGCGACCTCGGCCCCGCGCTCTCGCCCTTCAACGCCTTCCTGATCCTGAACGGCATCGAGACCCTGCCCCTGCGGATGCAGCGCCATTCGGACAATGCGCTCGCCGTGTCCGAGCATCTGGCGGGGCACGGCAAGGTGTCCTGGGTCAGCTATCCGGGCCTGCGCTCCGACCGCTACCACAACCTGGCCAAGCGCTACTGCCCCAAGGGCGCGGGGGCCGTGTTCACCTTCGGCCTCAAGGGCGGCTACGAGGCGGGGGTGAAGCTGGTCTCGAACCTCAAGCTGTTCTCGCACCTGGCCAATATCGGCGACACCCGCTCCCTGGTGATCCACCCGGCCTCCACCACCCATCGCCAGCTCACGGACGAGCAGAGAGCCCAGGCCGGGGCCGGCTCCGAGGTGGTGCGCCTGTCCATCGGCCTCGAGGACACGGAAGACCTGATCGACGATCTCGACCAGGCTCTGGAAGCGGCCTGAGCCGCCGGGCAGCGCGCCGAAAGGAAAGGGCGGCCGAGGCCGCCCTTTTTCATGCCTGCCGTGCCCCAGCCTCAGGCAGCCCGGGAGGACTTCTTGTAGGAATTGTGGATGGCGTTCAGGGAGCGTTCGAGCGCCGTCCAGAGGCGCTGCATCTCCTCCGCGCCGCTGGAGCCGGGCTGGTATTCCATGGCCCCCTCGCCGGACGCGAGCGAAAGGGACAGCTCGGGCCGGTGGGTGATCTGGCCGGACCAGACCGGCACCTTCAGGGCGTTCAGCGCGCCGCGCGCATCCGCCACCACGGGGGTCTCCGCGTCGCCGCGCTTGGCCGGGGCGGCGTTGATCACCGCCGCATAGGGCTTGCGCAGCTCGCGGGCGAGCTGGACCGTGTCTTGAAGCGCCGCGATGTCGAACAGGTTGGGCCGGGTGGGGATGATCACCAGCGTCGCCTGCCTGATCGCATCGGCCACGATGGAGGACTTGTTGGGCGGCGTGTCCACGAGAACCCACTCGTAGCCCTCGCGCTTGGCGTCCCTGATGGCCTCGGCCAGATTGCGCACGTTGTGCCTGAGGCCCAGATGCTCCTCGCGGCGGATCCTGTGCCACAGGGACAGCGACCCCTGCGGATCGTTGTCGATCAGCAAGGTACGACGCGAAGGGTTGGCGATGAAGCTTGCGAGGTGAGCAGCGAGCGTGCTCTTGCCGGAGCCACCCTTTCGCGAAGCAAAGACCAGCACATTCATGCCTGACTCCTCCAATAAGCCTGTTTGTCTAGCCTGGCAGAGAGGATGAATCCTCTCCTGAGATTGTTTCCCTGTAGCAGAACAAGACCTGATTTCCTAATTCCGCTTGCCAGCACTCTGTGCAAATCCCCTGCCGATGGCAATAAGAACCAAAGGGAGTTTTCAAGCGGTCGCCTCGCCCGCGTCTCCCTGGAACCTGGCCGGATCTCCTGGGCCCAAGCCGCATCTATCTCCAATGATTTGCCTCTAATCATTTATGATTAAACGGAGAAATGGCGGAAGCCGAAGGGGCTTCCCAGGCGCCCGGCCGCCCGCATCCTTGGCAGGGAGATGGTTGAGCCCCCGGCTTCAAGCCGTTGCCCCGCCTACGATTTGCGGCTTCGATGCAGGCAGGGCGGGCTTCCCCGGGGACGGATCCAAGATCCGCGTTCGAGGCCGGAGGACGCATAGATACCTATTCCCTCGCCGGGGAACCCCGTACCCGGCGTGGCCGTTAAGCCCGCAACCTCACAGATTTCAGGAGCGAACTTCCATGTCGAAGAAATTTCTCATTGCGGGCGCCGTTCTGGCTGCTCTGATTCCGGCCGGCGCCTTTGCTCAATCCTCGGGCGGCGCTGCGGCAGGCGCGGCGACCGGCGCGGCCGGCGGCGCCATCGTGGGCGGCCCGGTGGGCGCTGCCATCGGCGGCGTGACGGGCGCGATCGTCGGCGGCCTCGCCGGCGAGCAGCAGCCCCGCTTCCAGCAGTATGTGGTGCAGCAGAACGTGCCGTCCTACCGCTACACGGAAGAGGTCCGCGTCGGCACGACCCTGCCGGCCTCCGGCGTCACCTATTACGAAGTTCCGGCCGAATACGGCGTGAAGGGCTATCGCTACACCGTGGTGAACGAGACCCCGGTTCTGGTCGATCCCGGCACCCGCCGGATCGTGCAGGTGATCCGCTAATCGCCCGCTATACGGCTGAAAACGGGGCGGCCTCCTGGAGGCCGCCCTTTTCTTTTGACGCCTGCGAGGAGCGGCTCAGGCGGGCGTGGGCGACGGCCATGGCCAGCACCGCCATGGCAAAAACCTGGTGCGCCAGCCCGGCCCAGAGCGGCACCGCCAGCAGCAGGGTCACGATGCCGAGGGCCATCTGGGCCACGGTCAGGCCGGCGAGCGCCCTGGCCCGGCGGGCGGCCTGCGAGGCTGCCTCTGTCCGGCTCAGGCTCCAGGCATGCCACAGGGCGAAGGCCACGACCGCATAGGCGACCATCCGGTGGTTGAACTGCACCAGGACCACGTTGTCGACGAAGTTCTCGATCCAGGGCCGCACCACGAAAAGCGCCGAGGCCGACGGCACGAGGGCCCCATCCATGAGCGGCCAGGTATTATAGGTGAGCCCCGCCTTGGAGCCGGCCACCAGCCCGCCGAGGGCGATCTGCAGGAGGATGAGGGCGGCGAGAACCCGGGGAGCACGGCTCCCGATGCTCATTTCGCGCAAGGAGTCCGAGCGCTCCTTCAGGCCGGCCGCCACCCAGACGAGACAGGCTAGGATGATGCTGGCGATGGTCAGATGCAGGGTGAGCTTGATCGGGGCCACCGCGGTCATGCCGGGCTCGAGGCCGGAGGCCACCATGATCCATCCGACCGCCGCCTGGAGACCGCCCAGGGCCCCGATGGCAAGCAGGGTCAGGGCCAGCCTGCCCCTGACGATCCCCCGCGCCCAGAACCAGACCAGGGGCAGGAAGAAGACGAGGCCGAGCAGGCGGCCGAGCTGCCGGTGCCCCCATTCCCAGCCGTAGATGACCTTGAACTCGGACAGGGTCATGCCCTTGTTCACGAGCTCGTACTGGGAGATCTGCCGGTACTTCTCGAACTCCGCCATCCAGGCCTGTTCGGTCAGGGGCGGAATGGCCCCCGTGACCGGCTTCCACTCGGTGATGGACAGGCCGGAGCCGGTCAGGCGGGTGGCTCCGCCGACCGCCACCATGAGCACCACCAGGGCCGCGAGAGCGTAAAGCCAGGTGCGGACGGCGGACAGGGTTCGGGTCTGGGAAAGGCGCGCCAGCGGCATGCCCTCGGGGGAGGCTGCGACAGCCATGCTCACTCTCGTGACGATGGGGGGCTTGAACCCAGGATACGGCCTGTCACATAGAGGGAACGGCCACCCCAGGCAATCGATGCCGGTGACGCACCGCGGTCACGAGAAGGCGTTTCAAAAGGGATCGGACATGAGCACCCGCACGCGCAAGCTGGTCGGAACGGTCGTGATGGTGGTCTTCATCTTCACCTACGCCCTGTTCGCCATGGCCGTGGCCGAGGGCCGGATCACGAGCGCGCCGAAGCCCGTCCAGACCATCGCCTATATCGTTCTCGGCCTGATCTGGGTGCTGCCGATGATGCCGCTGATCCGCTGGATGGCCAAGCCAGACAAGCCGTAAGCTGGCACGACGCGCCGGCCGGCATCTGCCGTCGATCCCGAGAAGGGCGAGACCTGCGCCCCGAAGGGGAAGGCGGGCTCTAGCCGCCCCCGATCCCTTCCATGATCTTGCCGGTGCCGCCGCAGTTCTGGCACGAGGCGGCGCCGATGCGCCCGCTGCCCTTGCATTCGGGGCAGACGTTCTCCCCCACGCCCGGCGTTCCGGCTTCTCCCTGATCCCCCGGGTTCAGCTTCGGCTGGTCGGAGGCAGCTTGATCGTTGGGTGACTTGTTCATGGCTGAGCTCGCTGAGGACCTGCGGGTCAACGCGGCAGCGGAATCAGGGTTTCGCCACGCTTGGAAAAGAAAAGCCCGCCTGAAAGCGGGCTTCTCCGGTCGCCTCAGTGGCAGGTTCTGCGGGTGCGCCGCTCCCAGCCCCAGCCGGGAACCCACTCGCTGTAGCGCTCGGTCGTGCAGCGCTCCACGTAGACCGGCGGCGGGGGCGGCCGGTAATAGACCCTCTCGGATTCCACATAGACCCGACGCGGCGGCGGAGGGGCCACGTAGACGGGAGCCGGGGCCGCATAGACGGGCGCCTGGGAAGCCGCGATGGCGCCGCCCACCGCCAGACCTCCCAGGACGCCGATGGCCGCAGCCGCGCCGGGAGACAGGCGATCACGCGCCGCAGCCGGTTGGGCGGCAGCCAGACCGGCCACCAGCGCCAGAGCGGCGGCCGTGCCGGGAACGAAACGGAAGATCTTCATGATCAGCACCTAATGTCAGGAGGAGGTTACAGCTCTCCCCTTCTCGTGGAGATATACCGTTGGATTTCTCTCCAGAACCTGAACGAACGACGGCGGAGCCCGGTCTTCGTCCGCAATGGTAACCGACCCGTTAAGGCGAAGCCGCCTGGGCAGACAGGAGCAGCCGCCACGTCCTGTGCTCTATGTCACATTGCAAGCTTGGCCGCTGAGGTTATATTGCTACGGTCACCTGCTTGAACCGAAGTTTCCCAGCTTGAACAACATGGAGTTTGAAATGCGCAAGTTCGTTGCAGCTCTTGTGGGCGTGGCGACCCTCGCCACCGCGTTGCCGGCGGGCGCAGGCTCACTCCAGAGCCGGCCCGCGCCGGATCTCCAGACGGTGTATCGGGGGGAGAGCTACTCGCAATACTACTACCGCCGCGGCTCCTATTACGGCCCGCGCTACTATCATGGCCCCCGCTACTACCGCCGCGGCGGCGGTGACGCTGTCGCAGCGGGCGTCGTGGGGCTTGCGGCCGGAGCCCTCATCGCGGGCGCCATCGCAAGCCAGGCCCAGGCCGCGCCTCCTCCGCCTCCCGGCGTGGTGAGCCCGTCGGTCGCCGCCTATTGCGCCCGCAAGTACCGCTCCTACGACCCCGCCTCGGGCACCTTCCTGGCCCATGACGGAATGCGCTACGTCTGCACCTATCCGTAAATCCCATCTCCGGCTCCACGACCGCCCGACCCGCTGCAGGCCCTGCAGCGGGTTTCGTTGTCCCCAAGCCGACCAGGACCGAGCCTTTACCCGGCAGGGCCGCGCGTTAGAACCTCAGCAAGCGCCCGTCTCCTCGAAACGAAGGACATCCCGATGGCTCAGCCCCCGGACAGCAGCGGAACGATCGTTCCTCCCCATGAGGCGGCCATCGTCACGGCCAGCAACATGACCGAGCTGGAGCTGGTTCTGCCGGATCTCGGCGACGAAGACCTGCCCGAGATCGCCATCTTCCTGGTGGCCTGCGCCATGCGCTTCCACAGCGATCCAAGCTTCGTCCAGGAACAGCTCGAATGGCTCGTCAGGATGCACGACACGGAGGTGGACGAGGGCATGAAGCCGGATCAACTCAACTCCGCGAACGACGACTAGCGCGCCCGAGCGCCTCAATCCAGGAACGTGACCGGCGTTCCCTTCTTGACCATCCTGGCCAGTTCCTCCGCGTCCCAGTTGGTCAGCCGCGCGCAGCCATGCGAGTAGGCCTTCCCGACCGTATCGGGCTCCGGCGAGCCGTGGATGCCGAAGGATTCCACCGAAAGATCGATCCAGATGGTGCCGACCGGATTGTTCGGCCCGGGCTTGATCTGGAACTTCTCCTTGGCCTTCACGCCCTTGAACGCATAATCCGGGTTGTAGGTGTAATCCGGGTTTCGCACCACGGCCCGCACCGTATAGGTCCCCGTGGGGGCGGGCTTGTCCTTGCTGCCGATGGACGCCGGATAGACCGCCAGGGTCGATCCGTCCTCGGCCAGGGCCCGCAGCACGCGCTCCTTCTTGTCGATCTCGACCCTGGCGGCCTTGCCCGGATCCGCCGCAGCGGAAGCGCCCGCCACGTTGGCCACGAGGATGGACGCACCCGCCTCGTCGAAGCGCCTGCCCGGATTCAGGGCCTTCAGCAGGTCCAAATCCATGTGGAATTTCTCGGCCAGGAGTTCTTCGGGACCTGAGTAGGCGAGCCGGGCGAGATCGGCCTTCGCTTCCATCTTGTCCGGTATTTTGGCGAAAGGTCCTTTCACGTCGTCCCCGGCGATCTTGTATTCGACGAGGACCGGATCCGGCGAGACCTCGTTCAGCTTCGCCCAGACCTCCTCGTCGAGCACGCCGTCCACGTTTAGGCCCCTCGCCTTCTCGAACGCCTTGAGGGCGTTCCTCACGTTGTCTCCGTCATGCCCGTCGATGACGCCGGGCGAGAAGCGGGCCCGGTCGAGCAGGACCTGCGCCTTGATGAAGGTCGCGTTGACGCCCTTTTCGTCCTTGGCCGCCAGATCGGCCCTGTTGACGGCCTCGAGGCTCAAGTCGGGTTTCGGAGGGGCCGCCAAAACGGAGCCCGAGAGCCCCCACAGGCCGAGAGCCGCCCAGGCCAGCCGTCTCATCAACACCTCCGACACAACCATCATCTTCTTACAAGAATCCAGGCTGCCGCCTGTTCCCGCTTCCCCTACTGGCAGATGCGGTAATCCCCTTTGCGGGCGCGCATATCCAGGTGGAGATGATCGCCGTGGGCGTCGTCCGAGCCGGGCCCCAGCACGGTGGTGAAGACCGGGCAGGCCCCCTTCTGGACGGCCAGTTGAAACGCCGCCTCTGGGGAGCCTTCCGGGTGGGCTCCCACCGCCAGGGGCGGACGCTTGGCGAACTCGAAGCCCATCACGTCGACCCCGTTGCCGTAGGCGTGTTCGGAGAGCTTCGCGCCGGAGCGTTGGTCCCGGCACTGGTAGGAGGTTCCGATCAGAAGCTTCTTCGGCGCGCTCCCGAAATGACGATCCGCCTCGGGGCGAACGGCCTCGCCCATCCACCGGGCCAGGCTCTCGGCCAGGGGGCACGTCATCAGCGCCGCCGGGGCGACCGCAACGCCGTCCGGAAGGCCGGACACGAGAACCGGCGTCTGAACGCTGCAGGCCCCCTCCTGCACGGCGGGCCGGCTCTCGAAGCGCAGGCCCAGGCGGGTGAGGCGCTCGATGCAGGCCGTGTCGGCCTCGGGCGCTTTCTCGGTCGTGGGGGCTTCGCCGGTCTGGGCGTTCCTGTCGGGGGCTGGCGCCGGAGGAGCCGCCGGCCTGTCGGGGCGCGGGGGCGGCAGGGGCGGCGCTTCCTGGGCCGCGCCCGCAAGGGCCAGAGCCATGGTTGCGGCGGCCGCCATGCCGGCGAGACGTCCCGTTTGTTTGCGCCTCAGCCGAAAACCCATCTCGTCTCCGGGGCTCGATTCTCCGGGGCTCGATCGAACGAAGCCGTTTGCCTCCAGCCTATAACCCCCTCCCGACCCTGCCGTTCCCGAAGCGCCGCCACGGCGGCCGGGGACCGGCTCCGCGGCCGCCGCATGGATTACCCCTTGTTGGGAGGGTTTTCTCATCTCCTGCGCCATGGCCGCGGCGTTGTCCGCAGTGACAGATGCACCCATTGTTAAGTATAATGCGGCAAGCGGGATGCTCCTTCCGACGTTTCGTCGAGGCCTGCCTGAAGGTTGAGGAAAGGGACGTCACATGGGCGCGGTTCTTGGAACCTCGATCGGGACCAGCGACAGCCTCTCCCTGCCCTCCACCATGCAGCCGACCTACAAGGGCGGCTGCACCAGGCGCGTCGAGGAGCTCGAGGCCATCGTCGAGGGGCTTCGGGAGGCGCTCAGGAACGCCGAGGAGGAGTTGCAACGGGAAAAGGCCCGCCCGCCGGAGGTGGGCGATTTCGTCCGGTGCCCCCTGACGAACTTCTTCGGCCAGGTCACGAAGGTCACGCCCCGTTCGCAGGGGCGGCCCTGGGTGGAGATCACCCCCTACCTGACCAAGGATCTCCCGGGCCACGGCACCATGGATCTCTACGACAGCTGGGAGCTGATCGACCCGCCCGAATACGACGAGAAGCCGCGCCCGTTCGTGACGAAGTCGAACGCAAACGGCCTCCCCTCCGTCTCCAGCTTCGCCTGGACCCCCAAGCCGTCCGCGGACGACCAGCTTTCGGGCGAGATCGAGAGCCTCTTGGGAGAGCTCTGGGCGAACCCGGACCGGGCCGGGCGTTAGGCTGCCGCAACTGGCGGCGGGGCGACGAAATCCATCTCGGGTTCGAGGTTCCCGGCTTGTATGAAAGTTTAGTACGTTGCTTACTCCCCATCGTGTATCTCTTCGAGAGGGAGCAACGCCAATGAACAAGAAAGCAACAAGCCAGCTCGACAAGGAAATAGGGGCCCGGGTCCGCCTCAGGCGGCTCCAGTGCGGGCTGAGCCAGGAGAAACTGGCTGACGCTCTGGGGCTGACGTTTCAGCAGGTCCAGAAATACGAAAAGGGAGCCAACCGCATCACGGTGAGCCGCCTGGACCAGATTGCAAGGGCCCTCGACACCAAGGTCGAAGCCTTCCTGCCCGGCGGAGACTTCTCGGCTCAAGGCGGGACGCCGGTGCCGAACGACCGGGAGAGCCGGGATCTCCTCTCCCTCTTCGGTCAGCTTCAGAGCAGATCCATGCGCAAAGCCGTCGTGTCTCTCGTGCGCGCGGCCGTGGGCGAGCAGCAGGAGGACTGAAGGCTCATTCGTCCCGGTATCCGATCTCTCCAGCCAGATCGTCGGCGGCCTGATAGAGCACCGACAGGCTCGGGTAGCGCTCGAAATCGGATTCCTGAAGCTCCCTTCGGAGGGAGATCAAACCGGCCAGTTCCCTCAGCAGCAGGGCCGTCACGAGGTCGTCCCTGGAGAGCTTCTGCCGGGCTCTGGACCGTGGCGATCTCTTGGGTTTGGTCGAAGTTTCAGAGCTCATGATGATCAACCGGCGTGAACGTAGGGTTCCGGCACGCTCATGGGCCTCCGGTAGCGCTTCGCGAAGTGCTCCCTGCGCCAGACCAGGACGGACTCATCCCAGCCCGTGACCGCGCGGGCCCCATCCAGGGCGTTCTGGTCCACGTCCCAGAACGCCGCGAGGGTCATGGAGCCTGAGATCTCCTCGGGAAGCCCGAGATGCCGGGTCTTCCAGCCGAACCGCTGCCAGAGCGGAAGCCAGAACGTATCCATGACGCCGCCGACCTGACGAGCGTTGACCGCCAGGCAGTATTCCATGCCTCCGACCAGGAGGGCGCCCGCGACGGATCTCGACCCGTGTCCGGTGCGGTGCGCGGGGGCGACGAACATCCGCGTCCATTCGATGGAGGCATGGTCGCGGGGAAGCTCCCCTCTCTGGACGAGACGGGGGAAGACCTCGCTGAGCAAGGTCGGGTGGGACATGCGGATCATCCGCGACCTGCCGACAACCTCGTGGTTCCTGATCGCCAGAAGATGAACCGCATTGTCGTTGTCGAACTGGTCGCGCTCCAGGCCGTCATCGCGCCTCAGGTCGTGCCAGCCTCTTTCCTCCACATAGATGAGGTGGCGCAGGCGGTAATAGGCTTGAAGCTCATCTGCATACTGGGATGCGTTTTCCTTCGAGACCACGTGAATTCTGACCATGGCTTTTGCCCCTCAGGCTTTTGCGGGGGCAATGATCCTACCGCTCCACGAGAGCCGCCATCCGAAGATATGGGGAGATCAATAGGGCTGGAGTTCGGCGGTCTGGAGAGCGACGACCACGGCCTGGGTGGTGTTGGCCACGTTGAGCTTGCGACGGGTATTCTCGAGGTGGGTGATGACTGTGGCCTCGGAGATGCCGAGGATCGAGGATGTCTCCCATGCGCTCTTTCCGGCCGCGGCCCAGGCGAGGATCTCGCGCTCCCGCGGCGTCAGCTTGCGCCTGAGCTTGGGCTCGTCTCCGAGGAGCATCCTGAGTCGGCCATAGGCCGTCACGGCCAGAAGGTGGGCGGCGGCCAGTTCCTTGGGGCCCGAGTCGAGCCTGTGATCGCTGGCGAAGCTGAAGGCCGACTGCCAGCCGGTCGCGCTGTAGATCGGAACGCAGAAGCCGTCGACCAAGCCGAACTCGATGGCTTCCCCCATCATCCGCTTCGAGAGGATCTTGTCGACCCGATAGGGGGCGTTGCCCCACCGGAAAGGAGAGCTGGTGGCAAGAACGTTCTGTCCCACCGGGTCGATGGCGAAATAGTCCTGCGAGGCGTAGCGCTCGAACCAGCCGTCGGGCCAGGAATTGAGAAGAACGAGAGGCTCCAGCGGACGGTTGGCCAGGGGCAGGCCGGTGACGATGAAGGACGAGAAGCCCAGCTCCGCAACGATGGACCTGACCGCGCTCATGACCGCGTCAACGCTGGTCAGGCTCTCGCATGTTTCGACGAATTCGAAGACCTGTTCAATGTAGCCGCGGTTTGGAGCCATGCCTAAGCCCTTGAGCAGCCATAAGAATATAACTACATTGCAAAAACCTTAAGTTGCGTCTGTCAATTGGCTATAATGGAGAGGGAAAACAACGACGGGACGTTCCGCGTCGGGTTTTGATCTTTGCTCGACCTGCGGATCATCCGCGATCGCGGCGTTCCGGTTCTCCGGCCCACAGGTCCCGGCAAGGTTGCCGGAGGGCCATGACGGAACGCAGGGCGATCCTGTGCGGGAGATGCTGCAAACCCGGGCAGGGGGAGCGGCCGGGGCGCCGACAAAGCCTTGCTGTTTAATGGTCGGAGCGAGAGGATTTGAACCTCCGACCCCTAGTCCCCCAGAACAGTGGCATATCCAGCTAAAGGCTTGGAATGCCAATCTTTTCTCCGCGACCCGGAACCAGCGTGGGTAGAAACGTGGGGACCGAGTGTGATCGTCGTGCACAGGCGCTACTGCGGCTTGGGCGAGACCTCGACCGCAGGTGGCTCGGCCTTCCAGATCTGACCAACACGCTGCCATGGTTGCTCCCGTAGAAGCAGCGGGTGAGACCACCTATGTCCACCAGGGGGAGGCTGACCCAGAGCTGGACCTTTCCGCTCGCCTGGGCTCTCTCACATCGAAGTTACTCAGTTAAACGGTTTGAGTGCTCATCGGCAGCTCCCATGTCTTGAGCAGCCCCGCTGGTGCGACAGGGTTTCCGTTGTCGGTGCTCGCCCGAGCAGCCCAACTGGCAGTAGCTGTGTGGTGACATTACAGATCGCGCTGACCTTATTCTTGAAGAGGGCAGAGCTAACTTTTGGCGGGATCAACTTGGATTTTTTTCAACCCATCATTGATGCCTGTGAGATCCGCCTCCGCTGCCTTGAGATCACGCGACAGGGCGGCCAGAGGGCCTATCTCTTCCTCGATTTCCCCAACGCGCTTGTTCAACGCCTCCCTCTTCGCGGCATTTTTTTCGGTCGTCAGTTCCGACGTCTTGTTCCGCTTTTCCTTCTCTAATTCGTGCAGTTTTGTCTTCTCTGCTTCAGTGAACCGGGCTTTAAGATACTCAAGCCGTTGTACGGCGGCATCGTGCGCCGTTTTCAGAACTTGGGCCCTCTCGGCCGGAGTTGCCTCCGCGAGTTTTCCCCCGAGATAGGTCAGGTTGCTCACTCCCATGAGCAACAGCAAGTTCTCGTCAAGAGTCGGAAATGCGGAGTCCTGGGCCACCCTGACCAGGACGTATCCAACGGCGAAGACTGTGAAGCTAAACAGCTGGATCTTGAGCAAGTCAGGACGGTCATCGGTCATCAGCATCGCCGTGAAGCTCTTCACAATACCAGCTTCGACAGGTGCTGAGCCTCCAGGATTACGGGTAGACGTGATCCAACGTGACGCCACGGAGGACACACCGGCAAATCCGAGGAGTGCCATGATTTGGATTGTGAGCACTACCGGAGACCATGTGCGGAGCAAGACGAATAATAATGCCCAGAACGTGACCAGCGTCCACAACAATACTTGGAATAGCGACAAGCTCGGAACGTTATCGCGCCCGCTGAATAGACCGTAGACGACATTCCACCCACTGTCACTCCTCATGCGCTTCGAATATACAGCCATAGCGACGCCGAGGATTGAATACAGGAGAACAGTGCAGAAAAGGGCAATCCCCGCAGCGACGCTCAGCGGCATGGTCCAAAGCTTTCCGGCCCGAGCGAGGGCTCCGTTTCTGTCGGCCACCACTACCTTCACCGTCTCATACGCCCATCCACTTGGTTCCATCGCATCGGGCGGGAGCCGGAGCGTAACGTACGCGGCTCCGATTCCGTCAGGTTGGATCCTCAAAATATCTGTCTGTTGCGCGGCATTCATCTGGGAAGCCGGAACAATGCACGCTGTAAGTTCCCGCTGAACCTCAGAATCAAACGTTATGCCGGGCCGGGTCAGGCGCACACGGATTACGGATCCGAGCTCGCCAGGTGCTAAACGTGCGATGAGGCTGTTGCCAGGCATTGCAAGTACCGGCTGAACTGGGCCGGTCGTATCGGATACAGTTTGGGCGCTTACACCGACTTCATCTTCCCTGTCTGATATCTCGACTTCCAGTTTGGCCTGTGAGCCTTCTGTAGAGGGCTTCCCGCTCAACCGGACGACTGAATTTGCGGGCAGGCGAAATTGATGGTCACCGGATACCGCGAGCGGCTGCCCGCTCTCCGGAGATAGGATAAGTGGATTGGCCCTGCTCAGCAGCAGGGTCGACTCCGGCGTCAGAGTCACTGGTCTGCCATCCTGCCAAGCTCTGATCTGTCCGGGATCCAACGAAGTACCAACTGGCAACTCCAACCGAAGCTTGACTGTTGAGGCTGTTGGGGACCTGAGGAGTACACGCGTCCCGGCCTTGATCGTCGTCCGCCCGAAGCATCCTCCATAATCAGCGTATGCGTCTGGCTGTGCGCCAGCAGGTGCTGAGATTGCAAGTGCAAGCGAGAGGCATATTAGTCGTAGTAACGTTGTTGGGAAGCGATCGCATCGAAGGGACCGCTGGCTCGCATCCTTACACCAGCGGTGCGGGACGCTACTGAAAATGCGTCTAGAAATCACTTTCCAAAAGTGGCGTGCAAGAACAGCAATCAGATCGACGATGATCGTGCCATTTATCAATTTGGCAATTACGGCGCCCATGTGAGACGTTCCGGTAATTGGAGTGTGCTTCGACCGGGAGGATATTTTGATCGCTGCTATTGTTCGAGTCTAAACACTACGCCTCTACCGGTAGGATCCCATCTGTGTGGATGTGCCCGAACACCGATCACTGACATGTCCAACATTGCGGTGACTCCGATCGGGATATTGTGCCTTGTGCCGCCGGTTCTTTCGAAGAACGTGTCCGCAGCGTCAGCCACCAGATCGTAACCGAAGACCGTCGCCGAGCATCGACCACCCAGCTAGAGACCCGCCGACGGTCTAGGCGGCCTCACGTGACGTAGTTGGGACGCTTCAGGACGGGCTGGGCCCCCCTTATTATTCAGAAGCTGCATGTCAGTCACGCCCTCTTTATCTCGATCAGTCCGGCGGCAGTGTCTTGATCCTACGCGTCCTTTCGCAATTTCAGACAGAACCGCCGGTCACGGGCCGTGGTTTCGAACGGGGCTTGCCGGACGTTCTGGAGGTGGTGCGGATCGGAGCTTCCTTCCTGAGGATGCCTTCGATCTGCGCGTCGATTTCCTCGTCCGTCAGGCTGTATCCAGTCTCCGTGGATTCAGCCGCGAGGGACAGCCGCAACAGCACGGGCCGATGATCGGAAATCCGCTTCACATAGTCGTCGATGGAGCGCTCCTTAGCTACAATGAAGTAGTTCGCTCCGCCTGCGGTCTTCGTCAGGTTGGGCGAGAGGAAGATGTTGTCGATCAGCGATCGGGGCCGCTTGAGATAGCTGAACCCGCCGGACTGCTCGTCTGCGGCACCCATGGGCGTGAAGTTCGCATCCGTGAGCGCATCGAAGTCGCCTGATAGGAGTGGTGCGTTCACGTCTCCGCCCAGCACCATGTCAGCCTCGCCAGTCTCCTCCATGAGCCTGCTGATTGCCCGCACGAGGATGCGGGAGGCGTAGCGTCGCCTGAGGCTTCCCTCAGACATTGCCTTCAGATGAAGTGGCACCAGGTAGAAGTCAAAGGACGGCCGGTGGCCCAGCGTTTCGAACCTCACGAGCCCCGGATAGCGGTCGAAGACTTTGCCGTGCAGCGCCTCCAGGTCTGCGGCTTGCGGATCGCGGCTGTCGAGATGGAACAGGCGCTCGACATCGGCTGGCCAGGAGACTTGCGTACCCTGAACCTGCGACGTCTTCCAGATCACGGCAGTCGACTGCTTCCCATCGCCAGAATCTGGCTCCGAGAGGGCGAACTCGTACGTTTCGCCGAATGTGTCTTTCAGTTCCCCAATCAGCGCCTCGATGGCATTGGGCGAAACCTCTGAGAGGGCCCAGATATCGAGGTTCAGGTCGACGATGACGCGGGCCGCCCCGGTGAGTTTCTGCGGATCGCGCCAGCGGTTCGACAGGAATTCGATGTTCCAGAAGCCGATATCGATATCCTGGTCTGTACCCGAATAGGCGTCAACCACAGCTTCGACGCCGGTACCCGATCCGGACGTTCGCCCCAGGCTGCCAAAGAAGCCAGTCAGTGAATCGGAGCCCTTCATGGCTTTGAGCACCTCGTCCGCCATGGCGGCATCCCCGGTCCTGCTCCGGACGCGGTTTTCCAGGTCCACCGCAATGGCACCTATCTTGATACCTTCGTTGACAACGTGCGATGTCTGCCCATCCGGCAGAGTCACAGTCTGCGGCACCGACGCGTGGTGAAGGGCTATCAGGCGTCCTTGCGCATCGAAGACCGGCGATCCGGACGAGCCACCGAGTGTGTCGGAGCTGTAATGGACCGTGGTGGCAGTGATGCCGACGATGTCAGCATCATCGAGAGAAACCTGCTTGGGCTGCCCGCCCGGATGGTGGATGACGATGGCCTGCTCGCCAGGCTTTCCTGTGAAGGAGGCTCGCTCCATTGGGATGATGCCGTAGTCCTTCGCGGCCGCTCCGTCGACCCACACGAAGGTGAAATCGAGTCCACCTTCCACCTCACTGGTCACGAAGAGACGATCCGGATCGGCCTTGAAAATCTGCCGCTCCGTCGGAGGTGGCGCGATCCCGGAGATCAGATCCGCCTCGGGAACCTCGAAATCGAACTCCAACTCTGCCCTCCTCGCGACCTCGACCGAGTTCAGGACATGATGGTTCGTCAGGAACAGATTGGGCGCAACGAGGAAGCCTGTGCCGACCCAAGATCCCTGGTTGCCGCGGAAATCCACACCACCCGTCCTGATACGGGCCACCGCGCGGCGCCTTGTGCCCAGAAGCGCCAGCATGGCCGCAGGCAACGTGAGAAAGCGCCCTACCTGCGCTTCCAAATTCAGCCCCTCGGTACGGACCTTCCGCCAGCCTGCCAGCATGGCCTCAGGATCATCGACAGGGGCGTTCCGCCCGATGTCGGCAAAGGGTTTTGCTGGATCGATGCTATCGTGGATCGGCCGAACGCCGGTCAGCACCCGATAGGCATTGCCGTCCCGAACGTCGCGTGACGAGTCGCGCTCAGAAGCTGTTGAGCGCCGTTCCGCGTTCGCATGCATGTGCTGGTAGTACGTGGCGGCATCCTCAGGCTCCGACGCAACTTCGGGTCCGAGAAGCAGGCCGCGGCTTTGCAGATCCTCCCGGACGGCGCGTGCCAAGGCCTCGCCCAATTGGTCGATATAGGACGGATCACGGAGACGCTTTTCCTCCTTCGCGTCAAGGGAAAGGAAGCTGATCTCCACCAAGCAATTGGCAGTTCGAGACGAATGGGCGGCCGGCTTGATCACGCCCGACACATTGCCAACCTTAACCCCACGGTCCTTGTATCCTGTAGCTTCAACCACCCGGCGTTGCACCACCTTTGCGAGTGATCTCGACAGCGGCGTGTGGCCTTCCCCGATCCAGGTTTCCGTCCCCTGCGCGGGCACGTCGCCGCCCGGCGCGTTGAAATGGATCGACACGAAGGCATCTGCGTTGTTGCTCCGCGCGACGTTTGCGCGATCCGCGATGCCCAGATTTTTGTCGGTACGGCGTGTCAGGATTACCCTGATATTATCCGTGGCGAGCTCCTTCTCGGCTGCGAGAGCAACCTGTAGGGTCACTTCCTTCTCCTTCAGGCCGTTCGGCCCGGTAGCGTTGTTCGGACTTGAGCCGCCGACCTTGGTGGTACCGCCGTGTCCGGGATCGAGGACGATGGTCGCCATGGCTGTTTTCCTCCTGCACCGGTCAACACGCGCAAACAAGCGTCTGCGAGCTGCCGGAAAAAACCGTCGAGAGACGGCAAGCATCGATACAGGCTAAACTCTCTCGAAAAAGCGTGGTTACTGTAACTCTAGTGCCACATGGCTTAAAGGGCGACGCGGTTTGCCCTTTTACACACGGTGCTTTCAGTCACCCCGTCTGCGGAATCTCAAGATGGTAGCCGGGATCTGTTGGCGGTGTGATGAACCGGCTTACGCGAGCGTCCTGGCGAACCGCCTGCTCAAATGCCGAGCGGTTTTGGACGGAACTCGGCGCGACGTCGAATACGTTCAGCACCCTTGGGTCAGCCGCATGCCGAGACACCCGCGTCGGGCCAATGCGCACAATCTCGTTTCGCATCCGCTCCTTGATCACAGCTGCAGCCAAGCCGGCATTCTTCGCTCGACGGTAGACCTCGATGACCAGGTCTCCGGAAGGGCCGTACAGGGCCTTCTGATGATTGACACCGAACCTTTCCAGGTTATCGAACATTACACGTGCCTGATCGGCGGGGCTGCGCGACGTGCTGGAAATGGTGACGCGGGACAGGCCGGCCCTCCGCATGATGTCCTGTAGCACCCTGCGCGACAACTCCGTTACATCCGCCGCTTTGGCGTTGGAACCGAACAGGATCTCCGGCCCGCCCGCAGCTTCAGTGCGGCGACGCGCGGGCCCGCGCCCCTGCCGATCCGCCTCGTGTGCCGTCACCTCTGCATTGGGCGCGGTCTCGCTCAAACGCTCAAAGGCATCAAGTTCGGGGAACGGAACGCCGAAGGCCTCGTCGTTGGCGTCTGCTTCCGAGCGTAGCTCTTCCTGCTCCCCAACAGATGACGGGGCGACTTCTTCTGCCTCTGGTGTTTCATTATCGCCAAGCAGCCCCATGCGACGTGCCGATGCCGCATCCTCAGGCGCATCGCCATTGGCGATGCGGATCTCCACGACCTCCACGTCCCGCGGCTCTGCCCGCTCAGTTGCGTCAGCCTCATGCAACGCTTGAGCTTCAAGGCGCCACCCCAGCTGATCCGCCAGCTTGCGCGCGAGCTTGACGGCACCAGCCTCGCGCGCATGTAGTTCGTCGAACCAATCGTTAGGAGAGAGTGTGCCGACGAAGTTCACATAAGTCACGTTGGAGAGTTCGCGGCTCAATCGGTCAAGTCGGCGGTTGAAAGTCTCGACCATGAACCGAATAATTGCACGGCACAAGTCCCCCTTCGCGACCGGATCCAGCCCCTGTCGTTCCATCGAACGTCCAAGGAAGGGACCATCGACCGTTGGAATCGCGTAATCGTAGCCATGAAGGACGAGCTTCGTCCGGGGCGAGATCTTCAGGACAGTCCGCGATAGCTGCCGGAACAGAGTTTCAACCCTGTCAAGGGCATCGTAAAAGGCCGGTGTTGGGTAGTAGCCTGCATCGTCTGGGGTTCGATGATCGATATCAAAGAGGCGCAGGAAGCGATGGAGCTGTCCGCCTCCCAGGATATCGTTCCCAGCGCCGGAGAAGAGGAAGTGAGTGATGTCTCCGCGAGCGAGGTGCGGAAGATACTCGCCCGCGTCGATCATCTGCGCTAGCTCGTCGCCCCAATGCGCGATATTCACGACCGGAATGCTGCGGCCGAGAATGTCGATCAGCGTCTTCGGGAAGAGGATGGGTAAGTTGAACCAGGAATCGCCCTCAGCCAGGATCGTGATGGCGCTGGCTCCGCTCTCGACGCGAGCTTGCCCGATTCTCCCCTGTCCATCCCTCACAATGCGTGCCGCGTCCATCCCGAGCATGGTCGCGGATGCGCGCGCGGCTAATTCCACCCCTGTAACGTCGACATGCTCCTCATTTAGCCTGAGCGCCGGCTTGAATGGTTCGCTCTTTGACTCGTCGCGCTCGAAATACGTTTCGAATTCCCTTTCGGAAATCTCACACCGCTGGATCTTGTCGACCAGATGCGAATAGAGGATCGAGCTGCCTCTCTTGTCTGCGCGACTCCCGGTTTGCTTATGGGATGACAATCGTTCTTCGACTACACGTCTTTGAGTATGTCTCATGGCAGCAAACTCTCGCCTTCGCTGCAGAACTGAGCCAGCGTTTCATCTTACAAATTTTTTCTAACCATTAGAGAGTATGATGATACCAAGCATGGTTAAGGATTACCGCAAACGCAACTAGCTACTTCGGATAGTATGCCGAGTTGGATCCAATCTGCGCCGATGGTGTCAACATCGGTTGAAACTACATGTGCGGTCCCACTGCGGGCAGATCCCTTGGAAGTTTGCGAGTAACCAAATCGACCTCCCAACGCGTCTGGAGAAGATCGCGGAGAGCAAAGCCGATGACTGCCCTGTAGGATCTGGTTTGCCGACGAAGCGGGGATCGGCCAAAAGAATAAAGATCACATGTCGCCGGGCCGGGCTCGGTAAGCGTCCTCCAGCGCTAAGTGACTTACGGACGGCGTCTGCTTACGGCTTCGGGGCGATCCGCCCAGCTCAAGGCGAAGGAGCGAGGCTGGTGCTGCCGCGCTGTACCACAGAGGCGATGGCGCTGCATTCGGTCGAGGTTTGACAGGCCGTATCGCACGACACCCACGCGAGGCTGCTACTCGACCGCCCCAGCTGGGATGTCTCAACCAGATCGAAGGTGCCGTCGAACATCACCCTGGTGCCGCAGTCGGCGAAAGCGCCTAGGTTGAACCCAGTCGAGAAAATCTGGCAGTTCACAAGAGAGAACCTGATCCCCAGCCGGGTGTTTGAGCCCTACACCGACATTCTCGATCACTGCTGTGCGACTTAGAGTGACCTGATCGACCAGCCCTGGACCGTCATGTCGATCAACTTGCGTTAGTGGGTTCACCGGTGATGCTTAGCGGGCCTCGGAATTAGCTATGGGCCGCTAGCCCGGAGGTGTTCAGGCTTGCCATGTCTGCCCGAGCGGCTCATCATCCCTGACCAGTACCAACATCCGCGCTGGCCAATATGCCGTCACTCCACTAATATTCGGGCTAGTCCAATCCATCGCGTCGGGTCACGACTGGTGCCAAACCATTGCTGAACTGGCAGTCGCAGCAGACCACCCGATTGACGTACGTGAGCGGCACTGCAAGAGCGGCTGATCGGAGGAGATATCTGGTCGGCCAGCAGCTTCTTCAGCTTTGTATTCTCGTCTTCGAGCCCCTTCAGGCGCTTGGCGTCGGACACGTCCACCCCGCCATACTTCGCCTTCCAGTTATACAGCGTCGCCTCGGAGACCCCCTGCTTGCGGGCCAAGTCGCCGGTCTTCGCCCCTGCCTCGTGCTCGCGAAGAACCGCGATGATCTGCTCTTCCATGAACCGCTTACGCTTCATCCGTCCGTTCCTTAACTTAAGGCTGGACTCTAACTCCCGGTGGAGGAAAAACTCAGGGGCAGGTCACCGGGAGCACGCTACGTTTGTTATCCCCCAGCAGTGATCCATCCAGCACCTATGACAAGAGCGACAATCGCAAGGACTAGGTAGACGCCCCATGTGATAGGGTGGCCGGCGGCTGAGAGCCAGCCGGCCATGGTTACCAACTTTCCCGGGATCGACATCAACGGAGTGCCCGTGGCCTTAGAAGCCTCATTATACTTGTCACGGTATGCTCTCTCGGCCGCTAAATAGTAAGCATCTAGCATAAAGAAAAGAGCGAGGGGAACCAAAGCTAAATATGCTAACCCGATTGGGCCATCCTTTACACCGAACCCTACTACTGCAGTTGCGACAGTTATAGCCCACCCTTTTGTCGAAGATGAGTTGCCTGCTAAGCGGGAGATAATTGCTTGATAATAATCAAGCAGCTTCCCATTTTGGTTAGAAGATGTTCCAGTCGACATTTTGTGGCCTTGTGTAATTAAGATCGCAAGCGGGTTACTATCGAAAGAAACTTCTGCTCCATTTGGCAAGGAGGACTTATGTTCCAGGAGTGCTACTGCTATCCTTTTGCTGGTATGGACAATAAGCGTCGAAAAAGACTTGGGTATGCGAGATCTGTCTTGAGTTCTTTCGGAAATTGCGTATCACGTTGAAAAATCATAAGTGCCGCTGCTCCTGTGGACGCGACTGGCAGCGCAATCGCACTTGGATGCATGTCTCGAAACATCGCGAACTCGTCTTCAACGCCTTCCATTCCGCCAATGAACACGCCGGCATAGAACTTTTCACTCGCCAGCATTTCACGCCGCATGTGCTCAAGGCTAGCCGCACGATCGCTCCTCACGGTGCGAGTTTTTATTACCGTCTCGAATGCCGCATTGTCCTTCGGCATTTTCCCGCGAAAGTAGTTCGATTGAAAGAGGCGAACGCGGTCAGCCCCAACCACGCCCATTCCCTCCGCGATAACGCGCACTAGCGGGGTGATTGCCGGGTGGCCACCCCACACAAGTTGTGTATGAGGTAGGGCGACCGTTACCAGAGCACGAACCGCGTCGCGGATCGCTACACGATCGGCCGTCATGTGGTATCTTGGATCGCGCTGCGGGTCGGGCACGCTCGCCGACAGGAAGATCGCGCGCATCATAAACCCTTAAGCCGATTTGCGACGTTTGTGATTCGCACTGCCTTGACCGGCAAGAAACCGTCAAGCCAATCTAGGAAGTCACCCCAGATAGGCCTCAGTCCACGATGATCGTAGATCAGAAAGACCTCTGAGGTGGGGGTTTTTCCGGTGAAGCGGCGGCTCGCTTGATGGTAAAGCTGCGCATCAAGCACGCCGACGGCCGGGATAGCCGCGATGCTCTGGCCGGATGGTAGTGCAGCGGACACATAACGGTCAGGCTGTACCACAGCCGCTATGTTGATCGACGCGGCTGCGTCGCAGAACTCTCTGACCAAGTTATCGTGACGCGCCGCGAGCGAACGCGCCCGCAGTTGCTCTACAGCACTGGCGATTGCCTTCAACATGTCGTCCGTCAAGCCAAGATTGCTATTGCCTCGGAGATCTGAATCCTGGAGGTAGATGCGCTCACAAAGATCCGTGTAGGGGCTAGGTTGGTGTTTGGGCCAAATCACTTGGACGATCCCGATGGTCATGGCCTCAGCTTGAGCGAGCTCCTCTTTTGTCCAGCGGCTTTCTACGAAACCAGGTGTGTCCAGCAACACCATGACGTCACTATCCGCTAGACGGTGCCAGAGCACCTCCTGGAAAGCATCGCCCTTTGGCACTGAATGGGTGTCTAGAAAAACATCATACCCACGGGAATCAAGTTCGTGCCGTAGCTGGAGCGCCTCATGGGATGAGTCGGTGCGCCGATAACTGAGAAAAAGTCGCCGGGTCTGGCGCAGTAGACCGAGATTTTCCAAAACGAGGTTGGCAACCACATCTAATTGCGGGTCATTCGGCGAGAGTTCGACGCCATTAATGCCGTGCAACTCCGGCGGCACGGCCGCATTGAACGTCAACGAGTCCGGGACGACCGGAATGATCACTGATGCTGTCCCTCGTAGGGATTGCACAGCGTTCAAGTCCTTGGCCGTAGCAGGAGCCCCGCCAAAGTAAACTGCAACCAAGGGTGTTTTAGCGTCTCGCCCTAGCGTCGATGCCGCGTCGAGAAAGCCGACGGCCTGCAGCAAAGTCTCGCTCAACTCGCGCAAGCGCTTGCGCAGGCGCCGCTTGAGGGTGGGGCCATGCTCGACCGCTCGCGGGCCGATGGTCGAAACGTTGTACTTGATTGCCCTGGAGGCTCTGCTCATCGCGAAGTATATCCTTCCGCTGGAAATTCGGCCGGATTACGAATGCTTCTACAACTCAAGACCCAATGCCCTTGCCTTTGTTCAAGTACATGCCTTACTCTAAATGAACATCAGATTGGTGGGTAGGAGACCTGTCGAGCTAAGGCAAAATCCACCTGCGGGGCATCAAGGATGCCAGCGCGTGGTTTTGCCAATCCCAAAGACCATCATTATCCAATAATAACAGTCTCTCTAGTATTTGGAAGCTCGCCAACGAAAACACCAACATCGCGAAACCGGGTCGTTCCCGGCTCGGCAGGGTCCAAGAGTAAACCCGGTGCGCCGAAGTTAAAGAATATGTCCTTAGCGACGAGCACGACACAGCTGCCGGCCGTACCAAATGGATGCTGTGGAAAGAAAAAGCCGCACAACGTCTCAACGTATTCACCACAGCCCGTAAACCCAGCGCGAGACAGCGTTTCGCGGACAGCGTCTCCCAAGTCCTGTGGCAATGGGCCTCTGACCGTTTTCCTCAACCAATCTTGGACGAACGTCCGTGCCGCTCCGCCAAGTGGACCGAAGGCCACGCTGGCCATATTGTGGAGACGGAGAGTAGCAGAGAGCAGTTCGCCTGTCTGCCGTTCTCCCGTGCTGGACCAAGGGACTATCGGAGGGAGCAAGCCCGGCCTTGGCCGCCAGCCGCCCGCATTGCTAGAAGCGCGCGGTGCGCTCGAATAAATGAATGAAAAATCGCCCTTTTTCTCACAGACCTGCATAAAATACTCCGGCGGATCCGGCGCAGCATCGTGCGGGTCAACAGATGGCGCCGAGGTGATCGCCCCGACCATAGCGTAGAAACGGTCATCGGAAACTTCAGCGGTTCTATCTACGATAGCATTCATTACCTGGTAAGCGGATCGCCCCGCATAATCAGCCATGATCCAGTCATTCATCAGTGTTTCAAGCGAGTCTAGGCGAGGGTGTTGCTTACGGAATTCGTAGGCGTCGAACCGTTTTTCCTTGCGGTACTTCGATAGCGCTTGGCCGACAGCATTGAATAGCTTAGTTCCGCTGACGGGGTCACCCGTTTCGCCCTCAGCGACGAAGTGGATGATCCTGCTATTAACTATCTCTTGGTAAGTCCATGCCCTGCTGACCCAGTCGTCCTCTTCGAGTAGCCGAAGTTCTTTAGGGCCCACGACTTTCCCTAGCCGCACCTTGTCTAGAAGGCCGGAAGCGGAGGGTGACAGGACGGCAACGACCCCACTCGCAGCGGCGTAAATGCCGCCCATACTCCGCAAACACAGGCTGCGGGCCGGTTCTTGGCTCGGCACGCACGCGACGTCCAGCCAGATGGCAAGAGGCGGAGTAAGCCGCAGTGCGGAGATCACAGCCTTGAGTGCGGGCCGAGCCCGAGAAGTCATTTTCCGCTCCGGGTCGAACGGGTTCATTTCCCTCTCGCTTCCCCAGGAAAACGAGATACAGATGTACTCTGGTGCTTGAGCAGGGGATGGCACCGCCCCATACTCCATGGCGTGCCATCGCTGACCAGCTACGTCAATCGATGGAACTTCGGGCGCCACTGTGTCGCTTGCAGGGACAAGCAAACGGAAGACACTCTCTGCGGAACCGCTGCTCTGGGAAGCTTCCATCATATGCCATTCCTCCTTGCCCGACTTTAGGGTAAGTTCGGGAGCGATGACGTTGAGGTGTGCTGAGAACGAGAGTTCTACTAGAATACTAAAAAAATCCAGACCTGGATCAAAGGATACTACTTGTTCTTTTATGGCTCATCTACACTATTCCGTGTATCTTGGCAGTATAGCCGACTTCCTCGCAGTAACTTTGGAAGCCTGAAGGTCTTACCTGAGATGCTCGTGCGCTTCTTTTGGTATGTGGGCCTCTCCGTCGTAGTCCCTTTTTGAAGATCTTTAGATTCGTTATTGATAGAATACCAGCGAGTAGCATCAATCGAAGCTTAAAAAGGTACACCCTTGAACCTCGACGCATACGGTGCGAGGGCATCTAAACTAGAGAACAATCTATATGAAGCCGGCGATGCAAACCAAATACCTGAAACACCACGCTTTCCGCACAGATCACCAACTAGTGTAACTAAAGGAGTTTCAAAAGCAAAAGACATGAACTTGGCATTCTTATGGGCAGGGTTTAAGGGAAAGTTGCAGGCAATATGCAATAACCTTAATCTCCTCACCGGAAGTGCACTTTCGGCACTTTCTATCAATTCTACGAACGCAGCCCTTTTAGCCTTCAGACTATTAAGAGAAGCGTCGATAATACGAAAGGCTCTCTCCGCTTTCTGTGCTTGCAGCTCGTAGCCCTCGATATTATCAAGCCCACAATACTGATAACCCTCTTCGTGCTGATGTCTATAAGGTTTGAAGTGTCTTCCCAGGTTGAACGACAAGTCCTTTCGACAACGATCGCAGTATGCTGTAGGTCTTATGCGATTTAAGTCAAATATAACATCTTTGCCACAGGCTTCACACTTAGTGACCCCAGCATTGAAGAACAGGAAACTTTTTTTGCATTGTTGGCATGTTATTTGTTGATCACTATCTGAACATGTCACTGCTATAGGTGAACTACAGGCATCATTGGGACACTTGAGCGGGACTTGCATAGCAAAGCCTCATTTACTACTATGCCTCTACGTAAGACATGAGAGAAGTGCGAAATGCCTCGGCATCTGCCTCTTTCATGCCTACAGCCGAGGCGATTTGGGACGCTGATGCAGACAGAAGTACTTCAAGATTGGCGAACCGCCTCAACATTTGCGCGACCTCGTCATCGCGGAGCCGATAGCGAATTTGTGCGAACAGGGTCCGAGTTAGCGCTCTCTTCCGCTTTCCTGCGAGTAATTTTTGAGTATCGAGATGGGAAGGAGAGCCATTTCGCTCGATTGAAGATCTTATACTGGCGACAATTTCATCGACGCTGTCATCAATCCGACCATAAGGGATATGCAGTTGCGCACGAAGATCTGCAGGTATTTCCGCTATCGCATCTAATTCACTACGTAGGAGGAAGATTGGACTTGCTCGTGCTATGAGTGCGGCCCCAACCTCCATCATAACACTAGGATTCGCGTCGCTAATCTCGGCAATGAAAGCGTCTGACTCAGAGATATGTGTCCTGACGCTCTCAATTATGCGTCCATCTCGCATGAAATCGCGAGCAAGTACTACGTCGAAATAGTAAGGTTTGTCTTCGAACACTCTTCTGACAGCCGCCTCGATATTTTGATAGCGGGACTGATAAGGCATGAATAGCATGAATTGAACCGGACGATCCAAGCTGCGGTGTTGGCCGATCCTCGACTCGGCATCTATACCTGTCGGCAACGAGCTCATGGAATGATCTGATGCGGTCTTTGTCTGTCGGAGCATATCCATCAATACCGAGCATATAGAACCGTACACTGTTTGAATTTCATTACGCCGTAGTTCCGGCACTGCAGACATGTACGACATGTTATAGAGCGCCAAACAGATGGCAACTTGTGCGTCGTAGGGTGCCTCCCTCAGGTCTCGGATTAGATTGTTGCCGACGTTCAAATAAAATGCCACTCCTCGGTTCGCTGCTCTATCTCGGTTGAACAGTTTTTCGAGGTCTTCAATAAACTGTCGTTGCCGCTCGCCTGTTGCCTCACGCAGTCCAGTAAGCAACTCCTGTCGGCGCTCCAGCATCGTTTTGTCCTCGATAAGTATAGCTGGGACGTGAGTCGGCTCATATCGCCGTAAATCCGCCGCGATGTTACTTTCAGCACAGGCAGACAGTAATGTGCGATAGTGGCTCGCTTCATCGGGCTCAAGCAGCGTGAAATGCTTGTCTGCGAGTGAACGGAAATTAACCTTTTCAATATTGTTAGCGGCACATGCGGCCTCCGCGAATAGATTGTCAGCGCGACCGCTGAGCTCAAAAATCGGGATACGAGTTGAATCGGAAACAAGGTTTGCTGCGAATTCCTGCGTAGGGTCTTCGAAGAAGTATATACGCCGCTCAGTTCCACCGAGTTTGTGAAGCTCATCTAGGTATGCGGGAATCGTCAGAGCGCGATTTCGCACCCTGAGGCGCAACTTATCCCAGACAAGTTTGAGTAAATCTGGGTTATCCACTGCGCATTCCTTTATTACGTCGTCGTGCTGGCCGACAATCTTCCAGTACTCGTCATCAGCCAAGGCGCGAAGATCTATAAAAGCATCGTGGATTCTTTGCGTCAGAAAATTCGTGACGAGAGCAGCATAGTTATCCCGCTTGACGGTGTTGCCGGAAACGATTCGACGGAGTTGGTTCGAGTTGAGAATGCCGCGGATGAAACGAGCCCACTGGGGAAGAACAATGCCATCATCTGAGATCACAAACATTCTTTTGATGAATATATCGAGCTTACCTTCATCTTGTATCCGGAGTCTCTTTGGGAACCAGAGAACACCTTGTAGATCGAGTTCGGTTCGCGGACTGTATAACGGAATCGTATAGAGAGCTTCCTCACCGGTCATTTCAACGATAGAATCTTGCCAATCACGGACGGATGCGTGCGCGGGGTACTGCCAGGCCTTAGGTAAGGGGTTGATAAGGCGGCCATTGAAATGGATGGGGACAGGCAAGATTCTGGTATATTGTGTTAGACTCCCAGATATATTTAATGTATCCACGCAATATTCATCAATGATGCGTTCGGAGAGGCAACAAACGATTAGGGTTCCTGTCTGAGATGACGGAATGCGGAACTTCTCGTGAACATGAGCAAAACTATCGTCTTGCACCTCTCGGACACGAGCGTGTTTACTGCCGGCGTTCAATTCCCAAGAAGCTGTCTGTTGACCCTCGCGTTTGCTCCAAACCTCCACCTTACTGCTGACAGCCATTGCGGCGAGAAAGCCGACACCATACTCGCCAATTAGCTCGGTAAGGACTTCGCTCGCCTCCTTATGCAACGCTTTCTGCAGAGCTCGTTTTTGCGAGTTGCCAAAGTTGTTCAGGTTAGACGCGAGATCATGTGCTGACATACCTATGCCATTGTCGGCTACAGCGAGTATGCGCTCTGACTCGATGAATATAACGTCGATACGGCCTTGAGAGGGGGGTGAGGAAGGCGACCTTCCAACTCCACCGTGGCTGGAACCTACGACAATACTGTCGTGCGCATTTTGCACCAGCTCTCTAACGACAGACCCAAATTCAGTATATAGGGCGTCACCGAATATTTGGACAAGACCCGTCAGATCAACATTGAGTTCTATCTCGCTCTCGCTCATGAGTGTCCCCTTAATGAGCATCTCGGCATCGTGTAGTCTCGTGATTGCATCCATACACTCCATTTAGAGCGGGGCGCGGGCGAGTCGCTGTACGATAGCTTGGCTGCGGTTCAACTGCTTCAACAATATGGAGCTGACGTTGTAGGACATGAGCAATCCTACCATTTGACTCCGACCATGATGCCAATTTGTGGAGCAGTTTTCAATTCAACATCAAAGCTTAAGCTCAGCTTTTTTCTAGGGCTGAGGCGAAGCGGCATCGAATTTGTTTGTTACGCAAGAGACCGTTGATCAATTTTGCTACGTTACCTACGAGCCGTTCAGTGGCTGGTCGGCTGAAGACCTATATGGGCTGCCTCATCTTGGAGAGGCTTCTAGTGAATGTTCAAGTAGGCAGACCACTCCCCGGACCATACGTACGATACCTAGTGCAAGCGCCTAGACATTATCATACTTCGCTGATCAGATTACCAGCAGACTGTGCAGCAATGTCTTCTCCCTAGACTCAGCCGAAGTTATCTTTGAATCCCTTTCTGCAATTGCTATGCTTCCCTTCGCTGGCGAGCCGTGCGACCCGCACTCCGCAGCATCGTTTAGCTTGCATTCAGTTACGGCTTGTTATCGCTTGGTTCAGTCAAGAGTGGCGGCGAGGCAGAGCACGCCCATGAAGGATGAGGCGGTCTTCTCGTAGCGCGTTGCAACCGCTCGCCACTCTTTGAGCCTGGCCCAGAGCCGCTCGACGACATTGCGGCTGGTGTAGATCCAGTCTGGACAGGCGACCGGCGCCTCATTGGACTTCGACGGGATCGCTGGCCTCGCACCGATGCTCCAGATGTGCTCGCGGAAGCTGTGACTGGAATATCCGCGATCAGCCACTACCCAGCTGGGCACACCCGGCAGAGTATTGAGCGGCGGAATGGCGTCAGGCAGCTCGTGCGCCTGGCCGGGCGCAATCCGAAACGCGATGGCGCGTCCGAGATCGTCGGCGATCACGCAAGCCTTGGTGCCATAGCCGCCACGAGAGCGACCAAGTGCTTCGCGATCATCTCGTTGAGCTTGAAAGCCCCCCTTCGACGCGCTCCGGCAGCCTTCTGATGCGCGCGCACGCTGGTGCCGTCCAGAAAGGTCCTGCCGAGCTGGATCCCGCGCTCCTGCACCAGGTTGAGCAGGCGCTCCCAGACACCCAGACGCGCCCAGCGGATGAAAGTCTGAGCGGCTCGCCACCACGGGCCCAGCTCAGCGGGCACAGAGCGCCACTTGGCCCCGTTCTGATGCCGCCAGGGGATCGCGTCGAATGTCCGGCGGAGTTCCTGGAGCGGTGTCTTGCCCTTCGGACGGCACTGCTCCACCAGCGGCTCCAGCATCGCCCATTGTGCATCCGTCAGCATGGCTCCTCCTCAGACAGGACGAGCAAAACGCTTCGAGACACAAGGAGTTCAAGTCATAACAGGCCGTAGCATCGGAGCAACACTGCAGGTTCCGAATAGTTGTTAGCACGGCATCAATCGCAAGCTTTCGATATCTTTGATATATTCAGAACCACAACATGAAGAACGATACCTTTTCCACAATTGTTGTCATCAGACGATAGGATACGCAACTCTTCAATTATACGCCCAATAGATCTAAGCTGGCTTGTGAACTCATGAGCCCCAGCGTATGTAAACCTGCACTGGTTCGAGGCAATTCTGAAAATTTCGTTTTTTATTTGCCCGGTAATCGGGGCATTTCTCATGCAAATGTCGCTTGCTACGTTTGCGTTCAGAGACGCTGTGAAAGGGCGGCCTAGTGGGCCAAGGTAAAGATCAGAGTCATGGCGTACGAGGTAATCTTCAAAGCCGACTGCTTCGCCTTCCCCACCTATGTTTATCATCCTTCCCCAACCCTGCGGGTTTATCGGAGTTCCTAAGTGTTGGGCTCTTCCATCAGAGCCCGGTGTGGTTACATACGGCGACGTTCTGCAGAGGCAGTGGTCATGATGACTACCTGTTGGAGTCAATGATATCAAGGAGCTACCCGCATAGGACTCCCTTAGGTCAGAATTCATGCTATCAATTTCGCCGCCTTCAAACAAGATTTTTGTCGCGCTCACGAAGTGATTTTGAGAACACCTATAGGCGCTAGCTCTGGTGTGTCTCAATTGCGAGTATTGGAGGCTTCTCAGACGTTTCGCCTGGGTCGACTGCATAGCATCAACCATCGCTGTGTCGACTATTCGTTCACCTGGAGACTACATTTTGTCAAGGAAAGATAGCTAGCCATTGCATCGCAGCACCATCTTGAATCGTATGGGTCGCTTTTTACTAAAAGTTAAGTCTCCCTCGCGACACAGTCTAGCTTGCTTAGTCAGATCACGTGTTGACGGGATCGGCGGGTGTGAATGCGACGCGCGCCGCTTCCACCGCCTCCTGCCCGGCCCGGATGTCCTCCAGCAGCACGTGGGCATAGCGGGTCGTCGTCTCGATCCGCGCATGGCCCAGCAGCCGTTGCGCTCCCTTGAGGTTTCCAGTCGCCCGCACGTACCGGGTGCCAGCCGTGTGGCGGGTGTCGTGCCGGCGGAAGCCCTCGGCGATGCCAGCATTTCGAACATACCGGCGCCAGTGCGTCTTGAAGCCCTCGTCCGTGATCGGCCGCCGCTCTCCCCTGACGCGCCCTCCCCTGCTGCGCTCGACCGTATAGGTGAACACGCAAGTCGGGTGATGGCCCACGCACTCGTCGAGGATGGCGAGCTGGGCGGCTGTGAGCGGGATCGTGTACCAGTGCGGCTGCCCGTTGCGGGACTTGTTGCGGATGCGGGCGACGCGGTTCGGGCGATCGACCTGTGACCAGGTCAGCAGCGCCCCGCTCGCCCGGACGCCGGTGGCGATCATGAACCGGAACAGGCGGCCGTAGTCCAGCCCGAGCGCCTCCACGATCCTGGCCTCCTCGTCCCTGGCCGCCTCCCGCACCCGCTCCTGCGGCTCGGAGAGCAGCAGGTCGCCCCACCTGGGATACACGACGGGGTAAAGCCAGACGTCACGGGCACGGCGGAAGAGCTTGCGCAGCGGCTCGATGGCATACCGGTTGACGGTGGCGTTCTGGACACCATCGGAAGGGATCTCGACCAGCGCCTTCGTCTTCAGGTCGCGCCGCACCCGGATGGTGCGCCGGTAGGCCACCATCGCGGCAATGCGCTCGGAAGTGATGTCTGTGAGCAGCGTCGCCTCCCCGAAATGGTCGACGAGCCACTCCAGCACCCACCAGGTCGTCTTCGGCGTACCGTGGAACTGGCCGACCTCGGTCCAGTAGCGGGACACGACATAGCCCATGGTTGGCGGCTCCTTGCCGCCCCAGGCAGCCCGACGCTCGCTCTCGACGATCAGCTTGGCCCGTAACTCCTCTTTCAGCCGCCTCTCGACCCCTTGGGCGGCGCGCCGTTCAGTCTCGCCCGTAGAGCGGCGAACTCGCTGACCTTTGACCCGGATATCGATCCAGTAGAACGGGGAACCGTGGGGTTTGTAGAGGGACATTCTTGGCGACGCTCCGTGTTGAGGAACTCAAGAAGGTCGATGAGGAGGAACCGCCGCTGCACGCGGGATTGCCCCTGGCCGAGCCGGATGTGCTTGACCCTGCCCGCCTTGGCGGCAGCCCGCAGGAGCTTCTCGTCCATCTCCAGTGCCGCGGCCGCCTCGCTCAATGTGAGGCTGGTACGACACTGGAACGCTCGGGCGAGACGATCGGGGACCGGCGGATCGCTCGAGCGAGGTTCAGCCACGGCGAGCCTTCCGGCGGCGGAAGCGCATGACTGATGAGGTTAGCTCGGCTCTCCGTCTGATCCCGGCACTCGTTGCAGCAGGCATCCGACCCTCGACAACCGTGTCAGTCGTCAAAGGAGGGACCCAGAATCGAGCCGCGATTGATGATCCCGTCATTATAGCGTGTGGGTTTAACCCCAGGAGCCCGTCATTCGTTGGGCTCGACGGGTCGCAGTGGAGCAGAGATCGATTACACATCGGCTGCACTCCAGCCTCCAGAGTTGTCATGGCATCCATCATGGGATGCGACCTCTATGCGTGGACTGTCTCCTGCCAACCTGAACACTCGGCAGGAGGACAATCCGGGGATAACAGGATCGAGAAAGAAGAGACTGATCTCTAGAAGAATTCCCCCGTTGTCCTCCGACTGAAACACCCGGAAGATCACAGAGATCGAGAGGGGCTCGATCCCTGGACGACTGTCCCGGTCTCCCCCTACCCTCCCGACGACGGTGAGGGACAACGGGGAATAACAGGGTCGAGAGAGAAGAACTGATCTCTAGAGAAATCCCCCCGTTGTCCTTCAAGAGAGAGAGCAACAGGAAGATCACCGGACCGATGAGTGGATCAATCCGTGAATGAGAGCCCATGTGGCCCCTCCTTCCACGACGGCCGGAGACAACCGGGGGATAACAGGATCGGAGAGAGGATTGATCACTAGGAAAATCCCCTCGTTGTCTTTCGGACATACTCCTGGACCCTCTCGATGCTCAGCTCGACCTCGGACCAGTCATCCCCGTCCGATGGGTCCATGTGCGAGCCGTATCGGTCCACGAGGAACGCCCAAGCCTTCTTGCCCTCACGGGTTGCGACCAGCTGCTGCATGTCCTGCAGGGCACTTGGATCGAGCCGGTACCGGTAAACCTTCTGGCCCGAAACCCTGACGGTGCCAGCCCTGGCCAGCTTCAGCCCCAGCATCTTGAGCACGAGCCCAAGTTGCTGGGTCGGCTTCTTCCCGATGTCGGCGCGGACCTCGTGGCGAAGCAGGTTCTCGAGAGGCCCCTTGTTGCCGGTCATGAACCGGGCGAATGCCTGGAGGTCGCGGGCGTCGAATACCGCCTCGGCATCTAAAGACCCGGCCAAGCGCCCCTCCCGTGCAAGCGTCTCGGCTTCAGGAAACGGAACCCGACGGCCGTAGGCGATCTCGATCGAACCCGGACTCTTCCCGTCGTTGGGGTGCACTCGCCAGAGAGGAGTCAGACGCAGCAGCCGGACGAGAGTCGGGGCAAGGTCCAGGTGAGCCGTGCCGACGAAGCTCAAGTCCTGGTGCGGTGGCTCATTGGCGTCCGCCGGGACCTTCTCGGGCGGCGTGCGGGTCACTTCCTGGAACAGGCTTACCTCCTGGCGGAGGCCACCTCGCCTGTCGAGACGGATCAACTCCTCCGAGGCTTCGGCACGATAGAACAGCTCAAGGCGTGTCCTCTCATAGGACCACTTCTCGATGTCGCTGACAGTGCCACCGTTCTCAACCACTTTCCGGACCCGGTCGAAATCAGGACGGGGCAGCACCGAAGCTCCCATGATCCTGGCCACAAGCTCCGTGTCCGCCAGCTGCCCCCCGTGGATCAGGGCTCCCTTCCCACTCTCGCTCAGGCCGGGGTTCTTGTTCACCTGCACGATCGTGCAGCCCTGGGCCTGCTTGTAGCGGATGTAGTTCCCCCGCAGGTCGTTCTTGGAGGCGCGCTCCATGGACTTGACCCCGGCTGCCAGCTCGATCAGCGGATCGTCCTGGACGAAGCGCGGCTTGCCGTCGTCTCCCCAGCCGTCGAGCAGGTCTTTGAAGAGGCCGGCCCTGAGAATGTCATGGCGCACCACCTCGGGATGGGTCTCGAAGTTGAAGCGTCGGGGGCTGATCCAGATCTTGACGGCGCCGGGGTGCCGCACGCGGTGCAGCTGCTGGTCGAAGTCGAGATGCGTCGTGATGCCATGCTCGCAGAAGCCGTATACCACCTCGACGAGCTTCGCATTCTCGGGAAAGGTGATGTCGACCCCGGTCCCGAGCGAGGGCGAGCAGAGCATGACGTCGTAGGTGGCGGCTTGCTCTTTGGCGTTCGCCACGAAGTCCTGCACCTCGGCCTGCGAGCCCGTGTCGGCCGTGATCAGGATGATGCGGCGACTGTCGCCGAAGCGGCCCCGGATGAACGCCTCGAGTTTGACGAGCAGCTTCTTGCAGTTTGAGGCGACAAAGCACCGCTTGCCCTCGGCGATCCTGTCCAGGAGATCGCCGATCAGTTGGTTCTTCGCGTCGAAGGACACGATTGTCCTCGGCTCGCCCTGCCCCGTCTCGTTGATCCAGAGATGGACCGGCTTCTGCAGCTGCCAATTGCCCTCCCGATCCTTGTGGCTGATCATGCGCACAAGGGTGTTGTAGCTGACCAAGCCGAGGTCGGCGTCGAGCACAACGACGTACGTCGCGCGCCGGACCAGCTCCTGGAGGCTCCTGAAGATGCGGCCCTGGCTGCCACGGGACGTGATCGTGTCCGAGAGGAGGTGGGCAAGCACCTGTTCGGACTCATCGATGATGAGGAGCTTATAGCCTTGATCCGGCTGGACCTGCCCGAGGCTGTCGAGGCAGATCCCGTAAAGGTCGCGATTGCGGTCACGCTTGCGGTCACGCCTGGGGGGCACCCGGACGGTCTTCGGACGATGCTTGTCCGCCGTTGAAGCGGTCATCTTGATTAACCGCAAACGCCGGCAATGGCTGGCCCGCAGGATCTCCATCTCCTTCCGACCGGGGACCGGGCCATTCTCGTTCCGGTCCAGGTAACAGAGAAGCCCGAGCCGCTTGCAGCTGCCCCGGATGAGCGTGCGCCGGTGCCCGATGAGCAGCGTTCTATCGACCATGGCAGCGAGCCTTCTCATGCCCTCGGTCTTGCCGCTACCCTTGTCGCTCTTCACGAAGGTGATCCCTCGCAGCAACTTGGACGGAGTCGCCTGCCCCGAGACGATTTGAACCGTGGACCCAGTGATATGCTCCCGGCTGAGCGGGCTCCAGCTCAGGGTATTCTCAAGCTCCCGAGGGAGCGGCTTGGCCGATGCGGCAATTGATTTCGCCGTGTTGACGAAGTCGTCAGGATCGAGGGTGTCCGGCGAGGCTCGTGAAGGCCAGTAGCTCTTCGAGCAGGTTGAGCAGTAGAGGCCGTGCTCGCCATGGCGGTTCTCGATCACGAAGGCGCTCGCATGCTCGTCCAAATGGATGGGGCAGTGCACGGCCGTCTTGGGAGGAATGGAGTCAAGCGTCATCCGACGTCCATCCGCGAGCAGCAGATCCTGTTCGGGCGCAAGCGCGATAACGGAACGCCGGCTGACGATCTCACGGGACGGCAGGTCCGTGTCCTCCGGGAGGCGCGCATCAAGGATCAGCTCCCGCAGGAGTTCGTCAGTGATCTCACGGCCGATGCGGTAGATCTGCGCGCCGCGGTTTCCGAACGAGATGCGGGTCGCATCCACCGCGGCACGGTCACCCCCCAGCTTGCGCGTGAGCGCCCGGGTGATCGTGACCATCCGTCCGGGCTCGGTGATCGTGCGCGGAAGGGCGAAGACCACGCGGAACCGGTGAGCCTCGCGGGTATGCCGGTGCGTCGTGTAGACGAACAGCGCATATTCCTTGATCAGAGGGTGGGCGAGTGCTTCCTCGAGCGTCATGCCATCATCGACGTCGACCGAGGCGATGTCGCAGGCCAGGAAGTTCTCGGCTTTGCGCGACCCCGTGAGCTGCGCGCAGAAGGCTATTCCGAATTGACTGGTAGTCTCGAGATCATCCACGGTGAACTCGACGTTCATCCAGCCCGAGGCGAACAGGGACCTGTTGGCGGCCTCGTTCTTGTCGATGAGGTCCGGGTTGATCGCCAGCTTCAATTTCTTTTCGAGGATACTCATGCGTTTCCCTTGCCGGAGGACAGCGGCCTCCGGGCGATTTCGTTGCTAGGTTGATCAGCGCTCCTCAGGCATGGACAAGCTGGCGCGAGCAGCTACTGCCCGGCGCTGGAGATCCAGGCGCAAGTTGCGGGATCGATGCACTTGAAAGTCCCTGGTGTTCGTCGGCTCAGCCGTGTGAGATTCCAGGGGTACGCCTCCCGGTCTGCATTTGAGCCGATCCCGGGTGACGGCGAGGATCTGATTGCACGGCCCCGCACGTGAGTCAAGATGAAATAGGCCACTGTGGAGTATTCCTACGACGCGGAAGCCTCACTTACCAGCAATCAATCAATCGAATACTCAATTCGAAATCAATTGTGACAATCATTTCATGATCATTTTGAATATCAGTTGTGACAATCATTTTATGATAATTTTGCACCTCGAAATTTATCAAATATGAAATCGAAGTAGCTGATGTGATTGAAGATGGCGAAAATGAGAACTGTTCATTGGTGGAGCAGGCCGTAGCGGACGATACCGGCGCAGGAGCCACTTCTAAGGATTCTCGAATCGGGCGCTGAACTGCACCTTTGCGCGCAAAGGAGGATCATGACTGGTGCAAGCGAAAAGGTGCAGCGGTTACTTCGTGACTGATTGATTGCCGCATATCTGACGCTGCTTAGACAAGCTCTGAAGCTCACTGAACCTGAACCAAGTTCGACGCTCCCGGGTGAATCCCTTGTCGGCGAAACCCTTCGGCATTTTCCCTTCAGCTACTCATAAACAATGGCTCTGCCATCTTTGGACCGGTGCGGCGAGTGTAGCAATGGTCGGCCACGAATTGAGACTTGGCTGTAAGATCCAGGCCTGGATCAATTGCCTAGTGCGAGTGAAGAAAGCCGTTTTGCTAAATACAACAGGGACCAGTCGGTCCGTTTCGCCATGAACATAGAAACCGGGTCCGATCCCCGGGGCTTGTGGCGGCTCTGATCAGTCCACCGTCTCGTCGGCCTGCACAGAGAGGCCGGGGTGTCTGGCATCGTCACAAGAAGAAGGTCCCCTGTGGGACCAAGACGCTGGCAGAGATGACCAGCACGCCGCCCCCGAGTTACCGGATCAGCCGGGGGCGGCCGCCGCCGTTTCGGCCTAGGGCCTGTTAGATCTTGAGCCAGTCGAGAGTAGCGGCGAGGCAAAGTATGCCCATGAAGGATGAGGCGGTCTTCTCATAGCGGGTCGCAACAGCACGCCACTCCTTCAGCCTGGCCCAGA
>JAESGY010000031.1_pt1 | contig 150061 bp, 130 predicted proteins | sample 9269841 | NCBI WGS metagenome assembly JAESGY01 (sample SAMN17022865, study PRJNA683097) | algae metagenome | isolation source: Spirirestis rafaelensis WJT71-NPBG6 and co-occurring heterotrophs from... | place: USA: Pinto Wells, Joshua Tree National Park, Colorado Desert, CA | collected...
CTGCTCGCACCAAGGAGGCACTCTGGAGCACCATCGGAGAGCTGCTCGATTGCTTCCCAGCCGGGGAGTGCCAGAACTATCTCAGCAACTGCGGATACGAGTTCACCTAACTCGAATCCGCTCTAGCTTTTCGGAGTTACGCCTCTGCATAGTCGGCCCTGAACTACTCACAAGTCATTGGTGGAGCGGATTTGGTGGTCTTCGTAAAGCATCGTAAAGTCTCCCCGTTGTCCGAGTGAAAAAAAGGATAAGGCGCTGTACAGCTCGCCCAAGATCGTTACAGTCCTGTATGTCAAGCTCAAAGACCGAAACGTATTAGAGTGGCTCACAATGTGCGGTATCGCCGGAATGGCTTTGTCGACCCGATCTGGTCGTCGAGTTGATGAACATGTCCTTGCTCAGATGGGTCATGCCGTCGCTCACCGTGGGCCAGATGGAAGCGGAATGTTTGTTCGGGATCGGGTCGGTCTCGTCCATAGACGCCTGAGTATCGTCGACGTAGTGGGCGGCCACCAGCCGATGAGCAACGAGGATGGGAATATCCAGGTTGTTTTCAACGGCGAAATCTATAATCACAGGGACTTCAGTGCAGAGTTACAAAGCCGCGGCCATATCTACCAAACAGTCTGTGACACCGAGGCAATTATACATCTCTACGAAGAGGATGGCAGCAAATGTGTACGCCGGTTACGAGGAATGTTTGCATTCGCGATTTGGAACGAAACAACTAAGGAACTCTTCTTAGCCCGAGACAGACTAGGCGTAAAGCCTCTTTATTACGCCCAGACCCAGGACGGGTCTCTCTATTTCGCATCCGAGATCAAATCACTTCTTCAAGTGCCAGATCTTAGGCCCGCGTTGAACCTTTCTTCTCTCCCCGATTACCTAGCAAACCACGCTCCGTCAGGGGAGGATACACTCTTTGTTGGCATAAAAAGGCTATCTGCAGGGCACACTTTATCTTGGCGCGACGGAAGAATTGATATTGAGCAGTACTGGAACATAGATGGTTTGAACTCGCCTGATCCTGCAATTGCGGGGCACTCTGAGCAAGACCTTATAAGACAATGGTCCAATCTATTTGAGCAATCTGTTGAACTCCGCTTGATGGCCGATGTACCACTTGGAGCGTTTTTGTCCGGAGGAATAGACTCGTCGGCAATCGTAGCCGTAATGAGTAAGTTAGTTAAAAGTCCGGTTAAGACGTTCTCTGTCGCTTTCAAAGAGCGTGAGGCCAACGAGCTTAACTTCGCTAGACTGGTGGCACGTAAATTCAAAACGGATCACCACGAGGTGCTCGTCGAGCCAGAGGAATTTTTCTCAATCTTACCTCTGCTAACATGGCACGAGGACGAACCAATCGCTCATCCCAGCAGCGTTGCTTTGTACTTTGTATCAAGGCTTGCAAGCGAACACGTGAAAGTCGTACTCACAGGTGAAGGTAGCGATGAGCTGCTTGCTGGCTACGAGCGATACAGGAAAGCTTTGCTGCTGCTCTCCCTCGGCTCTGCATACGCCCAGTATACACCGAAACTTGTGCGTCAAGCCGCGCACACAGCCATTGGAGCGCTTCCATCCTCATCAGCGTTCGCTGCCAAACTCAAGCGGACATTCCTTTGGCTCGATCCCAGCCTTCGGGCTCTATACCTCAACAACTTCGCTGTTTTTTCAAGCCAGATGCAAGAGGAACTACTCTCTGACGAAATTCGTAGATCAACGGATGGAATAGATCCATTCATTGAGTTCCAAAAGCACTACGAGGATGCAAAATCACCAAGCCTACTCAATAGGCTTTTATATGTGGACGCCAAGATATATCTTCACGAGCTTTTGATGAAGCAGGATCAAATGAGTATGGCCGCTTCGATCGAGAGTAGAGTTCCCTTCTTAGACCACAAGCTGGTCGAATTTAGTTATCGTCTTCCGGAGAACATGAAGCTAAGGAATGGTTGGACTACAAAGTATGTTTTACGGCAGGCGATGTCAGGCATCCTTCCCTCCGACATACTACACCGCAGCAAAATGGGATTTCCGGTTCCCTTGGGCAGATGGTTCCGAGGCGGCTACCGCCACATTGTGAACGAGTACTTGCTTTCACAGAGGACAATCGGTCGCGGTATTTTCAATCCAGATGCTGTACGATCCCTAGTTGCGCGACATCAGCAGGGTGAAAATCACAGCCAACGTATATGGTCACTTATGAGTCTGGAGATTTGGATGCGGTGTTTCCTCGATGGCGAGCGACCCCTGTCATCGACACAACTCAACAATGTTTATACTTATTCAACCGCAGGCTAAAAAATGAGAATCCTATGGTTGAAAACTGAACTTCTGCATCCGGTGGATAAAGGCGGCCGCATAAGAACTTATAACATGTTGAGAGAACTTAAGCAGAAGCATCACATTACCTACTGCGCTCTGCACGAGGCCTCTGTAACTGATGAACAGATAAAACAAGCTTATGAGTACTGCCACCATCTGGAATTGGTAAATCATAAACTGACGCCTAAGTACTCCAAACTTTTTTATCTCGAGTTAGTAGCTAACAGTTTATCTCATCTTCCATACTATATCCAAAAGTACGACAGCAAACCGATGAGAGATAGGGTGCAGTCTTTAATCAAGAATGGTAGCTATGATATCTTGATATGCGATTTCCTGCAATCTAGCATCAATGTTCCCAGCTCAGCAGACATTCGAAAAATTTTGTTTCAGCATAATGTGGAGTCGCAGATTTGGGAAAGGCACTTCAAAGTACGCAAAGATGTATTTGGGAAAGCATATTTTTACTTGCAGTGGATCAAGTCGCGTCGATACGAAAGGATTGAATGCAAGAAATATGACAAAGTCATAGCGGTGTCCTCAAATGACGCAAATATTCTTAAACGTGATTACGGCGTGGCTTCCGTGTCATACGTTCCTACTGGCGTGGATACTGGCTACTTCCAACGTAGTACCGACTACAGCAGCAAAGAATTCGATATGATTTTCATGGGTTCTATGGATTGGCTTCCTAATATAGACGCAGTTACTTTTTTCATATCAGAGATTCTGCCTCAGGTACGTAAAGCGAAACCGGACGCTAAATTCGCTATCGTTGGGCGCAATCCGCCACCTGCAATCATCCGACTGACGCAGGACGACCCCAACATTGTGGTCACCGGCCGAGTGGCAGATGTACGGCCTTATCTAGAGGCTGCATCCGTCTTCGTCGTCCCATTGCGAATTGGAGGTGGCACTCGGCTGAAAATTTATGAAGCTATGGCGATGGAAATGCCGGTGATATCCACGACTGTGGGAGCTGAAGGCCTCCCTTTGCGGCCGGACCGCGAGATTGTAATAGCAGACGATCCAGCGTTATTCGCAGCATCGACCGTCAAGTTACTGATCGACAAAGAGTTAGCTGGGAATATTGCTTCCGTAGGCGCAGAGGCCGTGCGTCGTCATTTCAGTTGGCAGCGTGTAGCGACGGAATTTGCCACTCTCTGTACACAGTAAAGTATTTGGGCATCGGTAACTATTTAGTACGCAGAGCACCGACTGCAGAGTCGACGCTAAGCGCGTGAAGCGGCACATGATTTGGTGATGAAATGAGTTACAACGATTGGCTCAACGAGGATGGCACTGATGCCTACTCAGTCTCTGTCGTTATCCCTTGCTATAACGAAGAAAGGAATATTGGGAAGGCTTTAGACTGCCTCCTGCATCAATTTGATCCGAGACGATATGAAATAATTATTGTAGACGGAGACTCTGAAGATCGTACTCGAGAGGCAGTTGAGGCTATCATCAAGAAAAATCCTGACATCACCATCAGGCTGGTGCATATCAAGGAGAGAAACATCCCATATGCGTTAAACTGCGGCATAGAAAAAGCCACAGGATCAATCATAGTTCGAATGGACGCCCATTCTTTAGCTTCAACGGGCTATGTGCAGAGATGCGTTGAGACATTAACGACAACTGATGCCTCAGTGGTTGGAATGCCATGGCGTATACGTCCGGGTGCTGACAACTTAATCGCGGAAGTGATTGCGATGGCTGTATCAAATCCGTTCGGCATTGGAGATGCTAAGTATCGCAGGCCTCATAAAGTAAAAGGGCGGGTGTCCGTCGATACCGTTCCCTTCGGAGCTTTCCGGAAGGGGCTATGGCAAAGGCTTGGCGGTTATAACGAGAGACTGCTAACAAACGAGGACTACGATTTCAACTATCGAACACGTATTATAGGCGGCTCTATATTGCTTGATTCTACCGAGTACAGCGAATACATGGCACGATCGACTATTCCAGGCCTAGCAAAACAGTACTTTCGTTACGGATATTGGAAAGCTCAGATGATCTCACTTCATCCTAAATCAGTGAGGTGGCGGCATGCCGCCGCACCAGCGTTTCTTTTATCGATTATAGTCTTCACACTTGGGTCTCTAACGTCCCCTGTGATTTACAACTTACTAGCTGCGGAGCTCGGCGTATATTTTGCTGCCTCAGCAGTTGCATCTGCGACTTTGATCAAACAAAAGACCGCTCGTAGTAAAATGCTTATATTTTTATGTGCGCCGATTGTGTTCGCAACGCTACACTTTTCTTGGGCGACTGGCTTTCTCGTATCATGCGTCTCACAGCTGCAAAGGCATCGTCCTTCTCAGAACCAACTCCTGGAAATTCGTGAGTCTAACGGCAAGACAGAGGAGGAGGCGAAACCCTTCGATCAAGAGCGTGCTCAAAAAACCGACACTCCCTCACAAAGGCGAACCTCCCGGTCGTGCTCGCGTGGTGGATGATAGAAATGTCAGAGTGAGGTATGGTAAGACCTGCGGAGCTTGGCCGCTACGGAGGGCCTTGCCGGCACCTGAACCATTCCGCATCACAGTGCGCCCCCGCCGGCTTGGGCTATGGAGGGGTTGAGGCTGCCCTTGCATAGGCGAGGATATTCGGATGCCTAGCGAGGAATCGAGCAGACCGATATGAGCGCCGAGCCCTCTCGCGCCGGAGATCCGCAATTCGATTATTCAGCGAAGCTGTCCACGGGCCGAGATAATCCGTCTTGAAATTCCAGACGATGAGTTTGCATCCGGTCAGAACGGCCAGTGGGGATATCCCACACCTCGAACACGGGACAAGAGTGCCTCATCGCGGTACAATCTTGCCCGACAGTGTCCGTTTCCAGCGGCTCGCCTTGCCGAAGGGCAGCGGTCGCTTGGATGCCTCAGCGCTAATGTGCCGAATCTTCTGCCGTTTGGCCTGCGCAGCCCGGCGATGGTCCTCCCGGGTTTTAGCGAGTGCGCACGCTTCATGCGCCGGCGCCATGTTGAAGGACGCGTCCGCGCCGCCCAGTTCCAAGGCTCGGATATGCTCGACAATCCAGCGCTCGTGCACACCATTGATCTTGCGGTTGCATAAGACGCATACACCAGCCGCCCGCTCCCAGATCTTGAGCCGTCGGTTCGGTGTTAATTTCTGACGTGCGGTTGTGCGCACATCGGTGATCTCGACGAATGCCATGCGACCCTCACTCAGCAACCTTGTGAGCCAGCGGCCTCTCACCCGGTTGGTCAGGCTGAAAGTCAGGGCCGAGGAGGTCGATCGCTTGGTGGACCAGACGCTCCCATTCCCGACAAAGGAGGTCATACTCGGCGAGGAGACGGGCGAACTCGCACTCGCGCGCCAGATCAACCCGAACCAAGCGCGCCTGCACGCCAAGAGAGGCGACCATCGCTGGTGCGGTCTTCGAGTCAGGGTGGTGGACCTCGGGTATGGACCGGCGGCTTCGTGCCTGTGATGCTCTTGCCATGACGATCTCCTCAAACTCAGCTTATGAATGATATATTGTTCGTAGGCTGACGTCAAGGGTCCTGTCTCTGAAATGGCCCAAGTGCCTGCTGAGCGGCCCCACAGCGGCTCAGCACTCAGCCGATCCACCTCGAATTTGGCAGAACGAACCCAAAGAGGCTGGCGGCCTACAATCGTCCCGACGATTTGCGCACTCATCGCGCAGCTGGCTCCATTTCCATCAGCCTCGAGAGGACGGCTCTCCACAGCGGCCATTGCCCCGGGGACGGCTCCTTCGGCGGCAGCCGTGCAGTGCCCTCACCGTTAAGGCCACGCTTCAATCCCGTTGACCTAAAAAGCTCCCCAAGTTGACAAAGCCTGGAACTGCATTCTCGAACGAGCTTGCTAGGCTTGATGGCCGTTCTAGGATGACGGAACTCAGTCTCGAAACAGCGGCAGGGAGCGCAGGCGTGGCTCATTATCTCGGGATCGATGTCGGAACCTCGGCGGTCAAGGCCCTCATCGTGGACGAGCGCCAGAGCACCCTCGCGGAGGCGGATGTCCCCCTGCAGGTCTCCCGCCCGCACAATCTCTGGTCCGAGCAGGATCCCGAATCCTGGTGGCAGGCGGTTCAATCCGCCGTCGAGGGGCTGCGCGCCAGGGCTCCGGCGGCCTTTGCGGATGTGCGCGGGATCGGCCTGTCGGGGCAGATGCACGGGGCCGTGCTGCTGGACGAGGCCGGCCGCCCCTTGCGTCCCGCCATCCTGTGGAACGACGGGCGCTCGTTCCGCGAGGCGGAGGAGCTTGGGGCCAGGCACCCGGACCTGTCCCGCGCCATGGGCGTGATCCCCATGCCCGGATTCACGGCCCCGAAGCTCGTTTGGCTCGCCCGCAACGAGCCGGAAGCCTTCCGGGCCGTGCGCAAGGTGATCCTGCCCAAGGACTACATCCGCCTGAAGCTCACCGGCCTTGCCGTGACCGACATGTCGGACGCCGCGGGCACCTGGTGGCTCGACGAGGCGCGCCGCTCCTGGTCGGACGAGGCCCTGGCCGCCACGGGCCTCAGCCGGGCGCAGATGCCGGATCTGGTGGAAGGGTCCCAGACCTCCGGCACGGTGCGCCCGGAGATCGCCCGGCTCTGGGGCCTGCGGGACAATGTGGTGGTTGCGGGCGGCGCGGGGGATGCGGCCGCCGGAGCCGTGGGGCTGGGGGCCATCGAGGACGCAGCCGCCTTCATCTCCCTCGGGACCTCGGGGCAGCTCTTCGTCACCACCCGGGATTTCAGCCCGGCCCCGGAGGCCCTGGTCCACTCCTTCTGCCACGCGGTCCCCGGCCGCTGGTTCCAGATGGCCGCCATGCTCAACGGGGCAAGCTGCCTCGCCTGGGCCGCGGGGGTTCTCAAGGCCGACATCGCGGAGCTCCTGCGCGAGACGGAGGCCGCCTACCGGAACCCGGCCCAGGTCCTGTTCCTGCCCTATCTCGCCGGGGAGCGCACGCCCCACAACGATCCCTACGCCAGGGGCGTGTTCTTCGGCCTCTCGCCGGAGACGCGGCAGACGGACGTGGTGCAGGCGGTGCTCGAGGGCGTCGCCTTCAGCTTCGCCGACGCCAAGCAATGCCTCGAGCGCGCCGGCACGCCGCTCACCCGGGCGGCCATGATCGGCGGCGGCTCCCGCAGCGCGTTCTGGACCCGGATCTTCGCCAGCGTGCTCGACGTTCCGCTGGTCCGATTCGCGGGCAGCGACAAGGGGCCCGCCTTCGGCGCGGCGCGGCTGGCCCGCCTGGCCGCCACCGGAGAGGCGCCGGAGGCCGTGTGCACCGCGCCGTCCGTTCTCGAAACCATCGAGCCGGACCCGCGCCTCGTCGAGCTCTACCGACCGCGCGTCGAGGCCTTCCGGGGTCTCTACCGGGCCCTGAAGCCGGAATTCGCCCGGCTCTGACCCGCGAGATTGACAGGCCGAGAGGCCCCGCTCATTTTTCCGAACCTGAATCAGCGCCAGGATTCGAGCCAATGCGGGCAGGGACGAAAGTTGTGCATCCATGCTCCCCGGGCCGGCGGGAGGGATTGAAACCCACCCCCGTGAGAGCATTTAGTCCAGCCGGAACCTCTGCTGCACCAGGTCGGCCCCTTGGGATGATACAAAGTTCACCACGCGGAATGCTTCGGCGCCGCCCGCACGAGACGCGGTCAGGGGATCGTCCATGACGGGATCGGCGCCGATCCTGGAGATGAGCGGGATCTCGAAGACGTTTCCCGGCGTCAAGGCGCTCACGAACGTATCGCTCACGGTCTATCCGGGCGAGATCCATGCCCTGATGGGCGAGAACGGCGCCGGCAAGTCCACGCTCATGAAGATCCTGTCGGGGGCCTACCAGGCCGATCCCGGCGGGGAGATCCGCATCGACGGCCGGCCTGTGGTCATCGACGGCCCGCTGACCGCCCGGCATCACGGCATCTCCATCATCTACCAGGAGCTGTCGCTGGCGCCCAATCTCACGGTGGCCGAGAACATGCTTCTCGGGCGGGAGCATAAGTCCGGCCCGATGGTGGACCGCCGCTCCATGGAGAATGCCTGCGGGGCGGTTCTGGAACGGCTCGGCGTGGGCTTCAAGGCGACGACCCTGGTGAGCGTATTGTCCATGGCCGAGAGGCAGCTCGTGGAGATCGCCCGCGCGATCATCGCCAACTCGCGCATCCTGGTCATGGACGAGCCCACCACCTCCCTGTCGTCCCGCGAGACCGAGGCCCTGTTCGCCCTCGTGCGCCAGCTTCGTGCGGAAGGGCTCGCCATCATCTACATCAGCCACCGCATGGCCGAGGTCTATGAACTCTCGGACCGGGTCTCGGTGCTGCGGGACGGCTCCTATGTGGGCACCCTGACGCGGGACGAGATCTCGGCGGAGCGCCTCGTCCACATGATGGTGGGGCGCGACCTGTCCTCCTTCTACAAGAAGGAACACGACGCCCATGGCAGCCGCGGCCCCGTGATGTTCGCCGTTCGCGGCATCTCCGACGGGCGGCGGGTGCGCGAATGCTCCCTGGAGCTGCACGAGGGCGAGGTCCTCGGCATCGCGGGCCTCGTGGGCGCGGGGCGCACCGAGCTGGCGCGCCTGATCTACGGAGCCGACCCCCGCAGCGGCGGCGAGGTCGTTCTCGACGGCAGGCCCGTCGCCATCCGCCGCCCCGAGGACGCAATCGAGGCGGGCATCGTCTACCTGACGGAGGACCGCAAGCATCTCGGCCTCTTCCTGGATCTCACCGTGCGGGAGAACGTGAACATCAACGTGCTCGGGCGCGACTCCCGCGCGGGCGGCGTCCTCAACCTGCGAAGCGCCAAGGATCGGGCCGCCGCCGCCATCCGGGCGCTGGCGATCCGGGTGGCGGGGGACGTGGTTCCCGTGGGCAGCCTGTCGGGCGGCAACCAGCAGAAGGTTCTGCTCTCGCGCCTGCTGGAGACGAAGCCGCGGGTGCTCATCCTCGACGAGCCCACCCGGGGCGTGGACATCGGCGCCAAGTCGGAGATCTATCGCCTGATCGACTCCCTTGCGCGAAACGGCGTCGGCGTCATCGTCATCTCCAGCGAGCTTCCGGAAGTGGTGGGAATCTGCGACCGGGTGCTGGTGATGCGCGAGGGACGGATTGCGGGCGAGGTGGGCGGAGCCGGCCGCCCGCCCGTGACGCAGGAGGATATCATCGCCATTGCGACAGGTGTAAGGGAAGCCGCCGAATGACACCCCCGAACGAGACCAGCGCATCCGTCCAGCCGGCCGCCATCGGCCCCGACGCGGCGTCCCAGAGCATGCAGCGCCGCCTCGCCTGGCGCTCCACCCTTCAGGCGCTGGGCATGCTGCCGGTGCTGATCATCCTGGGTGTGGTGTTCGAGCTCATGTCCGGCCGGTTCATGAGCTTCCAGAACCTTTCCATCGTGGCGCAGCAGGCCTCCATCAACACCGTGCTGGCGGCCGGAATGACCTTCGTCATCCTCACGGGCGGCATCGATCTCTCGGTGGGCTCCATCCTGGCTGCGGCCGCCATGGTGGCGATCCTTGGATCCCTGATCCCCGAATGGGGAATGCTCGGCATTCCGGCGGCCCTGCTGGTGGGCTTAGGGCTCGGCCTCATCAACGGAGCGCTGATCGCCTTCGCCAAGCTGCCGCCCTTCATCGTCACCCTGGGGTCGCTCACCGCCGTGCGCGGCCTTGCGCGCCTGCTGGGCGGGGACACGACCCAGTTCAACCCGCAGCTTCCCTTCGACTTCATCGCCAACAGCACCCTGTTCCGCCTGCCGTGGCTGGTGTGGATCGCCCTCGCGGTGGTGCTGCTCTCCTGGTTCATCCTGCGCCGCACGGTGCTGGGCGTTCACATCTATGCGGTGGGCGGCAACCCGGATGCGGCGCGGCTCAGCGGCATCAAGGTCTGGGCGGTGCTCCTGTTCGTCTACGCCTTCTCGGGCCTCGCGTCCGGCCTCGGCGGCGTCATGTCGGCGGCGCGCCTCTACGCCGCCAACGGGTTGCAGCTCGGGCAATCCTACGAGCTCGACGCCATCGCGGCCGTGATCCTGGGCGGCACCAGCTTCGTGGGCGGCATCGGGTCGATCTGGGGCACGCTCATCGGCGCGCTCATCATCGCCATTCTGACCAACGGACTCATTCTCGTCGGCGTGTCCGACATCTGGCAGTTCATCATCAAGGGGCTCGTGATCATCGGGGCCGTGGCGCTCGACCGCTACCGCCTCAAGGGATCGGCGCGCACCTGACGCAAGGATACCGGCGTCCCTCGGGGCGCCCGTATAGGCTGGCTTCCGGAACAAGCAGCCGGAAGATCACGGATCGACAATGCACCAGGAGGAACCCATGAAGCTTTCCCGTCTCACATGCAGCCTCGCCGCCGTGGCGCTGCTGGCAGCCCCGGCCTACGCCAAGGACGTCAAGAACGTCGGCATCTCGGTCGGCCTGCTCGGCAACCCGTTCTTCGTCGCCACCATCAAGGGCATCGAGGCCAAGGCGAAGGAGATCACGCCCGGGGCCAAGATCACGTCCGTGTCGGCGGATTACGACCTGAACAAGCAGTTCACCCAGATGGACAACTTCGCCGCCGCCGGCACGGACATCGTGATGATCAACGCGGTGGACCCGGTGGCCATCGGCCCCACCGTGAAGCGCGCCCAGGCCGCCGGCATGGTGGTGGCCGCCTTCGACGTGGCGGCGGCCGGCGCGGACGTGACGGTCATGACCGACAACGTCAAGGCGGGCGAGCTGGCCTGCCAGTACCTTGCCGACCACATCAAGGGCAAGGGCGACGTCCTCATCGTGAACGGGCCCCAGGTCTCCTCCGTCACGGACCGGGTGAAGGGCTGCAAGAACGTGTTCTCCAAGTATCCCGACATCAAGATCCTGTCCGACAACCAGGACGCCAAGGGCTCCCGCGAGGGCGGCTTCGCCGTGGCCCAGACCCTGCTCACCCGCTTCCCGAAGGTGGACGCCATCTTCGCCATCAACGACCCCACCGCCATCGGCATCAACCTGGCGGCCAAGCAGCTCAACCGCAGCGAGTTCATCATCACGGGCGTCGACGGCGCGCCGGACATCGAGAACGAGCTGAAGTCGGGCACCTCGCTCATCAAGGCCTCGGCCTCCCAGGATCCTTTCGTGATGGCGGCTCAGTCCTATGAGCTCGCCGCGGGCATCGTGGCCGGCAAGAAGCCCGAGAAGACCGTGATCCTTCTCGAGCCCAAGCTGATCACCGGCGAGAACGTGAAGGACTACAAGGGCTGGACGGCGGTTCGCTGATTCAGGCAGACCTGCGGCGGCCATGGCTCACGCCATGGCCGCCGTTTGTCCATGAGTGAGGTGCGGAGCACAGTCTCGAAGGATGAGGGATTGTGTGTAAGACACGTGTTCGAATGGATGAGGCGACCCGATGCTGAAGCATTTGCGCGAGCAGGTTCTGGAGGCCAACCTGGAAGTGGTGCGCCGCGGGCTCGTGCTTTACACCTTCGGCAACGTGAGCGGCATCAGCCGCGAGGACGGCCTCGTGGCGATCAAGCCGAGCGGCGTGCCCTACGAGCGCATGACGGCCGACAGCCTCGTGGTGACGGATCTCGACGGCCGGATCGTCTGGGGCGAGCTGAAGCCCTCCTCCGATCTCGCCACGCACCTCCATCTCTACAGGTCCTTTCCCACCGTCGGCGGCGTAGTGCACACCCACTCGGAGCACGCGACCGCCTGGGCCCAGGCCTGCCGCCCGATCCCGCCGCTGGGCACCACCCACGCGGATTATTTCTACGGCCCGGTTCCGGTCACCCGCGAACTCACCGCCCATGAGATCGAGACGGATTACGTCCTGGCGACGGGAATCGCCATCACGGACGCCTTCGGCAACCGGGACCCCATGGAGGTGCCCGCCGCCCTGGTGGCCGGCCATGGGCCCTTCGCCTGGGGCAGGGACGCGAGCGACGCGGTGCACAACGCCGTGGTGCTCGAAGCGGTCGCCCGCATGGCCATGTACACCTTTTCCCTGCGCCCGGACGCGCAGGGGGTTTCGCAGGCGCTTCTCGACCGGCACTATTTCCGCAAGCACGGCGCGACCGCCACCTATGGTCAGGCCGGAGCATAGGTTGAGGAGACCGCCATGGCCGTTGTAGCAGGCGTCGACTTCGGCACCCTGAGCGTCAGGGTCACCCTCGTGGACGATCGCCGGGGGCCGGTGGGCCTCGCCACGGCGGAATACCCGCTCCACCGCAAGCGGGAGGACCCGGACCACGCCACCCAGTCCCATGCGGACCACATGAACGCCCTGGCGCGCGCCATGCGCGGCGCGCTTCGATCCGCAGGGCTCAAAGGCGAGGAGGTGGCAAGCCTCGCGGTGGACACCACGGGCTCCAGCGTGGTCATGGTGGGCGAAGGGCTGGAGCCCCTGGGCGAGTATTATCTCTGGTGCGATCACCGGGCCAAGTCGGAGGCCGAGGAGATCACCCGGCTCGCCCATCGGGAGGGGCTGGAGGCGATCCAATGGTGCGGCGGCGTCTACTCGCATGAATGGGGCTTCTCCAAGCTGCTCCACTGGCTGCGCCACAACCCGGACAAGCGCAGCCGCCTGGTGACGGCGCTCGAACATTGCGACATGGCGGCCGCCACCCTGACCGGCGTGACCGATGCCCGCCGGGTGAAGCGCAGCGTCTGCGCCATGGGCCACAAGTGGATGTGGAATCCGCGCTGGGGCGGGCTGCCGCCGCAGGACTTCCTCTCCAAGGTCGATCCCCTGTTCGACGGCATCCGCGACAAGCTCGCAGGCGAATACGCCACCTCCGATGCGGTCGCAGGCCATCTCACCGGGGAATGGGCGGAGCGGCTCGGATTGCGGGCCGGAATCCCGATCCCAGTCGGGGCCTTCGACGCCCATTGGGACGCCATCGGGGCGGGCTGCCGCGTGGGCGATGTGGTGAACGTGGTCGGCACCTCCACCTGCATCATAGCCATGGCGCGGGACACCAGCCTGATCCCCGGCGTGTGCGGCGTGGTGCCGGGCAGCGTCGATCCAGGGCTCGTGGGAATCGAGGCCGGGCTTTCCGCCACGGGCGACATCTTCGAGGCCATCGCCCGGCGCGCCAACACCCATGTGCGCGAACTCTCCCGGGGCCTGGAGCAATACCGCGCCGGACAGACCGGCCTCCTGCGCCTGACCTGGGACAACGGCGACCGCACGGTGCTGGTGAAGGCGGACCTGGGCGGCATCACCCTCGGCTGGAACCTGCTGCACACCGCCCAGGACGAGCTCTTCGCCGCCATCGAAGGCACCGCCTTCCACACCCGCATCATCCTGGAGCGGATGGCCGAGGGCGGCGTGCCCGTGGATCGGGTGATCAACGCGGGCGGCATCCCGCAGCACAACGCGGTTCTGAACCAGGTCTACGCCAATGTTCTCGGGCGCCCCGTCCTCGTGCCCGCCGGCATCCCGACGGGGCTGGGCTCCAGCATCTTCGCCAGCCTCGCGGCGGGCTCCCATCCGGATCTCGGCAGCGCGCAGGACGCGATCTGCCTGCCCTTCCGCACCTTCGAGCCGGACCCTGCCGCCCAGGGGGTCTACGAGCGGCTCTTCGCCCATTACAGGACGCTCTATTTCGGCTTCGGCGGCGCGAGCGGACCGGTTGTGCTCGACAATATCCTGCGCGACCTCAAGAAGATCGCGTCCCTCCCCTCCGAGCCCGTTCCGCCCGATACGGCGGAGCGCGTTCCCGTGTGAGGCCGACGCCGTGGTGAGGATGCTCATGCCCCTGTCTGGAGACGCCCGATGATCCTGGTTTCCGGCGAGGCCCTGATCGACCTGTTCATCGGCAAGCCCGCCCCGGGGGGCTTCCCGGCCGAGGCGGTGGCCGGCGGCTCGCCCTTCAACGTGGCGATCGGGATCAGCCGCCTGGGGCGTCCCGCCGCGTTCCTGTCCACCCTGTCCGGGGACGTGTTCGGGGCGTTCCTGTTCCACAAGCTGACCGAGGCCGGCGTGAGCCCGGCCTATGTGCAGCGCTGCCCGAACTACACCACGCTCAGCGTGGTCGCCACCAGCCCGTCGGGACAGCCGCAATACTCCTTCTACGCGCCGGACAGCGCCGACCGCGCCCTCCGGCCCGAGGCTCTTCCGGCCCGGCTGCCCCCGGAGGTGAACGCCATCGCGGCGGGCTCCTATGCGCTCGGCGTCGAGCCCATCGCCACCGCCATTGAGGCCCTGCTGCGCCGGGAGGCAGGCTCCCGGGTGATTTCGCTCGATCCCAATGTCAGGCCGCGGGTGGTCGGTAGCCTAGGGGCCTATCGGGAGCGCTTCGAGGGGCTGCTCGCCCATGCGGCCATCGTCAAGGCGAGCGACGAGGATATCGAGCTGCTCTACGGCACCCAGGACCTCGCCTCCGCGGCCCGCGCCTGGCTCCGGCGCGGCCCGAGGCTCGTGATCGTCACCCGCGGCGAGAAGGGACCGCTCGCCGCCTTCGGGGGCACGATCCTGGAGCGCCCGGCCCCCAGGATCGATGTGGTCGATACGGTGGGCGCGGGCGACACCTTCCATGCGGGGCTTCTCTCCTGGCTCGACGCGAACGCCCTGCTGACCCCGGAGGGCATCGCCGGGTTGAGCGAAGCGCAGGTGACGGCAGCCCTCGATTTCGCAGCAGCCGCCGCCGCCATCGTGTGCACCCGGCGCGGCGCCGATCCGCCCGTCTGGGACGAGGTGGAGCAATTCATGGCAGCGCGACCTTGAGCGAGATGGAGGCCATCGTGACGAATTCCCAACCCGTGCTCCCGCCCACCGGCCCGAGCTGGCGCTCCCATCCCTTCCACCGCGGGTGGCTGGCCGATCAGGCCAAAGGGCTCTTCGATTTTTTCCAGCGCGGCATCGTCAATCCGGCAGGGGGATTCTTCAATCTCGACGATGCGGGACAGCCGACCGAGGCCGGCAACCCGGTCCGGCAGATCCACAGCACCACCCGCATGGTGCATTGCTTCGCCATCGGCACCCTGCTCGGGCGGCCGGGTTGCGACGCGATCGTCGATCACGGGATGCACTATCTCTGGAACAGCCACCGGGACGCCCGGCATGGGGGCTATGTGTGGTCCCTGGACAATGACGGGCCGAAGGACGACACCAAGCAGGCCTACGGGCACGCCTTCGTCCTGCTGGCGGCGTCGAGCGCGAAGGTGGTGGGGCATCTTCTGGCGGACCGGCTCCTGGAGGACATCACGGGGGTTCTGGAGCAGCGCTTCTGGGACGAGCAGCACGGCGCCGTGAGGGAGGAATTCGCCCGGGACTGGTCTCCCTTGAGCCAGTATCGCGGCCAGAACTCCAACATGCACCTGACCGAAGCCCTGATGGCCGCCTTCGAGGCCACCGGGGACAGGTCCTATCTCGACAAGGCGGAGCGCATCGCCGGCCTGATCATCGGCCGCCACGCCGCCGCCCTCGGCTATAGGGTGGCCGAGCACTTCCATGAGGACTGGACCCTGGACAGGGACTACCGCGGCTATGACGTATTCCGTCCCTACGGCACCACCCCCGGACATTGGCTCGAATGGGCCAGGCTCATCCTCCAGCTCTGGTCCCTCGGCGGAAGGAAGCACGACTGGATGCCCGAGGCCTCCCGCGAGCTGTTCCGGCAATCCATCGAGCTCGGATGGGACAGGGAGAAGGGCGGGTTCTTCTACGCCCTCGACTGGGACGACAAGCCGAGGCTGCCCCAGAAGCTCTGGTGGCCCTGCGCCGAGGCCATCGGGGCGGCGGCTTTCCTGAACGAGCACCTTCCGAGCGCCTTCCACGAGCAATGGTACCGCGCCCTGTGGGGCTTTGCCGAAAACCACCTGATCGACCACCGGAACGGGGGCTGGCGCCCCGAACTGTCACGGGATCTGGAAGCAGCATCCACCCTGTTCACGGGCAAGCCGGATCTCTACCACGCCCTTCAGGCCTGCCTGATCCCGCTCTTCCCCGCCACCGGCAGCCTGGCCCGCGTCATCCCGGAGGCCCTCTCTCAGCCTTGAGCGAGGTGCCGCTCCAAGGCGTCCCGGAAGGGCATCCCGGCCTGCGCGCCCGCCGTCAGGCAGGACAGGGAGGCGGCGGCGCAGGCCCGGCCCATGGCCTCGCCGGTCTCAAGGCCTTCCGAGAGCCCATGGGCGAGCACCCCGACAAAGGTGTCGCCGGCGCCCGTGGTGTCGACCGGCCTGATCGCCCGGGCGGCGGCATGGATCTGCGAACCGTCCGCCCCGATGGCGAAGGCGCCCCTCGCGCCGGCGGTGACGATGCAGGTCGTCGCGGAGGAACGGGCGAGGTCGGCGCCGGCCTTGAGGTACTCGTCTCCCGCCGGCATCCCGACCGCGGCCGCGATGGACACCGCCTCATGCTCGTTGACGACGAGCACATCGGTCGCCGCGAGCAGCTCCGTCATGGCGGCGCGCTCCGCCGTCGCGGGCACGGGCGCGAAGTTCCAGACGACCTTGACGCCTGCCTGCCGCGCCCGGGCGGCCACCTCGAGGTTTTCGCCGAGGGGCACCTCCATCTGCAGGACGAGCACCGAGGCCTTCGACAGCAGGTCCAGGGGCAGATCGGTGGCGCGGAGCGCCATGTTGGCTCCGCTCGCCACCGTGATGGCGTTCTCCCCGGTCTCGTCGACGGTGATGAAGGCGCAGCCGGTGGGCTCATCGACGATCCGCACGGCCTCAGCGTCGATGCCGTTCTCCCGAAGGTTGCCGAGGCAGGCCCTGCCGAAGGGATCGTCGCCGACGGCTCCCACCATGGCAACGGTAATCGGCCCTCCCCGTGCGATGCGGGCGGCCGCCACCGCCTGGTTGGCGCCCTTGCCGCCGAAGAAGCTGTCCGCCCGGCGCGACAGCACCGTCTCGCCGGGCCGGGCGATGGCCCTCACCCTGGCCACCAGGTCCATGTTGATGGATCCGAAGACGACGATCATGCGGCCCTGCCCCACCTTTTCAGCTTCTCCAGCGGCTCCTCTAGCACAGGATGGCCGGAGGCAGCCAACGCCATGAGGCTACTGGAGGCGAGGGGTTTTCATGAAGCGGTTGCGGTCGGCCGATCTGACCGTGACGTCGAACATGTCGCCCTCGCGCTCCAGGGTGAGGGGAACATCCACGCCGGCCGACCCGAGCGCCCATATGGCGCGGTAGAATTCGGCCAGGGACGAAACCCCCTGCCCCGCCACCCCGTGCACCCGGTCGCCGGCCCGCAGGCCAGCCCGCTGCGCCGGAGCGTCTCCCGCCAGGCCGATGAGCACCACGTGATCGTCCTCGGCCTCGGTGGCGTAGAGGCCGAGCCAGGGCCGCGGCGAACGGCTCGCCCTGCCGAGGGTCAGGAGATCGTCCAGGAGCGGCTTGAGAAGGTCGATGGGCACGCTCATGTTGAGGGGGACGACCCGCCCGCCGGCCGGCTGGTGCTGGAGCTGGAGCGAGCCGATGCCCACCAGATCGCCGCGGGCCCCGATCAGGGCCGTGCCGCCCCAGTTGGGGTGCGCCGGCGCGGTGAAGATCGCATCGTCGATGAGGTATTCCCAGTAGCCTGCGAATTCCTGGCAGGCGACCACGTTCGCTGCGAGGGAGCGGGCCCGCCCGCCGCTGCCGCCCATGACGACCGGGTCCCCCGGGCCCAGGCGTCGCGAGTCCCCCAGCGGGAGCACCGGAGTGCCGAGGGGCGCGACCGCCTGAACGAGCCCGAATCCCGTCTCGTAGTCATAGGCCAGGCCATGGGCCTGGACGAGGCGGCCCTCATTGGTGCTCAGCCAGATCTCCTCGGCCTCCGCGATCAGGTAGCCGATGGTCACCACAAGCCCGTCGGCGCGGATGACGGCCCCCTGCCCGGCCCGCTCCGTGCCGAGCGTTTCGGCCGTGAAGGCGTCGGCGGGCACTCTGGCCCGCAGGGAGACGACCGCGCCCAGGGCCTGCCGCAGGTCATAGGCGAGCGTCTTCGCATCGGGCTGGAACTCGGGCGGAATGTGCCAATCATCCGGTGACTGCATCGAATTCTCCTCAAATCCCCTCACGCTGCCGCCAGACCTGTGCCGCTCTTCTCGAACCATGGAGCAGCCTGAAGAATAGTGGCGCACGGCTTCCTGCCAAGCTCTGAAAGTGACATTGAGGGCGTGTTTCCGCTGGCGAAACTCGATCCGCCTCTCGCAGGATCTCGCGGGGCCGCCCTGGAAGAGAACGTTCATGGGGCCAGGATTGTGCCCGCGGCATCCTCTTGCCGCGCGTCGGATCGGCGGGCTTGTCCCCTGACGGGATCATGGGCTGGACGGCAGGTAGCGGCAGGGACCTCCCCTTGGCGATGCGGAGTCGTTGCCGGGCCCTCCATACGCCGCTAGGCTCCACCGCATCGTCCGCAATTTCAGGTGATGGGATGACATGAACCTGTTCGTCTTCGGCCTCGGCTATACGGCCGGCCACTTCATCGAAGCCTACCGGGAGCGCTTTGCGGAGGTCGGCGGCACGTTCCGCTCCTCGGGCAAGGCTCGGGCCTTCGAGGACGCAGGGGTTATTGCCTATCGTTTCGACGGGGACGCCTACGACCCCCGCATCCTGGATCGGCTTGCAGGGGCCGATGCGGTTCTCGTCTCCATACCGCCGGCGGGCGGGACCGATCCTGTGCTCGACCGGTTCTCCGACGCGATAGCGTCCGCCCCCCGCCTGCGGTGGATCGGCTATCTTTCGACCATCGGCGTCTACGGGGACGCAAAAGGCGGCTGGGTCGATGAGACCTCGCCCACCAGCTCCGCCCATGCCCGCTCGCGCCACCGCGTCGCCGCCGAGCGGCAATGGCTGGCCCTCGGCGAGCGATGCCCGGCTTCGGTTCAGATCTTCCGGCTCGCCGGCATCTATGGTCCCGGCCGCAACGCCCTCCTGCGCGTCGCGGACGGCAGCGCCCGGCGCATCGTCAAGCCGGGACAGGTTTTCAACCGGATCCATGCGGCCGATATCGCAGGGGTTCTGATGGCGTCGATCGAGCGCCCGAGCCGCAACGCCATCTACAACGTGGCCGACGATGAGCCGGGGCCGCCGCAGGACGTCATCGCCTATGCGGCGGAATTGCTCGGCCGCGAGCCTCCTCCCGAGGTGCCCTTCGACGAGGCGGAGCAGACGCCCATGGCGCGTGCGTTCTACGAGGACAACAAGCGGGTTCGCAATACGCGCATCAAGACGGACCTGGGAGCGACGCTCCGCTACCCCACCTTCCGTCACGGCCTCAAGGCCCTCTTCGAGGCCGGCGAGGGCGTCCGCCCCGCCGAATGAACGCCCGTCAGAACAGCATCTGCAGGTCGCCGTCCACGGCGATGGCCTGGCCCGAGATCGTCCGCCCCAGGGGCGAGCACAGGAACAGGATCTGATCGGCCAATTGCTGCGGCGTGACATATTCCTTCAGCGAGGCATTGGCGAGGGCGGCGCGCTCCATCTCTTCATAGGAAACGCCGAGCTGCTGCGCCTTGGCCTCCAGGACCCGGCGCTGGCGGTCGCCGGCCACCACGCCCGGAAGAACCGCGTTCACGCGAATGCCGGCCTCGCCCAGCTCGCGGGACAATGATTTGGTGAACCCGATCACCGCCCACTTGGCGGCCGCGTAGGGCGAGCGCAGGGGAAAGCCGAACCGGCCCGCAGCCGACGAGATGTTCACGATGGAGGCGTTGCGGCTCCCGCGCAGATGCGGCACGGCCAGGCGCGTGCAGTTGAACTGGCCCGTGATGCACACTTCCAGGCAGCGGTCCCAATCCTCGGGATTGATCTCCTCGACCCGGCCGGTGGGTCCGGCGATGCCCGCGTTGTTGATGAGGGCGTCGAGCCCGCCGAGGGCCGCGAGGGCGTCCTCGAACACCCGGGAGACCGCGCTCCGGTCGGCCACATCCGCAGAGGAGAAGGTCAGCTCCGGGTCGGTCGAAGCCAGCGCGTCAAGGGCGGCGCGGTCCACATCGCAGACATGCACCCGCGCCCCCTCCCGCAGGAAGGCGCGAGCGATCTCAAGCCCGATGCCGGCGGCTCCCGCCGTCACCAGCACACGCAGTCCGGAGATATTGAGGTCCATTCTGATCGCCTCCATTTCTAGGTTTCGGCTGCCGGAGCATCGGCTAATCCAGCAGGCGCCCGGTGCTCGCGATGAAGCCGGCCGCGCCTTCGATGTCCCTGACGAGGGCGGAGCGCGCGGCAGCGCTCTCCCCGGCCTCCACGGCGGCCACGAGGCTGCCGTGGTGCTCCGCCGCCCCGCCGGTGCGAAGGCGCTCGGGCGAAATCTTGAGATCGAAATTGAGCACCGGTCCGATCTTCAGCCAGAGGCCTTCGATGATGCCCACGAGAGTCGGCAGGCCGGCGGCCCGGTAAACCGCGAAATGCAGCTCCTTGTTCGCCCGCACGGCCCTGTCGGCCCGGGGGTTTGGGCTGCGCGCCTCGATCAGGAACGCTCGCTCGAGGCGCTTGATCTCGGCGAGATCCCGGCTCGTGCGGCGGCGCGCGGCCTCCTCGGCGGCGAAGCCTTCGACCGCGAGCCTCACGGCCGTCAGCTCGCGGAACCGCGACAGGGTCATCAGGGGCACGCGCACGGCGCGATTCGGCAGGACCTCCAGGGACCCGTCGGAGACGAGGCGCGCAACCGCCTCCCGCACGGGCATGATGGAGACGCCGAGGGTCTCGGCCACGCTGCGCAGGGACATCTTCTGACCGGGAGCCAGCTCGCCGCTCATGAGGCGGTCGCGCAGTTCCGCATGGACGCGCTCGCCCAGGGTGACGCGCTCCAGCCCGCCGATCCGGGTGATCGCCGAAGAGGTGTCGTTCGGGCGGGGGCTCGACAAGTTGCTCATTTTCGAGCAGTCTAACTGTGATCACAGATCGCAGCAAGTCACTGCGACGCCGTCATCAGGAGGAAGGAAACGGCCATGGCACATTCCGATGATCTCACCCGCCGTACGCTCCTTAAGGGAGCCGCCGGCGCCACCGCGCTCGTGGGCATAGGAATGCCCGCGATAGTGAGGGCGCAGTCTGACGTGATCCGAATCGGGCATCTGACCCCGATTACCGGCTTCCTGGGACCGCTCGGGGAGTTCGCCCAGATGGGGGTGAAGCTCGCCGCCGAGGAGATCAACGCCGCCGGCGGCGTCCTCGGCCGCAAGGTTGAGCTCGTGATCGAGGATTCCGTGAACCCGCAGACCGCCTCGGCCAAGGCCGAGCGCCTGATCGAGCGCGACAAGGTCGCCATGATCATCGGCGAGATCTCCTCGGCCTCGGCGCTCGCCATCGGCCAGGTCGCCAACCGGACCAGGACGGTCTTCATCAACACGGGCGCCAATTCCGACGCCCTGCGCGGGGCGAGCTGCAACCCGTTCATGTTCCATATCGAGGCCGCGAACTCGATGATGGTGACGGCGGTGGGCACGTACCTGAAGAACGAGAACATGATCAAGGGGAAGAAGTGGTATTCCCTGACGGCCGACTACGCCTTCGGGCACGACCTCTTCAAGGTTGCCAAGAAGTTCGTGACGGAGAACGGCGGCCAGTTCATCGGCGAGGAGCTCGTTCCCACCGACGCCACCGATTTCAGCCCCTATCTGCTCAAGATCCGGCAGGCCCAGCCCGACATCGTGGCGTCGAACCTCGCCGGAAACCAGATCACCAACTTCATCAAGCAATATGCGGAATACGGCCTCCCCTTCCCGATCACCGGATTCGGCTTCGACACCGCCGTCGCCTGGGGCGCGGGCAAGGGCAACTTCTCCGGCATCTGGCCGCTGATCTGGCACCACATGGTGGACACGCCCTCCTCGAAGAAGTTCGTCGACGCCTTCACCAAGAAATACGGCAAGCCGCCCGAGAACCAGTGCTGGGGGGACTACAACTCCCTCAAGATCGTCGCCCAGTCCTTCACGGAAATGAAGTCCGCCGATCCGCAGAAGCTTGCGGAGCATCTGCGCAAGGGCGCGAAGTTCGATGTCCTGAAAGGCCGCGAAGGCTACTTCCGGCCTTATGACAACCAGATGGTTCAGGAAATGTATGCCGTGCGCGCCAAGGAGCCCGGCAAGATGAAGGACCAGTGGGATATCTACGACCCGCTCGGCACGGTGCCGGGCCCGGGCGAGGATCTCGAAGCCCTGGCGCCGCCGAAGGACGGCACCTGCAAGATGCAGGCCTAGCCCAACATGCGACGGAAGCCGGAGCGGCCGCGTCCCGCTCCGGCTTCCGCGCCCGACGTCCCGTTTCCGCTCGGGTCCCGGCTCCTCGCGCAGGAGGCCTTCAGGACCGCATAAGGAGTCCCGCTTGGCGCTCGTCTTTCTTCTCGAGCAGGTGCTGAACGGCCTGTTGGTCGGCGCCTATTATCTGCTGATCGCGCTGGGACTTTCCCTGATCTTCTCGCTTGGCGGCATCGTGAACCTCGCCCACGGGGCCTTCTACGCGATCGGGGCCTATATGGCCGTGACACTCGCGCCCAGGATCGGGTTCGCGGGAGCCTTCGTGGCATCGCCGATCATCGTCGCGCTCCTGGGAGTGGTCATCGAGCGCCTGCTGTTCCGGAGGTTCTACCGCTCCGACCCCATCCTCAGCCTGCTGCTCACCTTCGGCCTTGCCATGATCATCGAGCAGAGCCTGCGGATGATCTTCGGGGCGGCGCCCCTGCCCTTCTCCATTCCGACGGAACTCAGAGGACAGGTCTTCCTCGGCAACTTCATCTATCCGCGTTATCGCCTCATCATCTTCGGCGTGGCGCTCGCCGCCGTGATCGCCACCTGGTTCCTGGTCTACCGCACCGCCTTCGGCCGGGTGGTTCGCGCAGGGGTCCAGAACCCCGACATGGTGGGAGCGCTCGGCATCTCGCTTCAGCCCTACATGACCGCCATCGCGGCCATCGGCATCGGCCTTGCGGGCCTTGCCGGCGTGCTGCTGGCGCCGATCTCGGGCGTGCATCCGGCCATGGGAGCCGAGATCCTGACCGCCGCCTTCGTGGTGGTGGTCATCGGCGGGCTGGGCTCCTTCTGGGGCGTGATCGCGGCCGCAGCCCTCGTGGGCGTGGTGCGCGGCCTCACCATCTACTTCTTCCCGCCCGCCGGCGAAGCCTCCATGTACCTGCTGATGGCCCTCGTGCTGCTCCTGCGGCCCCGCGGGCTGCTCGGCGAGCGCATCCAGAAATTCGAGTAGGCCGATGCGCAGGAACTACTGGCCCCTCCTCATCGCCGCAGCAGCCCTCGTGGTGCTGCCCTTCGTCCTCGATCCCCTCGGCCTGCCGCTGCGCTCGTCCATCGACGTGGTGGTGTTCGCGATCGCCTGCCTCGGCCTGAACGTCCTGGTGGGCTATACCGGCCTCGTCTCCTTCGGCCATGGGGTGTGGTTCGGGCTCGGAGCCTATGCGGCGGCGCTCAGCCAGATCCGCTGGTTCCCTGACGGCGTCGTCCTCCCGGCCCTGTTCGCCATCGCGTTCGTGGCCTTGGCCTCCACCCTTCTCGGGGCGCTCATCCTGCGCAGGCGCGGCGTCTATTTCTCGCTGCTGACCCTGGCCCTGGCCGCCATGCTCTTTGCCGTCGCCTATCGCTGGACGGCGCTGACCGGCGGCGAGAGCGGACTCGGCGGCGTGGCGCGGGCGAACGTGCTCGGCCTCGACCTGAACTCGGACCGGACCTATTACTGGCTTGTCGCAGCGGTCGCGCTTGCCGTGTGCTTCCTCCTGCTGCGGTTCCACACCTCGCCCGCGGGAAGCGTCCTGGTGGCCATCCGCGAAAATGAGCAGCGCGCCCGGTTTCTCGGCTATCCCACGAACCGCTACAAGCTTCTCGGCTTCGTGGTTTCCGCCACCGTCGTAGGCATTGCGGGAATCCTGTCGGTCTTCAACCACCGCTTCGCCTCGGCGGAGCCCCTGTCCGTCGCCTTCTCGGGCGAGCTGATCGCCATGGTGGTGATCGGCGGAATGCGCAGCTTTCTCGGCCCTGCGCTGGGAGCCTTGTTCTACATCCTGTTTCGAGAGTTCCTGTCCATCTGGACCCCGCACTGGCTCCTCTATTTCGGCATCCTCTTCGTGGGGTTCATCGTCCTCTCGCCGACGGGTCTGGTGGGGATCGCGCAGCGGGTCTCCGCTCCGTTCCGGCGCAAGGTGACGGAGGAGGCCGCCATGGCCGGCCGCACCCTCACGGACGAACCCCTGCCCTCGTTTCTCAAGCCATCCGACCAGACCGACGGCGTGGTGCTGGAGGCCCGGCGCATCCGCAAGAGCTTCGGCGCGCTCAAGGCCGTCGACGGGGTCGACATTGCCGTGCGCGACCGCAGCCTTCATGCCCTCATCGGCCCGAACGGCGCAGGCAAGACCACGGCCTTCAACCTGATGTCCGGGTTCTACACCCCCGACGACGGCGACGTGCTTCTCCAGGGGCGCTCCATCGCGGGTCTCTCGCCGGAGGCGATCACTCAGGCCGGGATCGGGCGCTCGTTCCAGATCACCAATCTGTTCCCGGCCCTGACGGTCGAGGAGAACATCCGCCTCGCGGTGCAGGCGCGCCACCCGCAGCGCTTCAACCCCTGGACGGCGGCGCGGTCGATCAAGGCAATCGAAGCCGAGACCTCGGCGGTGATCCGCTACCTCGGCGTGGCCGGCATGGAGAGGGCCGAGGCCGGGGCGCTCTCCTACGGCGGCCAGCGCCTCCTCGACATGGGGCTGGCGCTTGCGACGAAGCCAAGGGTGCTGCTGCTCGACGAGCCGCTCGCAGGCCTTGCGGCCGCCGAGCGCCAGCGGATCGGCGACATCATCAAGCGCATCTCCCAGGACATGCCGATGCTGCTCGTGGAGCACGACATCGACCGCGTGTTCCAGATCGCCGACGCCGTCACGGTGATGAATGCGGGTCAGGTTCTGGTGGACGGAACCGTCGAGGATGCAAGGTCGAGCCCGCGGGTGCAGGAGATCTATATCGGCTCCGGCGCCACCGCCGTCGCGGCCAAGCCCCGCGAGAGCGCGGCCGAGGCGGCGACGTTGCTGACCGCAGACCGGATCAACACCTTCTACGGCAAGAGCCATGTCCTCGCGGACGTGTCCTTCGACGTGCGCCAGCACGAGATCGTCGCGCTCCTGGGGCGCAACGGCGCGGGCAAGTCCACCCTGCTCAAGACCCTCATCGGCATCGCGCCGCCCGGCTCCGGCTCCATCAGGCTCGACGGGCAGGAGATCGCCGGCCAGCCCTCCGCCGCCATCGCCCGCCTCGGCATCGGCTACGTGCCCCAGGGGCGCGGGCTCTTCGCCGGAATGACCGTGGCCCAGAACCTGGAGCTCGGAAAGCTCAAGCGGGAGACCGGCCACGGGATCCATTGGGACCTGGACAAGATCTTCGAGTATTTTCCCCGCATCCGCGAGAGGCTGAACACCCCGGCGGACTTCCTGTCCGGCGGCGAGCAGCAGATGGTCGCGGTCGCGCGCGCGCTTTCCGGCGACGTGAAGGTGCTCCTCCTGGACGAGCCCTTCGAGGGCCTTGCCCCGACCATCATCGAGCAGCTGTTCGAGAGCTTCGACAAGCTCCGGCATGAGGTGTCGATCATCATCGTCGACCACCACCTCGATCTCGCCCTTGCCCTGTCCGACCGGACCGTGGCGCTCGAGCGCGGCCGGGTGATCCATAGCGGGCCGTCGAAGGTTCTGCGGGACGATCTTGCGCTGCGCCGCAAGGTCCTGTGGCTTTGAGCCCTGAGGGAGGTCTCCTGAATGCCAAGCGTTGCTGTCATCGGCGCAGGTCTGATCGGCCGGTCCTGGGCCATGGTGTTTGCGAAAGCCGGCTGGGACGTGCGCATCACCGACCCCGATGCCGGAACCCTCGGGGAGGCGCCCGACCTGATCAGAGCCGGACTTGAGGAGCTTGCAAGGCATGGGCTCGCGTCGGACCCTGCCGGCGCGTCGGCCCGCGTCGCGGCCGTGCCTTCGCTGGCGGAGGCCGCCGCCGGCGCCGACCTCGTTCAGGAGAACGGCCCCGAGAAGGCTGAGATCAAGCGCGCCATCTTCGCGGAGCTGGACCGGCATGCGCCGCCGGACTGCATCCTCGCCTCCTCCACATCCGCCATCGTGGCGTCGCAGTTCACCGAAGGCCTGGCGGGTCGCGCCCGCTGCCTCGTGGCGCATCCGGTCAATCCGCCCCATCTCGTCCCCGTCGTCGAGCTTTGCGGCGCTCCCTGGACCACGCCCGAGACCATCGCGCGGGCGCGGGACATCTACGAGAGCGTCGAGCAGGTTCCCATCGTGGTGAACCGCGAGGTCGAGGGCTTCGTCCTCAACCGCCTTCAGGGCGCGCTCCTCGCCGAGGCGTTCCGGCTCGTGGGCGAGGGCGTGGTGAGCCCGCAGGACCTGGACAAGACCCTGAAGGACGGGCTCGGCCTGCGCTGGTCCTTTCTCGGCCCCTTCGAGACCATTGAGCTCAACGCGCCCGGCGGCATCGGCGATTACTGCAACCGCTATACGGGCTTCTACCGCCGCCTGAGCCAGGACCCGGCAAAGCCGCACGTCTGGGACGAGGAGAACGTGAGCCGCATCCTCGACGCCTGGGGCGACGCGCCGGGACCCGAGGAGCTGGCGCGCCGCTCCGCCCGGCGGGACAAGCGCCTGGCGGCGCTCAAGGCTCACAAGCAATCGCAGTCCGACACCTGATCTCACGACGAGGACCCAGCCCATGGCCCGCAAAGTCATCATCACATGCGCCGTGACCGGCGCGATCCACACCCCTTCCATGTCCCCCCACCTGCCGGTGACGCCGGAGGAAATCGCCGAAGCGGCCATCGGCGCGGCGGAAGCAGGCGCGGCCATCGTGCATCTGCACGCACGCGACCCGAACACCGGCAGGCCCGACCAGTCGCCGGAGGCTTTCGCGCCCTTCCTGCAGGTGGTGAAGCAGCGCTCCGACTGCGTGATCAACATCACCACGGGAGGCGCGCCCACCATGCTGGTGGAGGAGCGCGTCCGGCCCGCGGCCCATTACAAGCCGGAGGTCGCCTCCCTCAACATGGGCTCAATGAATTTCGGCCTCTACCCGATGCTCAACCGGTTCAAGGAATTCAAGCACGATTGGGAGAAGCCCTATCTCGAAGGCTCCCGCGACCGGATCTTCCGCAACACCTTCGCGGATATCGAGTACATCCTGACCACCTGCGCCGAGAACGGCACCCGCTTCGAGATCGAGTGCTACGACATCGGCCATCTCTACACCCTCTCGCACTTCGTGGAGCGCGGCCTCATCAAGCCGCCTCTCTTCGTCCAGAGCGTCTTCGGCCTCCTGGGCGGCATCGGTCCGCACCCGGAGGACGTGGCGCACATGAAGCGCACCGCCGACCGGCTCTTCGGAAGCGATTACCAATGGTCGGTGCTCGGCGCAGGCCGCAATCAGCTTGCCATCGCGGCCCAGGCGGCCGCCATGGGCGGCAACGTCCGCGTGGGGCTCGAGGATTCCCTCTGGATCGGACCGGGCAAGCTCGCGGAGTCCAATGCGCAGCAGGTGAGGCTGGCGCGCCAGATCATCGAAGGATTGGGCCTGGAAATCGCCACCCCCGACGACGCCCGCGCGATGCTGTCCCTCAAAGGCGGCGACCGGGTGAACTTCTAGCACGCCCGAAAATGATCTCGCGTCCGCCCGATAAGTTCCCCGCCCTTTCGAGAGCGGAACGGCCCTTTGGAGGGAATTGCCCTGGCGGCTCATGTAGATTCCAAATGGAGCGCCGGCCGCATCGGCCGGCGCTCCAGGGAGGAATAATTTATGGGCCTGATCAAATCGCTGCTCGTTTCCGCCGGTCTTGTGGCTTTCGCCATCAGCCCGGCAGTCGCTCAGGACGCGGGAATGAAGAAATGGGTCAAGGGCAAGGGCTGGGGTTGGGTATGGGGGCCTCAGGACGAGGTTGGAGCGCTGAACGAGATGACCGATGCATCGCGGCTTGCCGCCATGCAGTTGGTGAAGCAGGGCAAGTCCTACGACCTCGGGCTTGCCTATGACCGCAATTCGTACAAGTGGCCCGGCCACAGCCCGGGGGAGGTGATCAGCTTCCGCTCTCCCGCCGGCGTGAAGACCCAGCAGGACCTTCCCTTCACCACCCCTGAGGGCGGCAATACGGGCGGAACCGCCTGGCACAGCAGCGCCCTCTTCATCAGCGACAACGTGGCCACGCAGATCGACGGGCTCGGGCACATCACCCATGGCCAGGACAACCATTTCTACAACGGATTCAAGGCCGGGGAATGGGGCGGGGATTTCGGCCTGCGCAAGGCGGACGTGACCACCATTCCTCCCATCGTCGCCCGCGCGGTCCTGATCGACGTGGCCGGCCACAAGAACGTGGATGCCCTGCCGTCGAGCTACGAGATCACGGTGGAGGATCTCGAAGGGGCGCTCCGGGCCCAGAACATGGACGTCGCTCCCGGCTCCGTCGTTCTGATCAGGACCGGAACGGCGCGCTATTGGGGGCAGAACGGCAGCGATCACACGAAGATCGGCCAGCATGATTCTGCCGGGATCGGATTGAAGGCCGCCCGATGGCTGGTGGAGCAGAAAGGCGCGCTCATGGTCGGGTCGGATACGTCGGGCCTCGAATATGTTCCGCCCAAGCCGGAGGATTCTCAGGCCATGGGCGGCAGCTTCAACCCGGTTCACGTCTATCTGCTGGTGGAGCAGGGCGTTCACATCCTGGAATTCAACAACCTGGAGCAGCTTGCAGCCGACCGGGCCTACGAATTCGCCTATATCCTGTCGACCAACGCGATCCGCGGAACGGTCGCCGGGACGGCCTTGCGTCCGATCGCTCTGCGCTGAGATCCTGCCCTTGGGAGAGCGATCTCCCAAGGGCCCCTCCGCGCTTCCGGGCCGCTTGAAGCCTACGATGCGGTCGGAGAGAACCGCCCCACCAGGTGATGCCGCTCGCCCGGATAGGTGATGCGGGCCTCGGTGACGAAAGCGCCGGCCTGCCAGGTGCGCCGTTCGAGCACCAGGCAGGCCGCTCCCTTCTGGATGTGAAGCCACTTGGCCAGGGCGCTGTCGGCGTTGGTGGCCCGCACGATATGCTCGGCGTCCGTCCAGGGCACGCGCCGCAAAAGCCACGTGCCCGGCGGGTCGGTCCTGAAGCGCTCCTCGTTGGCTTCGGGCACGGTCGCCAGGTTGATCAGGCGCTGCTCATAGGCGTGCGGCACGTCGTCCATGAGGTGGAGGGTGGAGATGCCGAGCATCTCGGTTCCCGCTTTCAGTCCCGTCCGCTGGGCCGCGGCAGCGTCGATGCGCTCGACGGACCGCTGCAGGATCTTGAAGCGATAGACGATGCCGGCCCGGGCCGCCTGGAGCGCGAAATCCTGGATTTCCAGCACGGCCTGCTGGGTGCTCGGTTCCGCCACCACGGAGCCTGCCCTGCGGCGGCGGGTGATGAGCCCGTTGGCCGCCAGGGTCGACAGCACCTTGTTCACGGTCATGCGCGAGCAGCCGTACTCAGCCATCAGCTCGTGCTCGAAGGGGATGCGGTGCCCCGGAGGCCAATCCCCGGACATGATGCGGGCCTCGATATCGTCGCGGATCCGCTGGTGCAGGTGTTTCATGCGGGACGCTTCATCCTAGGACAGAAGGCGGGCCATGGCCCGCGCATAGCGCGCGCCGATCGCATCGCGGTGCAGATGCCGGCCGCTGCTGACCAGGGTTTTGCCTCCGACGAGCACCGTGTCGATGGCGGCCCTGCCCGTCACGAACACATAGGCGTCGATCCAGCGGTCGCCGGAGACGGCCACGAGGTCCGGGTGGCCTGCATCGAGCACCACGAGATCGGCCCGATGCCCGGGCTCGATGGCTCCGACGCGACGGCTGAGGGCGCGGGCTCCGCCCGCCAGGGCATTGTCGTAGAGGCTGCGCCCCGTGGACCGCCCTTCCCGCGCCGCCAGGACGTTGCGGGCCCGGTGCTTCAGGCGCTGGCTGTATTCGAGCTGCCTCAGCTCCCCCGGCGCGGAGATCTCGACGTTCGAGTCCGACCCGACGCCGAAAAGTCCTGCGGCCGCCACGTAATCGGCCCCCTCGAAAATGCCGTCGCCGAGGTTGGCCTCCGTGATCGGGCACAAGCCCGCCACCGCGCCGCTGGCGGCGATCCCCAGAACCTCCTGCGGATCGAGATGGGTGGCGTGGATCAGGCACCAGCGCGGGTCCACGGGAGCATGATCGAGCAGCCAGGCCACCGGCCGCCGGCCGGACCACGCGAGGCAATCCTCCACCTCCTTCACCTGCTCGGCGATGTGGAGATGGATCGGCCCCGTCCCGGCCCGGGCCACGACCTCGTCCAGGCTCTCCGGCGTGACGGCCCGCAGGCTGTGGGGGGCGATGCCCACCACCGCATCGTCGAGACCCGCCACGGCGCTGCGCGCGTCCTCCACGAGGCGAAGATAGGTCTCCACATCGTTGATGAAGCGCCGCTGGCCCTCCGCGGGCGCCGCGCCGCCGAAGCCTCCCTGAGCATAGAATACGGGCAGCAGCGTCAGCCCCATGCCGGTCCCGTCCGCCGCCGCGGCGATTCGCTCCGCAAGTTCCGCGATTCGGGCGTAGGGGCGGCCGTCCGGGTCGTGGTGCAGATAGTGGAATTCGGCCAGGGAGGTGAACCCGCCCTCGAGCATCTCCATCATGGCGAAGGCCGCAATGGCCTCCACGTCGTCGGGCGTGAGGGAGCCGAGGAAACGGTACATCACCTGCCGCCAGGTCCAGAAGCTGTCGCCCTCCGGGCCCCTGGTCTCCGCAAGGCCCGCCATGCCGCGCTGGAAGGTGTGGCTGTGCAGGTTCGGAAGGCCCGGCAGGGCGATTCCGGCGATGCGCTCGCGACCGTCCGGGGAGGCGCCGGGATGCACGGCGCGGATGACGCCGCCGCTGATATCGACACCGACCTGCCGCGCCCAGCCGTCCGGCAGCAGAGCGTGATCGAGTATGAGCCTGCGCATCGCCGCTACCCTCATTGTTGACCGGAATGACGGGCGTGGATGCCGGAAAACCCCTGGAATCCCGAACGTCGCGACCGGTCGAATTCGTCTGGACAATATCTATTTCGGTCGATTATGTATAGACATTATCGGGAGCTCACCGGAGCAGGAACATGCGCTTCGACAGGGTCTGGCTCAACGCCCGCCTCGCAACGCTCGCGGGCCATGACTTTGGTTTGGGCCTCGTCGAGAACGGCGCAATCGCCGCAAGGGACGGCCGTATCGCCTTTGCGGGACCGGCCGACGAACTGCCCTCCGGATGGGACGCGGCGGAGCGGACGGATTGCGAGGGCCGATGGATCACCCCCGGCCTCGTGGACTGCCACACCCATCTCGTGTTCGGCGGCGACCGGGCGCACGAGTTCGAGCTGCGCCTGAACGGCGCGAGCTACGAGGAGATCGCCCGCGCCGGAGGCGGCATCCTGTCCACCGTGAAGGCGACCCGCGCCGCGAGCGAGCGCGAGCTTGTGTCGAGCGCCCTGCCCCGGCTCGATCACCTGATCGCCGAGGGCTGCACCACGGTCGAGATCAAGTCGGGCTACGGCCTCAATCTCGAGACGGAGGCGCGCAGCCTGCGCGCGGCCCGCGGCCTCGCCCGCGAGCGGCCTATCGAGGTCACCACCACCTTCCTCGGCGCGCATGCCCTGCCCCCGGAGGCGAGCGGCGACAAGGAGGCCTTCATCGACAGGGTGTGCGGCGAGATGCTGCCCGCCCTCGCCGCCGACAATCTCGCCGATGCGGTCGATGCCTTCTGCGAGGGCATCGCCTTCTCGCCCGAGCAGACCGCCCGGGTCTTTCGCGCCGCAAAGTCCCTGGGCCTGAACGTCAAGCTCCATGCCGACCAGTTGTCCAATCTCCACGGGGCGAAGCTTGCCGCCGATTTCGGGGCGCTGTCCGCCGACCATCTCGAATACACGGACGAGGAAGGGGCGGCCGTCATGGCGAAAGCCGGTACGGTGGCCGTGCTGCTGCCGGGCGCGTTCTACATGCTGCGCGAGACGAAGCTGCCGCCCGTGGCGGCCTTCCGCCGGCACGGGGCCCGCATGGCGCTCGCGACCGACTGCAATCCCGGCACCTCCCCGCTGACCTCGCTCCTGCTCGTCATGAACATGGGCGCGACCCTGTTCCGCATGAATGTGGAGGAATGCATCGCAGGCGTCACCCGCGAGGCAGCCCGCGCCCTCGGGCGGCTCCATGAGATCGGCACGCTCGAGCCCGGCAAGTCCTGCGATCTCGCCATCTGGAACATCGAACGCCCGGCGGAGCTCGTCTACCGCATCGGCTTCAACCCGCTGCATTCCCGCATCTGGAGGGGACAGTGACCCATACAATTATGCTCATCCCCGGCTCCGTGACCTTGGCCCAGTGGCGCAGCGTCTATTTCGGCGCCGCCGTGTCGTTCGACCGCGACTGCCGCCCCGGGGTGGAGGCCGGAGCCCGGACCATCGAGGCCATCGTGGCCAAGGGCGATCCGGTCTATGGGATCAACACCGGCTTCGGAAAGCTCGCGAGCGTGCGCATCGGCTCCTCCGACCTCGCGACGCTCCAGCGCAACATCGTCCTCTCCCATGCGGCCGGCGTCGGCGATCCCCTGCCGGTCCCGGTCGTGCGGCTGGTGATGGCCCTCAAGCTCGCGAGCCTCGCGCAGGGCGCATCGGGGGTGCGTTGGTCCACCGTCGAGCATCTCGCCGCCTGCCTGGACGCAGGCCTCGTTCCGGTGATTCCCGGCCAGGGCTCCGTGGGAGCCTCCGGCGATCTTGCTCCCCTGGCTCACATGACCGCAGCCCTCATGGGCGTGGGCGAATTCTTCGTGGGCGGCGTGCGGACCTCCGCCGAAGAGGCGCTTGCGGGAGCCGGCCTCGCGCCGCTCTCCCTCGGCCCAAAGGAAGGGCTTGCCCTTCTCAACGGAACGCAGGTCTCGACCGCTCTCGCCCTGGCGGGGCTCTTCGAGGCCGAGCGTGTCTTCCGGGCCGCCCTCGTCACGGGGGCGCTCGCCACCGACGCCGCCAAGGGGTCGGACGGGCCCTTCGATCCGCGCATCCAGACCTTGCGGCGTCACCGCGGCCAGATCGAGGTGGCGGCCTCCTTGCGCGCCCTGATGCAAGGCAGCGCCATCCGGGCCTCGCATCTCGTCAACGACGAGCGGGTGCAGGACCCCTATTGCCTGCGCTGCCAGCCCCAGGTGATGGGCGCGGTGCTCGACCTGCTGCGTCAGGCGAGCGTGACGCTCGCCACCGAGGCCAACGGCGTGTCCGACAACCCGCTCGTGTTCTCGGAGACCGGAGAGGTGGTTTCCGGCGGCAACTTCCACGCCGAGCCGGTGGCGTTCGCCGCCGACATGATCGCCATGGCCCTGTGCGAGATCGGGTCCCTGGCGGAGCGGCGCATCGCCATGCTGGTCGACCCCACCCTTTCGGGCCTCCCGGCCTTCCTGACGCCGCAGCCGGGGCTCAATTCCGGCTTCATGATCCCGCAGGTCACGGCGGCCGCCCTGGTGTCGGAGAACAAGCAGCGCGCCTACCCGGCAAGCGTCGATTCCATCCCCACCTCCGCCAACCAGGAGGACCATGTGTCCATGGCGACCCATGGGGCGCGGCGGCTCCTGCGGATGGCGGCCAACACGGCGAACGCCATCGGGATCGAGCTTCTCGCGGCAGCCCAGGGCTGCGACTTCCATGCGCCGATGAAATCGAGCGAACGCCTGGAGCGCGCCCGCGCCCTGCTGCGGTCGAAGGTCCCGCATCTCGACAACGACCGGCACATGGCCCCCGACATGGAATTGGCGACCATGCTGGTCGGGTCCGGCGCGCTGGCCGAGGCGGTCGGCGGCGACGTGCTGCCGTTGGTGGCGGAGGAGGCTGCCCGATGAGCGCAGGCCGCGCCGAGCCTCATCCGCCCTGGCTGCTGGTAGCGCAGGGGAATGCGCCCCTCGTGGTGAGCCTGCCGCATACGGGCACGAGCATTCCCGCCGAATACGAAGGCGGGCTCGTCTCGCCCTGGCTCGCCCGCAAGGACGCCGATTGGTGGATCGAGAAACTTTACGGTTTCGCCGGCGGTCTCGGCGCGACCGTGATCCGCACCGGGATCTCCCGCACCGTGATCGACGTCAACCGGGACCCTTCCGGCGTTTCGCTCTATCCCGGCCAGGCGACCACGGAGCTCTGCCCCACCACCACCTTCGACGGCGAGCCCCTTTATCAACGGGGCATGGAGCCGAGCGCTGGAAGCATCGCCGAGCGCCGAGCCCGCTTCTTCGAGCCCTATCATGCCGCGCTGCGGGCCGAGATCGAACGCCTGCGGGCGCAGCATGCCCATGTGGTCGTCTACGACTGCCACTCGATCCGCTCGTTCATTCCGCGCCTGTTCGAGGGCACCCTGCCCCACTTCAACATCGGCACCAACGGAGGGACGAGCTGCGCGCCCGCCTTGGTCGATGCCGTCGAAAAGGTCTGTGCGGAAAGCGGCTTCACCCATGTGGTCAACGGCCGCTTCAAGGGCGGCTACATCACCCGCAGCCTCGGCCGCCCGGAGGATGGCGTCCATGCGCTCCAGATGGAGCTTGCCTGCCGCGGCTACATGCGCGAGCCGCTCGGCCCCGTCGCGGAGGCGGAATGGCCCTCCGCCTATGACGAAGCCGATGCGGCCCCCATGCGGGCCGCGCTCATCCGCGTTCTCGAGGCGTGTCTCGCCTTCGCCCGTTCCAAAGCCTGATCCGAGGATTTTTCCATGACCCGCATCGACAATGCCCGCGTGATCCGCGCCGCCCACGGCACCGAGCTCTCGGCCAAGAGCTGGCTGACGGAAGCCCCCTTGCGCATGCTCATGAACAACCTCGATCCCGACGTGGCCGAGAAGCCCGGCGAGCTGGTGGTCTATGGAGGCATCGGCCGCGCGGCGCGCGACTGGGACAGCTTCGACCGCATCGTCGCCGCCCTCAGAGATCTCGAAGCGGACGAGACGCTGCTCGTGCAATCGGGCAAGCCCGTCGGCGTCTTCCGCACCCATGCGGATGCTCCCCGCGTGCTGATCGCCAATTCCAACCTCGTGCCCCATTGGGCGAACTGGGACAAGTTCCACGAGCTCGACCGCAAGGGGCTCATGATGTACGGCCAGATGACGGCCGGCTCCTGGATCTATATCGGCACCCAGGGCATCGTGCAGGGCACCTACGAGACCTTCGTGGAGGTGGGCCGCCAGCATTACAACGGCGACCTGTCGGGCCGCTGGATCCTCACCGGGGGGCTGGGCGGCATGGGCGGCGCGCAGCCGCTGGCTGCCACCATGGCGGGGGCCTCCTGCCTTGCGGTGGAGTGCCAGCCGAGCCGCATCGAAATGCGCCTGCAGACAGGCTATCTCGACCGGCGCGCTGATAGCCTCGACGAGGCGCTGGCGATCATCGAGCAATCCTGCCGGGACAGGAAGCCGGTCTCGGTGGGGCTGCTGGGCAACGCCGCCGAGATCTTTCCCGAGATCTACCGCCGCGGCATCCGCCCCGACGCGGTCACCGACCAGACCTCGGCCCATGATCCCGTCAACGGCTACCTGCCCAAGGGCTGGACGCTCGCCCAATGGGAAGCCGGGCGCGAGAGCGATCCGAAGGCCGTGGAGCACGCGGCGAAGCGTTCCATGGCCGAGCACGTGCGCGCCATGCTGGATTTCCACAAGGCCGGCGTGCCCACCCTGGATTACGGCAACAACATCAGGCAGATGGCCAAGGAGGAAGGCGTGGATGACGCCTTTGCGTTTCCGGGCTTCGTGCCCGCCTATATCCGCCCCCTCTTCTGCCGCGGCATCGGGCCGTTCCGCTGGGCGGCCCTCTCGGGCGATCCGGAGGACATCTACCGGACCGACGCCAAGGTGAAGGAGCTGCTGCCGGATAACAAGCACCTGCACCACTGGCTCGACATGGCCAAGGAGCGCATCCGGTTTCAGGGCCTGCCCGCCCGCATCTGCTGGGTGGGTCTCGGCGACCGCCACCGCCTCGGCCTCGCCTTCAACGAGATGGTGGCGAGGGGCGAGCTGAAGGCTCCCGTGGTGATCGGCCGCGACCATCTCGATTCCGGCTCGGTCGCAAGCCCGAATCGCGAAACCGAGGCCATGAAGGACGGGTCGGATGCTGTGTCCGATTGGCCGCTGCTGAACGCGCTCCTCAACTGCGCCTCCGGGGCCACCTGGGTGTCGCTGCACCATGGCGGCGGCGTCGGCATGGGCTTCTCGCAGCATTCCGGCATGGTGATCGTCTGCGACGGCACGCCGGAGGCCTCCAGGCGCATCGAGCGGGTGTTGTGGAACGATCCGGCCACCGGGGTCATGCGCCATGCGGATGCGGGCTATGAGACCGCCATCGATTGTGCCCGCGAGTTCGGGCTCAACCTGCCGAGCCTGGACTGAGCCCATGGCGGCCCGCGTCGTCCGCAATCACGATCTGGTCCGCATTCCGTGGAAGAACGGCGGCGGCACCACGGCGGAAGTGGCCTCCTTTCCGGAAGGCTCCGGGTTCGAGACCTTCGGGTGGCGGATCAGCATGGCCGATGTGAGGTCCGACGGGCCGTTCTCGGCCTTTCCCGGAGTCGACCGTACGCTGATCGTGGTGCAAGGCGGCGGCCTTGAACTGGATGTGGAAGGGGCTTCCATCGTGCTTGACGGGCCATCCTCCAAGCTCTCCTTCTCGGGCGACGACGCGACCGTGGGGCGGCTGCTCGCGGCGCCGATCCGCGACCTCAACGTGATGACCCGGCGCGGGCGGTTCAGGCACCGGACGCGGCTGGTCCGATCCGGCGTGGCCCTGCTGTCCGAGGACGCCTGCGCCGCCTTCATCGTCGCCCTGGACGGGCCCTTCGACGTGACCCTGGACGGGATGATCCATTCTCTTCAAGCCCTCGACACCCTGGTCCTGGAGGCCACTCAAGAGCTGATCCAGCTCTCGGGCGGCGGCAGGGCGATCCTGGTGGAGATCGCGCCTGACCTTGCGGCATAGGAGAACGGCGGCAGGTCGAAATGTCTATACATTTGACATCGACGCGGGAGCATGGTGCCATTCGGCCGCTCTTTGAGGAAAAACCCGGCGGCGCGACAGACACAAACCTTCCAGAGGGCGCAGCCGGGACAGGCGAAACAAGGGTTCTGACAGCAATGGAGACTGCAATGAAGGCGGTATTGGGTGGTTTGGCCGTATTGGCGCTGGCGGCTGGGTCCGCCTCCGCGCAGGAGACGAAGGTAACGGTCGGCATTTCGGGCTGGACGGGCTTTGCGCCCCTCACCCTTGCCAAGGAAGCCGGCATCTTCAAGAAGAACGGGCTCGACGTGACGATCAAGAAGGTGCCGCAGGCGAGCCGCCACCTGGCGATCCAGTCCGGCGACATCCAATGCGCCGCCACCACGGTGGAGACCTGGGTGGTGTGGAACGCCAACGGCGTTCCCACCAAGCAGATCTTCCAGCTCGACAAGAGCTACGGCGCGGACGGCATGGTGGTGAAGAACGACATCGCCTCCATCAAGGACATCAAGGGCAAGACCGTGGCGGCCTCCGCCCCCGGCACCTCCCCCTATTTCGTCCTGGCCTGGATGCTGAAGAAGAACGGGCTCTCGGTGAAGGACGTGACCGTGGTCAACATGGAGCCGGGCCCGGCGGCCCAGGCCTTCATCGCCGGGCAGAACGACGCCGCCATGACCTACGAGCCCTATCTCTCGTCCGTGCGCGCGGCCCCGCAGGCGGGCAAGATCATCGCCACGACCCTGGATTATCCCGCCGTCATGGACACCTTCGGCTGCACGCCGAAATTCCTCAGCGACAACCCCAAGGCCGCCAAGGCCCTGGCCGACAGCTATTTCGAGTCCCTCGACATGATCGCCAAGGATCAGGCCAAGGCCTACGAGATCATGGGCGCGGACGTGAAGCAGACCAGCGAGGCCTTCGGCAAGTCGGCCCAGTTCCTGCGCTGGCAGGACCGGGAGGCCAACAAGAAGTTCTTCGAGGGCGAGTTCAAGACCTTCTCCAACGAGGCCGCCGACCTCTTGCTGGAGACCGGCATCATCAAGCAGAAGCCCGACATGAACGCCCTGGCGGATACGAGCTTCATCCAGTAACGCCCCGACCATCGCCATGGCCTGCTTGGTGAAAGCAGGCCATGGCCCCACCCTGCCTCACCGGCGTCATCCAGGCCGAGCCGGATGGCAAAGCGGATTTTCCATGCCCCGTCCCCTCGAACCGGTCAGCCAAGGCACGCGCGTCGCGCTCGGCATTTCGTTCTTCATCCTCTTCCTCGCCGCCTGGGCCTTCGCCACCCTGGGCGGCTTCGTGTCGCGCACCTTCCTGGCCGATCCGATCACCATGGTGCAGGACGGCTGGCTGCTGCTCACCCGGTTCGGCTTCCTGGCCGATATCGGCGTGACGGTCTGGCGCGTCATGGGCGGCTTCGTGCTGGCGGCCGCCATCGCGGTGCCCCTCGGCATCCTGATGGGGGCCTACAAGTCCTTCGAGGCCTTCCTCGAGCCCTTCGTGTCCTTCGCGCGCTACCTCCCGGCCTCCGCCTTCGTGCCGCTCCTCATCCTGTGGGCGGGCATCGGCGAGATGCAGAAGCTCCTGGTCATCTTCATCGGCTCGGTGTTCCAGATCATCCTGATGGTGGCGGTGGCCGTGGGCAACACCCGCCGGGACCTGGTGGAGGCCGCCTATACCCTGGGCTCCAGCGACCAGGGGGTGGTGAAGCGCGTGCTCATCCCGGCCAACGCGCCGGAGATCGCCGAGACCCTGCGGCTCGTGCTCGGCTGGGCCTGGACCTACGTGATCGTGGCGGAGCTGATCGGCTCGTCCTCCGGCATCGGCCACATGATCATCGACAGCCAGGCGCTCCTGGCCACGGGCCAGATGATCTTCGGCATCATCATCATCGGCATCATCGGGCTCATCTCCGATTTCCTGTTCAAGGCCGTGAACCGGGCGCTCTTTCCCTGGAGGCTCGCGTGACCGGCGCGGTTCTGCATGTGGAGAACGTGTCGCGGGTGTTCCCGGGGGTGCGGGGCGCGGACCCGGTGCGCGCCCTGGAGCCCACGAACCTCCAGGTGGAGCAGAACGACTTCATCACCATCCTGGGCCCCTCCGGCTGCGGGAAATCCACGCTGCTTCGCATCGTCGCCGGCCTCGACCGCCCCAGCGGCGGGCGGGTGCTCCTCAACGGGCGCGAGATCACGGGTCCCGGGGCCGACCGGGGCATGGTATTCCAGTCCTACACCCTGTTCCCCTGGCTCACCATCGCCGAAAACATCGCCTACGGCCTGCGGGAGAAGGGCGTGCCGAAATCGCAGCGCCAGGACATCGTGGCCTCCTACACCGAGAAGGTGGGCCTGCGCGGCTTCGAGAACCACTACCCGAAGCAGCTCTCCGGCGGGATGCAGCAGCGCACGGCCATCGCCCGGGCGCTCGCCAACGATCCGGCGATCCTGCTCCTCGACGAGCCCTTCGGGGCGCTCGACAACCAGACCCGCGGCCTGATGCAGGAATTCCTGCTCGGCATCTGGGAGCGCGAGCGCAAGACGGTGCTCTTCGTCACCCACGACATCGAGGAGGCCATCTTCCTGGCCTCCCGGGTCGTGGTCATGACGGCCCGGCCTGGCCGGATCAAGGCCGACATCCCCGTGGACCTCCCCCATCCCCGCCACTACACCATGAAGACCACCCCGGAATTCTCCCACCTCAAGGCGCATCTGACGGAGGAGATCCGGGTGGAAGCCATGCAGGCGGAGGCCGCGCATTAGGGAGCCGAATCAACCTGGCCGCACTATGGCTCGGGTGGGATCGAGGAAACACAAGGTCAATGGCCGCGATGAAAACCGACCTGTCCAGCGTCTACCAGGATTATATCGCCTGTCTCAACAAGCAGGACTGGCCGAAGCTGGGACGGTTCGTTCATGACGAGGTGGTCCACAACGGCCGGCCCGTGGGGCTGTCAGGTTATCTCAGGATGCTCGCGAGAGACTTCGATGACATTCCGGACCTTCGTTTCGATGTCCAGATCCTGATTTCCGATCCGCCTTATGTCGCGAGCCGAATCGGATTCGACTGCGCGCCGAAGGGGGATTTCCTTGACCTGCCTGTCAACGGCAGGAGAGTGTCCTTCACCGAGAACGTGATCTACGAATTTCGCAGCCAAAAGATCGTACAAGTCTGGTCGGTTATCGATAAGGCGGCCATCGAAGCTCAGATCTGACGCGGAAATGGCCTGTATGATGGGTCCAGGCGCGCTTTGACGCGCAACTCATCCGGGTGAAGATGCCAGGGCGCGACCAAGATAGCATCCCCTACTGCTCGTGGAGGCGGCAGAGATCATGAACGGGCTCTACAGGCTGATTGCCAACAGCAGCGATGCGGCCATTCTCTTCGGCGGCGTGGTCTGCACCGCCGTTCTCGCCCTCGTGCTCGCCCGGATGTCGCGGCGGCTGCTCTTTTCGCCCCAGGACGAGGCGCTGGAGAGCCACAGCAAACTGGCCGATGCGGTTCACGGAAGCCTTCTGGCGTTCTCCGTGTTCGTTCTTGCTCTGGTGCTGACGGAGGTTCGCTCCAATCTCGGAAAAGCCGACGACGCGGAGCTCCGGGAGGCATCGGTCATCATGAGGCTTGTTCGGGACCTCCAGACCCTGGGGACCGAAGGTGCGTCCACCGCGAGTGAGCGCGTCAAGGACTATGTCAGGTCCGCGGTCTCCACGGAATGGGAGACCCTCGCCCGGCATGAGCCATTGCTTGCAGAGGAAACGGATCGCGCCATGGCGTCACTCGTCGCGCAGGTCAACACGGTGGCGGCGGCCCATCCCGAAGCTGCAGGGGCCTTGCGAGCCTATGTGGAGAAGCTGGAGGATCTGCGCCAGAGCCGGCTCGAGATCGCCACCAAGAGCGTGCCCCCGGTCTTCTGGTGGGTGATGGCGGTTTTCATCGTCGGCGCCATGATCATGAACGGGCGTCATAAACAGGACGCTTTCGGCATGACGCTGATTGCCTTCCACATGGGGGCCATCGGATTGGTCGTGGCCCTGATCCTGGTGATGGATTCGCCGTTCAGAGGCGAAACCAGCGTCTCGCCGGCTGCGCTGATAAGGGCTGCGAGGCTGTCCGCCCCGTAGGGCAGGCGCCCTGTTCGCGCCCGCGTGTGTTTCGGAGCCCCTTGAGTTCGGGCCCGCCGGTGCCGATCCAGCCGATTGCCGCGCTTCAACCAAGTGCGCCCGGCTACGAGACGGCCCCCGTCAGGCGCAGCACGGCGGGCGCGCCCAGCGACACGCCCGAGAGGAACAGCAGGGCGAACACGAGGCGGCGCAGGATGGCGGGCGGGAGCGGCGGCGGCCAGCGGCGGGCCGCAAAGGTCGCGGCGATCACGGCCGGGATGGCCAGCAGTCCGAGCAGGGTCGATGCGGATGGCAGGTCGCCCGCGGCGGCCACGAGGCCGATGCGGAAAACCGCGTTCAGGGCAAAGACCGTCACCAGAGTTTCGCGCACCATCCTCAGGGCCATGGGCTGGCGGTAGAAGTGATAGACCAGGGGCGGGCCCGCGGTGGAGAACATCCCGCCCATCACGCCCGCGAGGGCGCCGAAGAACAGGAAGGATGCGTCGCCGGACAGGCGGGCCAGGGGCTCGGGCTGTCGCGCCAGCTGGAGGCTCGACAGGATGACCGCGAGGCCGAGGATCAGGCGAAGGGCGTCGGCGCGGGTTCCGGCGAGCCAGTCCAGCAGCGCGTAGCCGGCAAAGATCGCCGGCACGCTTGCAGCCGTCACCAGCAGGAGCTCCCGCCAGGCCACGTAGCGCCAGCCCTTCAGGAGCATCTGGCCCGCGTTGACAAGGGTGAGCACGCTCACGAGCATGGCCGCGTCCGGCAGGGACAGGAGGCCCGTGAGGCCGATCCCGCTCATGGTGATGAGGCCGAAGGCGAAGCCCGTCAGGGTCTGGGCATAGGCGGCTGCCCCTGCAAGGAGCAGAAAGCCCATCAGGGCGGCCAGGGACATGCCTCAGAGATTCCTCAGGCCCATGAACAGATCCGCGAACCCGGACCCGGCCCGGCAGAAGACGGGCGGCTCGCCGAAGGGGCTCGCCACCGTCGCCTCCTGGCCGCCCGCAAGGGCGCGGCCCGACCAGACATGCGTCCATTCCGCGCCTTCCGGCAGATAGGTGGTCCACTCGGCCTTGCCCGCCTGCCACACGGGGGCCACGAGGAGGTCCGGCCCGTAGAGATAGGCGTCCTGGATCGCGTAGGTGCGGGCATCGTCCTCGAAATGCAGGAACAGGGGCCGCTGCACCGGGAGGCCGCGGCTGGAGGCTTCCGCCGCGAGGGATTTCAGGTAGGGCGCGAGATGCGCATAGACCCGGGTCATGCGGGCGAAATGGGCGAGCACCTCCGGGTCCTCGTCGATCTGCAGGTTGTCCCGCGGGCGGTTGCCCTCATGGGTTCGCATGACCGGGGTGAAGGCCGCCATCTCGGCCCAGCGCATGAGGAGCTCCGCCGTGCGCACATTGCCGAAGAGGCTGGTGTAGCCGCCGATGTCGGAATGGTGGTAGGCGTTGCCGAGAAGCCCCGACGAGAGCGCGCCTGCGATCACCGTGACGAGGCCGTCGTGGCGGGTGAAGTCCACCGATTGGTCGCCGGCCCACAGCAGGGGGCAATGCTTCTGGACGCCCGTGTAGCCGGCGCGCATGAAGAACAGGGCCTCGCCCGTCTTGCGGCGGCTTTCCACGGCGCGGGCGTTCACCTCCGCCCACAGGGTCGGCCAGGCGTTGTGCATGAGCTTGGCGTCGACGCGGTTGGCGAGATGCACGTCGATGGGCAGGTACTCGCCGAAATCGGCCATCCAGCCGGAAAGGCCGAAATCCAGCATGTTCCGGCCGATCACCCGCTCGGCGAACCAGTCGGCGGCTTCCGGGTTGGTGAAGTCCACCACGCCGCAATCGAACTCGCCGAAATCCACCAGGGCCGTGTTGCCGTTCGCGTCCCTGGCGAAATAGCCCGCCGCCTCCGCCTCGGGAAAGAGCGAACCGTCCGCCGCCAGATAGGGGTTCACGTAGCCGAGGAAGCGGATGCCGCGATCCTCCAGCTCCGCGATGCGCTGGCGCAGGGCCGGATAGCGCTCGTCGTTGGCCTTCCAGTCCCAGAACAGGCGCGCCCCGAAGGAGGTGTGGCGCAGGCCCACCCAATCCTCGCACCACAGGCCGGAGACCTTCGCGCCGGCGGCGATGAACCTGTCGAGCCGCTCGAACGAGTTCGCGCCGTCCTTCAGGCCGATGATCGCGCCGCCATAGACCCATTCGGGCAGGGGCGGCTGGCGGCCGAAGCGCTGGGCCATGGCCTCGACGAGGGCGATGAAGGTCGGGCGCGCGGTGAGCTCGATCCGCTCCGGCACGGCCCAGACCTCAATCTCGTGGAAATCGTCCTTGCGGAAGTCGAAGGCCGAATAGGCGGTGGTTTCCACATGCAGGGCGTAACGGCGCGAGGAGAGGTAGGTGGGCTGCGGGTAATTGGTGTTCCAGTAGTCGCCGCCCGCCTTGCCGGTCACGTCCGCCTTGAGGGTGATCTCCGTGCTCTTGTCGCGCCCGACTCCGGGCTCGGAGGTCCAGAGGGGAAACCTGCGGCCGCGCATGTCGAAATAGGACATCTGCTCGCCGCCGCCCCACACATGCTCGTTGCGGGAGGCGGCGACGCGCAGCCAGACCCGGTTGATGGTGGGATCGGCGGACCGGAACGCCACGGCGGCGCCAGCGCCGCCGTTCGACACCCGGAGAATCATCCGCACGGGCTGGCCGGGAGCGGCCGAGAAGGCGATCTCCTGTCCCGTCACCACCGCATGGGCGAGGGGGACGCGCTCGACCAGGTAATCCTCGATGCTGAAATTGCCCCGGTACATCTCCATGCGCTCCTCGCCGCGGCCGACGAAGAGGCAGGGCGCCTCGATGCGGTGGCGCAGGATGAGCTTGTCGTCCAGGGTGAGGTCGAAGCCGTGGGCCGTGGTCTGGATCCGCATGGGAGCTCTCAATTCTGGGTCAGGCCGGCATCGACGATGAAATTCGCGCCGGTGCAGCCGGCGCTCTCGTCCGAGCCGAGGAAGAGCGCCATCCGGGCCACGTGGCTGGCGTCGAGGCGGAATTTCAGCGCCTGGAGATCGAGGAACCCCTGGTTCAGCTCGGGGGTCAGCCAGAGCTGCTTCTGCCGCTCCGTGAGGATCGCGCCGGGCACGATGCAGTTCACGCGGATGCCCGACGGTCCGAGCTCGCGGGCGAGCGTGCGGGTCATGCCGTTGATCGCCGCCTTGGCGGTGGTGTAGCCCACCATGCCGGGACGGCCGCGCATCCACGAGATGGAGCCGAGCATGATGACGCAGCCCCGCCCCGCCCGCGCCATGCCCTTGGCGAGGGCCTGCGTGGCGAAGAACTGGTGATCCAGGTTGAGCGCCAGGGCGCGACGCCAGTAATCGGGCTCGACCTCCGCGAGATCGTGCCGGTCGTCCTTGCCCGCGTTGTTGACGAGAACGTCGACGCCGCCCCTCTCGTCCTCGATGCGGGCGAGCGCGTCGCGGAGCGCGGGAATGTCGGTGACGTCGCAGGGGTGGAACGATGCGCCGGTGGCCGCCGCCAGGGCCTCGCCCGCGTCCCTGGCGATGTCGACGAAGGACACCTTCGACCCCTGCGCCACGAAGGCCCTGACCATCTCCTCGCCGATGCCGGACGCGCCGCCGGTGATGACCACGGAGCGGTTTTCGAGGGAGCGGTACTGAACGGTGGCGTAATCGAAGGTCATGACAATCTTGAGCCTCAGACAAGGGGATCGAAAAAATGTTCGGGCAGTCCGGGCGTCTCGACCGGCATCGCGAACAGGCTGCCGGAATGCGGGAAGGCGGCCAGCTCCTCGGCGGAGCGGCCGGTGCGGGCGGAGGTCACGTAGAGCGTCCTCCAGTCCGGCCCGCCGAAGCACACCATGGTGGGGCAGCGGGCGGGCACGGGATGTTCCGCCAACAGGCGTCCGTCCGGCGCATAGCGCCGGATGCGCCCGCCCTCGAACAGGGCGGTCCAGTAGCAGCCGTCCCGGTCCACCGCCGCGCCGTCCGGGCGGCCGCGGTCGGTCTCGGAAGGCTCCAGACGCGCGAAGACTTTTTTGCCGCTCGCCTCGCCGGTGGCGGGATCGTAGGCGTAGCGCCAGATCGTGAAGGTGGGCGTGTCGGAGTGGTAGAGCGCGCGCCCGTCCGGCGAGAAGGCGACGCCGTTGGAGGTGAGGAGACCTCCCGCAAGCGCTGCGAGGCCGCGCCGGTCGTAGCGGTAGAGATGCGCCCTCGCCCCCTCCTTCGGCTCGTCGATGGTGCCGGCAAGAAAGCGTCCGGCGGGATCGACGCGGCCGTCGTTGAAGCGGCTCCTGCGCTGGTCCTCCGGATTGTCGGCGAGCTTCGCCTCGCGGTTGCCCCGGGCATCGAGGAGCCAGAGCCCCGAGCGGAAGCCCGCGATGAAGCCGCCGCCCTTCCGGAAGCCGATGCAGCCGATCTCCTCGGGCATGGCCATCACATCGTGCTCGCCGGTCTCGGGCCTGTAGCGGTGGAGCGCCCTGCCCTTGATGTCCACGAAATACAGCGCCTGCTCCTCGGCGGACCACAGGGGGCACTCGCCCAGTTCGGCGCGCACATCGAGGGCGACGCTCATGCTCATGGGAGCGCCTCCACGCCGAAGCGGACCGTTGCGGTCATGCGCTCGCCGGGCCCCAGAACCTTCAGGGCGTGATCGGCGATGTCGGGGCGGTTGAAGGCGTTGTTCACGTGGCTCACCGGCTCGACCGCGAAGAAGTCGCGGCCCGCCGGCACATAGACCACGAGGTGGCCGAACAGGGGATCGGCCTCCATGCGAAGGGCCACCTTCTCGGCCTCGAACACGATGCGGGCCGTTCCGTTCCAGCCCCGGAAGCAGTTGTCGAGGCGCGGCTCGCCGAGTTCCCGCATCTCCCGGTAGTTCCACTCGTCGGGAACCGGGATGCTGCGGGTGGGCAGGGAATCCTCGCCGTTGGGATAAACCCCGTCGGCCGCGAATTGCAGGCGCACGCCGGGGCGCTTGGGGAAGAAGGGGTGCAGACCCATTCCCGCCGGCATGGGACGGCGATCCGCGTTTGCGAGGGCGAGCGTCAGGGTCAGCCCGTCCGCGGCGAGGTCGAAGACCTGCTCCGCATCATAGGCGAAGGGCCAGCCTTCCGCCGCGTCGCCGTCCGGCCGATGAGCCAAGGTCAGGCGGCAGCGGCTCTCGTGAACTTCCGCCACCTGCCAGGGCCTCTGCCAGGCATTGCCGTGCACGGAATGGGGGTGGTCGCCGAAATTGAGGGCAAGCCGGTGCTCGATGCCCTCGAACGAGAAGCGTCCCCCGGCGACGCGGTTGGAATAGGGGATGAGCGGATAGCTGCTGGTCTGCCGCACGAGCCCGTCCCACAGGGCGGCCTCGGGGGTCTCGCGCAGGAGGGCGAGGCCGTCGCGCCGGAAGCCCGCGATGGCCCCGCCGATGGCGGGAGCCAGATCGACCTTGAGAGCGCCGTTCCTGAGCGTGACGGTCAGGGGAGCCTCCTTGCGGGTTCAGTAGGCGGCGGCGGGCGCGGCGGGAGCGGACGGGGCCTCGCCGCGCAGGGCGCCGAGCCAGTCGGACGCGCGGCCGGTCATCATGGCGATGTCGGAGCCGACGGCCACGTAGCCGTAGCCGTAGGAGATGAAGCGGCCCACCATGTCCGGGTTGGGGCCGACGATCCCCACGGGCTTTCCGGCCGCATGGGCCATCTTGGCGGCCCGCTCGATGAGCGCCTGCACCTCGGGATGGGCGATGTTGCCGATATGGCCCATGGCGGCCGCCAGATCCCCCGGCCCGACGAACAGGGCGTCGAGCCCCGGAACCGCGGCGATCTCCGGCAGCCGCTCGATGGCCTCCGGCGTTTCGAGCTGGACGATCACGGCCACCCCATCGTTAGCGCGCTTGAGATAATCCGTGGCCCGGCCGAAGCGCGATCCGCGATGCACCGCCGCGACGCCGCGCACGCCCTCCGGCGGGTACTTGGCGTAGGACACCGCCAGGCGCGCCTCCTCGGCGGTCTGGACGAAGGGCAGCATGACGGTCTGGGCGCCCGCGTCGAGCACGCGCTTGACGAGAACCTGATCGTTCCAGGCCAGCCGCACCACCGCATCGGCGGGCGTGCAGCCGACCGCGCGCAGGATATGGGCCAGGTCCGACACCTCGATCGGCACATGCTCCATGTCGACCACGAGGAAGTCGAAGCCGCTGTAGCCCAGGGCCTCGGCGGTGGCCGGGGCCGCCGCCATGAGCCAGGTGCCCAGCGGCGGGCGCGGGCCGCTGCCCTTCAGCCAGCCCTTGAAACGGTTCTCGATGCTGATCATGGGGTGTCCCTAGTAGATCGACGGCTCGGCCACGAGACCGCGCGTGGAGAGAAAGTCGAAGTCGCAGCCCTGGTCGGCCTGCGACACGTGGCGCTGGTAGAGGGCCGCGAAGGAGCGCTCGTAGCGCAGGGCATTCGGCTTCCACTCGGCGCGGCGGCGCTCGATCTCGTCCTCGTCCACGCGCATGTCGAGGCGTCCCGCCTCCACGTCGAGCTCCACGAGATCGCCGGTCCTGAGCAGGCCCAGCGGCCCGCCCACCGCCGCTTCAGGGGCGACGTGGAGGATGCAGGTGCCGTAATGGGTGCCGCTCATGCGCCCGTCGCAGATGCGCACCATGTCGCGCACGCCCTGCTTGAGCAGCTTCTTGGGGATGGGCAGGTTGCCCCATTCCGGCATTCCGGGCGCGCCCACGGGGCCCGCGTTGCGCAGCACGATCACCGTGTCTTCCGTGATGTCGAGATCCGGATCGTCGATGGCCCGGTTCATCTCGCCCGGATTGTCGAACACGATGGCCGGGCCCACGTGCTTGAGGAATTTCGGGTTCGCGGCCGAGGATTTCATCACCGCGCCGCTGGGCGCGAGGTTGCCGCGCAGCACCGCCAGGGTCTTGCCGCGGGAGAGCGGCACGATGGGGTTGTCGGGACCGCGGATCACGTCGTCGTTCCAGCATTCGGCCCCGGCGATGTTCTCGCCGAGGGTCTTGCCGTTCACCGTCAGGACGTCGAGGTCGAGATGCGCTTCGAGCTTCCGGAGCTGCGCCAGCAGCCCGCCCGCGAAGTAGAAGTCCTCCATCAGGTATTCGCCCGACGGGAACAGGTTGGCGCAGACGGGCACGCGGCCTGCCATGTCGGACATGTCGTCGAGGGTCAGCTCGACGCCGGCGCGGCGGGCCATGGCCACGAGATGCACGGCGGCGTTGGTGGAGCCCCCCAGCGCCATATAGGCCACGAGGCCGTTGCGGAAGCTGCGCCCGTCGAGGAACCGCGAGGGCTTCCACTCTTCCCAGATCATCTCGATGATGCGCTCGCCGCAGGCGGAGGCCATGCGCGGGTGGCCGCTGTCGGCGGCCGGGATGGAGGAGGCGCCCGGCAGGGTCAGGCCCATGGCGTCCACGATGGACGTCATGGTGGAGGCGGTGCCCATGGTGTTGCAGGTGCCGATGGAGCGGGTCATGCGGCTCTCGAGATCGACCCAGTCGGCCGGGGTGATGTTGCCCGCGCGCAGTTCGTCCCAGTACTTCTTGGTATGGGTGCCGGCCCCGGTCTTCTGGCCGCGCCACTGGCCGTTGGACATGGGGCCTGCCGGGCAGTAGATCACCGGGATGTCCATGCTGATCGCGCCCATGAGCATACCGGGCGTGGACTTGTCGCAGCCGCCGAGCAGCACGGCCCCGTCCACGGGGTGCGAGCGCAGCAGTTCCTCCACCTCCATGGCGAGGAAGTTGCGGTAGAGCATGGTGGTGGGCTTCACCATCACCTCGCCCACGGAGAGCGCGGGCAGCTCCACCGGATAGCCGCCGGCCTGCCACACGCCCCGCTTCACCGCCTCGGCGCGGTCGCGCAGATGCGAGTGGCAGGGGCTCATCTCGCTCCAGGTGTTGACGATGGCGACCACGGGCTTGCCGAGGAATTCCTCCCGGCGCATCCCCATCTGCTGGGTGCGCTGGCGATGGGCGAAGCCGCGCATGTCGTCGGACGCGAACCAGCGCTGGCTGCGCAGGTCTGCGAGGGCTCGGCGTGTCATGGGATTGTCCTTATCCTTTGATGCCGCCGGAGGTCAGGCCGGACACGACGCGCTCCTGGAAGATCACGATCAGGACCGCGACGGGCACAATGCCCACCACGAGGGCCGCCGAGATCACCGGCCAGGGGAAGGCGAACTCGCCCTGGTACAGGGTGATGCCCACCGGCAGGGTGCGGAGCATCGGATTGGAGTTGAACGAGAGGGCAAGCAGGAACTCGTCCCAGGCGTTCACGAAGGCCAGGATGCCGGCGGTGAAGACGCCCGGCGCCGAGAGCGGAACCACCACCTTGAACAAGGCTCCCATGCGGGTGCAGCCGTCGATCATGGCGGAGTTTTCGAGATCGCGCGGGATACCCTCGAAGAACGACACCAGGATCAGGGTGCAGACCGGCAGGCTCAGCACCGTATAGGGCAGGATCAGCGCCACCCAGGTGTTGAGGAGGCCAAGCGCCCGCATGATCTCGAACAGGGGCACGAGGAGCGTCACCAGCGGGAAGGTCGACACGGCGATGATGGCCGACAGGATGAGGTCGCGGCCGCGGATCTGGAGCCGCGCCAGGGCATAGGCTGCAAGCACCGACACGAAGAGGGTGAGCGCGGTAGCAAGGATCGCCACCATGAAGCTGTTGAACAGGAAGAGCAGCAGCGGCTGGTCCGTGAAGGCGCGAAGGTAGTTGGCGATGGTGGGCGCGTGCGGCAGCCAGGTGATGGGCTTCACCGTAAGCTCCGCTTCCGTCTTGAGGGACGTGAACAGGATCCACAGGGTCGGGAAGATGCCGTTGACCACGAGGATCAGCCCGATGATCAGGCGAAGCGGCGTGCCGGAGAAGATCGAACGGCTGGAGGAGGTTTCCATGCTCATGTTTGTCACCCCTTGGCCCGGATCATGCGCAGGTATACCGCCGTGATGCACATGGAGAGCACGAACATGACCACCGCAAGCGCCGAGCCGTAGCCGAGATCAAGGAAGTCGACCGTGTTCTGGTGGATGTACATGGCGAGCGTCGCGGTGGAGGTGCCCGGGCCGCCGCGGGTCATGGTGAAGGGAATGTCGAAGGTCTGGAGCGCCGTGATGGTGCGGAAGATCAGGGCCACCACGATGGAGGGCTTGAGCAGGGGCAGGGTGATCTCGAAGAACTGCCGCAGCCGCCCTGCCCCATCCACCTCCGCCGCCTCGTAGAGGGAGCGCGGAATGGTCTGCAGGCCCGCCAGGATGATGAGGGCCATGAAGGATGAGGTCTTCCAGATGATCGTCAGGCAGATCGCCGCGAAGGCCCAGTTGGCGGAGTTGAACCAGATCACGCCCTCGATGCCGACGCGGCGAAGCACGTCGTTCACCACGCCGTATTCGGAATGGAAGAACCAGGCGAAGATCAGGCCCGCGAAGGAGAGCGGCAGGGCCCAGGGAATGAGCAGCGACAGGCGCACCGGCCACTTCACCTTGAACGGCAGGTTCGCCATCAGCGCCAGCGCCATGCCCAGGAGCAGCGCGCCTGGAACCGTGATGAGGGTGATGAGGATCGTGTTCCAGGTGGTCTCCCAGAACACCGGGTCCTCCAGCATGAGGGAGTAGTTCTCAAGCCCCGCGAAGGCGGCCGGCAGGCCCGACGTGAGGGACAGGTTCTGGAAGCTCGTCCAGACCAGGCGGCAGACCGGATAGACGATGATGAGCGAAAGCAGCAGGGCCGTGGGCATGAGCAGCAACACCGCCAGGGTGCGCTCGCTCGGATCGAGGAAGCGCGTCCACCATTTCGTGCCGCCCTCGTTGGGAGCCGTCACGAGAGTCGTTTCGCTGGCTGTCGACATCGTGGTCATCCTGCCCGGGTGCAGTTTCAGGAGGACGGACGCCCGTGGGCGTCCGTCGAAATTGCAGGCATGGCGCGGGTTAGCGCAGCACGCGGCGCAGGCGGCCTTCCATCTGGTCGGCGCCCTGCTCGGGGGTCGATTGACCGGCCAGCACCGCGTTGACCGTGGTGCGGATGATCTCGCTCACCTCGTTGTAGCGCGGGGTCACGGGACGGGCCTTGGCGGTCTCCACCACGGGCTTCGCGTTGGCGAACCACGGCACCGCCTTGGTCACGTCCGGGTCCGTGTAGACCTCCGGGAATTGCGGAAGCAGGGATGCGTTGACGGCCATGAACTCCGAGATTTCGGGGCTCGACACGAACTGCACGAATTTCTGCGCTTCGGTCTTGTTGTTGGAATAGGCGGACACGCCCCATTCCCAGCCGCCGAGGCAGGAGGCGGGCTGGCCGCCCTTCACGGCGGGGAGCTTCACCACGCCCACCTTGTCCTTCACGGCGGACTCAGGCCCCTGGAACTGACCCCAGGCATAGGACCAGTTGACGGCGAAGAGCACGTTGCCGGCCTGGAACTCCTTGCGGGTGTCGTCGGTGGCGACCTCGGCGATGTTCTTCTTGGCGACGCCCTGGTCGACGAAGTCCTTCCAGAGCTTGAGGGACTTCACGGCCGCGTCCTTGTCGAAGGAGAGCTTGCCGTCGGAGACGAGCTGCTTGCCCATGCTCCAGTAGGGCAGCAGGAAGGTGCAGACCGCGCCCTCGATGGCCTTGCCCTGGAAGGACAGGCCCTGGAGGTTGGCGTCCTTCTCGGCGTCCAGGACCTTCTTGGCGGAAGCGGTCAGCTCGTCCCAGGTCTGGGGCGGCTGGATGCCGTGCTTCTCGAGCAGGTCCTTGCGGTAGTAGAGGAACATGGCGTCGGCGAAGGCGGGGAGCGCCACGACCTTGCCGTCCACGGTGTTCGCCTCCGCATAGGCCGGCAGGTAGCGCTTCATGGCGCCAGCGACGTCGCTGCCGAGCACCTCGTTGAAGGGAACGGTCCAGCCGGCCGCCGCGTACTGCGCCGGGCGGATCACGTCGAGGATCAACACGTCAAGGGAGGTGTCCTTGGCGGTCATGACCGTGTTGAGATACTGCGCCTGCGCCTCGGAGGTGTTGCCGCCGGTCTCGATGGCCACCTTCACGTTCGGGTTCTTGGCCTCGTACATGTCGAAGGCCTTGCGCCACACGTCCGGGCGGTGCTGGCTGGACACGAACACCCGCAGGTTCGTCTGAGCCATGGCGGCGGAGCCCGACAGGGTCAGGGCCGCGCCGGCCAGCAGCAGTTTCATGGTCTTGTTCAAAGTCATCGTTTCCTCCGTAAGAGTTGACGGATGCCGGTTCAGGGCCGGCACCTCACATTGACAGGGCCGATCAGACGAGGGCCCGCTCCGTTGCCGCATCGAACAGGTGGACCCGGGAAGGGTCGACACCGATCGACAGGGTCTCGCCGGGGCTCGGCCTCATCTCGGGCGCAACCCGCGCCGTGAGGTTGAAGGAGCCGAGGGCGAAATGGATGAGCGTGTCGGAGCCGAGGGGCTCGACGACCTGCACGCGGCCCGACAGGGCATGGCCGTCTCCGGCCGGAACGAAATGCTCGGGACGGATGCCGACGATGACCTCGCGCCCCTCCAGGGCGGCGGCCTTGCCGATGCCGTGCCGGTGCAGGGGGATCGTCGCCCCGCCGTCGAAGGCGACCTCGCCGCCGCGGATGGTGCCGCGGGCGAAGTTCATGGCGGGCGAGCCGATGAAGCCGCCCACGAACACGCTGGCGGGGGTGTTGTAGACCTCGTCGGGCGTTCCCACCTGCTCGATCTCGCCGCCCTTGAGGATCACGATGCGGTCGGCCAGCGTCATGGCCTCCACCTGATCGTGGGTCACGTAGATGATGGTGGTGCCGATGGTCTGGTGAAGGCGCTTGATCTCGGTGCGAACCTGGCCGCGCAGCTTGGCGTCCAGGTTGGAGAGCGGTTCGTCGAAGAGGAACACCTGGGGGCGGCGCACGATGGCCCGGCCCATGGCCACGCGCTGGCGCTGGCCGCCGGAGAGTTGACTCGGCTTTCGGTCGAGAAGCTGGCTGATGCCCAGCATGTCGGCGGCCTGGGCGATGCGGGTCTTGATCTCGTCCGCCGGGATGCCGCGCACCTTCAGGCTGAAGGCCATGTTGTCGTAGACGGTCTTGTGCGGGTAGAGGGCGTAGTCCTGGAACACCATGGCGATGTCGCGCTCGCGAGGGGGCAGCTTGTTCACCACCCTCTCGCCGATGCGGATCTCGCCGTCGCTGATGCCCTCGAGGCCGGCGAGCATGCGCAGGGTGGTGGACTTGCCGCAGCCGGAGGGCCCGACCAGCACCACGAATTCCCGGTCGGCGATCTCCAGATCGATGCCCTTCACGATCCGAAGCGAGCCGTAGTTCTTCTCGAGCTTTCGGAAGCTGACTGACGACATGCTCCCTCCCTGTTGTTGCGCCGCGCCCGAACCCGGTGCGCCGGCGCTCCTACCCTTATGTCGAAGACAGGCGATTTGGCGTATTCTGTTTATCGTAGCGCTACGATTTTATAAAGGCAAGGGGATTCTCGGAGCGACTTGGCATCCGGCCTTTGCCATCAAATACCTGAAAAGCTTTGTATTTGACGCGAATTGCGCTATACCATTCCCGATGAATACCATCAAAGCGCTACGAAAGACAGGGAAGTTGATGGACGACGGCAGCGGATTGGCGAACCGGGCGACCCGGAAGCGGCGCAAGATGCAGCGCGTCACCATGACGGACGTGGCCAGGCACGCCCAGGTCTCCCCCTCCACCGTCTCGCTCTACCTCCGCAAGCCCGAATCGGTCTCGCCGGCCGCCGGGCAGGAGATCGCCCGGGCGGTGAGCACGCTGGGCTATGTGCCCAACCTCGTGGCGGGGGGGCTGGCGGCCGCGTCCTCCAAGGTGGTCAGCATCATCGTGCCGTCGATCCGCAACGCCTTCTTCGCCGAAACCGTCTCCACCCTTCAGGCGGAGCTCAGGGCCGAGGGCCTGCAGGTTCTCCTCGGGCACAGCGAATATGCGGAGGCCGAGGAGGAAGCCCTGATCCGCACCGCCCTCTCCTGGTCGCCCGCAGCCGTCGTCCTCACCGGACTGACCCACAGCCCCGATGCCAGAAAGCTCCTGAAGGCGAGCGGCATCCCGGTCATCGAGATGTGGGAGCTCGGGGACGAACCCATCGACATGGCCGTGGGCTTCTCGCACCCGGAGGTCGGCGCTTCGGCCGCCAGGCACCTCCTGTCCAAGGGACGCCGGACCCTCGCGTTCCTCGGCGCGCGGATGCACGAGGACCGGCGCGCCGCTCAGCGCGCCCGCGGCTTCGAGGAGGCGTGCGGGGCCGCGGCGGGATCCTGCGAAATCGTCAACCATCCGGGCGCCGCCACCGTGGAAGCCGGCGCGCTGCTGCTGAACCGCGCGCTCCGGCAGGTGCCTGATCTCGACGGCATCGCCTGCTCCAACGACCTGATCGCTCTGGGCGCACTGTTCGAGTGCCAGCGCCAGGGGCTGGCGATCCCCGCCGACATCGCCCTCGTGGGCTTCGGCGACCTCGACTTCAGCGCCTCCTGCATCCCGTCGCTGACCACCATCCGGCCCTCGGGGGACCTGATCGGCAAGGAGGTCGCAAGGCTGATCCTCGACCGCATCCAGAACGATCCCCCCGAGGGAGCCCGGCGCGTCATCGACACGGGCCATGTGCTGATCGAGCGGCGCAGCACCTGAACGCCCCGCGGCGGACCGGATCGTCGCGCGATGATCAGAGACAGGCCAGGATCGAGGCCATGAGGTAGGAACCCACATGGGGGTCCTGCGCCGCGGGCTGACCTTTACGCTTCGACCTGTGAATTTCGACCCGGTTCTGCTGCTCGGCCTCGCTGGGGAAGTCGGGCGGAGGCATCCGGGTGAATCCGAGATCCTGCTTCCAGTAGGTGAGACGCTGCTGCGGAAGAAACGCAGGCCGCACCGTTACCTCCTCCAGCCCGATCACATGGATTCGGCCGCGCCAGGGGACGATCAGGACCCGTCCCAGAACCTCTCCCGTCTCCGCGTCGCGAAGACTCGCGCCGAAGCGACGCACGAGCTTCATGCCGATGAACCTCATGAATGTGCGAAAGCGCGTCATCGGACGATGCTCCTCCAGGACGACGGGAGCTTCTTCACCGGATGAACCATCCACGCTCCTTCCGACCTGAACTCTTCGATCTCCGCCGTGTAGTCGCCCAGATTGGTCACGAACCTGTTCTGCGCGCCGAAGTCCCGCAGCCGGTATCCCAGGTGATGGGCGAGCGTCGGCACGAAAACTTCCGTGTAGATCGGGAACGGCTCCCGGTGCGAGGCCACCGCGTCGAAGGCCTCGCGGCGCCAGAACGCGCCGGTGCCCATCATCGACAGGACGACCCTCGTCTCCCGCCTCACGCTGACGGAAGCGAAGTACTGCCGGAACCGTGTGTCGCTGGCGTGATACAAATAGTGGGGATGCGACGTGCCGTCGATGCGCTGGAGCTTGTAGGCCAGGACGTCGGCCTGCTCGTCGTCGATGGTGCAGGTCAGCCGGTCGTAGAGATCCCGCACCAGGGGCAGCTGATCGTATTCCACGTAATGCACGTACCTGATTTCGGGATGCGATTTCAGCCATTCATGGGCCGCCCGGAACACGCCGGCGCAGCTTTGCCGGTCGCGCTGCTGATCGCGAACGCGAAGCTGCGGGTCATCGACGAACACTTTGTCCGAGAAGGCGACTTCGTTGAAGGCGGGCTCCTTGCCGCCATAGGCCAGAAGGATTTGCGATGTTGGCTGAAATTCCTGCCAGAGCTCCAGAACCGGCTCCAGCTCCGACGCGGGCTGGTGCGAGAGCAGTAAGGTCAAGACATCTTTCATCGACACAGGTCCATTCATCGTCGCGGAGGAGAAATGCTGTTTGGGCTCGCGCAGCGCGCCGAACCTGAAAGCGGGAGTGACATCGCCCGCTCTTCATGCCTTCAGCAAGGCGAGCAGGGGTCTGCAAATCATCAAGGAACAGGCGGCTCCTGGGAGTTCGAGCGGAATGCGGTGACGCCCCGCCGGGCCCATCGGCAGATGTCGGAGGGCAGTCAGACGAATCCGCCCGGCCGCCCGACTGACGCCTCTTCCTGGATATCCTTGATGGCGGCTCCAAGGGTCTATGGCGGCGAAACCGGGATGCTACGCTGCCCGAATATGGCAGCGACGCGGTGGGGCAGTCTCACACGTGGGAACGGCTTGGATGAACGGCGCAGTCCAGGCGCAGCCTTCGATCGTGCAAGCGCCACCCAACAGGAGACCCCGGGAGAGCATTGCGTCGCTTCGCCTGTCACACGCATCATGGGGCGGTATATGGTCGATGAGGGCTCTTCAGGAAGGTGCGGATCGCAATTATATTGGCCGTGATCGACAACCTCCTCCGGCCTGGAGCAATCCTTCGATAGCGCGCAGGGGAAAGCGCCGCGGGGCGCGCTTTCCGAATGACCTGCGAAGCATGTGACTGCTACGGGGACGATCCCGCCCTGTCGATCCTGTCCGCTTCCGTCAACGCAGAGCCACGACCGCACCGGCCGCGTTCAGCTGGCATGCGACGCGGGACTGGCGCATCTGGCTCCTCTTTGCGCGGGCATAGACGACCCTAACCTGGACGGGCGCCATGATGCCGCCATCCGGCGTCGCATTCAGGCGGCCGGCGCTGGCGGCGTCGACCCGCACGGCCCCATAAGGAACCGCGGCGCTGGCGATCGACGTACGGCAGGCTTCGACGATCTGAACCGGAGTGCCGATTCGTGGAACCAGAGGCGCGCCAAGTCCTGCTGTACCCTGGCGTCGCGGCTGATTGTTGGAATCTTCCGACCCCTCGCGAAGAGGCACAAGGGACAGGGGCAGCGCCAACCCGGGATTGCTCCCGGCGGCAACGGCGGCCGGCCTTGCGTTGAATGCGGGAATGCTCGACGTCGCCTGCGGAGCTGCGGTCGGAGCGGACGGAGCCGTGCGCGTCGCTGCTGTTCCTGATGGACTGGCAGGCGCCGTCCCGGTGGTGGGGCCCGTCGATGGCGTGGAGACGCCAATCGACGGTCCTACGGATGGCGAACTGCCATTCCTGCCGCCCGTCGGTCCGCCACTCGTCGAGGGCTGCCCGCCTCCGGTCTTGCCGCCGCCAACGCCAGCCCCACCGCCCGTGCCGGCTCCGACGCTGCCTCCGCCGACGCTGCCTCCGCCGACGCTGCCTCCGCCGACGCTGCCTCCAACGCTGACGCCCCCGCCGACATTGCCTCCGACGCTAGCGCCTCCGCCTCCGCCGACACCGCCTCCGACGCTAGCGCCTCCACCTCCGCCAACGCTGCCTCCGACGCTGACGCCGCCCCCGCCCAGGCCTCCTCCGCCTACAGCGCCGCCGACCGCTCCGCCCACGGCTCCGCCCAAGCCTCCGCCGTTGCCTCCTTTGTCAGCACCCTTGCCGTCCTGACCTCCGCCCCCCGAATACCCATTGCCGCCCTTGCCACCATCCTTGTCACTGCCGCCAGCACCGCCGAGACCACCCTCTCCGCCCAAGGCGCCGCCAAGTCCTTCACCGCCGCCACGGCCGCCGCCGTTTCCGTTATTGCCTTCCTTGGACAGGACGGGATGGGCCGACATCAATGCGATGGCCAAAATCGAAACAACTGATACTCGAAGCATGATTCCTCCCAATGACCCTTGCCCCCTGGCGCGTATGGGGATGCCCGGTGGCTCTGGTCCTAATCCGATTCCATTCAAGGCGACGCCGGCAAATCTTCACTGGAACGAGCTGTTAGAGAATCCGGGCGGGAGCGCCAGAGACTGGTGGCTCAGGCTCGGCTGAGGCTTCAGGCAGACAGGTTCTCACTCCTCGACTCAAGCGTAGCGGTCGGAGCATCACGTGAAGGCAGTCCGACGTCGGGCAGTCCATTCAGCTCCGCAACACCATCCTGAATCGAACACGTGAGCTCCCATGAAGTTCCGAGCCCGGAGGGTCGCGGACAAGCACGACACGGAGCCCCCATGCGGCCCGCAGGGCTCATTGGAACTCCCATTCCTCATCGATGGGCTGGAGAGCACGAGGCAGGAAGAGCACGCGAGCATTCGGCGCGCTGTCGTTGGTCTCCCGCCCAGGCGATGCGCGTCGCGGCTCGCTCCTCGCTTCGCTTCTGGTCTCGTTCCTGGCAGACGTCTTCTCGGGCTTGGCGGGAACGTCCCTGTCGGGGCGCGGCGGCAATGGCTTGGAAGCCTCCGGCCTCACCTGCTCCCTTGCGCCGCGGGGAGCGACCACCGTCGCCGTGCTCTCCGGCTCGGCGGGGCTGACCGCCTTGGGAAGAGCGGCGGTGGGCGCGACGCGCGCAGGAGCAGCCTTCCTGGCCCTGTCTTCGGTCCTGCCAGGGGTTGCATCGTCCGGGCCGGACGGGAGCGTGAGCGGAAGCTGGAACAGCAATGCCGCAGGGGTGAATCCGGGCCTGGTTTCCCACTGCGCCCTCTCCTGCGCACGGCCTCCCTTCAATCCCCTCGCCGCAACGTAATCGGACATCGCGGCCGCCACCATCCGCTTCAGGTCATCCACGTCGCCGGCGGATGCAGCCTTCCTGCGCTCGGGCGCCGCATCCGTGTCTGCGGCCTTGGCCATCTCCGCCCTCGCCGAGGCAAGCTGCGTCGACACCGTGCCGAGTTCCCGGACCGCCGCATCGGCGCGCTGCTTTTCGCGCTCCAGCGCGTCCTTGAACTGAGCGGCCCTGATCTCCGCGGACCTGACGAGCGCAAGCTCCGCTTTCACGTTCGTCAGCTCGCGGGCGGCATCGGCCGCTTTGGCTTCGCTGGTCTTGAGGGCCGCCAGCTGCTCGCGGGCTGCCCGCAGGTCACGATCATAGGAGGCGGACCGCTCCTTTTCCTGGTCCAGGGCGGCTTTCAGCTCGGCCGCCCGGGAGCCGACGGGCTGGAGCGATGCAACCTGCGCCCGCGCCGTCTCCAGTTCACGCGCCATGGCGGCCGTCCGTTCCTTCTCCTGCCTCAAGCCCGCCTTCAACTCGGCGGCCTCGGCGGCGCCGGCCTCCAGGGCGGCAAGCCGCTCCTGCAGGGAAGCCGCCCTCGCCCTTTCCTGGTCCAGCGCGGCTTTCCATTCGGCCGCCTGAGTGCCGACCGGCTGAAGGGACGCCACTTGCGCCCTCACCTTCTCGAGTTCGCGGGCGGCGGCGGCGGCCCGTTCCTTCTCCTGCCTCAGGGCGGTCTTCATCTCGGCCGCTTCGGCGGCGCCGGCCTCCACGGAAGTCAACCGCTCCTGCAAGGACGCGGCCTTCGCGAGTGCCGCATCGGCGCGTTCCTTCTCGCGCATGGCCGCCTGCCTGAACTCGGCTGCCTTGGCGTCCTTTTCGCTCAGCGCGGCGAGCTTGCCCTGTGCGCTCTCGAGGTCGCGGGAGGTCAAGGCGGCGCGTTCCCTGGCCTTGGCCAGGGCGTCCTCCAACTCGGCCGCCTTGGCGGCGCCAGCCTCCACGCGGGCAAGCCTCTCCTGAAGGGAAGCCGCCTTCGATTTCTCCTGATCCAGCGCAGCCTTCATTTCGGCCGCCTGAACGCCGACCGGCTGGAGGGCGGCGACCTGCGCCTTCGCCTTCTCCAGGTCACGGGCCGCAGCCGCGGCGCGTTCCTTCTCCTGCGTCAGGGCCGTCTTCAGGCCAGCGGCCTCGGCGGCCCCAGCCTCCACGGACGCAAGCCGCTCCTGCAAGGACGCCGCCTTTGCGAGGGCCGCATCGGCGCGCTCCTTCTCGCGCGCGGCCGCCTGCCGGAATTCGGCCGCCCTTGCGTCCTTTTCCGTGGACGTGGCGAGTTGCCGTTGCGCGTTCTCCAGATCGCGGGCCGCCGCAGCGGCTTGTTCCCTCGCCTTCGTCAACGCTGATTCCAGCTCGGCGGTCTTGGCTGCGCTCGCTTTCGCTGCGGCAAGCTGTTCCTGAGCCGACCGCACCTCCCGGGAAGCGGCCTCGGCGCGGTTTCGCTCCTGCTCCAGGGAGGCCTTCAGCTCAGCCAGGCTTTTCTCGAGCGCCGCCGTATCGGCCGCGGCGCTTGCGGTTGCCTGCGGCGCAGGCGAGCGCTGCCCTTCGACTCCCAGCTTGTCCAGGGAGGCGAGCAGAGCCGGGTCCTCCACGTGATCGGTCACGACGATCGCGATGGTGCCCATGTCGACGGCCGAGGCGAGAAGCTGCTTGGCGCCCGCCATGTCTCCCTTCCGGATCAGCTCCTTCAGATTGCCCATGAGCTCCCTTTGTCCGGGCGAGGTCATCAGGGTCTGAAGCATGGCATCCCAGTTCATTCCGGACGCGCTTTTGCTCGGAGCCGCCGAACCGCTGGCGCTCGGCGGAGAGGCTCCCGCCGCTTGCTGACCTGCTGCCCCTGAAAGGGGGAGGACCGTCAGCCCTGTGACCGCCGCCAGCACAATGCTCCGCCCGCGCCACCAAGCGGGAAGCAGGACCCGGTTGGAGGGATGCATCGCATGGCGGGAATTGCTGATCGGATCGTTCATGGCGAGTTCTCCTCGGCTGCATCCTCGAAGCTCGGGACGGATGCGCTATAGAGCAGTGGCAAGATCAACCGGCGTTTGCCGGCAAGAGCTCAAGGTCAGTTGTCGTCGAACGGACCAGAGCGGATGATTCCGGCAATCTTCGACCGCATCGGATTCAATCGTTGTGATGAAGCTTCACGGTCCGCACCTGGATAAACCTTGCCACCTGTTACTGATACATGGGGGTTGCCCGGGCAGATCGGAACCGACTCGGCGCAACCGCAAAGGATCAAAGCCTCCTGACGCTAGGAAACAATGAGGTAATTTGGTCTAAGCATTCAAATCGGGAGTAAACCGAATGTTCCGGGCCCCGGAAGCGGGCCCGCCCGCGTGGCGGGCGCAAGGGGTTGTCAGCGCTTCCTGGCGGCGGAGGCTTTGAGGGTCGTGTCCACCCTGTCGAGCTTGTCCTCGATTTTGTCGAGCTTGGCCAGAATCTGGTAGAGAAGATCCGGAACGACGCGGGCGTAGTCGACATTCTCGCGGGAGGCCTTCGCGGTAGCCCGCGCGGCCTCGATCAGCTCGCGCACTTCGCTGCGCGTGAGGGCCGTGGGTTCGGGCGATGGCGCCGGGCTCGCCTGGCCCATGGCTTGGCCTGCAAGACCGAGTGTCAGGACGGCGGCAACGGCGAGAATACGCATGGTCAGGCTCCCATCAGGTCAGCAGATGAAGTCTCCCACTGATCTCAGGATGCATACGGCAAGGCAAAGACTATCTTGAGCGCTTCAACGGGCCATTCCGGCAGGGGGCAGGAGGTGATCGCGCCTCTCCTGCGCCCCCACGCCATCATCCATACGGACGGGGCCTGCATCGGCCACACGGCCCTGCGTCCCGGCGGCTGGGCGGCGCTCATCGTCATGGATCATGCGGAGCGGGTCATCGCGGGGTCCCATCCCGCCACCACGATCTCCGCCATGGAGCTGACGGCGGCGATCAACGCCCTGGAGGCGGTTCCGCCGGGAAGCGCCGTCACGCTCCACACGGACAGCGCCGCCATCGTGGCGGGCATCACCGAGCGGCTGCCCTGGTGGAGGTCGCGGGGGTGGCGGACGATCAAGGGCCGGAAGGTACAGGATCGGGACCTGTGGCGGCGACTCGCGGATCTCGCCGCCGCCCGGCAGGTGACATGGGTCTGGGTGAAGGGACACGCGGGCGATCCCTGCAACGAGCGGGTCGACGCCCTCGCCCGCTCCCAGGCGCGGCGCCAGATGGGGCAGGAGCCCTCCGGGAACCCGTGAGAAACGCCGTTTTCCGGGCGCCAATGCTGCGGCGGCCCCACCCATCGCCCGCTCGTCTAGATACTTCGTCTAAGAAACGGCCGCGTCTGCACGAAGCGCAAAGGTCTTGAGCGTTGCCGAACGGGGCCGAAACCCGTCAATGAACCTGCTCGAACAGTTCATTAGGCTTAGTTGCTTATCTTATCCTCGATGATGAGTATATCTTCCTATCGACTGGAAGAATAGCTGAAGCAAGCGACAGAATTCGCCACTTTCCAAAAGCCCTGAATTGTGCAAATTTGATGGCGGGACTTCTTTTCGCCATAATGCGCCGGCGAGCCCGGAAGCTGATCTTTCTCAATAACAAACCCATCCACGGCAAATGGATGCAACCCCACGAAAAGCAAAAAAATGCACATCTCTCCCCTTCGCGAAGCCTGTCTTGGTTTCTCCGGTGACGATCAGGTCGTCTCGCTCCACGTGCCCGTCGCAGACGAGGGTGGACAGGAGCAGTCCCGCTACTCGTTCGATCTGGAATACGACGCGGATCAGCCCAGCAACCTGATCCTTCGGCTCCTGGAGCTCGATCGGGACAGCTTCATCTGCGCCGTCCAGAGAAGCATCTCCTTCCCCGTCAGCCTGCTGGCCGATCTGGTCGACAGAAGAAAGGCGACGGCGGAGGAAATGGCCGAATGGCGGTCCATGCCGGACGAGAACTAGGCAGCCCGCCTCAATCCCGTTTCGGCTCGGGTTCGCCCGCCTCCTTGAACGGGAGAGTCAGCACCGTCTGACCGGACTCGTCGACAACCTCAACGGCGAAGTTGTCCTGCCGCTCGCCGGGCAGCTCGCTCCAGAGTGGAACGACCTCGCCGAAGACTCGTGCTATTCGTGCCGCGACCTCCCGTGCAGCATCAATATCAGGAAGTTGATAACTCCTGGGATATTTGACGCGGCTGCGCTTGTTCCAGACGAAGAAATCGTATCGGGGCATGACCGGATCTTAGCACAAACGCCAAGCTTGCCATGCGATCATCGGGACTACTTCAGAGGGCAGATGGAAAACTCTGCTCCTTCGCTTGCCTGACACATTCCGGCCGAGGCTGCGGTTTGAACACGGTTCAAGGACAGCGAAGCGGCCTGTGGATCAAGCCGCTCTCGGGCAGGCGTGCGGATGCCTTCCGGAAAGCCGCTTAACCCACACCTTCCGCCTTAGCACCAGATGACGCCGGGCGGGACCGTCTCGGGCTTTCGGGATCGCGCATAGACCGCAAGAAGAAGCGCCGCCGCTACAGCCAGCAGGCTGCCTCCAAGAGGTCCGGACAGAATCCCCATCAGCAGATCGCGCTGCCCGAACAACGAAGCCGTAGTGACGCCTCCGATGATCGAAGCAGCCATGTAGATGATCGTCATCTCATAAGCTCCCTGATCATGAATTTGCAATTCATCATTCCTCTATTTCTAACAAGAGATCGCAGCCTCGGTTCCCATCTGCGACAGATCACTCTTGTGTCTGCGACAGACCACTCTTGTGTCTGCGACAGATCACTTGTGTGACGACGCCCTCATCTTCATCGCGATCCGAGCGAGTCTTTGCTCTCACATGAGCTGCGCGCTTAAGGGTCCGCCAGGGTCACGAAAGCATGTTCGCGAAGGGCTGGATCTTAAGCGAGGCGAGCCCGTTTCAATTGCTGTTGCATCGTCAGGCTCGCGTCGCGCAAAAGGCCTTCGCGCGTCGTTCCTTGGCATCTCTTCAAGGGGCTGAAAATGATGCGGACTCTGCTCCGCGCAAGACCAGCGGGAAAGGGCCGTCTCTACGCAGAGAGGCCGAGGCAAGCCGATCGGGGGGCTGAAGGCATGCCGGACGCAAGACTGAAAATCCGGGTCGCGCCCGACAGGAAAACGGTTGCGATCGAGATGCCTCCGGGCGTCGCGCCCGCACGCCAGGTCGAGATGACACTTGAGAAGCTCGACGAGTTGATCAGCGAACTCGGCAACGCGAGAAGCCGCATGGTGGACGGGCTGCCGGGAGAAAGCTTCAACGACGAGAACGTGAAGATCAGCGTTGCTGCCAACACCACGTGGTGCATCAAGGCATCTCCTCCCGCGGGCGTTCTGCTGGCCTTCGATCACCCGAAGTTCGGCCCGGTGGGATTCACCCTGCGAAAGGAGCAGATCGCAACCATCGTCCGCTTTCTGACCAATCGCTTCATCCTTCAACGCCCGCCCTCGGAGGAAAAGCATTGAGCCTCAATTCCATCGCGCGGCAGCGTTGGCGCATCTCGATTGATGACGAGATCATGAAGGATCGACGGGCTGAATCACAGCTACGCAATAACGAAAGAAAAAGCCGCGCTCAGTCTTGAATGGCTGAGTTCGCGGCTTTATCCTACACTGCCCCCACGGGGTAGGAAAGCTATCTCGGCAGTTACTTATTTTCTGTGAACGTTTGTCCTATCAACGCCTGTAATTCCTAAGCCAATTCCCGCCCTTTCGGAACTTAGCAATTCTTCTTAGACTACATGGCCTAGTGCAAACAGAACGAGGTGCATGGATAAAATTTCGTTCGCTCGGAACCATCCCGGCACTCATGTGTTGCCCTCTATCACCGGCCCACTTTTGCCCCTACGGGCCGGGACCTTGAAAGCGCCTCTTCGGAGGCGCTTTTTTTTTGCCCCCCGCCCCTCGGCGGATGATCGCTCCCGCGCGGACGCGAAGGCAGTCGCGATCGCTCTGCGGCCCATCCGACAACGGCGCTTTGCTGTACCGGGCGGGAACATCAACGTTATCCGATTTCACGAGGCCGATCCGGCGCAGACGCCCTGGAACGCCGTCGCTCTTGTCTCACTGTCCGTTGTCGATCTCGATGGACCGGCACACACGTCCGATGGGACATTGAACGGCATCGGCGGTTCTCACCCAAGCGGGCCGGGCCATTTCCTGAACGGCGCAGAAGCTCGCGTCACGAACGTAGCGGTCATAGGCTGCGGGCCCCGTGCGCAGCACAATCGCGCCGCGGGAGGCGACGAGACCCGTCGCCTGAGTGCAGGTCATCTCGGGAGTAGCGGGCCCCTGCTGGGACATGGCGCCTGTGGCGAAGCTCATCATGAGAAGGGACATGAGGATCGGTTTCAAGCAGGGTCTCCTCGGTCAGGTTCCAGACCCTTGCAACAAGCCCGGCCCGCCTCTGTTCCACGGGAGTTCCATGGACCTCCCGGCCTTCCCTCGCGGTGCCGCCCCGTCGAACAACCGGTTGACGCGGGCGGGTCCGGCGTTCACCTTGGCCATAGGCGCGCCCTGAATCGTGCATCGACGCGCAAGAGAAACCTTGAGCCTTTGGGCAAGCACGCCACAGCTTCGCTTGATTCCGCTCCGCCCCTGCGGCGGAAGCTCCTGATCCTTGTCCTGTCCATTCTCCTGCCGGCGCTCGCCGCCGGTGGGCTCACCCTCTACGTCGCCTACAAGGGCGAGCGGGAGAACACGGAGCGGCTCCTCGGAGAAACCACCCGCGCCCTGTCGCTCGCGGTCGACCGCCAGCTCGGCCAGGCGGAGGCCACATTGTTCGCGCTGGCCGCATCGCCCCACCTTGCGGCGGGCGACTACCCGGCCTTCGACGCGGAGGCCCGGGAGGCCCTGCGCCTGCCGGAGAGCTGGGTTCTGGTGGAGGATCCCTCCCGCCAGGTGGTGAACACGCTGCTGCCGCCGGGCGCTCCCCTGCCCGGTCACAGCGGCTCGCACTGGAAACACCCGGGCGTCGGCAGGGCCGTCGTCAGCAATCTCTTCACCGGCACCGTCGCCAGGCAGCCGACGGTGGGCACGGACATGCTGATCGACAAGGGCGGCAGGCGATTTTCTCTTGGGATCATCACGCGCTACCAGGTCTTCAGCCGCATCCTGGCCGATCAGAACCTGCCGCCGGGCTGGATCGGCAGCATTCTGGACCGGAACGGGATCATCATCGCCAGGAACCGGGACGCGGAAAAATTCGTGGGGCAGCCTGGTACGCCGGAGACGGTGAAATGGATCAGGGAGGGCGCGGCGCAGCAGGAGATCAAGCAGGGCCCATCCCTCGACGGGGTGGACACGGTCGTCGCCTACAACCGCTCGCCCGTCTCCGGCTGGACCCTCCTGGTGGCGGTGCCGCTTGCGGAAGTCACCCGCACGGCCCAGCGTTCCGCGGAGCTGCTGATCGCCGCGGGCGGAATTCTTCTGGCGCTCGGTCTGCTGCTCGCGGTGATCACCGCCCGTTCCATTGCCCATCCGGTCGAGGCGCTTGCCGCCGATGCCGCCGCGCTCGGGCGCGGACAGGCCGTCGCCATGTCCCGGACGGGCCTGCGGGAGCTCGATGTGGTCGCCGAGACCATGCGGGCCGCCGGCGAGGTCCTTCGCGCCCGGGAGGAGGAGCTCAGAGCCCTCAACGCCGCCCTGGCGGCCCGCGCCGCCGCGAGCGAGAGCGAGCGCAACCGCCTGTTCGAGCTGTCGAACGACCTCTTCGCGGTGGCGGGCTACGATGGCCATCTCAAGGTGATCAACCCGGCCTGGGAGCGCCTCCTCGGCCACTCGCGCGAGCACCTTCTGGCCACCCCCTTCGCAAGCTTCATCCACCCGGACGACCGGGAGGCCGCCGCCGAGGTGATCGGGCGGTTGCGCCACGGCGAGGTCGCCCAGCTCTTCGAGGACCGTCTGCTGCGCGCCGACGGGCAGGCGGTGTGGGTGTCCTGGGCCGCCGTTCCCCAGGAGGACCTGTTCTATGCGGTGGGCCGGGATGTCACCGCCGCGAAGGAGCAGGAGCTCGCGCTCATCCAGGCGAACGCGCGCCTGCAGCAGGAGATCGCCGAACGCGAGCGGGCCGAGGGCCGCCTCGTCCAGGCGCAGAAGATCGAGGCGCTCGGCCAGCTTACGGGCGGCATCGCCCACGACTTCAACAATCTCCTGACCGTCGTCATGGGCAATCTCGACCTCCTGAAGCGCGCGTCGGAGGAACGGCGCGCACGACTGATCGAGAACGCGCTTCACGCCGTGGAGCAGGGGCGCCGGCTCACCGCGCAGCTCCTCGCCTTCGGGCGCCGGCAATCGCTCCAGCCCGAGGTGGTCGACCTCAACGAGCTCATCTCCGGCATGCACGACATGCTCGCGCAGTCTCTCCGCGGCGACATCCGGGTCGAACTCGACCTCTCGGGCGATCTCTGGCAGGTCAAGGTGGACGCGGCCCAGCTCCGCATTGCGCTCATCAACCTCGCGGCCAATGCCCGGGACGCGATGCCGAAGGGCGGGGCGTTCGCGGTCCGGACCAGGAACACGATCCTGCGTCCCGGAGATGCCAAGACGGCCGTCGCGATCGAGGTGAGCGATACCGGGTCCGGCATGGCGCCGGACGTGCTCGCCCGGGCGTTCGAGCCGTTCTTCACCACGAAGGATGTGGGAAAGGGCACGGGCCTGGGCTTGGCTCAGGTCTACGGCTTCGTTCAGCAATCAGGGGGCTCCGTCGATCTGCGCAGCGAGGCCGGGCATGGCACGACGGTGACGCTCTACCTGCCCCGCGCGGACGCGCAGGCCGCAACCGGCGAGCCTGCCGCCATGCCGCCGGGGCCGCAGCGCTCGGCCCGCATTCTCGTCGTGGAGGACAACCCGCAGGTGGCGGAGCTTGCCGCGGCGATCCTTGACGAATGGGGGCATTCGGTCCTGCGCGTCGGCGACGCGTCCGAGGCGCTTCGCAAGCTCGAACAGGACGAGCGCTTCGATCTTGTGTTTTCGGATATCGTCATGCCCGGCGGGATGAACGGTCTCGACTTGGCGCGCCTGATCCGCAGCCGCTGGCCTTCCCTGCCGGTGGTGCTGGCGACCGGCTACAACGAGGCTGCGGGAAACCCGGAAGACGAAGGATTTCCGCTGCTGCGAAAGCCCTACCGCCCGGAGGACCTCCTGTCCGCCGTGGCTGCGACACTGGGGGGCGCTTCACGGAAAAAGCCTCACCGGCGGCACGGGGCTAATGTGGTCCCCCTCACCCGCGATCGGTGATTCCGCAGCGGCGATTCAGGAGAGGTTCGTCCCGCGGCCGGCATCGGAGATGGCGCGAAGGCGATGCGTGAGCGGCGTTGTCATGCCGCCTGAGCGATGCCGCTGCAGTGGAAGCTGATGACGCGAGGAGCTCCGCCGAGATAATACTCCTCGATGTCCTGGACATCGAACCCCGCTCGTCGGAGAAGTTCGGACACCGGACGGGTCAGGTTGCAGCCAAGCGCAAGGGACCGCCAGATCGGATTGAGCCGATGCTGCCAGCGCGCCACGCCGGGCTCCGGCGATAATCCGTGTTCAAGAAGAAGAACCTTCCCGCCCGGCTTGAGGACGCGTCGGATCTCCCGCAGCGCCTGCTCGGGATCGTCGACGGAGCAAAGCGTGTAGGTGATCACAACGGTGTCCACGGATGCGGCTTCCAGCGGAAGCGCTTCGGCAGAGGCGTGGATGATCTCCAGCGGAACGGGGCTGGCCTGCTGGCGGGATTCGCCGAGCCTGAGAAAGGCCTGGTTCGGGTCGACCCCGATCACCTTCTTGACCTCATCGGGATTGTAGAAGGGCAGGTTCAGGCCGGGCCCCATCCCGATCTCCAGAACCACCCCATGGGCCAGGGGAATGATCCGCTCCCGCTCAGCCGTGACATCCTCCGTGGAGCAAAGGCAGCTGACGAACTTGGGTCCGATGTAGCGGGCATAGAAGCCCATGATCATTCTCCGTAAGAGCCGAGATTCGGCAGGAGCCTGCCCGCCCGAATCGAATGAAGAGGAAGGCGGAGGTTCCGTCAGGCCCTGGGGCCGCGCCAGCCGTAATAGGTGTCGAACGGCTCCAGCCCGATGTCGCGAAGCATATGGGCGTCAAGCTCCCTGAGCTCCCTGCGGGTGCGTTCGCGAGCGGCGGCCAGCCTCATGAGCGTGACGAAGTGATGGGCTGCTTTGATGCCGCTTTCCATGATGGCCCGCGCCATCCACCCGGATTGAGCGTGGGCCGAACTGCCCATCGAACCAGAAAAGTGCGTCATGGTATGCCTCCAAGCACATCAGCTGCTAGAATGGCCGGATCTGGGTCCGGCCAGGGGGAGGAGGGAAAGGCGCCCTCGCCAGTCATCCTCGCGAGCAACCATGCGCCCTTCCCGCCCGGCCTTCTGTGACCCGGATCACATGGTGTCGACGCTGATCTTTCTCGTTCGGAGGCATGCTCATGGCTGAACCGCGCAACCTGGCGCTCCTGCTCGGGGCCAACCCCTTCTTCGCAGGGCTCGGCAAGGAAGCCATCGAGGCCATCGCCCTGCTGTGCGTCACGCGGCGCCTCGAACGGGAGGAGAGCCTGTTTCACAAGGGCGACGCGGGAGATGCGCTCTACGCGGTGCGCCGCGGGCAGATCCGCATCGCCACCGGAAGCACCGCGGGCCGGCGGCTGACCCTCAATCTGCTCGGCTCCGGCGATGTGTTCGGCGAGGTTGCCCTTCTGGACGGCCGCCCCCGCACGGCCGACGCGGTGGCGGTGGAGCCGACGGAGCTCTACATGGTCTACCGGCGTGACTTCCTCGACCTCCTCGTGAAGCGGCCGACCGTCGGCATCCGCATCATCGAACTCCTGTGCGAGCGCATCCGCTGGATGAGCGCGCAGATGGAGGAAAGGGCTCTCCTGCCGCTGGAAACGCGGCTTGCCCACCGCCTCGTTGCCCTGAGCGAGGATTTCGGCAGCGACCTGCACGTGAGCCAGGAGGAGCTGGCGATCTTCGTCGGAGCCACCCGCGAGAGCGTCAACCGGCAGCTTCAGACCTGGCGCCGCGAGGGTTGGATCGAATTGAGCCGCAACCGCGTCCGCGTCCTCCAACCGGCGCGCCTCTGGGCGCCGGCCGGCGCGGACGGGCCTGAGACCGACGAGGATGCCCTGTGATCCACATCACAGATTCGAGTCCCTTTTCCATTCAACGGTGCAGGCTGGGCTTTGACATGGAGAAGCGCCGTGGCTTTCTATCGATCCGATCTCCCGCAGTTGCGGAACCCGAACTTCCTCACGGACGGCGGCCTGGAGACGACGCTGGTCTTTCACGACGGCATCGACCTGCCGTGCTTTGCCGCCTTCCCCCTCGTCATGACCGAGGAAGGCCGGAACACCCTCAGAACCTATTTCGCTCCCTATCTAGAGACGGCCAGGAAGCGGAACATGGGCTTCATCCTCGATACGGTCACCTGGCGGGCCAATCGCGATTGGGGAGCGAAGCTCGGCTATTCGCCGGAAGAGCTCGCGGATGTCGGGCGCCGCTCGGTGGCGTTCGCCTGCGAGCTGCGCGACGCCTATGCGGCTCCGGGAACCCCCATCGTCATCAACGGCATCCTGGGACCCCGCGGCGACGGCTACAACGCCACGGGCCGCATGAGCGCCGATGAGGCGCAGCATTATCACGCCTCGCAGATGGAGACGTTCCGCGACGCGGAAACCGATATGGTGAGCGCCATGACCATGACCTATCCCGAGGAGGCCATCGGGATCGCGAGAGCGGCCCAGGCCTGCGGGCTGCCGGCGGTGATCTCCTTCACCCTGGAGACGGATGGCCGCCTGCCCTCGGGGGACAGGTTGCGGGACGCCGTTGAGGCGGTCGACGCCGCCACGGGTTCGGCCCCCGCCTACTACATGATCAACTGCGCCCATCCCGTGCATTTCGCCGGCGTGGTGGCGAATTCGGAGGCGTGGCTCGGGCGGATCGGAGGCCTGCGGGCCAATGCCTCGACCCTGAGCCATGCCGAGCTGGATGCGGCGACGGAATTGGATGCGGGCGATCCGGTCGACCTCGGCCGGCGCTACAAATCCCTGCGCGGGCAGTTGCGGCATCTGCGCGTCATGGGAGGCTGCTGCGGAACGGATCATCGGCATGTCGCGGCGATCTGCGAGGCCTGCTTTCCACCGGAGGCCCATCCGGGCGCCGGTCGCTCCATGCAGGTCGCCTGAAAGCCTGTTACACTGCATCGGACCGGATATTGTGTTGCGTCGTCAGGAGAGAAGAGGGATCACCGGGCGCTGACGTAAAGGATATGGTCGGCGCTACCCCTTAAGAAGATTGGAACACGAAAGATAGTTGGGAGCTACTGCATCGCACGATATTATGGTGCCGAAAAGCAAAACTCATGCGCAAGGCCTTGGCCCGGGAGAGTTTTTAAAAGGTGGCAAACCTCCCGCCCAGGCAGCCGGGGGTTCAGACAAACGGTTTCACGCCATGTCACGACGCTTCAATCATGCATATTCCCGGACCCGGCGGATGCGCGGGCAACGCTGCCATGGCGCGCGCGCCCTTCATGTCGCCCTTTTCGGTTTCCTGACCACCCTCCTTCTTGCCGGGACGATCCAAGCCCAGGAAGCCGCCAAGCGGGTGCTTCACATCGACTCCTATCATCAGGGGAATGAGTGGAACGACCGGATCGTGTCTGCGCTGCGCGATACGCTGAAGGAGAAGAATGTGGAGTTGCGCGTGTTCTACCTGGACACGAAGAGGCGGCCTGCCGAGAAGCACATCCTGGAAGCCGTGCAGGATGCCAAGCAGGCGATCGCCGAGTTCAGGCCGGATGTCGTCACCACCAGCGACGACCCTGCTGCGCAGCATCTCGTCATGCCGCATCTGCGCGACGCGTCGATTCCGGTCGTGTTCTGCGGCCTGAACTGGGATGCCTCGGCCTATGGCCTGCCCTATCGCAACACCACGGGCATGGTGGAAGTCTCCCCGATCCCGCAGATCGTCCGCCTGCTGCGCCGAAACGCCCGCGGTCCCCGCCTCGGCTTCCTGTCCGAGGACACGGAGGTCAAGCGCAAGGAGCTGACCCATCATGAGCGGCTCTTCGGGATCACCTACGAGAAGATCTATCTGGTCAACTCCCATGCCGACTGGAAGGCGGCGTTCCTGCGCGCGCAGCAGGAGGTCGACATGCTCATGATCCTGGGCGTGGGGGCCCTCCCCGACTGGGACCCCGCCGACGCCAGGCGCCTCGCGGAGGAGCGAAGCGAGATCCCCAGCGGAACCGATTTCGAATGGCTCACCGCGGTGAGCCTCATCGGCGTGGTGAAGAGCCCGGAGGAGCAGGGCCGCTGGGCCGCCAATGCGGCGCTGCGCATTCTCGAAGGGGTTCCGCCCAGGGACATCCCGCTCTCCTACAACCGCGACGGCGAGTTGTTCTTCAATGCCCGGATCGCCAGGAAATTCGGCATCAAGGATTCCCCTCCCCTGGCCAGAGCCGTGCCATGACCGCGATAGACCATGTGCAGCAGCCCAAGGCCGCCAGCCCCAGACGTTCGATCACGCTCCAGACGCTCCGGAAGATCGCCATCCGCATCAGCCTGGTCGTCGCCGCGGCCACGATCCTGAGCTACTGGCACGTCCGCACCGGCTTCGAGCAGCAGGCCGTGGAGAACCTGGAACGATATGTGGAGCAACGACGGGTCAGGGAGAGCGCGATCTTCGACCTGGCGAGCAGCAACATCCGCACGTTCTCGGAAGCCTATCTTCGCGAGATCAGCCAGCTCGATCCCCAGGGCGCGGAGCAGCGTTTCTCCGCCCTGTTCGAGCAGCGCCCGGACGGAACCACCCGGCTCACCGAGGACGTCTTCAAGACCTATGGGGTGACGGGCTTCATCGGCAAGCACGTGACGGCCGACCGCGACCTCAAGCGGCGGCTCATCGCGGCCTTCGATCTGATCACCCAGTTCGGCCCGGCCTGGCGGAGCCAGTTCGCCAATCTTTACGTGGTGACGCCGGAAGGCGCCGTCATCATGTACTGGCCGGGGCAGCCCTGGGCCCTGCGCGCCGGGGATTGGGAGATCTTCGGCAAGCTGAACCTGCTCTCCAACAACAAGGACGAGGTTCTCGTGGCAGGGTCCGGCGTCGCAGTCGACTCCACCAGGGAGCGCTGGTCCGAACTCTATTTCGACTACGGCATCAACGACTGGCTCGTGTCCGTCACGCGCCCGGCCGTGGTCGACAACCGCCCTTTGATCCAGATCGGGCAGGACATCCTGGTCCATGACCTGATCGGGCGGGCGGTCAGCTCGGACCCGGGCGGCAGCTACAGCGTCCTTTTCTCGGAGGAAGGGCGCGTGATCGCCCATCCCCGCTTCATGGACGCCATCCAGGCGCGCAGCGGCTCCCTTCCCATCAACGAAACCGGCGATCGCCACCTGGAGCAGATCCATCGGCTGACCCTCGAACGCTCCCCCGATCAGACCGTCATCCGCAACCAGAACGAAAACGAGGTCGTGGCCGTCACCAAGCTGAGCGGTCCCGGCTGGACCCTGGCGACGGTTTTTCCCCTGGCTCTCGCGGCCGAAAGCGCCTGGAAGACCGCGCGTCTCATCCTCATCATGGGCGCGCTCGCCCTCATCCTCGAAATCATCATTCTGATGTCGACCCTCAGGAGCCAGATCGCCGTGCCCCTGCGCCAGCTGGTGCGGGCCACCGGCTCCGTCGCGAAGGGCCGCTTCAAGACGCACCTCGACTTTCACCGCAGCGACGAGATCGGTGAGCTGGCGCAAGCCTTCACCACCATGGCCCGGCAGATCGACGCCCGCGAAACGGCGCTCAACGAGCGCAGCGCCAGCCTTGCCAAACTGAACGAGGAGCTGGCCCGCGAGCTTGCGGAGCGCGAGCGCGCCGAGCGGGAACTGGCGCGCCACCGGGAGCTGAACGCCCTTCTCGACACCATCGACTACGGCATCCTCTTCCTGAGCCCCGACCTGACGATCCGCCTCGCCAACCGGGCCTACAAGGAGATGTGGACCGCTCCCGACCCGCTGATCGCCAAGGGAACGCCGATCCGCGAGCTGATCGCCCATCACAGCCGCGTCATCGGAGTCGAACCGGGAGACGAGGACGCCTTCATCGAGCAGCACATGGAGGGCATCAGGCACTGCGACAGGGCCGCCATCGAGATCCAGACCCTGAAGGATCGGGTGCTTCGCTACAACTGCGTGTCGCTGCCCGACGGCGGCCGGATGCTCACCTATGTGGACATCAGCGAGCAGAAGCGGGCCCTCGACACCATTGCGCTGGCCGAGCAGCGTCAGCGGCGGCTCCTGGAGCTTGCCCCTTTCCCCCTCGCGGTGACGCGCCTGTCCGACGGGAAGATCCTCTACACCAACGCCCGCACCGCCGAGGCGGTGGGCCTTCCCTCGGAGGACATCCAGGGCACCCCCGCCCTCGACTACTACGCCAATCCCGCGGATCGGGCCAGGATCATGGACATCCTGTCCAGGGACGGCCGCGTGCGGGACCTGGAGGTGCTCCTGCAGCGGCCCGACGGGCACCAGTTCTGGGCCCTGGTCAACGCCTCGTTCGCCGATTACGAGGCTACCCCCGCGCTCCTGTTCGCCTTCAACGACATCTCGCAGCTCAAGCACCGGGAGGAGCAGCTCAGGCTGGCCAAGAAGGAAACCGAGGCGGCGCTGCGCGACCTCAACGCGGTCTTGGAGACCATCCAATACGGCATCCTGTTCCTCGATCCGGATTTCCGCATCCGGCTCGCCAATCGGGCCTACCGCAAGATCTGGCAGATGCCGGCGGAGTTCTATGAACAATCCCGCTCCCTCGACGAGGACATGGAGAAGAGCCAGGAGCTCAATGTCTACGACGTGCCCAACGACGACTGGGAGGCCTACAAGAAAAGCCGCGTGGACGAGATCAGGCAGGGGAATGCGGCCCCGCGGGAGATGCGGCTGAAGAACGGCCGCATCATCCAGTATCGCGCCGTCGCGCTTCCCGACGGCGGGCGGATGCTCACCTATTTCGACATCACCGAACTGAAGCGCATTGAGGATGTCCTGCGCCGGCATCTTGCGGCCATGGAAGCCGCCATGGATGGCATGGCGATCCTGGGGCCGGATTCCACCTATGAGTATCTCAATGCCGCCCACGTCAAGATTTTCGGCTACGATCATCCGTCGGAGCTCGAGGGCCGGAGCTGGAAGCAGCTCTACAACGACCAGGAGCGCGCGCGCCTCGAAGCCGAGGCGATCCCCAAGGTGATCCAGGACGGCCACTGGAACGGCGAGGCGGTCGGCCTGAAGCGCGACGGCACCACCTTCCCCCAGGACGTCTCCCTGACCATGATCCAGGGCGGCGACCTCATCTGCGTGGTTCGCGACATCACGGAGCGCCATGCCCGCGACGAGGCCCTGCGCCAGGCCAAGCAGCATGCCGAGGAGGCGAGCCATGCCAAGTCCCGCTTCCTCGCCAATGTGAGCCATGAGCTTCGCACCCCCTTGAACGCGGTCCTGGGCTATACGGAACTGCTCATCGACGGGCTCTACGGCGCCCTGCCCGACAAGGCGCACGGGGTCCTCTCGCGGGTTCAGGTGAACGGCCGCCATCTGCTGGCGCTCATCAACGACATCCTCGACCTGTCCAAGATCGAGGCCGGGGAGCTTCTGCTCACCCGCGAGCCCTATTCCATTCTCGACCTGGTTCAGTCCGTCGTGTCCACCACGGAGCCGCTGGCCAAGGCCAAGGGCCTTGCCCTTCAGGCGTCCGTCCCCGACGGATTGCCGGCCGGGAACGGCGACGAGCGCAGGCTGACCCAGGTGCTCGTCAACCTCGTGGGCAACGCCATCAAGTTCACCGATACGGGCTTTGTCGACATCTCGGCCGCGGTGGAGGACGGGCGGGTGCGGATCGCCATCAAGGACACGGGGATCGGCATCTCGCCCAAGGACGAGAAGCTGATCTTCGAGGCCTTCCAGCAGGGCTCCAATGCGGCCGCCCACGGCAACAACGGAACCGGCCTGGGCCTCGCGATCTCGAAGCGCATCGTGGAGATGCATGGCGGACGGATCGAGGTTCAATCCGCCCTGGGCTGCGGGTCGACCTTCACCATCGACCTTCCCCTGGCGGCCGGTTCCGTGACGGAGGCCGCATGACCCCCAGGCGAATCCTGATCGTCGAGGACACGGAGGACAACCGGCGCATCATGCGCGACCTGCTGTCCAATGCCGGGTTCGACATCATCGAGGCCCATGACGGCCAGGCTGCAATCGCAGCCGCGTCGAACCATGTGCCCGATCTGATCCTCATGGACATCCAGCTTCCCGTCCTCAACGGCTATGAAGCGATCCGCCGCATCAAGGCCGATCCCAAGCTGCAAGCAATCCCCATCATCGCCGTCACGTCCTATGCGCTGACCGGCGACAAGGAGAGCGCGCGGGCCGCCGGCTGCGACCGGTATGTGGCGAAGCCCTTCAGCCCGCGGCAGCTGCTCGCCACGATCCGTGAACTCCTGGAATGAGACTCATATGCCCATGCGCGCGCACCCTCTCATATTGGTCGTGGATGACGTCGAGGAAAACCTTGAGATCGTCAGGGTGCGCCTCGAGGCGCAAGGATATGAGATCGCGACGGCCCAGAACGGCCGGGAGGCCCTCGAACGAGCCGGCCGGCTCCTTCCCGACCTGATCCTGCTCGACATCATGATGCCGGAAATGGACGGCATCGAGGTGACGCGGCGCCTCAAGGCCGACGAAAAGCTGCGCGCGATCCCCATCATCCTTCTGACGGCGAAATCCAGCATCGAGGACGTGGTCGCCGGGCTCGATGCGGGCGGCGACGATTATCTCGCCAAGCCGTTCGAGCCTGCGATCCTCGTGGCGCGGGTGCGCTCTCTCCTGCGGATCAAGTCCCTCCATGACATCGTCCAGCAGCAGGCCAGCGAGCTGGCCGAGTTGAACCAGGGCCTGGAGCAGCGAATCGAACAGCAGGTGCGGGAGCTGCAGCGGATGCGGGAGCTCCGGCGCTTCCTGCCGCCGCAGGTGGCCGACATGATCGTCTCGAAGGGGTTTCAGGCGGAGATCCTCGCCCATCACCGCCGGGAGATCGTCGTGCTCTTCTGCGACCTGCGCGGCTTCACCAGCTTCGCCGAGACGGCCGCGCCCGAGGAGGTCATGGACCTGTTGAATGCCTATCACTCGACCCTCGGCCCCCTCGTCCATGCGGCGGAAGGCACGCTCGAACGCTTTGCGGGCGACGGCATGATGATCTTCTTCAACGATCCCGTTCCCTGCGCCAACCCTGCGGAGCGGGCGGTTCGCCTGGCCATCGCCATGCGGGAATGCACGCTCTCGCTCGCGCGCGACTGGCAGCTGCGCGGCTATACGCTGGGCTTCGGGATCGGCATCGCCCAAGGCTATGCCACCATGGGCAGGATCGGCTTCGAGGGCCGCTTCGACTATGCCGCCATCGGCACCGTGACGAATGTGGCGGCCCGGCTGTGCTCCGAGGCGCACAACAACCAGATCCTCGTGACCCAGCGCATCGCATCCGAGACGGAGGAGATCGCCGTCGCAAGCTTCCTGGGCGAGTTCCCCCTGAAGGGCCTCAGCCGCCCAGTGCCGATCTACAATATCGACGAACTCAGGGCTCCAGCCCCATGAGCATGCCGCGAGCGCCTTCTGGCGCATGTCGCGGGATTGCCAAGAACATCGGAAGGAATCTCCATTCTCGGGAAGGCATTGCGATGTGCCCTTACGTCATGTTATAACGTCTTGAAAGAACGTTGTATTTGCCTGTCAGGGGCAAGTGCTCGTTTCGAACCTTCGCAATGGGGCCTCCGAAGGAACTTCCGTGTCAGACACGCAAAGCTATCCCGCAGAAGAAGCGGCGCCGGAAACGCGGCCTATCACGCTTGGAGAAGCGATCCGTCGGAGAGCCGAGGCGCATCCGGATCATCCGGCCCTCGTCGCCTCGGGCTATGCCCCGCTCACCTATTCCGCCCTGCAAAGCCAGTTCGACGAGGTTCGGGGCCGGCTGCGTGGAGCGGGGCTCGGTTGCAGCGCCCGCGTCGGCGTGATGCTGCCGAACGGTCCCGAGGCGGTTCTCACCATCGTCGCCGTGGCCTGCTGCGCCGTCGCCGTCCCTATCGATCCCAGGCTCACGCCCGCCGAACTTGAGCAGCGGCTCCGGATCCTGGGCCTCGACGCCGTTGTCGTGCCGCAGGCCGCCGCCGTGGAGGCCCGCCATACGGCCCAGGGTCTGAAGATCGCGGTCATCGACGCGATCCCTTGCGCCGGCGGCAGGCTAGCCCTGCGCTTGGCGCTCCCGGCTTCCGGTACGGCTCACGCCTCCGACGAGCCCGACCCGGACGCTCCCGCCTTTATCCTGCAAACCTCCGGCACGACCGCGCAGCCCAAGCTGATCCCCTTCAGCCACCGCAACATGCTGGCGGCTGCGGCCAGAATTCAGGCCTGGTTCGGGGTCACGCCCCAGGATCGCTGCCTGAGCGTCTCGCCGCCCTATTATTCCCACGGGCTCAAGCTGACCGTGTTCACCCCGCTTCTCACCGGCGGCAGCATCGCGCTTCCGGCGAATGCGGCGTTGGTCGATCCGTTCGAATGGTTCGACGCCCTGAGGCCCACATGGTATTCGGCCAGCCCTGCGGTTCATCGTGCGGTGGTCGAGAAGGCCGGGCCCGGCGCGGATGAGCCGCCGATGCACACCCTGCGCCTCATCGTGTCGGGCGGCGCGCCGCTCCAGAGAGAGGTGCACGACGGATTGCGGGCCGCCTTCGCCGTTCCCGTCCTGGAGCATTACGGCTCCAGCGAGGCAGCCCAGATGGCGGCCAATCTGCCGGCCCCGGGTCGGAACAAGCCCGGCACATGCGGGATGCCGCAGGCCGGCACGATGATGATCGCGGGGGAGGATGGAACGCCGCTTCCGCCGGGGCAGCAGGGCGAAGTCTGGGTGCGCGGACCTACCCTCACGGCGGGCTACCTGGGCGATCCGGAACTCAACCGCCGCGCCTTCGAGGGGGGATGGTTCAAGACGGGCGATCTCGGCAGCCTCGACGAGGAGGGATTCCTCACCCTGCACGGCCGCCTCGGCGAGATCATCAATCGGGGCGGCGAGAAGATCTCGCCCGTCGAAGTCGACGCAGCCCTGATGCGCCATCCCGCCGTTGCCGAGGCCGCGGCGTTCGCCCTTCCTCATCCGCGCCTCGGGGAGGATGTTGCGGCGGCCGTGGTGCTTCGCCCCGACGCCGCGGCGACCCCTGCGGAACTTCGGCATTTCCTCCAAGAAAACCTCGCCTCCTTCAAGGTTCCGCGCCGCGTCGTCATCCTCGACCAATTGCCGAAAGGGTTGACCGGCAAGGTGCAGCGCCGCCGTCTCGCGGAGGCCGCAAGAGCATCGGCGGACGAAGCGCCCGCTCTCCTTTCGCCGGCCGCGGGTCAAAGGCCCACAAGTCTGGAAGCGGAACTGCTGAAGCTCTGGCGGAGGCTCCTGAAATCGGAGTCGATCCAAGTGGACGACGACTTCTTCGAGAGCGGAGGCGACTCGCTGCTGGCCACCGAGATGCTCATCGAGACCGAGGCTCTGGTGGGCCGGCCGATCCCGGAGGGGGTTCTGCTGGAAGCAGCCACCATCCGCGAACTCGCGTCGCGGCTGGAGGATCAGGCCCCGTCCGCGGCAAAACCCCTGATCCACTTCCATGCGGGAGGCGGCCGCACCCCCCTCGTCTTCTTCCACGGGGACCTCGAAAAGGGCGGCCTGTACCTGCGCCAGATGCTCAGGCTGCTCGGAACCGGGCAGCCGGTCATCGCGGTTACTCCCCATGGCCTGGGAGGAGAGGCCGTTCCGCCCACCATCGAGGCGATGGCCCTGGACCGCCTGCCGCTCATCCTGGCCGAACAGCCCAGGGGACCGTTCCGGCTGATCGGCAACTGCAATGGGGCCCTGGTCGCCTTCGAAGTGGCGCGCCTGCTGACCAAGGCCGGGCATGAGGTCGAAGTGGTGGCGCTGATCGACCCGCCCACCGTCAACGCCCGTCCCGTCACGCGAGCGATCCTGAGGCTGCTGCATCGGACAGGCTCTTCGCGTTGGCTCGCCCCGGCCTACGATCACCTGGCGAGGCTTGAACGCGCCGCCAGGATGCCGGCTGCACGGATGCTCTCCAAGGCCGGTCAACGGGTGGCCCGCGGGGACATCAGGTTCTCCACGCAATCGTGGCAGGCATCCTACAATGCCGCCATGGGGCGCTACTTGCCGCTCCCCCTGGCCGTGCCGGCGATCTTCTACGCGGCAGCCCATGATGGACGGGCCTGGCGGCGGATGAGCCCCGACCTCGAGATCGTCGAGGTCCCGGGCGGGCACATCGGCTGCCTCACCGTGCACGCCAGCGTCTTGATCAGCCATCTTCAGCAGCGGCTCGCCCCGGCGTCGCAAATGGCGGCCTGATCCGTAATCTGTTGCGGAAGCGGTCCCCATTCCTTTGCGGGCTTCGATGGCGTCGGAGCCGATCTGCATGGTAGGGGAAAGCAGCGCACCGGAGACCCATGCATGTTCATATCGGCAGGCCCTCTGCACGCCTATCTCGCCGGCGCCGGCCGTGATGGCCGGGGGCGCCTGATCGCGGACGTGCTCGCCTTACCGGATGAGAAGTTGGAAGCCATCCACGACTACATCCAATGGCTCTTTCCCCTGCCCACCCGCAGCGCCGCTCAGCCCGATGCTCCCACCCTGACGACCGCCGAGATCCAGGCGATCAGGACCGACGTCCAGGCGACGGACAACCTCCGGCGCGCCGCGGACCGGATGCTCCGCTTTTACGGCAGCACGAATGGGTGGCTTGCGTCGCACGACCATAATCACCTGCGAATCACCCGCATCATTCGCAGCCTGAGGCTGCTCCTGGGACCGGACCCGGCTCGACGCTTCCATCGCGCCGTCCTGGACCTGAACGCTGCCGCCGGATCGCCGGTCAATGCCGGCAGCCTGCGCTTCTGGGCGGAGGCAGCGGAGGAATGACGCTCATCAGGTCCAACCGGCCCTGAGCCCCATGCCAGGAAGCTAATACGAAAGATATATGTTCCCAACCATGACCGCGGGCTAGCATCCCTGCAGAGAGCCCTCACCCTCTATAAAAAGCGACGCTTTTCGGCTCGAAGAAGGGTTCCGCCAGGAGGAACGATGACATCGAATATCTCACGCCGCGGCGTGCTGGGAGGAATATCCGGCACGGCGCTTCTCTATGCATCCGGCGCGACCGCCCAATCGGCCAAGCTGCCCGCCAATCCGGTGGCCCTCAACATCATCGACGTGGCCGGCAACCTGCAGCTGACGCAGGTCGCCATCGAGCGCTTCGCCCGCGAAAACCCGAAGCTCGTCTCCCGCATCACCTTCAGCCGCGCCCCCTCGCCCGAGCTGCCGGGCAAGCTCAAGGCGCAGCAGGAGGCCAACAAGGTCGATATCGATCTGGTGCTGACGGGCCCCGGCGCCATGTCGGACGGCCTTCAGCAGGGCCTCTGGGTTGATGTGTGGAAGTCCTATCCGGGCAGCCTGCCAAAGCCTGAGGAAGTCTACCACGACCAGGCGCTCATGATGCAGAAGAACTTCGGACAGGACCAGGGAGTGGCCGTCGTCTACTCGCCCTCCGGCCCCCTATTCGAATACATTCCGAACAAGGTGAAGACAGTGCCCAAGACCGCGGCCGATCTGCTGGCCTGGGTCAAGGCCAACCCCAACCGCTTCACCTATGCGCGGCCCGTCAATTCGGGACCGGGCTGGACCTTCCTGATGGGCATGCCCTACATCCTGGGCGACAAGGACCCCAGGGATCCGACCAACGGATGGGACAAGACCTGGAGCTATCTCAAGGAGCTCGGAACCGGGATCGACTATTATCCGGCCGGAACGGGCGCCACCATGAAGGAGCTCGGGGAAGGCACCCGCGACATGATCGTGACCACCTGCGGCTGGGACATCAATCCGCGGGCGCTCGGGATCGTTCCGAAGGAGGCCGAGGTCTTCGCCCTGGAAGGCACCCGCTGGATTCCGGACACCCAGTTCATGTGCATCCCGAAAGGCGTGCCCGAGGACAAGGTCGCGGTGGCGCTTGCCCTCATGTCGTACATGCTCAAGCCGGAGCAGCAGGCCGTCACCTACGACAAGGGCTATTTCTATCCCGGCCCGGCGGTCAAGGGCGTGACCCTGGCCATGGCGCCGGAGGAAAGCCGCAACATCCTCAAGGAGTTCGGCCGTCCCGCCTATGACGACCTGATCGCCAAGCTCCCGACCGAAGCCCCCCTGACCCCCGAGAGGCTGGTGGCGGCCTTCCGGCGCTGGGACCAGGAGATCGGCAGCAAAGCGAAATAGGATGCGCTTCGCCGTTATCGGTCTCGACCACCGCCACATCTACCACATGGTGGCTGGGCTCCTCGATGCCGGCGCAACCTGCGCCGGCTACGATCCGGCCACGAGCGACCCTCGGGTTCTCCAGGGATTCCAGGAGCGCTTTCCCCTGCTCCCGCCGGTGGAGAGAGCTCGCCTCCTGGACGACGCCTCCGTCGACATCATCCTGTCGGCGGCGATCCCCTGCGACCGGGCAGGCATCGCCGTCGACGCCATGCGGCGCGGCAAGGATGTGATGGTGGACAAGCCGGGCGTCACGTCCTTCACCGGGCTCGAAGCGGTTCAGCAGGCGGTGCGCGACACCGGACGCATCTTCTCGATCTGCTTCTCGGAGCGCTTCATCGTTCCATCGACCATCGTGGCCGGGAAGCTCATCGCTGACGGAGCCATCGGCCAGGTGATTCAAACCATCGGCATGGGCCCGCACCGGCTCAACCGCGCCATCCGGCCGTCATGGTTTTTCGACACGGGCACCTATGGCGGCATTCTGGTTGATATCGCGTCCCACCAGATCGATCAGTTTCTGCACTTCACGAATTCATCCGACGGCAGCATCGTTGCGTCCAGCATCGGCCATTACGGCCCGGCGGATCTTCCGGATTTCGAAGATTTCGGCGAGATCCTGATCAGGAGCGCGCGCGCCAACGGCTATATCCGCGTCGACTGGTTCACCGCCGACGGCCTGCCCACCTGGGGTGACGGGCGGCTGTTCATCCTGGGCACGGAGGGCTCGATCGAGCTGCGCAAATATGTGGATCTCGACGGCCGGCCGGGCACCGACCACGTCTTCCTCGTCGATCGCCACGGCACGCGCCACATGGACGCCAGCCGTGAGCCCCTCACCTACTTCCAAGGTTTCCTGGCCGATGTCCGCGACCGAACCGAAACCGCCATGAGCCAGGCTCACGTGTTCACGGTCTGCCGGCTCGCCCTGGAGGCCCAGGCACACGCCGTCACGCTGCAGGGGGATCGAAGCCCCGAACCCAGGGAGCCATCACGTCGATGAAGAAGATCGGTTTGGCCATCGTGGGACTCGGACCCGCGTCGCAGCCCCATTCGAAGAGCCTTCTCGATCTCTCCGAGCAGGTCGAGGTTCGCTGGGCCGCCAGCCGCTCCCCGGAGCGCGTCAGCGCCTACCGGCAGCAGTTCCCCTTCCGCACGACCACGGACATCGAGGCTGCCATCAACGATCCTGAGGTGGACGCCGTGCTGGTTCTGACGCCGCCGAGCAGCCATCTCGAGGTGTCGCAGCGGTGCTTTGCGGCCGGCAAGCATGTTCTGGTCGAAAAGCCCCTGGAGCTGACGCTCGACCGCGGCGAGCGCCTGGTCGCAGCGGCAGGCGCGGCCGGGCGGCGCCTGGGCGTCGTCCTCCAGCATCGCTTCCGACCGGCGAGCCTGCGGCTGCGGCAGGTCTTGGAGGAAGGCAGGCTCGGGACCGTGCAGGCGGGCTTCCTGGCGGTTCCCTGGTGGCGTCCCCAGAGCTATTACGACGAGCCTGGGCGAGGCACTCTGGCCCGCGACGGCGGAGGGGTTCTCCTGACGCAGGCGATCCATTCCCTCGACCTGTTCCGCTCCCTCGTCGGCGTCTCGGAGGTGATCGCGGCGGACGTCCGCACCACGGAGCTCCATCGCATGGAGACGGAGGATTACGCGGCCGCCCTCCTGCGCCTCGGCAATGGAGCGCCGGGAACGCTCATGACCACGACCGCGGCCTATCCCGGACATCCCGAACGGATCGAGATCATCGGCACGAAGGGCTTCGCGTCGCTGGTCGGCGGAACGCTGCGTCTATCCTTCCTCAGCGGCGAGGAGGAAGTGATCGAGGCCGAAGGGAGCACCGGCAGCGGGGCCAGCATCATGGACTTTCCGCATGATGCCCATCGCGCGCTGATCGCCGATTTCATCGAGGCCGTTCGCAGCGACCGGGAACCCTTCGTTTCCGGCGAGGAGGCTCTCGAGAGCCAGCGTCTCGTGGCGACCGTGCTCTCGTCAGCGTTCCGACAAGGCTGAATCGCCGCGCAACTCGGAGTGCATCGAAGCGAGATATCATTCGCCTAGAGGCCGGACTCGTCCTCCGTCGATACGGCGGTGATATTCTGGATTGGCACCCAGGACGTCCAGGGCCTCAGGAACGGCACCAGGTAGGCCCTGCCTCCCTCGATCTTCTCCACCCGGCACGGATAGGCCCTCTGCTCTCCCGGAGGCCTGTAGACCACGGTGATGCCGACCCGGATGCCGCTGTCGGCGGGCGCGTGCGCCTGCGGCTGCTCGGGGATCGGTCCCACATCGATGCTGTCCGTAGTGTCCGGGGGAGCCACCCCCGCCTTGTGGGCCCGATAGCGGTCAAGAGCCGCAATCGCAAGGCGGGCCCGGTCACGGTAGCGATCCGACACGATCCTCAGGAGGGGACCACGCTCGCGACCCGGGTACCACGCGACACCGCCTGCTTTTGCAAGCTCCTCGGCAACGGCTTCGACTTCGTCCTCGGTCACATCAGGTTCTTTCGCTATCGGCCAAGGAAGCTCAAGATCCACGCCCTCGGCCATGTCTCTAGGGAAAGGATTTTGGATCAACAAGCGGAGGACTGAAGTGTTCCAGATCACCTCGCGCCAGTATACGCACAGGTTTGATCGGCATCAACTGAAACTGAATACAGTAGCTCTACGGACAGCTTAGTTGTGAGGGCTTTGATCGGGGGCAGCATCGTCCAACTCAAGGCTGTGAATGAGCCTGCCTGAGCCATCCACGATGTTGAGCCGCCATCCCTCCCATTCGCCCTGAGAAGCATTCGATTCTCTTCTCAACTCCTCGATCGCCTCGAAGGCCTGGATCAAGGCAGCCCGATCATCAGACACTTCGATGCCGTTCTCGTCGGGGATCACTACGTGACCATCAGTGAGATTGAAAAAGTAGCGCGACGGCATGAGCGAAGCTTCCAGGCTTCTTATACTAAGGTCGGAGGGCGGAGCAGGTTCAAATTTTTTCTGCGCCTTTTCAGCGTCCGGCTGCGTGGGGCGGCAAAGCGCAGGTTGCTCAAGTCGGGCAGAGCCATCGAACATCCTGGCTATGAACTTTGTGGCAGTCTTCGGCATTCGAGACTGCCCGATACAGATTAAGGGCAGGTTGTCACTCGCCCTTGGCGAATTGAGTTCGGCGATCGAGGCACGCTTTACGCAAGCGGAGCGTCCACGGTGCAGACGAGGCCCGTTGCGGCGAATGCGATATTGACATCGCCGCCGAGGTCCTGAGCAAGGCTCCGCTCGATCAACCGGGTGCCGAACCCGCGCCGGGTCGGCGGCTGAACGGCGGGACCTCCGCTCTCCTCCCACCGCAGGCGAAGGTGAGAAGGCGCGCCTCGAACAACCTCCCAGGCGATCGTGATCTCTCCCGTCGCGTTGGACAAGGCGCCGTATTTCACGGCATTCGTCGCCAGCTCCTGAAGCATCATCGCCAGAGACAAGGCGGTGCGCGGCTGAAGGCGAACCTTGGGTCCCCGCAGATGAAGCCGGTCCTCGCCCCGGCTGGAATAGGGAGCGACCGCCTGGTCCACGACTTCGTAGAGATCGGCTCCTTCCCAGTTCTCCCGCGTCAGAACGTCATGGGCGCGGGACAGGGCGATCAGGCGGCCCTCGATCGCCTCCTTGGCCTGCTCTGCCGTATCAGTGTTGCGCAGGGTCTGGCTTGCGATGGACTGCACCGTCGCCATGGTGTTCTTGACCCGATGATTCAGCTCGTTGATCAGGAGGCGCTGGTGCTCCTCCGCGACCTTGGCGTCGGAAATGTCGATGTTGCAGCCGGTATATCCAAGAAAGCGATGGCTGTCGTCGAGGCGCGGCACGCCCTCGCAGCGTAGCCAGCGCACTTGGCCGGACCTGTCGATCACGCGGGTCTCGCAGTGGAAGTCGGCCCGTGCTTCAAAGGCGTCGAAAAAGGCTTTGGTGTGCCGCTCCAGATCTTCCGGCAGCACGATCTCGGCCCAGTCCCCGCCAAGCATGTCGGCAGCGGGACGGTCGAACATGTATTCGTAGTGCTTGTTGGCGAAGATGACACGGCCCTCCTCATCCGTCATCCAGATGAGGGCCGGGGCTGAGTCGGCCATGTGCCGGAAGCGCGCTTCGCTCTCCCGCAGGGCGGCTTCGGCAAGACGGCGGTCATGGATGTCCACCGAGGCTCCGAACCAACGGACGATCTCGCCTGTGGCCGGGTCGCGGTATGGATCCGCGCGCACCAGAAACCAGCGGTAATCCCCCGTCTTGGAGCGGATGCGGTGCTCGACCTCGAAAATCTCACCGGTCCGCTGTGCTTTCTCGAAGGCCGATATCGTTGCGGCAAAATCCTCCGGATGAACAAAGGCCGTCGCGACTTGAGCTGCGGTCATGGACTCATAGGGTGCGCCCGTATAATCGGTCCATTGCCGGTTGAAGAACTCGGCATTTCCGTCATGGTCGGTGATCCAGACGATCTGAGGGATCGCATCGGCCATGAGACGGAAACGCGCCTCGCTCGCCCGCAGCGCAGCCTCGGCATTCTTCTCGGCTGTGACGTCCCACTGCGCCCCGAGGGATTGCACGAACTGGCCGTCGGAGTCGCGTATGAGGCGGGTTCGCGCGGCAAGCCAGCGCGTCTCGCCGGTATCGGGGCGAATGATCCGGAAATCATAGTCAAGCTGATGACGGCTGGGATCGGCGACCGCGGCCTGCGTTTCCGCCTCGACCCTCGGCCGGTCCTCGGGATGCACGAGGGCAAGCCAGTTTTCATAATCGAAACCGGCCGCCCGGTCCTTGGGGATTCCATAGAGGTCGAGAAACTCAGGCGAAGGGGTCGCGTGGCCGGTCCTCCGGTCGAAGTTGAAGCTGCCGATGCGGGCGGCTTCCTGCACCTGGGTCAGGCGGGCCTCGCTCTCGCGCAGGCGCTCTTCCGCGTGCTTGCGTTCGGTGATGTCGTTGAAGAGCACAGCAACCAGTCGCTCGTTCGGCTCGCCGATCCGGAAGGCGCTGCAGTCGAACCACCGGCCCATGGACCGGGCATGATCCACGAAGCGCGTCGCCTCGCCCGTGAGCGCGACCTTGCCGTAGATGTCGAACCAGAAGGGTTCGATATCGGGAACCAGCTCGCGGATCGTTTTCCCCAGCGCGTCCTTCATGCCGGTCTGGCGCTCGAAGGCAGGGTTGATCTCGACGTATCGGTAATCCGCCGGCCTCCCGTCCCGGTCGAAGATCAGCTGCAGGATGCAGAAGCCTGCATCGAGGGACTGGAAGAGCGCATGGTAACGCTGCTCGCTCGCGCGCAGCGCCGCCTCCTGCCTCTCGCGCAGGGCTGCCTCGGCGAGAACCTTCTCGGTCGTCTCGGTCGCCCCGCAGTACAAGCCGGCGATGGCGCCGTTCGCATCCCGCAGGGGCGTCCAGGAGAACGTGAACCAGCTCATGGGCCGGCCCGGCCGTCCCGCGAGGGCAACCGGCCGGTCCAGGAAATATTGCGGCTCTCCCGCCAGGGTCGCTCCCACGATCGGGCGGTACTCGTCCCAGATTTCCGCGAACACCTCCGCGTAGGGCCTGCCCAGGGCATGGTGGTGCTTGGATCCGAGGATCGGGATGTAGCCTTCGTTGTAGAGCGAGGTGAGCGCAGCCCCCCAGGCGATGTACACGGGCTGCTTGGCGTCGAGCATGAGATCGACCGCGGTGCGCAGGTGTTGCGGCCAGGCTTCGATGGGACCGAGCGGCGTCGCCTCCCAATCATGGCGGCGGATGCGCTCGGCCATTTCGCCGCCGGCGTGCGGCCAACGGGGCTTCTCCCGAGCCCGCGGGGGAATGTCTTCGTCAGGCCGTGGTCTTGGGGGAGAGAAGCTCCCGCGGGAAGCGTCATGCATCGGGTGTCTGCCCAACCTTGGGTGCCGGTTGCCGTGGCGGCTTTCCGGGAAGCCTTTCGGCCCTGCAAGGCTTCAGCGGACGCAGCCCCGGACGGGCGCCGTCGACCGGATGTCCGCCCGACGCGATCAGGAAGCTGACGAAGGCGGCAGGTTCCGATGGAAGGAAGGCATTCAAATTCTCAAGGGTTGCAGGCATCCCTTCCCTCGTGCTCAGCGATTGTGCCAGGATCATCGTTCCCAAATAGGATGGATGGGCTCGGGAACAAGCCGTAAGGAACAGCCCTGAGGCAGCCCGGGAACGGGTCCCCCATCGATCCGTTGAACCGCGCCACAGCCGCCACGCTCGGCTATTCCGCAAGAGCGGCCGAAACCCTGGCGGTTCTCTCCCGATGGGCCGTGTAGAGGCCGCTGGCGATGATCACGGCGGCCCCCACGAGGGTCCACCTGTCCGGAACGCTGCCGAAGACGAGAAAGCCGAGCAATCCGGACCAGACCAGCTGGGTGTAGGCGAACGTGGCCAGGACCGAGGCTCGCGCCTGCTGGAAGGCCAGGATGACCATCCAATGGGCGACCGTGGACGCGCCGCCCGTGACAAGGCCCAATCCGATCTCGCGCCAGCCCGGACTCACCCATTGAAACGGAGCAATGGCCGAGGTGACCAGCAATCCTGCCATGGCCGCGTAGGTCAGGGAAACCAGCGGCCCATCGGCTCCGCCCATCTTGCGCGTGACCACCAGGGCGACAGCCCAGCTCGAGGCCGACAGGAGCGGGAAGACCGCCGCCGCATCGAACACCCCGGCCCCCGGACGCACGATGATCAGGACCCCCAGCAGGCCGACCGCAACGGCGCTCCACCGCTTCCAGCCGACGACCTCCCCCAGGATCGGGATCGACAGGGCGGTGACCATCAGGGGCGACACGAAGGCGATGGCGGTGGCCTCCGCCATCGGCAGGTAAGCCAAGCCCATGATGAAGAGGATCGAGGACGCCGTCACCGCGAGTGCCCTGAGCGCTTGCAGCCCGGGGCGGCGGGAGCGCAGAGCGTCCCGCCGCCCTGTCGACGCCACTGCCCCGAGCATGAGAAGGGTGATGACGCAGAAGTGCAGCCAGGCCACCTGGATGGTCGGCAGGGTGGCGGTCATGAGCTTGGACGCGGCATCCGAACAGGAGAAGAACACAAGCGCCGTGACCAGGAGGGCTATGCCCCGCAGCGGACGGTCGCGCGGGATGGCAGGCTCGTTCGTCGGGATGGAGCGGGTCATGGGCAGGGCTGGATGTGGACCGAGAGTGCCGATCCCATCCCCGGCGCGGGATGGTGCGAATCTGCCTCGTGGCTTGAGATGGCTCTTATGAGGCCGCCGGGACCGGGACGCCAGCCCATCGCGGACGAAAAGCCTCGGCCTAGATGCCGCTGATGGGGAGCGGCGCATCGACCCCGAGTTCCGCCAGAAGCCATTCGGCGAAGGCTCTCAGGGAATGGCGCTGCCGCACATAGCGCGGGAAGACCAGGTTATGTCCGATATAGCGGACCGCTACCGCCTTCCGGTCCAGCGGCATGACCAGCCGGCCCGATGCGAGCTCCCTCTCCGCAAGGCGGGTGGATTCCAGGGCGACGCCGAGGCCCTCGGCCGCCGCCGCGATGGCGATGAAGCTCCGGTCGAACCGGCTCCCGTTGGGAGGAGGTGCGACGAGGCCGTTTGCGGCGAACCAGTCCGCCCATTGGATCTGCTTGCTGTCGCTTTGAATCAGCACCTGGCTGAACAGGTCCGACGGGGTGGCGATCATGGCCGCCAGATCGGGGGCGCACATGGGCGCGATCGTCTCCTCGCCGAGGGGAACGACCATCAGCCCTTCCACCCTGGCCGAGCCATAGACGATGTCCGCGTCGAACTCGTCGGTGTTGAACCGGGTGTAGTCGGTTCCGGCCGCGATGCGCACCTCCACCCCTGGATGCTGCTTCAGGAAATCCGCGAGCCGGGGCGTCAGCCACTGGGCCGCGAAGCTTGGCGCGCAATGCAGGCGCAGAAGGTTGGGCCCGCGGGTCGACACCACATCCATGCCGCGCCGCAATTCATCGAACGCCCGGCTGACATGGCGCATCAGGGCCTCGCCTTCATAGCTCAGGCGAACATTGCGGGTGTTGCGCTCGAAGAGAGCGATGCCCAGGGCCTGCTCCAGCTTGCGGATCGCATGGCTGACGGCGCTCGGGGTCAGGTTCAGCTCCACCGCGGCGGCCCGAAACGACCCGGTCCGGCCGGCGGCTTCGAAGACCCGCAGAAAGGAGAGCGGCACATGCTGGAGCATGGGATTAGTGAATCAGATTCAACAGAGGGTGTAAACATCGCGTTTGTCCGAGGGCCTGATCCGGCAAATAATCCCCTCAACAGAACCGGGCGTAAGGTTCATTTTGGAGGAAGCGATGCTTCTTGAAGGCAAGGTTGCGGCCATTTCAGGTGCGGCGAGCCGGCGCGGGATCGGGTTCGCCACCGCCCGTCTCTTTGCGGCTCACGGCGCGCGGGTCGCCATTCTCGACCTCGACGAGCAGGGCGCCAGGGATGCTGCCGCATCGCTGGGCGAGGGTCACCTCGGCATCGGCTGCAACGTAGCGGATCTCGAGGGGTGCAAACGGGCCGCCGACCTCGCCATCTCGACCTTCGGGCAGGTGGACATCCTTCTCAACAATGCCGGCATCACGCAGCCGGTGAAGACCATGGAGATCGACGAGGCGAGCTGGCGCCGCATCGTCGACGTCAACCTCACCGGCGTTCTCTATCTCAGCCAGGCTTTCATCCCGCACATGCGCTCCCGCCGCCGGGGCTCGATCGCCTGCATGTCGTCGGTGTCCGCCCAGAGAGGCGGCGGCATCTTCGGCGGCCCGCACTACTCCGCCGCCAAGGCGGGCGTCCTCGGGCTTGCCAAGGCCATGGCGCGGGAACTCGGACCCGATGGAATTCGCGTCAACTGCGTCACCCCCGGCCTGATCCAGACGGACATCACCGGCGGCAAGCTCACGGACGAGATGCGCCGGGACATCCTGAAAGGCGTTCCCCTCAACCGTCTCGGCGACGCCGAGGACGTGGCGGGCGTGTACCTGTTCCTCGCGTCGGACCTGTCCGCCTACGTGACCGGCGCCGTGATCGACGTGAACGGCGGCATGCTGATCCATTGATCGCCGCCCGCGCCGCCTCCCTCCCGCCCTCCTCATCCTGGAGAGATCGATGACAACCAGTACCAGCGAAGCTGGGCCGCAGGCATCCCAGCCTCCCCTGTCCAACGTGTCCCTGGCGGAACGGGCCTACCGCATCCGCCGCAATGCGCTGCGCATGGGCGAGGTGCAGGGCCAGGGCTACATCGCCCAGGCCCTCGGCGTGGCCGATGTCCTGGCGGTATCCTACTTCCACGGCATGCGCTATCGGCCCGAGGACCCGGAATGGGAGGGGCGCGACCGCTTCCTCCTGTCCATCGGCCATTACGCCATCGCCCTTTACGCGGCCCTGATCGAAGCCGGGATCATCCCGGAGGACGAGATCGAGAGCTACGGTTCCGACGACAGCCGCCTACCCATGTCGGGGATGGCCGCCTACACGCCGGGCATGGAGATCACGGGGGGGTCCCTCGGACACGGCCTTGGGCTCGCGGTGGGCTTCTGCCTCGGCCTGAAGCGCAAGAAGTCGGACGCGTTCGTCTATTGCCTGTTCTCGGACGGGGAGCTCGGCGAGGGCTCCATCTGGGAAGGGGCCTGGTCGGCCAGCCACTGGAAGCTCGACAACCTGATCGGCATCGTCGATGTGAACAACCAGCAGGCGGATGGCCCGGCCTCCCAGGTCACGGGCTTCGAGCCGCTCGAAGCGCGCTTCGCCTCGTTCGGCTGGCACGTGCAGCGCGTCGACGGCAACGATATCGACGCCCTGGTGGCGGCGTTCGATGCCGCCCGCGCCTGCGCCGAGCCGAAGCCGCGCATCGTCATCTGCGACACCAAGATGGCCAAGGGCGTTCCGTTCCTGGAGGAGCGCGAGCGCAACCACTTCCTGCGGGTGGAGCCGCACGAATGGCAGAAGGCGCTGGAACTGCTTGACGCCGGGAGGACACCATGAGGCGCTCGAAATATACCCGGCCAGCCTGGCTCGCGGAGCAGGGCGAAGGCGGCCAGGGCACGGCCGAAGGGGCGCGGCTGACCACTTCGGCGATGATCGCCTCGCTCGCCTCGGCGGACCAGCGCACGAAGCCCGCCCCGTTCGGCCACGCCCTTGCGGCCCTGGCCGAGAGCCGACCCGAGATCGTGGGCCTCACGGCGGACCTAGCCAAGTACACGGACCTCCACGTTTTCGCCGCGGCCCACCCGGACCGGTTCTACCAGATGGGGATGGCGGAGCAGCTTCTGATCAGCGCCGCCGCCGGAATGGCGCGGGAGGGCTTCATGCCCTTCGCCACCACCTACGCGGTGTTTGCGGCGCGGCGGGCCTATGACTTCATCTGCATGGCGATCGCCGAGGAAAACCTCAACGTGAAGATCGTGTGCGCCCTGCCGGGCCTGACCACCGGCTACGGGCCGAGCCATCAGGCGACCGAGGACATCGCGATCTTCCGGGGATTGCCGAACATGACCATCATCGATCCCTGCGACGCAGCGGAGATCGAGCAGGCGGTGCCGGCCATCGCGGCCCATGCCGGTCCCGTCTACATGCGCCTGCTGCGGGGCAACGTGCCTCTCGTGCTTGACGAGTACGGCTACAAGTTCGAACTCGGAAAGGCCAAGATGCTGCGGGACGGGCGCGATGTCCTGATCATCTCGTCCGGCCTGATGACCATGCGGGCCCTCGAGGCCGCGAACGCGCTCGGCGGGGACAAGGTCGATGTAGGCGTGCTTCACGTTCCCACCATCAAGCCCCTGGACGAGGCGACCATCCTGAAGGAAGCGTCCCGCACCGGCCGCATGGTGGTGGTGGCGGAAAATCACACCATCGTGGGTGGCCTAGGTGAGGCGGTGGCCGGGCTCCTCATGCGCTCCGGCGTGATCCCGCCCGCCTTCCGCCAGATCGCCCTGCCCGACGAGTTCCTCGACGCGGGCGCCCTGCCGACCCTGCACGACCGCTACGGACTTTCGGTCAACGCCGTGACGCGCAGCATCAAGGGCTGGCTTCAGGGATGACGGCTCCTCTGCCCGAACCGGAGGGAGCATCTGCAAGACCGAAGCGAGGTTGAAGGGACAAGACGCTCTGTCAGCCCGCTTCCAACACCATAACCCGAAAAGCCCGATCAACGGGCGGGGTCCACAGGAGAACGCACATGAAGAGCTCGATATCACGCCGTACCCTCATCGCCGGCGCCCTTGCGACGCCGGCCATCCTCACGTTCCCCCCGGCGCGAGCGCCGCGACCAATCTCACCCTCGGCCACAACGCCGCCCCGGGAAACCCGCGCAGCATCGCCACCGAGCGCTTTGCCGAAATGGTCAAGGAAAGGTCCGGCGGCAACATCAGCGTTCGGGTTGCGGGCTCCGAGCAGCTCGGCAACGAACAATCGCTTCTCACCAGCCTGAGGACCGGCGCCGTCAGCATGACGGTCAACAGCCAGGGCTCCACCTCGGCGCTCGTGCCGGAGATCGCGGCTCTCGGCCTGCCCTTCCTGTTCGAGGACAGCGCAGCCGCCTTTAGGGTCTTGGAAGGCCCGATCGGCGAGGAGCTCGCGCAACGTTTCGCCAAGGTCCAGATGGTGCCCCTGGGCTGGTGGGACAACGGCATCCGCCACATCACCAACAGCAAGCGGCCGATCACGACGCCCGCGGATCTGAAGGGGCTCAAGATCCGCACCCGCCGGACCCGATGACCATCGACATCTTCCAAGCGCTGGGAGCCGGAACCGAGCAGATCAGCTTCGGGGAGCTCTACATCGCCCTGCAGCAGGGCGTGGTGGACGGGCAGGAAAACCCGCTGACCAACATCGCCAGCTCGAAGCTGTTCGAGGTGAACAAGTTCATCAGCCTGTCGGGCCACAAATGGGAGAGCTCGCCCTTCCTGATGTCGCAGATCACCTGGACCCGGCTGTCCGCCCCCGACCGGGAGATCATCCGGACTGCCGCCAAGGAGGCGGGCGACCTGCAGCGCAAGCTGTTTGCGGAGAACGAGGCCAAGTTCAACGGCGAGTTCCGGAACAATCCGAAGCTTGCGGTGAACGAGGTCGACAGGGCCGCCTTCCGGGAAGCCTCCGCCAAGGTGGTCGACACCTGGCGCGCGAAGCCCTTCGGCGAGTTCGTCGACCGGCTCGCCAAGACGGCCCGGGGCTAAGGACCATGACCCGCGTCTCCCCCCTGCCCCACCACGAAGAGCAGGAACGGGCCACGGGGGGCGACGCGCTCACGGTGGCGAACATCATCGATCGCGCAGTCGGCTTCGCGTGCCGGGCGATGATCCTGCTGACGGGCCTCGCCCTGCTCGCGATCCTGACGGCCAATGTCGTGGCGCGCTATGTCCTGGCCAGCGGCGGCTTCCGCTTCGCTCAGGAGCTTCCCGAACGCCTCTTCCCCTGGTTCATCATGGCCGGCGTGGCCCTTGCGGTTCAAAAGGGCGGCCACATGGCCGTGGAGACGGTCCTCGCCCGCCTCAGCCGCAACGGCGCGCGCATCCTGCTGCTCGTCGGCTTCGCGATCATCATCGCCTCCTATGCGATCCTCGGATGGGAAGCGATCGGCGTGGCCGACATCGTGTCGATCGAGACAAGCCCGGTGCTCGGGCTGTCGAGCAGCTACAGCTACTACGCCCTCGCCCTCGGCTGCCTTGCGGTCATCCTGACCACGTTCGCCCTTGCGTTGCGGGTCGCCAGGCTCGGCCCGGAGGCCATGCCGGCCCCTGATCCGGAGGAGACCGGCATATGAGCCTCGTTCTCGTCATCGCCTTCACGGTTCTCATGCTCCTGGCGATCCCGGTCGGGCACGCGCTCATCATCGCAGCCGGCCTGACGCTCGCCTGGCAGCAGGAGCTGCCGCTGATGATCGTCGCGCAGCAGATGTATCAGCAGACGCAGTCCTTTCCGATGCTGGCCCTACCCTTCTTCATGATGGCGGGCAGCCTGATGCTGGGCGGAAAGCTGGGGCAGGAGCTCCTGACCTTCGCCACCAAGGCGATGCAGCGCTGGCGCGGCGGTCCCCTGTCCACCACGGTGGTCGCCTCCGTGGTGTTCGGAGGCGTCTCCGGAAGCGCGGTCGCCAATGCCAGCGCGCTTGGATCCGTGCTCATCCCCTGGCAGAAGCGTCAGGGCTATCCGGCGGGGCTCTGCGCCGCCAACAACGCCACCTCGGCCGTGATCGACATCCTGATTCCCCCGTCGATCCCGCTCATCCTCTATTCCCTCGTCAGCGGCGTCAGCATCGCCGACCTGTTCACGGCGGGAATTCTGCCGGGCATCATCATGGCGGGCGGCTTCATCCTGACCTGCAGCCTGATCGCCCGCTGGCGCGGCATCCATTCGGAGGATCCGGCCGTCAGTCGCATGGAGCTCCTGCGGCTGGCGGTCCTGAGCGGTCCCGCCCTTCTGATGCCGATCCTGATCCTGCTCGGGCTGCGCTTCGGCATCGCCACGCCTACCGAGATCTCGGTGCTGGCGGTGGTCTATGCCCTTGCGCTCAGCGCCTTCTTCTACCGCGACCTGACGTGGAAGCGCTTCCACCACAGCCTGATCGAATCAGGGATCGCCACCGGCGTGGTCATGCTCGTCATCATGGGCAGCGCCATCGTCGGCTGGATCCTCACCTTCGACGAGGTTCCGACGCGCTTCGCCGAATGGGTGTCGGCCACGATCAGCAACCCGCTCCTGGTCATCCTGGCCATGAACATCCTGCTGCTGCTGGTGGGCATGCCCCTGGACCTTCCACCGGCCATCCTGCTGCTCGGGCCGATCTTCGTCCCGCTGGCGGCGACGATCGGGCTCGATCCGGTGCAGCTCGGGATCATCATGGTGCTCAACCTCGGCATCGGCCTCTACACGCCTCCCATCGGGACCACCCTGTTCATCTCCTCGTCCATCGCCCGGGCGTCCCTTGGGGAGACCACCCGCGAGCTCTGGCCCTTCTTCGGCGTCGCCATGCTGGTCCTGCTTGCCGTGAGCTACATCCCGGCGCTGACGATCTACTGACCTAAGGGGCGCCCCGCTTGAGCGGGACGCCTCTTCCAAGGCATCATCGGCATGACGATGAGGCGATCATCACCAGGAGAAATCCCATGACCCGCGTAGCTTTCGTCGGCCTCGGCGCCATGGGACTTCCCATGGCCACGAACCTCCTGGGGCGAGGATTCACGGTCGCCGGCTACGACCTGAGCCCAAAAGCCCTCGACGCGCTGGAAAGCGCCGGCGGCCACCGCGCCGGCACCGCCGCCGAAGCGGCATCCGGGGCCGATGTCCTGATCCTGATGGTGGTGAACGCCGCCCAGGCCGAGGCCGTGCTGTTCGAGGGCGGCGCCCTCGAGGCCCTGCGCCCCGGCGGGGTGGTCGCCCTGATGGCGACCTGCCCTCCCTCGGCCGTGGAGGCGATCGAGGCGCGCGTGCGCGAGGCCGGCCGCCGGCTGGTCGATGCGCCGGTCTCGGGCGGTGTGGCCGGCGCAAGGGCCGCCACCCTCACGATCATGGCCGCCGGGCCGCGGGACGGTTTCGATGCGGCCAAGCCCGTGTTCGACGCGCTCGGCGACAAGGTGTTCCACGTGGGCGAGCGCGCGGGCCAGGGCGCCATGGTGAAGACGGTCAACCAGCTGCTCTGCGGCGTGCATATCGCCGTGGTCGCGGAGGCTTTCGCGCTGGCCGCGAAGGTGGGAGTGGATCTCAAGATCCTGCTGGAGATCATGAGCGGCTCCGCCGCGTCGAGCTGGATGCTGAAGGACCGCGGGCCGCGGATGCTCTCAGCCGATCCCGAGGTGACGAGCGCGGTGGACATCTTCGTCAAGGATCTCGGGATCGTTCTGGATGCGGGGCGCGACACCAAGGCGGCCCTGCCCCTGGCAGCGGCGGCCCACCAGATGTTTCTCGCAGCCTCCGGGCGCGGGGACGGGGCAGCGGACGACAGCCAGGTGATCCGCTCCTACCTGACCTTGAACGGCGGGGGATGACGGAGCGGACGGGCTTTTTGGCCGTGCTCCGGACGGAAAAAGCCGTATGATGGCCCTTGCCGATGGAGACAGGCATGACCAGAGAGCAGCTTGCGGAAACCCTTGACCGGCTCGACCCGGGCGCGACCTTCACGATCCCCGAAGACGCGCTGGCGCAGATGTTCGGCGTGATCGGCCTCTCCTACGGGTCGCAGCAGGCTCTCCAGGCCATCGCCAGCTTCGCCCTCCAGCACCGCTGCACGTTTTCGTTCCACCAGCAGGAAGGCGCGGTCCCGTCCTTCCAGAAGGACGACGTCTTCTAGAGGCTACCGGGTTCCGCCGGGCCGCCCTTCTAGCTCCACCGGAACATCACCGTGCTCAGCGGCGGAAGAAGGAGCGACACGGAGGCGGCGTGGCCATGGGACGGGATGTCCTCCGTGGGAACGGCTCCCCCGTTTCCGATGTTGCTGCCGCCATAGACGCCCGCATCCGTGTTCAGGATCTCGTGCCACAGCCCGGCTTGCGGAACGCCGATGCGATAGCCCATCCGCGGAACCGGGGTCATGTTGCTCACGGCCAGGATGGTGGACCGGCCGTCCCGCGACGTCCTCAGCATGGCGAAGACCGAATTGGCGTGATCGTCCACCACGGCCCAGGCGAAGGCATGGGGATCGTAGTCGGTGCCGTGGAGCGCAGGCTCGGCCGCGTAGATGCGGTTGAGGTCGCGCACGAGCCTCTGGACGCCCGAGTGCCGGGGGCTGTCCAGCAGGTCCCAGGACAGGGACGCATCGTGGTTCCACTCCAGCTCCTGCGCGATCTCGCCGCCCATGAACAGGAGCTTCTTTCCGGGATGGGCCCACATGTAGCCGAAATAGGCCCTCAGATTGGCGAAGCGCTGCCACTCGTCCCCCGGCATCTTCCGGATCAGCGATCCCTTCCCGTGCACCACCTCATCGTGGGACAGGGGGAGGATGAAGCGCTCCGTGAAGGCGTAGACCATGCCGAACGTGAAGGCGCCGTGGTTGTAGCTTCGATAGACCGGGTCCTGCTCCATGTAGTGGAGGGTGTCGTGCATCCAGCCCATGTTCCATTTGAACGTGAAGCCGAGCCCGCCCTCCTCGGCAGGCTTCGTCACGCCGGGCCATGCGGTGGATTCCTCGGCGATCGTGATGGCCCCCTGGCAGCGGTGGGAGATGATGCTGTTGAGGTGCTTGAAGAACTCGACGGATTCGAGATTCTCCCGGCCGCCGTGCTTGTTGGGAATCCACTCGCCGGCCTTGCGGCTGTAGTCCCGGTAGAGCATGGATGCGACGGCATCGACCCGCAGCGCATCGATGTGGTAGCGCTCCAGCCAGTCGAGGGCGCTGGCGATCAGAAAGCCCTTCACCTCGTTGCGCCCGAGGTTGTAGATCAGCGTATTCCAGTCCTGATGGAAGCCTTCGCGGGGATCCTGGTGCTCGTAGAGCGCCGTTCCGTCGAATTGCGCGAGGCCGAACACGTCCGTGGGAAAATGGGCCGGAACCCAGTCGAGAATGACGCCGAGGCCCGCCTCGTGGCAGCGGTTGACGAAGGCCGCGAAATCCTCGGGCGTTCCGTAGCGCCCGGTGGGGGCGAAAAGCCCCAGCGGCTGGTAGCCCCATGAGCCTCCGAACGGATACTCCATGATGGGCATGAGCTCGATATGGGTGAAGCCCAGCCCCGACACGTAGGGGATCAGGCGGTCGGCCAGCTCGGTCCAGTCGAGGCTGCGGTTGCCGTCCCCAGGCAGTCGCAGCCACGAGCCGGGATGGATCTCGTAGACGGAGATCGGGGCCGTATCCGACTGACGCTCGGCCCGCGAACTCATCCACTCCAGGTCCGTCCACGGGAAAGGCTCCGACCGCGCCACGATGGAGGCGCTGCCCGGGGCGGCCTCACTGGCCCGCGCCACGGGGTCGGCCTTCTGCGGCAGCAATCCGCCATGAGGGCCGATAAGTTCGTACTTGTAGCGCTCGCCAGGTCCGAGGCGCGGAACGAACAGCTCCCAGACTCCCCCGCCCTGGCGCAGGCGCATGGGATTGCGACGCCCGTCCCAGCTGTTGAAGTCGCCCACCACGGACACGCGGCGGGCATTGGGCGCCCAAACGGCAAAGCGCACCCCGGCCACTCCGTCCACCGTCATGGCTTTGGCGCCGAGCACATGGCTGAGTTCGTAATGGGTCCCCTGCCCGATCAGGTGCAGGTCGAGGTCTCCGAGGAGCAGGCCGAAGCTGTAGGGGTCCTCCGTTTCCTGAACGGCGTCGGGCCAGGCGATCCGCAGCCTGTAGGCGGCCGGGTGATCCAGACGTCCGGCGAACAGCCCGCCCGCGTGCACGCGTTCGAGGCGCGCCAGGGGGCTTCCCGAATCCTGCGCCAGAAGCTCCACGGATGTGGCGCCCGGCATGAAGACGCGGACGATGCTTCCTCCGCCGACCGGGTGCGGCCCAAGGATCGCAAACGGATCCCCGTGGCGGCCGTCGACGAGGGCCTGGAGACCGGCTTCATCGACACCGGCGAGGAGGACGTCGTGCCCGGGCGTCATTCATGTCCCCCTTTGTCGCCGGCGACGAGGCGCTGCACGATGGTTGACAGGCCTCTCAACGGGATCGTCAGCCACTTCGGGCGGTTGGACGCCTCATACTGGATCTCGTAGGCCGCCTTCTCGAGCAGGAACAGGTCGAGCAGGAGCCCGCGCCTGTCGTCCGAAAGCCCGAGCTGCGGCGCCTGGGCGGTAGCTTCCCAGTAGCTGTCGAGAAACGTCTTCCGGGCTCCGGCGTGGAAATCCTCGAGCAGCCCTTTGCGGATGTCGCGGAACTGCTGGGACGCCACGTCCTCCTCGATCATCGCCGCCGAGACGGCAAGATAATCGAGGGAGCGCAGCAATCCGGCAACATCCCGCAGGGGGCTCGTCTTAGCGCGCCTTTCCTCCAGCTCGCGCACCGGCTCGCCCTCGAAGTCGATGATGTAGGCGTCGCCTTGGGCCACCAGCACCTGTCCGAAGTGGAAGTCCCCGTGGATTCGCGTCATCAGCGTCCCGCGGCCCGAATCCGCCAGCCGGTCCACGGCCGCGATCAGGGCGTCGCGCCGGTCCAGGATGCCCTGGGCCAGTTCAGCGGCCTCGGGATCGAGATCGTCCCCCATGCCGCCGAGGATGTCGAGGGCGGCGACGAGCTGGTCGCGAGCCCTGCTCTTCCAGGCTTCGATCTCGCCCTCCCCCGCCTCCACCGGCGCAAAGGCCGGGTCGTCCGTGGAGGCCGCCAGGGCCACGTGGAGTTCGCCGAGGCGGCGGCCCACCACGCCGGCGAAATTCTCAAGGGTGGTGAAGATGCCCTCCTCCGGGATGCCGTCGCTGTCGATCAGCTCATACTCGTCGAGGGTGCGGTCGAGGTTCTCGAGCATCCAGTGCCAGGCGTCGCCCTGGTTGCGGATCGCGCCCTGAACGATCACGAGGGTATGGGGCGTCCCATCCTCGGACACCCGCACGACCTCGCCCAGGAGAGGGGCCGAATTCTGGTATCCGGCCCTGGTGAGATATTGCGTCATCTCCGCTTCGGGATGAATTCCGGCAAAGACCCGGCGAACGAGCTTGATCATGGCGAGATCGCCGAAGATCAGCGAGCTGTTCGACTGCTCTGCCGACAGCCAGCGGATGGGAGCATCCGCCGTCACTTCCATGCAATCGAGCTCCGGCGTGCCCAGGAACCGGATCTCGCCGTCCGGGGACGCGGTGGTCGTTCTCTCGCACAACCCGCGAAGCACCCCGTGCGCCCAGCGATCCACGGCAAAACCGTCCGTCAGGAAGCCAATCCGGCGTCCCGTGCGAACCCGCGCCAGTGCGAGCTGCTGCGGGAGCGGCGACATGGTGGCGCTTTCCCACGCGATCCCGAGAGGCATGCAGTAGCGTTCGGTGCGCCGGCCGATCGTGGCCTCCACCTCCGCCATCATCACGTCGTTGGCGAAGGGCATGGGCACGGCCCAGGGGATGCGCGCCTTGCCCAGGTTCTCGTTCTTGGACGCGAACCAGCGCCGGATCGGCAGATAGGTCGGAAGGATGTCGTTTGCGATCACCTGCGAATGGCGCTCGTCCAGGATCTCACGGACGCCGCTGCGCAGCACCAGGGTCTGGAACTCGGGCAGCTGCTCGGGAGGCGCCGTCCGCCACAAGGGAGAATCCACATCCGTCGTGAGCTGGAACCAGTAGAAGCCGTAGGGCGGCAGCGTCAGGAGATAGGTGAGCTGGCCGATGGGCGGGAACGCCGACGGGCCCGTCATCTCCACGGGAACCCGGCCGGCGAAGGCCGAGAGGTCGAGCTCCACCGCCTGAGGGGTCCGCGACAGGTTCGCCACGCACAGGATGGTCTCGCCCTCGTGCTCGCGCAGATAGGCCAGGACCTTGCGGTTGGCAGGATAGAGCAGCCGGAACGTCCCGCGCCCGAAGGCATGGTGGTTGCGGCGGAGCATCAGCATGCGGCGCATCCAGTTCAGGAGCGAATGCTGGTCCCGGCTCTGGGCCTCCACGTTCACCGACTCGAAGCCGTAGACTGGGTCCATGATCGCCGGCAGCACCAGGCTCGCCGGGTCCGCCCGCGAGAAGCCGCCGTTGCGGTCCGGCGACCATTGCATGGGCGTCCTGACGCCGTCCCGGTCGCCGAGATAAATGTTGTCGCCCATGCCGATCTCGTCGCCGTAATAGACCACGGGCGTTCCGGGCATGGACAGGAGCAGGGCGTTCATCAGCTCGATGCGCCGGCGGTCCCGCTGCATGAGCGGCGCAAGCCTGCGGCGGATGCCGAGGTTGATGCGCGCCCGCCTGTCGGCCGCATAGGTGTTCCAGAGGTAGTCGCGCTCCTCGTCGGTGACCATTTCAAGGGTCAGCTCGTCGTGGTTGCGAAGGAAGATCGCCCATTGGCAGTTCTCGGGGATCTCCGGCGTCTGGCGAAGGATGTCGGTGATCGGGAAGCGGTCCTCCTTGGCGATGGCCATGTACATGCGCGGCATCAGCGGGAAGTGGAAGGCCATGTGGCATTCGTTGCCGTCGCCGAAATATTCCTGCGTGTCCTCCGGCCACTGGTTGGCTTCCGCCAGCAGCATCCGGTCGGGATAGGTGGCGTCGAGATGGGCGCGGATCTTCTTCAGGACCTCGTGGGTCTCCGGAAGGTTCTCGTTGTTGGTGCCCTCCCGCTCTACCAGGTAGGGGATCGCGTCGAGGCGCAGGCCGTCGATGCCCATGTCGAGCCAGAACCGCATGACGCTCAGGACTTCCTTGAGCACGCGCGGGTTGTCGAAGTTCAGGTCCGGCTGGTGCGAGTAGAAGCGGTGCCAGAAATAGGCGCCCGCCACCGGGTCCCAGGTCCAGTTCGACCTCTCGGTGTCGAGAAAGATGATGCGCGTCTCGGGATACTTCTCATCCGTGTCGGACCAGACATAGAAGTCGCGCTCGCGGGAGCCGGGCTTTGCCTGGCGCGCGCGCTGGAACCAGGCGTGCTGGTCGGACGTGTGGTTGATCACCAGCTCGGTGATGACGCGAAGCCCTCGCGCATGGGCCTCGCGCACGAAGGCCTTGAACTCCTTCAGGGTTCCGTAATCCGGGCTGACGTCCCGGTACTCGGCGATGTCGTAGCCGTCATCCAGGCGCGGAGACGGATAGAACGGCAGCAGCCAGATCGTATTGACCCCCAGGGAGGCGATGTAATCCAGCTTGGCGAGCAGGCCCGCGAAATCGCCGATGCCGTCGTTGTTGGCGTCGAAGAACGACTTCACATGCAGCTGGTAGATGATGGCATCCTTGTACCAGAGCGGATCGTTCTCCAGGGACGCTTCGCTCTTGGGGGACATTTCGTTCTTCTTGAGCATTCTTATTGGTCCTTTGCGGCAATTCGCCAGATCGAGAAGGGCAGCTCGCCCGGATCGCAGCGGATGCGCTGATACTTGCCCGTCCAGGTGAAGCGGTGCTGCCGCACGAGATCCTCGACGGCCAGGGAGCCGTGGTCGGGCAGGCCGAACCGCCAGAGCGGAAGCTCCACATCCGCCTCCTGCACGTTGTGAGGATCGAGGCTGACCGCGACGAGGACAACGTTCTCGCGCCCGGGCGTGGCCTTCTCGAAGAACAGGATGTTGTCGTTCCCGGCCGGAAGGAACGAGATGCCGTGGTGGGAGTGGAGCGCAGGATTGGCGCGGCGGATCCGGTTCAGGATCGAGATCTCGTTGATGATGTTGCCGGGCCGGTCCCAGTCCCAGGCCCGGATCTCGTACTTCTCGCTGTCGGCATATTCCTTCTTCTTGGCGTCCGGCCGTCCCTCGCAGAGTTCGAAGCCGTTATACATGCCCCAGAGCCCGGAGAGCATGGTCGCCAGCGCGGCGCGGATCAGGTAGGCGGAGCGGGGCGCGTTCTGCAGGAAGTCCGGGTTGATGTCCGGGGTATTCACGAAGAAATGCGGCCGGAAGAAATCCTTCGGCGGCGTCTGCGTGAGCTCCGTCATGTACTCGGCCAGCTCCCATTTCTCGTTGCGCCAGGTGAAGTACGTGTAGGATTGCGAGAAGCCGATCTTGGCGAGCCGGTACATTACCTTCGGCCGGGTGAAGGCCTCCGCGAGGAAGGCGACATCCGGGTGATCGCGGCGCACGTCGGCGATCAGCCACTCCCAGAACGGGAACGGCTTGGTATGGGGATTGTCGATGCGGAAGAGCTTCACCCCCTGCTCGACCCAGAGCAGGATCACGTCCCGCAGCTCCAGCCACAGGAACGGCACCGCCCCCTTGGCGTAGAAATCCACGTTGACGATGTCCTCGTATTTCTTCGGCGGGTTCTCGGCGTACCGGATCGTTCCGTCGGGCCGCCACTCGAACCAGTCGGGATGGTCCTTCAGCCAGGGATGGTCGGGGGAGGCCTGAACGGCGATGTCCAGCGCCAGCTCCAGCCCGTGATCCGCCGCGGCCGCCACCAGCCGCCGGAAATCCTCGAAGGTGCCGAGTTCCGGGTGAATGGCGTCGTGGCCGCCGGCCTCCGAGCCGATGGCATAGGGACTTCCCGGATCGTCGGGGCCGGCCGTGAGGCTGTTGTTCCTTCCCTTCCGGTGCGTTCGGCCGATGGGATGGATCGGCGGCAGATAGAGCACGTCGAATCCCATGTCGCGGATGGCCGGAAGCCGGCGAATCACGTCGTCGAAGGTGCCGTGGCGATTGGGGTCGCCGCTCTGGGAGCGCGGGAACAGCTCGTACCAGCTCGCAAACTCCGCCGCCTTCCGCTCGGCGTCGAGGGGGATGGGCCTGGAGCGCACCAGGAAAGGCCGCCGGTCCGCCGCCGTCATGATCGCCGACGTCTCGGGGGCGAGGAGGATCTCGATGCGCCGGTCGTAGTCGGCGTCCGCGAGTCCCTCGGCGATCCGCCTGACCTGATCGGCGGTGCCGCCCTGCGTTTCGGCGCGCGCCGCCTCGACCAGCAGGCGTCCCTCCTCCAGCTCCAGGGCGACGTTGAGGCCGGCGGCGTATTTCTTTTCCAGCTCCGACCGGAAGATGGCGAACGGATCCCGCCAGACTTGGACGGCGAACTCGTACCGGCCAAGGCGCTCCAGGGGAAATTCCGCGCTCCACCGGTCATTGACCAGGTGCGTCATGCGAATCTCGCGCCACTGCGCCTCGTCGGCCGCCCGCCAGAGGAGGGCCGCCGCCAGGGGATCGTGACCGTCGCCGAAGATATCGGCCTCCACGCGAACCACGTCACCGACGAGGCGCTTGACCGGGAACTCGCCCCCATCCACCGCCGGCGTGACGTTCTCGATCATGAGCCGCGGCGCGGCGGTCGCCTGCTCCACGGCCGGAACGGCCACGGCTCCCGTGATCGCCTTCAAGGGACGGCCCTCCAGAACCCGGATCTCCCCCGGCCGCAGGCTCACGATGGTGGCGGGATTGAGCTCGAGCCCGCCCTCGCCAGCCTCGCGGAACGGCACGAACCGGGCGCCTCCCTCCGAGAGCAGGAACGACCCTGTCGCGTGAGCGCTCCGCTGAAGGTCGGCATTCGCCAGAATGAGGCGGGCCGCCTCCCCCTGCCGCGGGTCCTCCGCGTCGACCCGCAGCACCGCCGTGACCGGCGACGCATGCCCCACGGCAAGGTGCAGGGGCGTGCGCGCGAAGCGTCCGTCATCGCGGGCAAGGAACTCGTTGGCGGCCCGCACCTCTCTGGAAAGATCGAGGCTGCCCCTCTCCTTCAGCCCCTTGAGCCCGCTGCCGTCGCCGCGGGTCGGATCGAACCTGTCGCGGCAGCCGTACTCGAATCCCATGGGCACGAGGATGCCGTCCCCCAGGGTTGCGGCAAGCCACAAGGCCCGGTTGGCACGCCGCTCCAGCACCTCCAGGGTTTCGACTTCCTGCGCGAGGCGCTTGTCGAAGGGGGCTTCCGGAAAGGCGATCTCGTGGCCGATGCTCCTGTGCAATTCATGTTCGGCGGCGATCCAGCCCTCCCGAAGGTCCCACCAGCGCAGGGACGAGAAGGTTCCGTCGAAACCGGCCCCGCGCAGACCCTGCTGCGCCTCGAGGGGCGCTCCCGGGGTCCAGGCAAGGAAACGCACCTCGGGAGCATCCCTCCGCACGGCTGCGATCAGGCGCTCCAGGGCCGCCGGCGGAACCCTGTCCCAATGCAGGCAGCGGAAGGCCGACACCCCGGAGGCGGCGAGGCCCCGGAGGCGCTCCGCCAGCGTGGGGATGTAGGGATGGTCGGCCGGGTTCACCGGGTCGAACGGAATGATGACTGCCTGGCGGTCCGCCGGGTCCTGCCGCGGGTCGAGAATGTCGGGGATGAAGGGCGCCAGGCCGAGGTCCCGGGCGAAGGCGCTGTCGGCCGCAACCCGGTCCACCACGATGTCGAGCGCGAGGGCAAGATTGCGCCTGCGGGCCATGTCCGCCAGGCGCGCCATGCCGTCGGCAGCGCCCTCCCGACCGAGAAGCGGGTGAAGCCGCTCCATGTCGCGCGGCAGAAAGATGCTGCCACCACCACTGGGCTCGAAGGGCGGAGCCATCAGGATCGTGTCGAAGCCCAGCCCCGCGGCGTGATCGAAGATTTCGTCCCACCCGTCGAGAGAACCGATCAGCAGCGGGTGCACGTAATAGATCCGCGGCGGCGCGGGATCCGCGCCTTCCACCGGGAACATCTGTGAGCTTTTGGGGAGGGCGTCTGCTGGTGACACGGTGGGGTCCGTCGCTGTTCGGGCTGATCAGTCGGTGGCAGGTTCGCGGCCGGCATTGGAAGCGGGATGGCCCGGCCGGCAGAGCCTCTCCGTCAAAAACAGAACCCTTTCGCCTTTGTTCCTGACCCGGTGGGGCCGATCACGGTCCGCCCCGCCGGGGCGGTCACCCCCTCATTATAGGGGTGCTGATGCTCCTGACGAGCAGGGCCGGCCTCATGCAGGCGCCGCCTGCGGCTGCGGCGCTCCGCTGCGAGCCCCCTCCGGGGGCGGCTCCATGGCATCCGTGGCCGGGTCGGCGAGGCAGTCCAGGAACTGCCGGCACCAGGCTTCCACCGTGTTCGTCCGCAGGCGCTCCATCATGGTGGTCCAGCGCTCCTGCCTCTCCCGCAGGGGCATCTGGAGCGCCCGCGCGATGGCGGCGGCGCAGGCCTCAGTGTCGTAGGGATTGACCACCAGCGCGCAATTGAGCTCATGCGCCGCGCCGGCAAACCGCGACAGGATCAGCACGCCGGGATCCTCGGGCGGCTGCGCGGCCACGAACTCCTTCGCCACAAGGTTCATGCCATCCCGCAACGGCGTGACGAGGCCGACCTGGGACATCCGGTACAGGCCTGCGAGGGCTGCGTGCCCGACGGTTCGGTTGACGTAGCGGATCGGCGTCCAGTCCACCTCCCCGAGATTGCCGTTGGTCCAGCCGGCCTGCTCCGCGATCTCGTGCTGCATCCGCTTGTACTCGGGCACCTCCGAGCGCGATTTCGGGGTGATCTGGATATAGGTCACCCGGTTGTGGAAGGCCGGGTTCGATTTGAGGAAGCAGGAGAAGGACTCGATCCTCTGCTTGACGCCCTTCGAATAGTCGAGCCTGTCCACCCCGATGATGAGATCCCGCTCCCCGAGGCTTGCCCGCGTCCGGCGCACCAGGGCGTTGCTCTCGCCGCGAATGGCCGCCCGGGCGAAGGCCTCGGTGTCGATCCCGACCGGAAACGCCCCGGTCCGGATGCGGCGGCCGTCGACCTGATACTCGCCGGGCCCGACCGCCTCCCCCATGCCCTCCCGCACGAGGCATTGCTGAAAGTTCTCCACGTCCTGCGGCGTGTGGAACCCGGCGACGTCATAGGCGCTGAGCCCGCGCAAGAGCCGCTCATAGGCCGGAAGGGCGCTGGCCACCTCGTAGGGCGGCCACGGGATATGGAGGAAGAAGCCGATCCGGTTCTTGCAACCCAGCTTGCGGAGCTCCGACGCCAGGGGAATGAAATGGTAGTCGTGAACCCAGATGATGTCGTCCGGCCGGAGCAGGGGCGCGAGAGAGGCCGCGAAGGCCCGGTTGACCCGGAAATACCCCTCCGTGTCGCTCCGGTCGATCTGCACCAGATCGAGCCTGTAGTGGCAGACGGGCCACAGGGCGCGGTTGGCGAATCCGGCGTAATACTCGTCGTGGTCCTGCTTGGAGAGATCGACCACCGCGAAGGTGATGTTCCCGGCCTGGACGACCTCCGGCTTCTCGGAGGCCTCCTCGTCGACGATGTTGCCGGACCAGCCGAACCACAGCCCCCCGCTCCGCTTGAGGGCTCCTTCCAGGGCGACGGCCAATCCGCCCGCCTTGGCGGAGCCTTCTTTCGGCACGGGAACCCGATTCGAGACCACCACGAGCCGCTGACGGGATCCTGGGGAGGGCTTCGCCTTCGGGGCGGACCGGGAAGCTCCTTTGGTCCGGGGGGAACCTTTGATGGGGGAGGAACCCTGGCCCCGTGCGCCTTTGCGGGCGGACGGGATTGCGGGTTGCGGCGCGTCAGAGAGAATCTCTTGCTTGTGAGCCATGGATGAACCCGACAGGATGGTTGAGGTCTCAACCATCCAGCTTCGCGGCGGTTCCGGCCGTGGAAGAATAAGCCTTTGCGGGTCCGCCGAGCCCCTTGGACCAGGCCCGTCGAACGCACGCGCTTTGGACGAAAGTGCCGCAGGCCTCCATAGTTCCATGGTATTTTGTGAACTATTATTTAGGATTATCATTAAATTGCTATGCGCCCCCCAAATAAGGGGCGTCGCCAATAAACAGATATTCATTCAGTATCGTTTTCGATAGCTGAAGATCAGGGGCATTCCGTGCAGAATTTCGATCAGAAGCCATTGTCTCCCCTTGTCCTCGACAATGGATACGCAACGGACACATCCGCAGCGGCGCTGGCACCGGGCTCCACCGATGCGCCCGCCTTCCGGAAGGCCATTCTGGCGAAACTGGCTTACGCGGTCGGCAAGGACCCGGCTCATGCCACGGATCGCGACTGGTTCGTGGCCACGGCTCTGGCGGTTCGGGATCACGCCATCGACCACTGGACGGCCTGCAAGAGGCGGAACCAGGCGGCTCAAAAGCAGGTCTGCTACTTCTCCCTGGAATTCCTGATCGGGCGGCTCCTCTTCGACACCTTGAACAACCTCCGCCTGACCGAGCCCGCCCGGGAGGCCCTGGCCGGGCTGGGGGTCGACCTCGACGACCTGCGCGCCGTCGAGCCGGATGCGGCCCTCGGGAACGGCGGCCTCGGCCGGCTTGCTGCCTGCTTCATGGAAAGCATGGCCAGCCTGGAAGTGCCTGCCTATGGCTACGGGATCCGCTATGAGCACGGCCTGTTCCGCCAGGTCATCGTGGATGGACGCCAGCACGAGGTTCCCGAGGACTGGCTCGCCCGCACCAACCCCTGGGAGTTCGAGCGCTCCGACGTGATCTATCCGGTCGGCTTCGGAGGCACGGTCGAGGAGATCCGGGCGAACGCCTCGCCCGTCGCGGTCTGGAGACCGGCCGAAACCGTCCAGGCCGTGGCCTACGATACGCCGGTCGTGGGCTGGCGCGGACGCCATGTGAATTCGTTGCGCCTCTGGTCGGCCCGGGCCGCGGAGCCCCTGCGCCTGGATGCCTTCAATTCCGGCGACCATGTGGGCGCCCTGGCCGACCGGGCGCGCCTCGAGGCGATCTCCCGCGTGCTCTATCCGGGCGATGCGACGGAGGCCGGACGGGAGCTGCGCCTGCGGCAGGAGTTCTTCTTCACCTCCGCCTCGCTGCAGGACCTGCTGGCCCGCCATATCCGCCTGCATGGCGACCTGCGCAGCCTGCCAGATTACGCGGCGATCCAGCTCAACGACACCCATCCGGCCATCGCGGTGGCGGAGCTGATGCGGCTCCTCGTGGACGAGCACCGCCTCTCCTGGGAGGAGGCCTGGACGGTCACGACCGGGACGTTGAACTACACGAACCACACGCTCATGCCCGAGGCCCTCGAGCGCTGGCCCGTGTCGCTGATGGAGCGGCTTCTCCCCCGCCATCTCCAGATCATCTACCGGATCAACTGGCAGCACCTCGAGCCCCTGGTCCAGCGCTCGGCCGACAACGAGTTCATCAGGTCCGTCTCGATCATCGACGAGGGGGGCGGACGGCACGTGCGGATGGGCCACCTGGCCTTCGTCGGAGCCCACAAGGTCAACGGCGTGTCGGCGCTCCACACGGGGCTGATGCGCCAGACCGTGTTCCGGGACCTCCACGCCCTCTACCCCGCGCGCGTCGTCAACAAGACCAACGGCATCACCTTCAGGCGATGGCTTCATCAGGCGAATCCCGCGCTGACCCGCCTCCTGGTGGGGGAACTCGGCGAAGGGGTCCTGGACGACCCGGCATTGCTCAGCCGGCTGGACAGGCTGGCGGACGACGCCGCGTTCCAGAACCTGTTCAGGAACCAGCGCGCCGTGTCCAAGGCCAACCTGGCGAAGATCGTCGCCGAGCGCACCGGCGTGCGGATCGATCCGGGCGCCCTGTTCGACGTCCACATCAAGCGCATTCACGAGTACAAGCGGCAGCTCTTGAACATCCTTGAGACGGTGGCGCTCTACGATGCCATCCGGGCCGAACCGGAGCGGGATTGGACGCCGAGGGTCAAGATCTTCGCCGGCAAGGCCGCCGCCAGCTACCATCAGGCGAAACTGATCATCAAGCTCGCCAACGACGTGGCGGGGGTGGTCAATGCTGATCCGGCGGTGGCGGGCCGCCTGAAAGTCGTGTTCCTGCCCAACTACAATGTGAGCCTGGCCGAGGCCATCATCCCGGCGGCCGACCTGTCCGAGCAGATCTCCACCGCCGGCATGGAGGCGTCGGGAACCGGCAACATGAAGCTCGCCCTCAACGGGGCGCTGACGATCGGCACCCTCGACGGAGCCAATATCGAGATCCGCGAATGCGTCGGGCCTGACAACATCGTCATCTTCGGACTGACCGCCGGCGAGATCGAGGCCCGCCGCAGGAACGGGTTCCAGGGCGGAGATGTTTCGCCCCGTCTCAGGCAGGCGCTGGACCTGATCATGACAGGCCTGTTCTCGCCGGGCGAGCCCCACCGCTTCGCCCCCCTGGTTGATGCGGTCACGTCGGACGACCCGTTCATGGTCGCCGCGGACTTCGATTCCTACTGGGACGCCCAGCGGCAGGTCGATGCCCTCTGGCACAACCCCTCGGCCTGGTGGCGTTCGAGCGTGCTGAACACGGCCCGGGTCGGCTGGTTCTCGTCGGACCGCACGATCCGCGAATATGCGGAGGACATCTGGAAGGTTCCCGTCTGAGCGGCGGCCCGCTCCGGCAGGCTGCCATGCCGTCGGGGGCAACCAAACAACCACGGCAGGCGTTCCGATGGTGGGGACGCAGCGGCGCTCCGTCTGGAAGCTCCCGACGGATGTGACCCCGCTTCCAGCCCGCAGGCGAATGTGGAGTTTCCGTGGCAGCAGACGGCACGACAGGCCTTGGTGACGCCGGCGAGGGGCAACGCTCCGGCGGGCCGGACAGGTTCGCGGCCCTCCAGGCGGGACTGGCCGGAACCTTCGATGCATTCTCCGCCCCGGAGGCGCCGCGAACTGTCCTGATCGTCCCAAGCTTGACCATGGACCGCGAGGTGCTCGCGAGGATTTCGGGCGCCCATCACTACGAGGAGCGGATGCTGTGCTACCTGCTCCTGCTGCGGCTTCCCCGCACCCGCGTGATCTACATGTCGAGCCGCCCGATCCCGGAGCCGATCATCGACTACTACCTGCATCTTCTCCCGGGCATTCCGGCCCAGCACGCCCGGAAGCGCCTCACCTTCCTGTCCTGCCATGACGGCTCGCCCCTTGCGCTCACGGAAAAGATCCTTGAGAGGCCCCGGCTGATGCAGCGCATCCAGGAGGCGATCCCCGATCCTTCCTGCGCCTATATGACGTGCTTCAACGTCACGGAGCACGAGCGTGCCCTGGCGCTTCGCCTGGGCCTGCCCATCTACGGCTGCGATCCGAGCCTGCTCCCATGGGGGTCCAAGAGCGGCTCGCGCAAGATCTTTCGCGAGGCCGGAATCGCCATGCCCGAAGGCTTCGAGGATCTCCACAGCGCCGACGAGATCGCCGACGCCCTCGTGGAGCTCAAGGCCCGCCGCCCCGGCATCAAGCGGGCGGTGGTGAAACTGGACGAGGGGTTTTCCGGCGAGGGCAACGCGGTCTTCTCCTACCGGGACGCGCCCGAAGGCCCGGCGCTGGGGGCATGGGTCCGGGACCGGCTGCCGGGCCTCGCCTTCGAGGCGCAGGACATGACCTGGGACCTGTTCTCCGAGAAGTTCGCCGGCATGGGCGGGATCGTCGAAGAGTTCATCGAGGGCGAGGTCAAGCGCTCCCCCTCGGCGCAGTTTCGCGTCGACCCCCTCGGCCAGCTCGCGGCGGTCTCCACCCATGACCAGGTGCTCGGAGGCGACAGCGGGCAGGTGTTCCTGGGCTGCCGCTTTCCGGCCGACGGCAGCTACCGCCTCGACATCCAGGACGACGGGCTGAAGGCGGCGCGCGTGCTAGCCGGAAAGGGAGTGCTCGGCCGCTTCGCCATCGACTTCCTGTCGGTCCGGCAGGGCGAGGCTTGGCGCCATTTCGCCATCGAGATCAATCTCCGCAAGGGTGGAACCACGCACCCGTTCATGATGCTCGAATTCCTGACCGACGGGCGCTACGATCCCGCCACCGGGGCCTTCGTGACCCCTGCCGGGCAGGAGCGGTGCTATTATGCCTCGGACAACCTCGAGGCCGAGCATTATCGGGGCCTCACGCCCACCGACCTCATCGACATCGCGGCCCTCAACGGGCTGCACTTCGACGGAGCCTGCCAGCAGGGCGTGGTCTTCCACCTCATCGGCGCCCTGTCGGAATTCGGCAAGCTCGGAGTCCTCTGCATCGGCGGGTCGCACGACAAGGCGGAAGCCCTCTACCGCCGCACCAGGGAGGTGCTCGACCGGGAAAGCCTTGCAGGCTGACCCGGACCCGGCCTCATGCCGGGCGATGCGCCGCCTCCAGCGCCGGCGTCACCCCTGGCCCGTTACGTGCGCCACGACATGACGGGCCCCGCGAGACAAGCCCAGGCTCGCGCCTGCCGGACGGACAGATCACGTCGGCGAGCACCGTGAAGGTGTCCGGGTCCGTCCTTTCGGGAGCCGGGGCGTCGTAGATCACCAGCAGGGCGCCGGGACCACCCTCCGGCCAGAGGTCGATACCCTCCGGGTGATCCACGTGAAGCTGGTACGGCAGCTCCGCCACCGTTTCGATCCGGCCCGGGTCCACCACGCCGGATGCGTCGTCCCGGACCGCCCCGCACCAGCGCAGCAGGAAGGCGGGCCCCTCCAGGGACATGGTCGGGCCCACGAGCAGGAGCAGGTCGTCCCCGTCGAAGCGCATGTCGCGGATGCCCAGGCCCCGGGTGTCCACCAGGTACTTGCGGTAGCGCCGCCGGCCGTCGATTCGGCGGGCCTTGAGGCGATCGGTCCCCTGCTCCTTGAAGTCCAGGCGCAGGATCACGGCGTGCCCCCTCAGCACAGGGCCGCGCAGCCCGAGCCACACCTGGCTGCCGCGCACGGCCAAGCCCTCCACATCGAACCCGTTCTCCTTCGATGGGATCTCCAGAAACGGCCCGAGATGGGGATCGTCAGCAACCCACCGGGCCAGGGCGCTGCGCCGCTTGCCGAACTTGAGCCACGCCGCATGGCGCTCCCCGTCGGAGCGGGCCGGCGCCAGGAGACCTGCTTCCTCCTCGACGAGCGGGATGCGCCCGAGGAAATACCGATTCGGTTCCCGTTCGATCTCCTCCATCCGCGCGAGTGCGTCGTCGGCATCGCTCTCCTGGCGTTTCGGCTTGCACCGCCTCAGGGAGTGGGAGCCCACGATCCAGAGAAAACCGCCCTCGACGCACAGGCCTTCGATATCCATCTCGCCGTCGGCTCCTCCCGGGAGATCGACGAACTCGTCAAGGGCGAAGTGCCGGTGGTCGCCGAAGCGGCCGCCCTCCAGCCGCCGCAGGCGCTCCACGCTGGCCGTCTCGTCGCATGCCAGGAAGAGGCTGTCGCCCACCCGCGCCACCGCCGACAGGTCCTTGTGGAGAGGGTCCTCCACATGGCTCAGGGGCCTCCAGTCGGAGAAGGTGAGCGCGACCTGGTCGAGGATTTTTGCGTGGCTGATGTCGGGCACTTGGGCTCCTTGCGGCTGCTGCGTGATGTGACAACGCGCGAGCCGGTGTCGGGTCGCCCCGCCTGACGAATGAGGGAACCGTTTTCCCGATGAGGTCATTCAAGGGATATGACCACAGGCAACGGCAGGGCTATTCTGAGGCGGGCATTCCGGCAACTCGAACACGAGGTGCCCGGCAAGGTGGCGAGCGTCCTCCGGAGCCTGCGCCACCCGGATTCCCGCTGGGTTCGCATTCCCGTGGGCATCCTCCTGATGCTCGGCGGCGTCTTCTCGATCCTGCCGTTTCTGGGCCTGTGGATGCTGCCCCTCGGGCTTCTGCTGATCGCCTATGACGTGCCGTTCCTGCGCGCGCCGGTCGGCCGCTTCACCATCTGGGGGGTCCGGAAATGGACCGCTTTCCGGCAAAGGTTCTTTTCAAGCCCGCCCCAGGGCTAGGCCGCCTCTCCCGCTGCCTCCCCCGCCGATGATGCGCCGCAACAGGCCAGGTTCGGACCCTGCCGGGCGTCGCCATTCCGACGCGAATAGCAGGCTCCAGGACCAACGAGGATCATTTCCCCTCGACCAAGCCTTGCCGTATGGGCATTCTGGAGCCCGAGGCCAGAACATCCATAGCCAAGCCTGCGGCGCCGGATGCAGAGACGAGAGGGCGTGACGTGCTATCCCGCAGAAGGTTCACGAAACTGATCGGGGCGCTGCCCTTTCTCGGCGCCGCGTCGGGCGCTCGCGCCTCCGCGGGCGGGTTCTACTACAACGGCCCGCCCAGCGATCACTTCGACGGGCAGCGCTTCTTCAACCCGGGCGGGACCCCGCCCCGGGGCCTCGGCGAGTTCCTGCGCTGGCGTCTCACCGAGCGGGAGGTCCCCTGGCCGGAATCTTACCCGAGCCCGTTCCAGGACACGCCTCCGGCTCGCTTGGGGGCCCGCGACCTGCGCATCAGCTTCGTCGGACACGCCACCTTCCTGGTCCAGATGGCGGGCCGCAACATCCTGACGGACCCCATCTGGTCCGAGCGCGCCAGCCCGGTGCCCTTCGCCGGGCCCCGGCGGTACAACCCGCCGGGGATCCGGTTCGACGATCTGCCCCGCATCGACGCGGTGCTCCTCTCCCACAACCATTACGACCACATGGATCTGCCCACCCTGGCGCGGCTCTGGCAGCGGGACCAGCCGCGCATTGTGGCGCCCCTCGGCAACGACACGATCGTCCGGGCGCAGCACCCTGGCATCGCGGTGACGACCCTGGACTGGGGCGACCGGCTCGAACTCGCGCCCGGTCTCCAGGCGATCGCCGAGCCGGCCCATCATTGGTCCGCCCGCGCCACCAACGATCGCAACCACGCGCTCTGGGCCTCCTTCGTCCTGCGCGGCGGGGGCCGTTCCCTCTACTTCGCGGGCGATACGGGCTTTGGCGGCGGGCGGCACTTCCAGGGGATCGCCGCCCGGCATCCCGGCCCGGATGTCGCCCTCCTGCCCATCGGGGCCTATGAGCCGCGCTGGTTCATGGCGCCCCACCACATGAACCCGGAGGACGCGGTTCGCGCCTTCCAGATCCTCCGGGCCAGGTCCGCCCTCGGGTTCCACTGGGGAACGTTCAGGCTGACCAACGAGGGCGTCGACCAGCCGCCCCGCGACCTCGCGGCCGCCCTGCGGGCCAGGGGGATCGCCGCCCAGCGCTTCACCGCCATGCGGCCGGGCCAGGTCTGGACCTTCGGGCGGGGCGCCCGGAACGGGGACGCCTGAGGCCGGCGCCATGCTCCAGACGGCGACCGGCGACCGGCGACCGAAACCGGAAGGTTGCTCAAGCTCGGCTGTTCCACGACAAGCCCGCCTCAGGGCGAAAGTCGCCGGTCTCTCACATATCTTCCTGAACCCCTGCCCTGCTTGCCCGTTGATCCTCCAAGCGCCCTTGTGGCGTGTTCTCTAAGACGGAGGAAGACATGCTGAAGATGAAGCTTGCGGCAGGCCTTGCCGCGACGGCTCTGATGGCCGGCACAGCCCTGGCTCAGACGACCGCTCCCACCCAACCGGTCGGAGGCGGACAGATCATGACCCAGATGCCGCAGGACCTCATGCGCGGTTCGCAGCTGATGGGCATTGACGTCTACGGCGCGGACAACCAGAAGATCGGCGACATCGACGAGGTTCTGGTCGACCGTCAGGGCAAGATCCACGGCCTCGTGGTGGGCGTCGGCGGCTTCCTGGGCATCGGCCAGAAGGACGTCGCGATCCCGTTCGACCAGGTGCAGTGGATGTCGAACCAGGAGGTCCAGGCCTCCTCGAACGCCAACCAGGGCGCTTCCGGCACCAACACCGCGGGCGGCGTGACCGCGCCGAGCACCGCCACCGGCGGGATGGCCACCGGCAACCAGCCTGCCACGACGGGCAGCACGGCCGCAGGCACCACGGGCTCGCCCGGAGCAGCCGGCACCATGGGTGGCGCCGGAACGGCCGGGACGACCGCCGCGGGCGGCACCGCGACTGGCGGCAACAACGGCAATATGCCGGCCCGCGCCATGGTCAAGATGACCAAGGCCGACCTGCAGAATGCGCCTGAGTTCCGCTACAGCAACGACGCGAACCGTCAGGGCGCTGCGGGCAACACCAACCCGCCCCCGCAGAACGTCAACACCCCCGGCAACACGCCGGCGACCGCACCGAAGCCTTAAGGCTGCCGCGACGGAGGCGGGAGAGCCCGCCTCCGTCTCTCCGCCTGGAGCCATGACGCGTGCACCTGCACGATAGTGCCCCAGCCTGCGCAACAGTGTTTCACAAGGATCCCCGGAATATGCGGCCCAAGACGGTAACGCCAAGGTGAGGCCTGACGAGGCCTTCATCCTGGGACCGATCCCATATCGATGGATCGAAAACCTCTGACATCGCCCTACACTTGGAACTCCCCTTGGGAAGCGGCCCCTCAGCGACAGGAAACCCGAACATGATCAGAACCACACGCCGTCAGGCGCTCCTCGCCGGCGGCGCCCTTCTGGCGGGAGCAGCCCTCGGGCTCGGGTCCGCGGCGGCGCAGACGTTTCCGGCCCGCACCATCACCATGGTCGTGCCTTTTGCCGCCGGCGGCTCCACCGACGTGGTGGCCCGCATCATCGCCCAGAAGATGTCCGAGGGCCTGGGCCAGCAGGTGATCGTCGAGAACGTAGCGGGCGCCGGAGGCAGCACCGGGGCCGCCCGCGTCGCCAAGGCGGAGCCGGACGGCTATACGATCCTCATGGGAACGGTCGCAACCCATGCTCTCAACCCGCTCATGCTCAAGCGCAAGCCCTATGACGCGGTGGCGGACTTCAGCCCGGTCTCGCTTCTGGTCATCGTGCCCAACGTGCTTGTGGTCCATCCCAGCGTGCCGGCCAAGACCGTGCCGGAACTGATCGCCCTGCTGAAGGCCGACCCCTCGAAGTACAACTACGCCTCCTCCGGGGTCGGGACCCCCCTGCACCTGTCGGGCGAGCTCTTCAAGAGCATGGCCAAGGTTACGATGCAGCACATCGCCTACCGGGGTTCCGGGCCCGCCCTGAACGACGTGGTGGCCGGGCAGGTGCCGATCATGTTCGACAACCTGCCCTCGGCATCCGAGTTCATCCGGGCCGGCACCCTCCGCGGCGTCGCCGTGACCACGAAGGAGCGTGCGCCGTCCTTCCCGGACCTGCCCACCATCGCCGAGGGCGGCCTCGCAGGTTACGAGACCTATACCTGGAACGCCCTGTTTGCTCCACCGAACACCCCTAAACAGGTGGTGGAGCGGCTCAACGCCGAGGCGCGAAAGGCCGTGACGGACCCTGCCGTGCAGGAGCGGCTCAAGACCTTCAGCGCGACGGTGGTGGGCTCGACCCCCGAGGCGCTGGCCGAGCACGTCAAGAGCGAGATCACCAAATGGACCCCGGTCGTCAAGGAAGCGGGCGTTCAGATCGACTGACCGGAGGATATCGAGGGCGGAAGCGGCGCACCGCTTCCGTTGCCATGGTCGAAGCTCGTTCCGGCGCCCGGACTCAACGGCCCCATATGGGCTGATTCCGGGCCGCCCTCGATCAATGATCCAGCCGCATCCCAGGTCCGAGGCCTCAAGCTTGCCCATTCTTGGCGCCCTGCCTGCCCAAAGGGGGCACTTCAGCGGCCGCATCACCTTGAGAGAGCAAAGGATTACATTCAGCCAAATTGGGGATCTACCCATAGAAAGAGTATTGTAAAGAGCCGTCTGCCCTTGCAGTATCGTGGAACGCCCCACGAGAGGGCCCTAGGGAGGATCCGAATATGAAGCATTTACTTGCCGCAGGCCTGCTCGGGATTCCATTAGCTTTCGGTGCGTCGCCCGCCACCGCCCAGAAGGCCATCGAGCTTCATGGCGCGTCGCAGTTCAACGATGATCACGCCTTCACGAAGGCGCTCGCCAAGTTCGGCGAGCTGACGACGGCCTGCTACGGCAAGCCCCTCAACATCATCCTGCACAAGAACAGCGAGCTTGGTCTCGAGAAGCAGTATTTCGAATACATGTCGCAGGGCCGCGCAGTCGACTTCGCGATCGTCTCGCCGGCGCACATGTCGACCTTCTCCAAGGCGGCGCCCTTCATCGACGCGCCGTTCCTCTTCCGCGACCTGGCGCACTGGAACAAGGTGCTGGATCAGGACCTGCTGAAGCCCATCGCGGACGAAATCGCCACCCGCGCCGACGTGATGCTCATCGGCTATGCGGGCGGCGGAACCCGCAATATCTTCGTCAACAAGCCTGTCAGGGATATGAACGATCTGAAGGGCCTCAAGGTTCGCGTGCAGGGCGCGCCGATCTGGAGCCGCACCTTCGCGGCCGTCGGCATGTCGCCCACCGTGATCGCCTATAACGAGGTGTACAACGCCATCCAGAACGGCGTCATCGGGGCCGGCGAGAACGAGGCCGCAGGCGTCGAGCAGATGAAGTTCTTCGAGGTCGCGCCCAATCTGGCGATGACGGAGCACGCGATCACGATCCGGCCGCTCGCCTTCTCGGGCAAGACCTTCAAGAATCTTCCGGCAGACCTGCAGCAATGCGTCATCAAGGCCGGCAAGGAGGCCGGAGCGCACGGCCGCCAGATCGAGTCGAGCGAGGATTCCGCCAAGCTCGAAGCGCTGGAGAAGGCCGGCCGGTTGAAGCGCATCGCATTCAAGGACCGGGACCAGATGAAGAAGCTTGTCGATCCGGTGATGGCCGAATACGCCAAGGAGATCGGCGCCGAGGATATCCTCAAGAAGATCAACGAGATCAAGTAGCGGCCCTGATGATGCGGGCCGGGCTTCTCCCGGCCCGCATGGAACCGGCTCGTAACCCTATGGTCTATGCCAGGCCTGGATCCGGGCCGCAACGTGCCGTTCTCCTCCCGCGCCTCTCGCGGGCGGCTCGACCAAACTCTGAAAACCGGAATCGGGGGGCCCATGGCTGAAGCCGTCTCGCAGGCGCGAAGCGTATGGCGCAAGGTGACGCGCTGGTACAGCGCCTTCCTGTCATGGATCCTGATGATCGCCGTTGCGATCCTGGTTCTTCCAGTCGCCCTCCAGATCTTCTCGCGCTTCACCTCCCTCATTCCCCACTATATCTGGACCGAGGAACTGGCGCGCTTCCTCCTGGTCTGGACCGTGATGATCGGCGCCATGATCGGCGTGCGCGAGAGCAGCCATTTCGAGGTTGACGTCTGGCCAATCCTGTCGAGCCGGCCGGAGGCGGCCATCCGGCTCGTTGCACGCTTCGGCGTGCTGCTTATCGCCCTGGTCTTCGTCTGGTCGGGCATCGAGTTTACCCGGTTTGCCTGGTATCGCACCTCCGAGCTTGCTGATCTGCCGCTTTGGCTCATCCACATCGCTTGGCCAATTGCAGGCTTCACTTGGCTGATCTTTCTCGGCGAGCAGATGTGGGACGAGTTCAACGCCCTGATCGGCCGCAGGCCCCTTCCGACGGCCGATCCTGTTCCAAGCCCCGAGGGAGCCATCCGATGACCGGCGCCGTGCTGTCGCCGAACGAGGCGGCTCTGATCCTGTTCGGGATTTTCTTCACCATGATGGCATTGCGCGTGCCGGTCGCATTCGCCCTCGCGCTCGCGTGCCTGCCGATCCTGATCATTGAACCGCGACTCTCGACCGTCACCCTCGTTCAGGAGACCTTCAACGCGTATAACTCCTTCATCCTGCTGGCGGTCCCGTTCTTCCTGCTGACTGCGAACCTGATGAACGTGGGCGGCATCACCGACCGTCTGATGACGTTGTCGCGCACCATGGTTGGACATTTCCCGGGCGGGCTTGCCCAGATCAACGTGGTCCTCTCGTTCTTCTTTGCGGGCATCTCCGGGTCGTCGACAGCCGACGCGGCCAGCCAGTCGAAGATCTTCATCGAGGCGCAGCGCAAGGAGGGCTACGACGACTCCTTCTCCGTCGCCATCACGGCCGTGTCGTCGGTGCTTGCCGTGATCATCCCACCCTCGATCCTCATGATCGTGTGGGGGGGCGTGCTCACCGTCTCCATCGGAGCGCTCTTCCTCGCCGGCATCGTTCCCGGACTGCTGATTGCATCCGCACAGATGGTGACCGTCCACGCCTATGCGAAGGCGCGAGGTTATCCGACCTACGCGCGCGCCACTTGGGGTGCTTTGCTGACTTCCATCGCGGTCTCGCTGCCGGCCCTGATGACCCCCCTGATCATCATCGGGGGCAAGCTCTTCGGCTGGTTCACGGCCACCGAATCGGCCTGCATCGCCGTGCTCTATGCCGGTTTCCTCTCGCTCCTGATCTACCGCGAGATGGACCTGCGCGGGTTGAAGGATGCGCTCATCGACACGGGCAAGTTCACCGGCGTCGCGCTGTTCTGCGTTGGCACTGCCAGCGCGTTCGGCTGGCTGCTCGCGTATTATCAGATTCCAAGAGCCATCCTGACAGGCGTATCGGCCTGGGAATTGGGACCCATCGGAACGGGCTTCTTCATCTCCTTCGTGTTCCTGGTGGTCGGGTGCTTCCTCGACGCCATCCCGGCGATCATCATCGTCGGCACGATCCTCGAGCCGCTGGCACGATCCGCCGGCCTCGACCCGGTCCATTTTGCCATGATCGGCATCGTGTCCCTGGCCTTCGGCCTGGTGACGCCACCCTATGGGCTCTGCTTGATGATCGCCTGTTCGGTAGCGAAGATTCGAATGCGCGCGGCGCTCAGGGACACCATTATCATGCTGATCCCGATGCTGCTCGTGCTGGCGCTCCTCATCGTGTGGCCCGCCGTCGCCCTGTTCATCCCAAGCCTCATCTCGCCGGAGTTCCTGAAATGACCGTTCCCCATGCAGCACAAGTCACGGCCGTCGTTCCCGATCTGAAGGACAAGGTGGTTCTCATCACCGGCGGCAGCACGGGCATCGGCGCGGCGGCGGCGCGGGCGTATGGCCGCAACGGCGCGAAAGTCGCGCTCAACTTCAACGCGAGCCGCGAGGAGGCGGAAGGCGTTGCGGCCGACATTAAGGCCAGCGGCGGACAGGCGGTTCTGATCCAGGACGACGTCACGCAGTCCGAAGCGGCAGGCCGCGTCATGGCGGAGGCGGTTCGCGCCTTCGGCCGGATCGACGTGCTCGTCAACAATGCGGGCGCCCTCATCAAGCGCACGCCGATCGATCAGTATACCGACGACCTCGTGGACGCGGTGCTGGAACTGAACGTGAAGCAGGTGGTCAGGTTCATGCGCGACGGCGCCGTTCAGATGCGCAAGCAGGGCGGCGGCGGCTCCATCATCAACGTGAGCTCCATCGCCGCTCGCCATGGAGGCGGGCCCGGCTCGGTGATCTATGCGGCGGCCAAGGGGTTCATCGCCACCGCCACTCGCGGCTGGGCCAAGGAACTCGTGAAGGACGGGATCCGCGTCAACGCGGTATCGCCGGGGGTGATCGCCACCCCTTTCCATGACCGCTACTCCACCGCCGAGCAGCTTGCCGCCATGCAGGCGACCATTCCCATGAACCGGATCGGCTCGCCGGAGGAATGCGTCGGCGCCTTCCTCTACCTCGCCTCCGAACAGCTCAGCGGCTACGTCACCGGCCAGATCATCGAGGTGAACGGCGGACAATACATGCCCTGAGCGCGGACCGCCTTCGGTCGGTACGGTTGCGGAAGTGCCGAGCTTCCGTCCACGGGCAGCAGTCATGCCGCCTTGCAGCGGGCCGGCGCTGCGCCACTTGATGGGGGCAGGAGCGGCCGCCGGCCCTGAACGCCCCATCGAGCGGAAGAGACAATGACCGAGACAATCCCCCAAGCCGCCAGTCATCAGGCGGAGCTGCATCCCCGCCCGCAGCTGCGCCGCGAGCGCTGGATCGACCTGTGCGGCCCCTGGGGCTTTGCCTTCGATGACGAGGATCGGGGGGTGGCCGAGCGCTGGTTTGATCGGGCGGAACCCTTCGATCGCGAGATCGCGGTGCCCTTCCCGCCCGAGAGCAGGCTGTCGGGGGTGCATGAAACCGGCTTTCACCCGGTGGTGTGGTACCGCCGTGAAATCCGCGTCGATGAAGCCGACCGCCAGGATCGGCTTCTCCTCCACTTCGGCGCGGTCGACTACAAGGCGTCCGTCTGGGTCAACGGCCGCCTGGCGGTCGAGCACACGGGCGGGCAGACGCCGTTCTCGGCCGAGATCGCCCCCCTGCTCGTCCCCGGCGAGGTCCAGGTAATCGTCGTGCGCGCCGAGGACCAGCCCCGGGACCTGCAGCAGCCCCGCGGAAAGCAATACTGGGAGGAGAAGCCCGGCTATATCTGGTATCACCGCACCACCGGCATCTGGCAGCCGGTCTGGCTCGAGCCGGTCCCGAGGGTTGCAATAGCCGAGCTGCGCTGGACGCCGGATGTCGATCGCTTCGGCGTGGCCCTCACCCTCAGGCTGAACCGCACGCCGCCGGAGGGCTGGCGCGTGCGCGTGCGGCTCGCCGGCGACCGGCCGACGCGGGTTCTCGTCGACGACACTTGCCTGCTCCTGGGCCGCGAGCTCCGGCGCGACCTTCTCCTCGATCTCAACAGCGCGGCGATCCGCCGTCGCCGCACGCTCCTCTGGGGTCCCGAGCACCCCAACCTCATCGAGGCGATCATCGAGCTTGTGGATGAGAACGGCGCCGTTGCCGACCGGGTCGAGAGCTATTTCGGGCTGCGCCGGGTCGAGGCCCGGGATGGCCGCTTCACCATCAACGGCACCCCGATCTTCCTGCGGCTCGTTCTGGCGCAGAACTACTGGCCGGATTCGCACCTCGCCGCCCCCGATGCCGATGCGCTCCGGCGGGAAGTGGAGCTTGCTCAATCCCTGGGCTTCAACGGCGTCCGGATCCACCAGAAGATTGAGGACCCCCGCTTCCTGTACTGGTGCGACAGGCTCGGGATGCTCGTCTGGGGCGAGGCCGCCAACGCCTATGTGTATTCCGACCGCGCGGCGGAGATGCTGACCCGCGAATGGCTCGAAGCCGTGCGCCGGGACTACAACCATCCTTCGATCATCACATGGGTGCCCATCAACGAGAGTTGGGGCGTTCCCGACCTCGACCGCTCGCCCCAGCAGCGCAGCTTCGTGCAGGCGCTCTACCACCTCACCCGCGCCCTTGATCCCACGCGCCCGGTGATCGGCAACGACGGCTGGGAGCACGCGGTCGGCGATGTCTTCGGCGTGCACGATTATGCGGGCAGCAGCGAGGTGCTGCGGGAACGCTACGCGGACCGGCAGGCCATCACGCGCACGCTCCACGAGGTGCGGCCCTACCATTTCCCGCTGTTGAGCGAGGGCGGAGAAATCGGGGACGAGCCCATCGTGCTGAGCGAGTTCGGCGGCCTGTCCTTCGTGCCGCAGACCAGCGAGGACTGGTTCGGCTACCGACAGTTCGCCAGCGCCGACGAATTGCTCCTCCATTACGAGGGGCTCGTCGACGCCCTCCTCGCGTCCACCGCCCTCGCCGGGTTCTGCTACACCCAACTGACCGACACGGAGCAGGAAGCCAACGGCCTGGCGACGGCCGACCGCGAGCCGAAGGTCGACCCTGAACGCCTGCGCCGGATCAACACCCGCCCGTCGAAGGCTGTGCCCAGCGAAGTGCTCGATGCGATGATCAAGGAGGAGGTCGAGCAGCGGCGCCGCGAGCGCGGACAGGAATAGAGCGGCCGATTCCGCCAGCCCTGGATGTCTCATGACCCCTCGCCATGGCCGCAGAAGCGAGCCTGTTTTGGAACCTCGGTCATTTGTGGCATCATCCCGGTGCAGCGCTCTGCCGGAGAGCTGAAGATGCGGAGGCTTGTTGATGCGGGGATGGGTTTCATCGGTGGTTGCTGTGCTCGGAGCGCTCGCCCTGACGCATCCGGCCGCGGGCGCCGAGATCAGCATCGTGATCAATAAGACGACGCAGCGCATGATCGTGTCCGTCGACGGGCAGGAGCGGTACTCCTGGCCGGTGTCCACGGGAATGGCCGATTACGCCACGCCCACAGGAGCCTTTGCGCCATCCCGCCTGGCGAAGGTGCACTACTCCCGGGAGTGGGACAATGCGCCCATGCCGCATTCCATCTTCTTCACCGACGCGGGCCATGCGATCCACGGGAGCCGGGCCACCGGCCGGCTGGGCACGCCGGCCTCCCATGGCTGCGTGAGGCTGGCGCCCATGAATGCCGGCATCCTGTTCAACCTCGTCCAGGCGGAGGGCCTGAGCAACACGAGGATCGAGATCACGGGTGTCGATCCGATCGGATCAGGGTTGGCGGGTGGATATGGCGGAGGGCACGATTACAGCCGCTTGACCAGCTTCGACCCTCTCAAGGGCGGTATCATGGTGGGCGGCGGCGCACCTCGCATGACGGCTGGGTCCCGCACGCATCCTTGACATGAGTCGGCTACGGGACGCTTAGGCTGCCCGTCCCTGCCAGCCTTTCACGAGGGCGGCGAGTTGTTGGATCTGGGATTCCTCCAGAGGCCACGCGGAGGGGGGACGGGTCGGACCGCAATCGGTTCCCATCAACTGCAGTGCCGCCTTCACCACCGTGACGTTGGCTCCGTTCTGCTCGTTCGCCCGGAGCGTTTCGAACTCGGCGATCTCGTGGATCAATCCGGCCGCCGTCGTGTAGTTTCCTGCGTCGAGAGCCGCATGGATGGCCACGGAGCCTTCGGGCCAGACGTTGATCAATCCTGAGGTGAAGCCGCGGGCTCCGACGGCGTAGAGCGGCGGCGCCCAGGTTTCCGCCAGCCCGCCCACCCAGACGATGGCGGGATCGGCTCGGCGGATGGCTTCCGCCAGGCGCAGCGGCGTCGGCGAGGCCCATTTGACGCCGGCGACGCCCGGCACCGCGCAGAGCTTCTCGATGGCGTCAAGGCCGATGGCGTCGTTTCTCAGGTACAGCATCAGGGGCAATCCTCCGCCTGCCTCCGCGACGCGCCTGACGTAGTCCACAACCCCGCGGGGCGAGACGAACGGGTCCGGCGGCTGATGCACCATGAGGGCCGAGGCCCCCGCAGCCCGGGACGCGCGGGCGAGAGCGCAGGCATCCTTGACGCTGCGGCCGACGCCGCCGAGAAGCGGCACCCGGCCGGCGACGAGTTCGGCCGTCCCATGGATCATCCGCTCGGCTTCCGCCGTGGTCAGCCCGTAGAACTCCCCCGTGTTGCCGTTGGACACGAGGATGTGGACGCCCGCCCCCACCGCCCGGTCGATGATGCCGGCGAGGCGGTGCGGAGCCACCTCGTCCTGGTCGTCAAAGGGGGTGACCAGGATGCCGGAAATGCCGGTCAGGGCCTGGCGCAGCTTCGGATCGATCAGGGTCATGACGCGCCTCTGCGGCTCAGCGGTTGTTGGTCTGCCGCCAGGCGGCGAAGTCGACCTTGCTCTGCTCCTCCGTGGGCGGGTAGAGCCCAAGGATCGAGCGGCCCTTCATGACCTCCTCCGTGACGAAATCCTCGAAGGCGGTCATCTCCACGGCCTCGGCGGCGATCTCATCGGCCAGATGGGCCGGGATCACCACCACTCCCTCTCCGTCGCCGACCACCACGTCCCCGGGCCACACGGCCACGTCTCCGCAGCCGATCGGCACATTGATGTCGAGGGCCTGGTGAAGGGTGAGGTTGGTGGGAGCCGAGGGGCGGTGATGATAGGCCGGGATGCCGAGCCCGGCGATCTCCGGCGAGTCCCTGAAGCCTCCGTCCGTGACGACGCCGGCCACGCCGCGCTTCATCAGGCGGGACACGAGGATCGATCCTGCGGAGGCGGCTCGCGGGTCCTTGCGGCTGTCGATGACGAACACGGCGCCGGGCGGGCATTCCTCCACCGCCTTGCGCTGGGGATGGCCGCGATCCTGGAACACGCTCAGGGGGTTCAGGTCCTCGCGGGCCGGGATGTAGCGGAGCGTGAACGCCTCGCCCACCATCGGCGCGCCGTTGGAATTGAGGGGATGCACGTCCTGGATGAATTGATTGCGCAGCCCGCGCTTGAACAGGGCGGTGCAGAGGGTCGCGGTGCTCACGGTCTTGAGCTTGTCGCGCGTTTCGGGCGTCAGGTGTGGCATCGGGAAGCTCCGCGGGAAAAGATCGTGCAAACCGGCGCCGGCCGGGCTGGCCGGCGCTGGAAGGAGGGTTCGAGGCTACTGGATGCTCGCCCCGGAGGCCTTCACCACGTCCTGCCACTTCTTGCGCTCGGCCGCGATGAACTCCACGAACTGCTCCGGCGACATCGGCGTGGCGACGGCGCCGATGTCCATGAGCTTCTTCTTCTGCTCCGGGCTGTCGAAGATCGTCTTCACCTCGGAGGCGAGGCGATCGACCACGGGGCGCGGCGTGCCGGCCGGAACGAAGAGCCCGTGCCACGAGGTCGCCTCGAAGCCCGGGAGCGACTCGGCCAGGGTCGGCACATCGGGAGCCGTCGGGCTGCGCTCCTTGCTCGTGACCGCCAGGGCGCGCACCACGCCCCCCTGGGCCTGGGGCCAGGCCAGCGTCATGTTGTCGAAGGCCAGATCCAAGTGCCCGCCGGCGAGCGCGTTCATCACGTCGTTGGAGCTGCGGTACGGCAGGTGGTTCATCTTCGTTCCGGTCATCATCTGGAAGAGCTCGGAGGCGAGATGGGTCGACGTGCCGGCGCCGGACGAGCCGTAGTTGAGCTTGCCTGGATTCTGCTTCAGGTACTCGACCAGCTCCGCAACATTCTTGACTGGGATCTTCGGGTTGACCACGAGGAGATTGGGCAGCCGGGCAAACAGGCTCACCGGCTGGAAATCCTTCTCGGTGTCGTGGGCGATGTTCTTGTAAAGGAACGGATTGATGGCATGGGTGCTCACCGTTCCGACGAGAAGGGTGGCTCCGTCCGGGGCCGCCTTGGCAACCTGCGCCGTGCCGATGTTGCCGCCTGCCCCGGCCTTGTTCTCCACCACGAAGGCGGCGCCGGTCTTGCTCTGCAGTGACTGGCTGAAGATCCGGGCGAACATGTCCGTGGTGCCGCCGGCTGCGAACGGAACCACGACGGTCACCTGACGCGGGGGCCATTCCTGCGCCTGGAGCGGCGTGGTCAGCGTGGCGGCAGCGAGCAGCAGGCTTGTCAGAAGTCTTTTCACGAATTCCTCCCAGATGAACGTTGTGGGGACTGCAGTCTGTTATCCGGGCCGCTGCAGCTCCGGGCATCCTTACGCCTCCATCACGGGCTTTGCAACAACTATTGACAAATTTTATCAAATGATGACAAGTAGGCGCAGGTTTTTCGTTGAGATCCAGGGGCTTCTCGTGCTCAACCGGCTTGATAAAGAGGGATCGCAGGAGCCGCCGATGGGGATCGAACGCCCGCGGGAGATGCTCGCCACAAGCGGAGCAGCGAAGCGAAGCGCCAGGATCTACGACGGCATCCTCGGATCTATCGTTTCCGGGGAGTTCGCCGAGAATGCGCGCCTCCCCTCGGAGGTCGAGCTGTCGCACCGCTTCAAGGTATCGCGGCCGGTGGTGCGCGAGGCCCTGGCGCGCCTGCGGGACGACGGGCTGATCGTCTCGCGGCAGGGGTCGGGCTCCTATGTGACGCGACGTCCGGACGACGCCGTGCTGCGCTTCGTTCCGGTCGGGTCGATCGCCGACATTCAGCGGTGCTTCGAGTTCCGGGTCGGCCTGGAGGGAGCCGCGGCGGCCCTGGCGGCGGAGCGCTGGGACAGCGTCCAACTGGCCGAGATCCGATCGGCCTTCGAGGCCCTCGAAATCTGCATTCGAACGGGGCAGCTCGGCGTCGACGAGGATTCGCGCTTTCACCAGGCGGTTGCCCGAGCCACCCACAACCACTATTTCATCTCGGTCCTGCTCTCGCTCCAGGCGCATATCGCCCTGGGCATGAACCTGACCCGCAATTTGTCCATGCTGCGCAGCGACAATCGCCTGCGCCTCGTTCAGGACGAGCACACCTCGATCCTGACCGCCATCGAGGCCCGCGACCCGACCGCCGCCCGCGCGGCCATGGAAACCCATATCGAGAACGCACGGCGCCGCATGTTCGAAGGCGCGCCGGCCAAGGGATGACGAGCACCATGACAAGGAAGAAGCCGGAAGAACTGCGGAGCCATCGCTGGTTCGGCGTGCAGGACCTGCGCGCCTTCGGCCACCGTTCGCGCACTCTCCAGATGGGCTATGCGCCGGAGGATTTCCTCGGCAAGCCCGTGGTGGCGATCATCAACACCTGGAGCGACGCGCAGCCCTGCCACCAGCATTTCCGGCAGCGCGTGGAAGAGGTGAAGCGCGGGGTCTGGCAGGCGGGCGGCTTCCCCATCGAGCTTCCGGCGCTGTCGCTCTCCGAGAGCTGGGTCAAGCCCACCACCATGCTCTACCGCAACCTCCTCGCCCTGGAGGTCGAGGAGCTTCTCCGTTCGCACCCCATGGACGGCGCCGTGCTCATGGGCGGCTGCGACAAGACCACGCCCGCGACGATCATGGGAGCGATCTCCACGGACCTTCCGATGATCTTCATGCCGGCCGGTCCCATGATGCGCGCCCACCACGGCGGCAAGATCCTGGGGTCCGGCTCGGACGCATGGAAGTACTGGGCCGAGAAGGAGGCCGGCACGATCACCAACCAGCAATGGAACGATATCGAGGCCGGCATCGCCCGCTCCAACGGCACCTGCATGACCATGGGCACAGCCTCCACCATGACCTCGCTGGCGGAGGCCCTCGGCCTCACGCTGCCGGGCGCCGCCTCGATCCCGGCTGCCGACGCCGCCCATCCCCGCATGGCCGCAGCCTGCGGGCGGCGGATCGTCGACATGATCTGGGAGGATCTCAAGCCGTCGGATATTCTCGACCGGCGGTCCTTCGAGAACGCCCTGATCGTTCACAACGCCCTGGCGGGCTCGACCAACGCGATGATCCATCTCGTCGCCATGGCGCGGCGGGCCGAGGTCGAACTGAAGCTCACGGATTTCGACGACTTCGCCCAGAAGGTGCCGGTGATCGCGAACCTGCGCCCCTCGGGCGCATGGCTGATGGAGGACTTCCATATCGCGGGCGGCATCCGCGGACTCCTCAAGCGCCTGGAAGGCCTGCTCCACCTCGACGCCCGCACGGTCACGGGCACCCTGCGCGACGCCCTCGACGGCGCGGCGGTGTACGACGACGACGTGATCCGGCCCCTCGACAAGCCGGTCGCATCCTCCGGCGGCACCGCAATCCTCTACGGCAACCTCGCGCCGGACGGCTGCGTGATCAAGCCTCCGGCCGCCGAGCCGCGCCTGCTCCAGCATACGGGGCCGGCTATCGTGTTCGACCGCTACGAGGACATGGCGGCGGCCGTGAAGGATCCCGATCTCGACGTGACGCCGGACCATATCATGGTGCTGCGCAACGCAGGTCCCATCGGCGGGCCGGGCATGCCGGAATGGGGCATGCTGCCGATCCCGCAGAAGCTCCTGAAGCAGGGGGTGCGCGACATGCTGCGCATCTCCGACGCGCGCATGAGCGGGACGAGCTACGGCGCCTGCATCCTGCATGTGGCCCCGGAAGCCCATATCGGCGGCCCCCTGGCCGCGGTGCGCAACGGCGATCTCATCACCATCGACGTGTCGCAGCGCTCGATCCACCTCCACCTCAGCGACGGCGAAATCGCCGAGCGGCTGAAATCCTGGTCGCCCCCGCCGCGGGATTATCCGCGCGGCTACAACCGGCTTTTCGCCCAGCATATCCGGCAGGCCCATGACGGCTGCGATTTCGACTTCCTCGAGGGTCGCGGCGGCATACCAGAGCCGGAGATCCACTAGAGCGGACACTCTTGGTGTCCGCGTGCAAGCGCACCTGTTGATCGATCCTGCAACGCAGTTGAGGGAGCGTTCAACCCTTCCCGAGGCCGGTCGCTGATCAATGTGGTCCCGGTCGACGATGCGGGCCGAGAGCCAAGCTCAGGAGCCCGCGAAGACCGCTCTATCCATGCTGTTGCAATAGACCACCATTGAGCGGCAGGCACGCCTCGCCTCTTCAGCCGCATGACCGCGTCCGGCAACAGACATCGATAGTCCCGTCACATCTTCCGGACCGCCTCGACGAAGGCTCGGGCGTCGTCGCCGAACTTGGCGTAGAACGCGTCATAGGCGGGAGCCGTCGCCTGGCGGAACGCCTCCTTGTCCGGCTCCGTCACCTGCATGCCGGCCTTCTTCAAGGCTTCGAGAAGCTCGGCATCCTTGCGGGCAATGTAGTCCACCTGCCAGCGGGTCGCCTCGTCCATGGCCTCAAGGATCGCCTTGCGCTGCGGCTCCTTCAAGCCCTGAAGCCAGCTCTCAGACACGGCCACATAGGCCGAGTTGTAGTTATGGCCCGATAGGGTCAGGTACTTTTGCACCTCGTAGAGCTTCCCGTCATGGATGTTCTGCAGCGGGTTTTCCTGTCCGTCGACGACGCCCTGCCGTAACGCGGCATAGAGCTCCGAGAACGGCATGGGCGTCGGCGCGGCGCCGAGGGCCTTGAAGATCTCGATCTGGGCCAGGTTCTCGGGCGTGCGGATCTTCAGGCCCTTGACCTCCCCCGGCTTGCTGACGGGCCGAACGTTGTTGGTCAGGTTGCGGTATCCGTTCTCGACGAAGCCGATGAGGCGCAATCCCTTTGCCGGCAGGCTGGCGGCGATCTTCTGCACCGCCTCGCCGCGCTGGGCCTTCTGGATGTGCTCCCGGTCCCGGAAAAGATAGGGCAGTTCGAGCAAGGCGAGTTTCGGCTCGTAGATCCCGAGAAGCCCGGTCACGGTCATCTCAAGCGTCCCGATCGTCAGTTGCTCCTGCATCTCACGCTCGGACCCCAGCCGCGCCTGCGGGAAGATCTTGATCTTGAACTGACCCGGCACCTTCTGCTGCAGGATCTCGTCGAATTTCTGCATGGCCAGGTGAAAGCTGTGCTTGTCGGAATGCCCATGGCCGATCTTGATCGCGGTTTGGGCCAATGCGGGGCTCACGGCCGACAGGGCGGCTAAGGCGGCGAGCGCAAGTATCTTGATGGATTTCATGGCGTTTCCTCTCCCGCTTGTTGCTTGGCCAGCGCGCTCACGGGAACAGCAGCGATGGCACGAAGAGAACCAGTCTCGGCCAATACGTCACGACGAGCAGGGTGATCAGCATCGGCCAGATGAAAGGGATGATGGCCCGGAACATCCGCTCGACCGAGATTCCGGCCACATGGGCGTGACGAAGAGGCTCATTCCCACGGGCGGGAGCGCCACCCCGATCATGAGGTTGAGCACCATCACGATCCCGAAATGCACGGGATCGATGCCCAGGCCTGTCGCAATCGGAACGAGGATCGGCGTCATGAGGATGAGAACAGCCCCGTCCTCGATGAACGACCCGAGGAACAGGAGCAGGAGATTGACCAGCATCAGGAACACGAGGGGATTGTCGCTGATGGCCCGGATCCCCTCGCCCAGGGCGCTTGCGGACTGCGTCACGGCCAAGGCCCAGGAGAGGGCGGACACGTTGGCGATGATGAACAGCACGATCGCCGTCGTGACCATGGTCTCCACGAAGATCCCGGGCAGATCCGACAGCCTCACCGTGCGATAGACGAAGAACGACAGGATCATTGCGTAGGCCACCGCAACCGCGCTGGCCTCCGTGGGCGTGAAGACGCCGCCGAGGAGCCCCACGAGGATCACAGCCGGGGTCATCAGCGCGAAGAAGGCGCTCCCGAAGGCCCGGACGACTTCGCGCAGCGGCGGCCGGTCGTCCCGCGGGAAGTGCTTGCGCCGACCCATGATGGCCACCATGACGCAAAGCGTGGAGGCGAGAAGGAAACCCGGCACGAAGCCTGCCGCGAACAGGCGCCCGATGGACACCTCGGCGATCGCCCCATACAGGATCATCGGAATCGAGGGCGGGATGATGGGTCCCACGACCGACGAGGCGGCGGTGACGGCCGCCGCGAAATCGGTCGTGTAGCCGTTCTCCCGCATCGCCTTGATCTCCATCTTGCCCAGGGCGGCCGCGTCGGCGACGGCCGAGCCCTGCATTCCGGCAAAGATGACGCTGGACCCGATATTGGCATAGGCAAGCCCTCCGGGAACGAAGCCCACGCATCGGCGCACGAAGGTGAAGATCCTGTCGGTGATGCCCCCCGCGTTCATCAGGTTGCCGGTGAGGATGAACAGCGGGATCGCCACAAGAACGAAGTTGTCGGTCCCCGTGACCATCTTCTGGAACATGATGGTGATGGGGAAGGGGCTGGCAACCGTCAGCCCGAAAACCACCGCGAGGCCTATGGCGATGGCCATGGGGGCGCTGAGCGCCACGAGAACAAGAAATGCGACCGCGATCACCGTGATCATACGGCGTAATCCTCGTCGGCCCCGGTCTGATGGACGCCCTCCCCTGCAAGAAGCGCGGTTGCGCTGTGCAGCGCCATGAGGGCCCCGGCTACGGGCAGCGCGAGATACATCCACCCCTGGGAGATCCCGAGGGTCGGGAAGGTGGTCGAAAACATCCGGCTCGTCAGGCCCCAGCCGTGCCAGACCATCAACAGGGAGAACAACAGGAATCCCCCATGCACGATGAGCGCCGTCACCGGCCGGAACCAGGCCGGAAGAAGCGACACGAAGGCCACCACCCGCACGTGAGCGCCCCGTTTCAGCCCGACGGCCGCTCCCATGAAGCAGCCCCAGACGAATGCCAGGCGCGTGAGCTCAATCGAGGTTACGATCGGCAACTGGAACACGTAGCGGGAGAAGACCGACACGACGAGCAGCAGCGTGAAGAACCCGACGATCGGGACGAGGAGCCATTCGGTGGCCCTATTGGCCGCATCGCTGAGGGATCGAAGGGCGGCAATCACCGAGCACTCCCCCCGCTCGAAGGGTTCAGCCGGCGCTGGTCGGACCGGATGATCAAATCCGCAAGGTTGCCCCCCATGAAGTTCTGAATGGCGGCCTCCGTGAAGAGGCCTGGATGGTTCCGTACGCGGGCGTCGTTGTGACGCTCGCTGTCCTTGAGCGCCGCGAAGAGCCCCCGGTAACCGCCGAAATTCCAGGTGATGCGGCCGTAGGGAATATCGCTGCCCACCGCGATGTTGCGGGAAAACGGCTCGCCCGCAAGGAGATAGGTGATCAAGGCGCTCTCGATGTGGGTGTCACGCTTGGCGCTCAGGATATAGAAGATGTTCGGTCGCTTCAGCCCAAGCTCGCGGGCCGCGATATACAAGGGGTCGGCTTCGACATAATGACCCCCGCCGCCGCCCATATGGACCGCAATCACCGGATGCTCGGGATGCCGGGCGGCGATGGCTTCGAGCCCGTCGGCCGGGGTGAACTCGGAGTCCGAGCCGAAATGGAAGGCCGGAACCGCTCCCAGACCGACGATGGCGTCGAGCACCTCCGTGACCTCGCTGCTGTCGATCCGGTACCGGTTCTGGGCCGGGTTCATCTTGACCACGGGAAAGCCAAATTCCTCGACGCAGAGCCGGACGAGGTCAATGGCGCCGGCAACCCCAAGGGCTTTCGGATCCGTCCAGCCCGCGGGGATGATCCGCGTCGGGTGCTCGCCCGAAAAGCGCGAGATGTACCGGTTGGCCGCCTCCAGGGAGCGATAGTTCTCCGTGATGTCGCTGCCGTAGCGGGTGACGGCCGGGTTCTGCCAGGACAGGGCCATGTCCACACCCGCCTGATCCATCTCCCGGAGAAGCTCATCGCCCGTGACCGGCCGCCCATGATAGTAGTTCAGGTCGCTTGCGGTCCTTCTCAGGATCTCCTGGTCGAACAGGTCCGCACCGGACGGGTGGGTATCGCCGTCGATCGTCACATGCCGCCGGACCCTTTGCAGATGAGCCAGGCGCTGTTCGACGACCGTGCGGGCGGCAAGGGTGAGGTGCATGGCGATCCCCCTATTGGCCCGGACGGGCGTGCGCCTGTGGCAGGGGAATGAAGCCGGATCGGCGCCAGCTCAGTCCCCGCTGGTGAGTTCCCCTTGCCAGTCGCCTGTGCAATGGGAGCCCATCATCGGCAAGGAGGCTGCCAATTAAGCCTGATTACGACAAATGATTGTTTTTCACTGTTCGGATGAGCTCATCTCATCCGAACGCCCCACCTGTTTCGCGTATCTTCCGGCCCTTGGCTTGGCGCAACCATCGGTCGCCTCGGCAGTTCGCCGTCCCCGCCCATCCTGTGCGACAGGGTGGATATTCGGACGACGCGGCCGGGTTCACGAACTTGCCGCGCGACGGACCACATGCACCTGGAAGGGGTTTCAGCGGCACCCCGGCAGTGTGATCCCTTCAATACGGACTTTTCTGCCTGCACCGTGATGCGTTGGCTCCGTCAATGAAGCCTTGAGCTCACCTCATGCCGGTGATCTAATCCGGCCTTTCCTGTGAGAGAGGCTCAACTGATGCGGTCGCTGCCCTCGTTGAGAGCGCTGCAGGCCTTCGAGGCCACGGCACGGCACCTGAGCGTCACCCGCGCGGCGGAGGAACTGCATGTCACTCCGTCGGCGATCAGTCACCAGTTGAAGAGCCTCGAATCGCATCTCGGCATCCGGCTTTTTCACCGCCTGAACCGCCGTATCGCTCTGACCGACACAGGGCGCAGCTATGTTCAGCTTCTTGCGGTCGTGTTCGACCGTATCGCGAGCGCCACCGATCATATCATCAATGGCGGCATCAGCGACGTGATCACGGTCCATTGCCCGCCGAGCTTTGCGCCTGCCTGGCTCGTGCCTCGCGTCCATGAATTCAGGGGACGCCACCCGGACATCGATCTTCGCCTCCATGCCACGCCGGAGCCCCCGGAGTTCTTTCGCAGTGACACCGATGTGGAGATCCGCTACGGCCCCGGCGACTGGCCCGGGCTTACGGTGATTCCCCTGATGGAGGACTACATCACCCCCCTCGGCACCCCCGACTTCCGGTCGCAGCTCTCGAGCCGAGCGCTTCCGCAGGAGATCCTTGCGCTCCCGCTCATTCATTCCGAACGCTCGCCCATCGGTTGGGCGGAGTGGTTCCGCCACGTGGGAGAGGAGGTTCCTCCCCTGCGCCGCGGTCTTCGGTTCGACCGCGGCTATCTCTCGATTCAAGCCGCTGCGAGCGGTCAGGGCGTTGCCCTGGAGAGCCTTGTCTTTGCCGAAAGGGAAATCCGGACGGGAGCACTGGTGCCGCTCTGCGGCTTTCCCGAGGCGTTCATGCCGGTGGGCGGGCACCATCTGGTCTATCCGCCCGCCTATGCGGACGTGCCCAAAGTTCAACGCTTCAGGAACTGGATTCTGGAGGCGGCCCAGGAGAGCCGCAGGGTGTCCACATCCTTCGTGACCGGATTTGACAGCGATCAGGCGCCGGCTGTTTCGATGGGCTCGCCGGGGGACGGAAGAAAGCGGGGAAAGCGCAGGAATGGGCTTTAGGGGAGCCTCGTTCATGCCGGATTGCGATCGGCCCTGCGCAGAGGACCCTGTACGGTCGCTAGGCCCAATAGAGCGTCGGGCATGTTCTGGAACACAACGGCCTAATGGAGCTGCCGCCCCTCTCCTGCCTTAGGGTTGCCGCTCAGGCTGGCTGCTTGGAGGCTTCCGCAAGCGCGCTGCGGTTTCCGCGAAGTTTCAGAATCAGGATCGTCGCGCACAGGAGCAGGCCGATGGAGCTGAAGATCAGAACCGGCAGGCTCCCTATGACGAAGCCGTAGAATGCCCACAGCACGGAGCCGAACGTGCGGACCGCGAACATCCGCAGCGAAATCGCTCCGGTCTCGCCGGTTCTCCAGCACTTCGTCACCTGGGGCACGAAGCTGTAGATTCCGATGCAGCCGGCAGCGAGACCGATCAATGTGGGAAGCATGAGGTCCATGGCTTACGACGCTCCGGTGGAACGCAGCCCCCGCAGCTTGAGCGCGAGCACCGCGCCGGCAAAGACGAGGTTAAGAGCATTGAACAAGATCACCGGAGTGCTGGCGATCATCAGCCCATGCACCATCCAGAGAGAGTAGGACGTGAGCGATGCAACGTACATACGCTTCGAGATTGCTTCGGTGTCACCGTGACGCCAAGCTTTGATTACCTGAGGGAGGAAGCTGAAGCTGGTGCAAAGCCCCGCAACCATGCCGAGGGCTGTGGGCCACCACGACTGCATCGTTCATTCTCCGTAGCAATCAAGAACACCGGAGCACCCCAGGAGTTCCAACAGGAGTTCGCGCTTTCGATGCTCGAGTGAACGATTTGTGCGACGAGGCGGACCGGGTTTGACCCGAAGGGGGCGAAGCTCGACGGATCTTGATGCGTCGCCCGCCGCTACCGGGATGTTCTTGGCGCAGCGGCACCGGCTCGCCCTTCGAGGGCGAGAAACAGCAGGAGCAGGATCTTATTCCATCAAAAGGGCCAACCGCTCTCGCTATAGGCTTCGTTCCGGCGCAGCTTGCTGCTATGACGCCGAAGCAACGCTCATGATGGTGATGCGTTAGAATGGGTGCCCAGCGCAGGAGGATTGCAATGCCCGGTGATTACCGCTCCGAGTTGAAGCGGCCCGTGGTTCTGGTGCTGGCGGCCATTGCGGCGCTGGGCTGGCTTCTCGCCATCGGCATCGGGCTCTCCTCCTGGGATCAGATGCGGGAAGCGCGAAGTGAGGCGACTCGCCTCCAGCAGGCCCAGGTGGCGATGCAAAGGCAGATCGAAGAGCAGCAGCGCACGGGAAGAACCGTGACGAACCTGGAAGACAGGATCGCAGGTTCTCAGCTGCAACTGAACCGCGTCACGCAGGCGCGCGAGCAGGCTCAGGCTCAGCTTGCAACCCTGCAGCAAACGATCCAGGCCTCCCAGCAGCAGCTCACCCAGACGGCCCAGTCCCGCGACGAGCTTCAGGCTCAGCTCGCAACTCTGCAGCAGTCTGTTCAGGCCACGCAGCAGCAGCTGGCCCAGGTCACTCAGGCTCGCGAGCAGGCTCAGGCGCAGTACACGATCGTCCTGCAGGACCTGCAAGCGCAGCAGCAGCAACTGACGCAACTCACCCAAGCTCGAAACGATGTCCAAACCCAGACCTCCGCTGCCCAGCAGAATCTGCAGGTCAACGAACAGCGAGCCGCCGCGTTGAACCGCAACGTCGCGGCGCTGTCGCAGCGCCTTCCGGAAATCCAGAACCAGCTTCAACAGGCGGAGCAGCGCCTGAGCGTCGTGAGGGAGGACATCGCAACTGGCGAGCAGAGTGTCCAGATGCGCAGCCAGGAACTGGCGGATCTGAGCCGCAGGCTGGAGGAAGCCCGGCGTGAGGAGGCGACTGTCCGCGAGACCGTGAACCGGACCACTCAGGAAGCGTCGTCGAGAACATCGGAGCTGGCTGAGGCCGAACGACGCCTCCAGCAGGTGAAAGACGCCCAGGAGGCCGGCCAGGCGGAGCTCGCCCGACTGCAATCCGAGCGCGAGCGCCTCGCCCGGGAACAGGCCGAGATCCAGAGTCAGGTGACCCAGCAGCGGAACGACCTGCAGGCGCAGCTTGCCAGGGCAACGAACGACCTGTCCGCCCGCAACAGGGAGGTCGCCGAGCTGGAAGGACGGCTTCAGACCACCCGCCAGGAGCTCGCCGATGCGCAGGGCCGCCTTGCCGCCGCGCGACAAAACCTTGCCGCTCCGCCCGCGTCCGGGGGCGCGACCGAAGCGGCTCCCGCCCCGCAGCAATAGGCCGGCGAGCATCTTCGGGCCAGGGCGCCCGCCTGTCAGGAGGGAGCTGTCTGCTGCCGGCGCAGGCATTGCTCGTCCTTGGTGGCCCGTCCGCCTGAAGCAGAATGAGACCCTCCGCGCGCCCTTGCGGGAGGCGGGGAACGCCGCCCGCTCTCCTGGCGTTGCCTCCTGCCGAACGCCGTCAAGTCACAGGTGAGAACCGCGATGCTGGCCGAGTATACCCCGATCCTGTTCATCATCCTTCTGGCGGTCGGCATCCTTTGGATCATCTGGCGCCTTGCGCGCCGCCTCTTCGGGGGGACGGCTCATAGAGCGGAGCCGACCGCGGCCCCGTATCTCGAGCGCGACGCCCCGCCGCGGGATGTGGGCGTGCGGCCCCTTGCGGCCTCGTCTCCGACAATCCCCGATGCAGCGGACGTCCTGGCCCTCAAGGCGGCCATCGACAACCTGGCCCGACAGGTCGCCGCCCTGGAAAGCCGCCTGGCGCCGGGTCGCCCCGTGGCGCAGGCTGCCGACCCGGCGCCTGCAAGGCCCCTGGAGCGGGCGCCTGCCCCGGCGGAGGCGCCGCCTGTCCTCCCGGACCGCCGCTAGGCACGGGGCCAGGGGCAGGCCGACGCCGTCATGGCCGCCTGAAGAATTGTTGCGTTCCTTGAATCCGGAGCAGATCCAGGAGGAGCTCTCATGAAACCCCTCGCTTTGACAGCGGCCATCCTCTTGGCCGCCGCCCTTCCGTCCGCCGCGCAGGACATGAGCCACCACAACCGCATCGACCTGGTCCGCCCCGACGCGCCGAAGCTCGCCCATCATGGGGAAAACGCCATCGGCGTGCGCACCATCGAGGTGGTCAATGAGAACCAGGCTGACATCCTCAACGTCGCCGCCGGCAAGGAGCCGCCGCGCTATGACCGCAGGCTCAGGCTCGAGGTCTGGTATCCGGCTGAGGCCCGGGGCGGGACGGCGGAGGCAGGGGCGCAGACCGGCGCCTATCGCGGGGTTCTTCTGCGGGACGGCAAGACGCAGGTGACCCTCTACGGCAAGGCCATGCGCGACGCGCCGCCCAAGCAGGCTGCCGGCGGTCAGGGCTCCTATCCCCTGGCGATCATCAGCCACGGCTATCCCGGCAACCGTTTCCTGCTCAGCCACCTTGCCGAGAACCTGGCCACGAAGGGCTACGTGGTGGCGTCGATCGACCACACGGACTCCACCTATTCGGACCAGGGCAAGTTCGGCTCGACTCTGGTCAACCGGCCCCTCGACCAGATCTTCGTGCTCAACGCGGTCGACCGGCTGTCGAAGGAGAGCGGCCATTTCCTGAACGGACTGGTCGACGCCTCGCGCACCGGGCTGATCGGCTACTCCATGGGCGGCTACGGCGCGATGATTACCGCTGGCGCGGGCGTGACCAGGGAAGCCGTCGCATTCGACGCTGGGGTGCCGGGAGGAACCCTGGCCGTGCATCTTGCCGGCTCGGAGACGCACGGGAAGCTCCGCGACGAGCGGATCAAGGCTGTGGTCGCCTTTGCGCCCTGGGGCATGCAGCGCGGCTTCTGGAACCAGGAGGGCCTCGCCAAGGTCACGACGCCGATCCTCTTTGTGGCCGGCAGCAAGGACGATGTGTCGGGTTACGAGAACGGGGTGCGGGCGCTCTACACAGGCACGGTCAACGCCGACCGCTACCTGCTCACCTTCGAAAACGCCAACCACAATGCCGCCGCGCCGATTCCGGCGCCGGTGGAAAGCTGGCGCGCGGCGGACGCCTCCGGCTCCACGCCCTTCAACCACTATGCCGACCCGGTGTGGGATACGTTGCGCATGAACAACATCGCACAGCACTTCGTCACCGCCTTCCTGGGCCGCTATGTGAAAATGGACGAGGAACAGGGCAGCTACCTTGATGTGCCGGTGGAGCGGGCGAACAACGCGGTCTATGCGGCCAACAAGGACAATACGCTGAAGCCCGAACATACCTATTGGAAGGGCTTCCAAAACCGCACCGCCAAGGGGCTGGCGCTGGAGCGCAGGCGAGCAGGGGGCAACTGACGTCGGCAGGTCTGGACTGCCCTCCTCTCACCCATGCTCCCGAGCGGACCAGGGACGTCATGGTCCAATGCCGGAAACCGTCCCCTGCGGATTGCATGGAGCTGTCGGATTCGTTGATCGGAATCGACGACCCATTGTCTACGGCGATTTCGCGAATGAGATGGGACCGGCGCGCGCCTTGAACTGAATGGTGTCAGCGGCGGCACCGGCACGGAGCGTTTTCAGCTCAAGGCTGGTACGTTCGAAAGCCGACTTGCTGCGCCTCCCACAGGCCCTCCTGGGAGGGGCCGGCCAGTTCTCTTGGGTGGTGCATAGCCGGCTTCCTGATCATCATGCTTATAAACTTGCGCGACCGGGTAGGCAGGGTTGCAGCAAATTACGCGTTGACAGCCTGTATAGAATAGGCATTCTATCATATCAGTCGAATAGAACAAACATTCCGTAAAGCGGATTTGGCGACGGGCGAGGGAGCGACGGCCCATGAGCAAACCACGTATCGGCTTCATCGGCGTCGGCCTGATGGGCCACGGCATGGCGAAAAACCTGATCGAGAAAGGGTTTCCCACCACCGTGCTCGGCAACGTGAACCGCGCCCCGGTGGAGGATCTCGTGTCCCGCGGCGCAAAGGAGGGCCAGAACCCGGCTTCCGTTGCGGCCGCCTCGGACATCGTGGTGATCTGCGTCTCCGGTTCGCCCCAGGTCGAGGCCATCGTCGAGGGGCCGAACGGGCTTCTCTCGGCGGCCCGCGAGGGCCTCATCGTCATGGATTGCTCAACGAGCGAGCCGGATTCGACGACCCGCCTCGCCGCCGCTTTCTCGGCCAAGGGCGTGCCTTTCGTGGACGCCCCGCTCGCGCGCAGCCCGAAGGAGGCGGCGGAGGGGCGGCTCAACGTGATGGTCGGGGCCGAGCCCGCCGTGTTCGCAAGGGTCGAGCCCGTGCTGCGGGCCTTTGCGGAGAACATCTTTCACGTTGGCGGCCCGAGCGCAGGCCATAAGACGAAGCTTCTCAACAACTTCCTGTCCATGGGTCAGGCCGCCTTGATCGCCGAGGCGCTGATGGCCGGTGCGAAGGCGGGGCTCGACCTTCAGGCCTTCGTCAAGGTGGTCTCGGCCGGCGGCGCCAATTCCGGCATTTTTCAGATGGTAGCGCCTTCCGTACTCGCTGGCACCTATGACGGGCTTCGCTTCGGGCTCGACCTCGCCCGCAAGGACCTTCGCTACTACACGCACATGACCGAGAACCTGAACCTCCCCTCGCCCCTTGGCGAAGCGGTGCATCAGGCCTTCGTCCAGGCCTCCGCCATGGGCTTCGGGGCCGAGTATGTCGGCTCGCTCGCCAAGGCGCAGGAAAAGGTCACCGGCATTCCAATCAGGAGCGAGTCGATCCGCGACGCCGCAGAATGATCAGTCCGGGCGGTCGCCCCGCCCGCCTTCATCCATCAACGGCCGAGAAGAGCCGACAGCAAGAGGGAAACAAACGCCATGTCCGATCACACCTTATCCCGCCGTCGGCTTCTCCAGGGCAGCGCGATGGCGGCCGCTCTGGCCGGTACCGGCTCGTTCTTCGGCCCCTGGAGCCACAACCGGGCCTTCGCCCAGTCGAAGCCCATCAAGCTCGGGCTCACCTGCGACGCCTCGGGTCAATACGGCAATTCGGGCCAGGACGATCTGCGCGGCATCCGCATCGCCATCGACGAGTTCAACGCCAAGGGCGGCGTCCTCGGGCGCAAGATCGAGTGGATCACCGCCGACACCGAAACGACGCCCGCCACCGGCACCCGCATCGCCGAGCGCTTCATCCGGGAGGAATGCACCTTCCTGATCGGCGCCGTGCACTCGGGCGTCGCGAACGCCATCACGCAGATCGCCAACAAATACGGCACCATCTACCTCAACACGAACTCCTCGGCGCCGAGCGAGGCGGGCGAGAACTGCTCGCGGGTCAAGTTCGTGTGGGACGGCAACGGCACGAACTTCTCCAGCGCCTCCGTGCGCAACGCGGTGGAGGGCATCGGCAAGAACTGGCTGCTGCTGACCAACGACTACGTGTGGGGCCACTCCACCTCGAACGCCACCAAGGCCCTGGTGGAGGCCTCCGGCGGCCGGATCATGGACAACCTGCTGGTGCCGCAGAACACCCGCGACTTCACCTCCTATCTGCTCAAGATCCAGCAGGCCAAGCCCGATGTGGTGGCAACCGCCATCGGCGGCGACGACATCAAGGCGCTCCGCCAGCAGGTCACGCAGCTCAAGCTCGACGGCAAGCCCGCCTGGATCAACAACCAGCAGGACTGGCCTGACGTGTGGGGCGCGCCCGACTCGCTCTTCGGCGTCTTCGGCACCACCTGGTACCACAAGCTGCCGCTGCCGGGCGTCGCGGCCTTCGTGGAGAAGTGGAAGAAGCAGGCCGGCCCCGGCGCGATCCCGGTGCCCGGCAACGTGTCCTATAACGGCTACATGGCGACCCGCGAACTGCTCCGCGCCATCGAGCGGACGGGCTCCACCAACAACATCAAGATCATCCGCGAGCTCGAAAACCTCAAGGTTTCGGCCGAGGACCGGATGCAGCATTTCGAGGCGTACATGGATCCCAATACGCACCAGATGCAGCAGACGATCTACCTCGCCCGCCGCAATCAGAAGCCTGCGGACGAAACCGATCTCTACGAGATCATCTCCTGGACGAAGCCGCAGGACGCGATGGACCTCGACGCGTCGAAGAAGTGCAAGCTCGCGCCGCACGACCAGGTTCCGACCGTCGACGCCTGACGAGGCTCAAGCGCCCTCGGCTTCCGCCGCCTGAGGGCCCATCGCACAGCGGACCGGGACTTCCTTTCGCCCCGGTCCGCCTCGTTCCCCAACCCTCGCCAGGAGGGCCCAGGAGCCTGCCCGTGTTCGACCTGCTGCCGCACCTCATCAACGGCCTGACCCTCGGCCTTCTCTTCGCCCTGATCGCGCTCGGCTTCATGTTGATCGTGGGCGTGATGGAGCAGATCAACCTTGCCCACGGCTCCCTCTTCGCCCTCGGGGCCTATGTGGCCCTGGTGCTGCTGTCCGCGAAGCCGCCGTTGCCCCCGGGCATCGCCGAGTGGTGGGTCGCGCAGCCCATGAGCCTGCGCTACGCGCTGACGCTCGTGGTCGCGCCCGCTTTCGTGGGCCTCGTCGGCATCGCGGTCGAGGCGCTCATGCGGCGCACCTACGGCAAGGACCCGCTCTACGGGCTCCTCCTCACCTTCGGGATTGCGATGGTGATCGAGGAGGCGATCCGCCTGACCTGGGGCACCCGCGACTACGTGCTCCCGACCCCGCAAGGGATCTCCGGCGGCTTCATTGCGCTCGATCTCATCTGGTCCACCTACCGCTTCTATGCCGCGGCCATCGCGGCGGCGGTGATCGCCCTCACCTGGGCCTTCATCGAGAAGACGCCCTACGGGGCGATCATCAAGGCCGGAGCCCATGACAGCGAGATTGTGCGGGCCCTCGGCATCGACCTCTCAAGGCTGCGCACCGGCGTCTTCGTGCTCGGCACGGCCCTTGCGGCGATTGCCGGCATCATCCTCGCGCCGATCTGGGGCATCCGCCCGCACATGGGGGTCGATGCGGTGGTTCCGGCCTTCCTGGTGATCGTGCTGGGCGGAGTCGGCTCCTTCTGGGGCGCGGTGATGGCAGGGCTGATGGTCGGCCTCGTGGTGGGGCTCTCCGGCGCCTATGCGTCGGAATGGTCGCTCCTGTCCATGTACCTCCTCCTGGTCGCGGTGGTGACGTTCCGCTCCCGCGGCCTGTTCGGCAAGAAAAGCATCCTGGAGGCATAGCAGAGATGAAGACACCGCCTCATGCCGAACGGCTCGTCACCCCCGCGATGGTGGTGCTCGGCCTCGTGCTCGCCACGGTGCCGTTCTGGATCACGCGGATCGGGCTCTATCCCTATCTCGGCGTCGAAATCCTGATCTGGTCGATCTATGCGCTTGCCTTCAACCTGCTGCTGGGCACCGCGGGCCTGCCCTCCTTCGGGCACGGGGCCTATTTCGGGGTCGGCGCCTATGCGTTCGGGCTCACGCAGTTCAACATCGGCGCGAACCTGTGGCTCTGCCTGGGGGGCGCGCTGATCGCCGGCGCCGTTGCGGGGGCCCTCGTCGCCGCCTTCATCTCGCACCGGCGCGGCATCTACTACGCCTTCATGACCATCGCCTTCGGGCAGATCTTCTGGTTCGTCGCCATGAAGATGCATGGGGTCACCGGCGGCGAGGACGGCCTGCTCAAGATCGTGCGCCCGCCCGCGGACTTGGGCTTCACGCGCTTCGATCTCACGAGCAACACGGCGCTCTACTACTTTGTCCTCGCGGTCTTCCTCGTGGTGGTGGTGGGCCTGTGGCGGCTCACCCATTCGCCCTTCGGGCGCGTGCTCTCGGCCATCAAGCAGAGCGAAACCCGCGCGGCGCATCTCGGCTATCCGGTGCGGCTCTACAAGATGGCGGTGTTCACCATCTCGGCGGCGCTCTCGGGGTTTGCCGGCGGGCTCTTCGCCATGGCGCAGAACTCCGCCTTCCCGGACGTGATGAGCCTGCACCATTCGGGCTACATCGTCATGATGGTGCTGATCGGCGGCGGGCTCGTGAGCTTCTGGGGGCCGGTGGTCGGCGTGGTGGTGTTCCTGGTGGCGCGGGACGTGATCGGCGCGGTCACGACCTCCTGGATGCTCTGGTTCGGTCTCCTCTTCATCGCCGTGGTGCTGTTCCGCCCCGAGGGGATTGCGGGAGCCTTCCAGGCCTGGTGGCGCGGCCTCGATCTCAAGACCTTGAGGCTGCGGGGTTCCGCCGCCCTCTCCCACGCGTTCAAAGGCTAGCCGCATGAGCATCCTGGAAGCCCGCGACATCCATGTGCGCTTCGGCGATCGGGTGGTGCTGGAGGAGGTGAGCCTCTCCGTCGAGGAGGGCGAGTTCCACGGAATCATGGGGCCGAACGGCGCCGGCAAGACCACGTTCTTCAACGTTCTCACCGGCCGCGTGCGCCCGAGCCGCGGGCGGGTGCTGCTGGGCGGCGAGGACGTGACGGGGCTGTCCTCCCACGCCATCGCGAGGCGAGGCGTCGCGCGCTCGTTCCAGATCATGACCCTGTTCGACGAGTTCACGGCCCGGGAGAACGTGGAGGTCGCATTGCCCGAGTTCCGCGCCCGCGGTTTCGACGGCCGCCGCGCGGCGGTGGGCGACCGGGGCTTCACCGAGGCCGCCATGGCGGTGCTGGCCGAAGTGGGCCTGGCCGAAAAGGCGGGGGTGGTCGCCAAGGACCTCTCCTACGGCGACCGCCGCTCCCTGGAGATCGCGGTCGCCCTCGCCCAGCGCCCGCGGGTGCTCTGCCTCGACGAGCCCACCTCCGGGCTCGGCTCCGACGGGATCGCGCGCCTGAGCGGGCTGATCGCGCGCCTGAAGGGGCGCCTCTCCATCGTGGCCATCGAGCATGACATGGAGTTCCTCTTCGGCCTTGCGGACCGCATCTCGGTGGTCCATTGGGGCCAGGTGGTGGCCCGCGGCACGCCGGAGACCCTGAAGGCTAATCCATGGGTGCAGCGATCGAACCTGGGGCGCCTGCAATGATCACCACTGAGAGCCCATCCCGCCCTGCCGGGATCGAGCCGCGCCTCGAGCCGCTTCTCGACATCGAGGGCATTCACACCTTCTATGGCGAGACGCAGGCCCTCTTCGACGTGTCGCTGAAGCTGGGGCCGGGCGAGGTGTTCGCGCTCCTGGGGCCGAACGGCGCCGGCAAGACCACGACGCTCCGCTCGATCCTCGGCCTCACGCGGCCCCGGCGCGGGCGCATCTGCTTCGACGGGCGCGACATCACGCAATGGCCGACCCATAAGGTCGCGCAGGCCGGCATCGGCTGGGTGCCGGACGACCGGCGGCTCTGCCCGACGCTCACCGTGGCGAAGAATCTTTCCATCGCCCACAAGCGCAGCCGCTTCCGGCCCTGGAGCCTGAAGGAAGCCACCGAGATCTTCTCCCCGCTTGAATATCTCATGCACCGCGACGCCGAGAATCTCTCGGGCGGCGAGATGCAGATGGTGGCGATCTCCCGGGCGCTCCTGGGCTCCCCCGGCCTCGTGCTCTTCGATGAGCCCAGCCAGGGGCTGGCGCCCAAGATCGTGGAGGACGTGCTCCAGACCATCCGGCGCCTGCGCCAGGAGGGCATCGCCTCCATCGTGGTGGAGCAGAACGCCGAGATCGCCCTCTCGGTCGCCGACCGCGCCGCGGTGCTGGACCGCGGGCGCATCGCCTGGTCGGGACCTGCGGAAGAGCTGCGCAACGACCGCGCCCTGCGCCGGCAACTGGTGGGAGCCTGAGCCCGTGACCCAGCCCCTTCTCGTCATCGACCAGGTTCGCAAGGTCTACACCCGTGGCCGGATCGTCAGGCAGCCGACCTTCACGCTCGAGGCCGACCTCTCCTATCCTGACAGCGCCATCATCGGCGTGGTGGGCCCCAACGGCGCCGGCAAGACCACGCTTTTCGAGATGATCACCGGCTCCAATGCGCCGACCTCCGGGCGCGTGCTGGTGGCGGGCTCCGATATCCACCGGGTCAAGTACCGCGAGCGCGACCGTCTGGCCATTCACTACCATCAATCCTATCAGGTGCGCTCCTTCCGCAAGCGCGTGCCCTCCGCCCTCCTGTCTCCCTCCCCGACGCCCAAGCCCGTGCTGCACCTCTTCGACGAGCCGCAGTTCAACACCCAGGACGGCTATATCGGCTTCATGCTCGATTTCTTCCGGCGCCTGCGCCGGGAGGGCAAGCTCGTCTTCGTGTGCCTGCACCCGACAGCACGCTACCATCTCGAGATCCTGAAGGAGGTTGCCGAGACCTTCCTGCTCGTGCACGGCGGCACGGCGGTCAAGAAGGCAAGCTTCGGCGACCTCGTGGGCGACGATCGCGTGCAGGCCTATCTCGGCCGCGAGATGTCGGCCGCCGCCGAGGCGCTGGCATGAGCGGTTTCGGCGCAGGAGCGGTCGCGCTGGTGACGGGCGCGGCGGGGGTGATGGGCCTGGCGACCGCGCGGATGCTTGCCGAGGAGGGATACCGGGTCGCCATGGCCGACCTCGCCTCGGACCGCCTCGATGCGGCGGCCGCCTCCGTGAACGGCGCGCGCGCCTACGGCTTCGATGTGTCGGACCCGGAGGCCTGCGCCGATGCGGTGCGCCGGATCGAGGGGGAACTCGGGCCCGTGGCGGCGCTCGTCAACAATGCGGGCATTCTTTCCAACAACAAGGCCGTGCAGACGACGCCCGAGGAATGGCGGCGGCTCATCTCCATCAATCTCGACGGGGCCTTCTATCTCGCCCGCGCCGTGCTGCCCGCCATGCGCGAGCGCCGGGCCGGACGCATCGTCAACGCCTGCTCGCTTGCCATGAAATCCGGCGGCCTCACGGCCGGCACGGCCTATACGGTCTCGAAAGAGGGGCTCGGGGCGCTCACCTTTTCGCTGGCCCGCGAGACAGCGGCGCAGGGCATCACCGTGAACGCCGTGGCGCCGGCCTATGTGCGCACCCCCATGGTCGAGGAGCAGCTGACCGCCGAGCAGCGCCAGCCCTCCTGGCGCAGATTCCCGTGGGGCGCTTCTGCGAGCCGGAGGAATTCGCCCATTGCGTGCGCTTTTTCCTCCATCCCCTGTCGGGCTTCATCACCGGTGAGATCCTCGATCTGAATGGCGGCTTTCACTTCGATTAGGCACATCCATGGACGAGACCTCCATACCCACCACCATCACGCCCGATGCGGACTACGCCGCGGAACTCACGGGGCTATTCGACCTGCGCGGCAAGACCGCCTTCGTGCCGGGCGGGACCGGAGGGCTCGGGGAGGCCATCGCCTGGGGATTGAGCCTCTCGGGAGCGTCGGTCGTGATCGCCGGGCGGGACCGGGGCAAGGCGGAAGCGCTCGCCGCCGAGATCGCCGAGGCCACCCGCGGCCCCGTGGCCGGCGTGCCGGTCGAGGTGACGGAGGTGGGCTCCATCGAGGCGGCCGTCACGGAGGCGCATGAGCGGCTCGGCTCCCTCGACATCCTCGTGAACTGCGTCGGCATCCAGATCGAGGAGCCGCTGCTGGAGGTCACAGAGGAGAGCTTCGACCGGGTCTATCAGGTGAACCTCAAGTCCGCGATGTTCCTGGCGCAAAGCGTCGCAAGGCACCAGATGGCAGCGGGGCGCGGGGGGCGGCAGATCCATCTCCTGTCCGTGCGGTCGCAGCTTGGCATCCGCAACCGGGGCTATTCGGCCTATTGCTCCACGAAGGGCGCGCTCGTGATGCTGGTGCGCCAGCACGCCATGGAGCTGGCCCCGCACGGCATCACCGTCAACGGCGTCGCGCCCACCTTCGTGAACACGGAGATGATCCGCCACGTCTATGAGCGCCCCGAGTTCCGCCAGGCGATCCTCTCGCGCATCCCGCTGGGGCGCATCGCCGACCCGAAGGATGTGGTGGCGCCGGTGCTGTTCTTCGCTTCTCCCGGCGCGGGCTTCGTCACCGGGCAGGTTCTGTTCATCGACGGCGGGATCACCGCAAGCCAATGAGGCCCGGCGGGCCTCGGCTGACCATGGACGTGCGGACAGGCTTCGGCCCCGGATCGAATTGGGCGACCGGATGATCGAACGCGCAGGTGCGACGCTGTCGTACCGGGCCTCCGGGAGGCCTTGCTGCTCTCCTGGCTCACCGAGCAGCGCGGCATGCTGATCAATCCCCGCTTGGGCGCTGGTCAGCCCGGCGTGAAGCGGGCCTTTCGTTTGCGGCTCGACTTGGTGAACTCACCGAAGATTGAAGCTGAGGCAGCAAGTCCCAGAGTTCACGGTTGAGCCTCCTGAGATCAGTGATGGTTCCGATGAGCTCTTGGATGCGAGCATTGTCCATGGCGCGGACCTCTCCCAGCATCAGGCGATTGCCAGCCTCTCTGATCCGCATGGAATGGGTATGGGTGATCTCCCCGCGCTCGCTGACGGTGTACATGCAATGATTGAACTCATTGCGGATGCGGGTGCACTCGTTGAAGCGGTCGATAAGCTGTCCGAGCGTCTTGGCCGCGGCGCGATCCTTGACCTTTGCCTTTGCCAAACGTTGAACGAGGTCCAATCTTGCGCGGGTCGTGTTCAGGGTCGCGAAAACGATCGGGGCGGAAACCTCGTCGGTCTCAAGCAGGATCACGAGAACATAGATGAACATGCTCTCATTGTTGGACCAGCTGAAGACAAGGTTGCCGATCAACGCCAGGATGACCGTCCGCTGATCGGCAGAGTCGGGAGCTGCCGCTTCAATGGACTCGAAGTCGGGCTTCGGTGGTAGCCGTGCCGGCATGCCGTGTCTCCCCTCGCCTGTGCCTGGCCATCATAGTCCAACTCGACTCCCAAGGCGATTGGGATGGAGGGCGATGTTCTCACCTTCGGCCGCATATGCTAGTGTGGCGCAACTCACGAGGCATCCATGCTTCACTTGTGGAAATCGCGCCAGGGGCGGAGAGCCGCCACAACGCTGATCGACCGCTTCCTTCAGAAGAGCCGCAGGAAGCTCGGCTCGATCTCCGAAGCTGCCTGGCACGATGCCTATATCGTCGGTTTCATGGCGATGCTGGCAAGTCTCGTGGCTCGCGAAGCCGCGGGGACTTTGAATTCTGATGCACTCGGGCTTGTTCAAGCTGAGACAATCGCCCAATTGAGCGGACGAAGCGCAGACGTCCTCGGCGAGGAAATACTGGGCCTGAGCATGCAGGAGGATCCCGATTTCGTATCCGGCTGCCGCGATGCCTGCCTGTTCCACGCCGCTCTGCAGTCTGCCGAGGCCATCGCCCCTCCCACCGAAGCCGGTGAGAGCACTTCCTGGCTGGAGGATCCAACTGGACCGAACCGCAACGCCGACGAGCTATGGGCTCAAATCGTTGAAGAGCGCCTGACGTTGATCAAACAAGCTTGACTTCGGCCACCTGTTGCAAGCGGCCGTTGATCCTCAGCCCTGAGCAGCCCGACGTTCTTGTCGTCAGCTGCGTTTCAGAGTCGGCCGCGGCCTAGGGCCTGTTAGATCTTGAGCCAGTCGAGAGTAGCGGCGAGGCAAAGTATGCCCATGAAGGATGAGGCGGTCTTCTCATAGCGGGTCGCAACAGCACGCCACTCCTTCAGCCTGGCCCAGA